>Ga0233369_1000029_pt1 | contig 79254 bp, 78 predicted proteins | sample ElkDunMinimDraft_26_FD_191537 | JGI IMG/M metagenome (GOLD analysis project Ga0233369, IMG submission 191537) | Fecal eukaryotic communites from dung pellets of Tule Elk in California, USA - Elk Dung D16 | ecosystem: Host-associated > Mammals > Digestive system > Large intestine > Fecal | place... | reverse complement strand
GATCAGATGTATGTGACCGACATGGTCATCAACAAGGCTGCCTGAGTGGTTGCCCCAAAAATAAAAACCCCCGATATCACGTCGGGGGTTTTTTTATGGGCGGCTGCCTTGATTTGCTACACCACCAGGAACTCATCCTTTGTTTGCCCTTGCGCAAGCTTCTGAGCGAGCCACTGCGGCCGTTTTCCGCGGCCGGACCACACCTGATCCGGGTTCTCGGGGTTCCGGTAGCGAACAGTAGTAGGAACACGCGTTTTGTTGCGCTTAGCACCTGGCATCTGACGGATCAGTTCCTCCGGCGTAAGGCCAAGCTCTTTGGCTAGATCCAGAATCTTTTGCTGAGCCTCAGCGACAGATTGGCGCTTGCGCTCGGCAACCACCTCGCGTGCTTTTTCGATGAGGGAAAGTGCTTCAGCTTCTGAAAGTTCGCTGAAATTGATGCTGTTGAGGATGCTCATCAGTTACTCCTAAATTAGATGCGAGAAAGACCATGCTGAATTGATCTAGCTCAGAGACTGACCGATCCGTTATCAACGACGGCGGCTCTATTTATGCTTGATTTTCAGCCAGTTTTTGGTGATTACGACATGAGCAGAAAGAGGGGCGGGAGGGCCAACCCGTCCGAACTGGACAATGAGCAGCGACATAGGCCCTTATTATTATCACCCTTTTTCGGCGATGAACGACTCAAGCGGCTGGCCTGCGTCGATCTTGGACTGGAGCCAACCTGGCTTCTTGCCGCGGCCAGTCCATGTTTCTTGAGGATTGTCAGGGTTCTTGTAGATCGGTTTGCCAGTGGCAGAGCGGTTGCCGCGGCCGATGGTGCGCTTGAGGTCTTTCGCAAGGTCAGCGGCGGAAGATTTCCGGCGGGTGCGGTGCATCAGCATTACGACTTCTTCAGGTGTCAGGCCAACGCTACTTGCAAGCTCGCGGTATTGATCCTGGACCTTCTCCAGCTTCTCGGCACGGAGTTGCTCAAGCCGCTCCGTGGCGAGATCGATCAATTTATTGAGGTCTGCCTCTGAGGCTTTATCCCACGGAATTTGATCTGTGATCTGAGTCATTTGTGTTGACCTTGCATAAGCAATGTTGTGGAGCTGGCAATGCTATTTGAAAAGGCAAGTGGTTATCAATATAAAGTAAAGTATAACGCAGTCAGGAATTTTTATAATTTTGTAATTAGAAGCGCATAAACGACGTTAATTTAAGCAAGAGGGCGGTGCATAAGGACGAAAAACCTTGTGAAGTCAGAGGCTTGACTTAAAGGAGAATGGGCAGCTTCGAGATTGGGTGTGCATGTAATCGCTATTGCAGCGAACTGAAGAGATGGCGCCCGGAGAATGGGCGCCATAAGGTCAGCACTCACACGTACGCTCTGAGTCCTTTTTCTATGACCTCGATACGTAGGAAGGTATCACCACGCTCATAGGCCTTCCTGATCCAAATGATCGGTACCACAGTGGAGACCCGGCGGTTTCCCAGCACTCGAACAGCCCAACGCTTCCAGTCCTGATCTTTATAAGGATTGTAGCCCTTCGCGAATGCACAAAGGCATTCATTCCTGTTCGAGTCGCGCTGTACGGGTAGTCCATTAGACATGAGGTAGATACCGCTATCACTGACAAGCTCAAGTGCCGGGGGGACTTTTGCCGCGTCAATGTGTTGGAAGTCAATTTGTTCCATCTCAGACCGCATCAGTAAGGCATTCGGGTCATGCCAAAGTGATTTGTCATAGAGCTGGTCTTCCGCTGGTCGGCGCTCATAACAGGAGATGGCGTGAAGTGCCAATGGCATAACGGCTTCAATCTTGAACAACAGCATTTGACCAGCGCCAGGATATCGTCGAGGAATGAGTGTGCTTGGCTGGCGGGTCCATCCGCCGAAAGGCATGCTCACATTGGATAGGATCCGGTCCAATGTTCCTGATCGTCCGTGGCCGAGGAGGCGCTCTTCAGTTTGGGAGAGAGACAATGCAGCGCTCATGCCCAGCGCTCCCTTGGCTGGGATACTGTGTGAATCCGCTCGATCTCCACACGGAGAAATGAAAGCATCGTTTCGGCGCCAACGAGATGGTGTAAACCTGGCGGTTTTACAGCGAAGAACTCAGGGTCCAAATGGACGCAATACCTGCCACCAGAGTGAACAGGCGCCCAGGGGTGTGTTCGAACAACTGGCAGTCCATTCAGGAACAGGTAATCCTCCCCAGGGCCGTGCCCACTCTCGTGCCAGAGGTGCCCATAAGCAAATCGAGTAAAGTGTTCGGAAGGGAGAGCAAAAGGCCGGGGAAGGTCGTTCTTATTGAACTCAACCTTCACAGGCCAGCCAGTTACCAGCCTGCGAAGGTAATCTGCCATTACGTCTGTCGAGCATGCCCATTCAGGAAGCAGCTTCAGGACGATGGTTACGCCATCTGAGAGTACCGGGTGAGGGATTGGTGTAACCGGGTTCCCGGCCAGAAACAGAGCTGGCGAGAATGAGACACCGAAGGTAGGCGTCAGGACCTTGCAGTGTGCGGCTAACGTGAGGATGGCTGGGTATCGAATCAGGTCGCGACGGAAACGCTCCAAGCTCGTACCAGCATTCAAGAGGCCCAACCGAACCGCGTTGAAGGCAAGTGGTCCGCAGGGGAGGCTGCCGTTATCGCGCATACGAAGAACGCCAGACTGCGCTTCATAATCGATCGCTACCCAGCTGGCGCCTCCCAGACGCGCGCCATCGAGCATTACTTGCAGGATTTCCCGCAAGGATGTGAAGCCGGACTGCCAAGCGTGCTGACAAGCCGGCAGGTCGTGCCCGTGTGGAAGGGCGAGTGCTGTTTCAACCATCGTTAGTTCTGCCTCTAGGGTTGCAATTAGCACCTAGTTTTCACAAGCAGAGTTACGTGGTGCGCTGCTTAAAAGGCTCTAAATACGTCAAACTCGAAGCGAGTTGCAGACAGCTAAATTTGGCCGAGTCCAATTGCGCTAAATGACGTAATAAGCCGTAGAGAAATTTAAAAAGCCCAATGAGATAATCGAATCTCCTTTCTGCTTGCTCCTATGAGTTAGCAGATCAGGTAGCTGGCCTGAAAAACATGCAGCAGCTCACCGCCTGGTGAGCGATATAGCGGATGAAGTTTCTCATCGGCACACCCTCTGACATTCAGCTCTTCGTTTTACCTCAAGACTGAAGTCACAACATGCTGCCGTCCGGCAGTACCTAAACAGCTCACAAAGCTAACCACTAAGCGCAGCGACTTTTCCCCTCATCCGAGGGGCGGTATTGCTGCACCAGGAGATAAACCATGCTGTTCTTTAAGAGCAAAAAACGCGATACGCGTGTTGCAACGCTGCAATACATCGGTTTCCCGGTGGTTGCTTTCGATGACCTGTCTAAGGCAGAGAAAAACAACTACTACATGGAAATCAACAAGGGTAGCTGGGAGTTTTCACTTCGCGCTATGGGATGGATTATCGAATCCCGGATTAGCGATGGTGATCTTCCAACTGAAACTGAGAGCGGGATCTTCGGCGTCAAAGGCGCCAGGGTCTTTTCTCATCAGGAAGTCCGCGATATTCGCGAGTACATGCTGGCTGCTGATGAATCCCATATTCTGAACTCGATGTCTGAGACGGAACGGGAGCTGAAGCAGGAGTTTGAAACCTTTGCTCAGAAGTTCGGATTCTTCCGGATACCCTACCTTCGTGCGCTGCGCGTAATGCGTTGCCAGGCGGCGCAGGGCAGGGTGGTAAGCGAGGATGACCTGAAGACGAACCCAATGTTCCGTCGCTTAGGCAACCTCAACTCTCTGTTCGGCGACAAGCTGGCGTCTGTTCTGGAGTTCCAGAACATGCATGCCTCCCAAGTTCGAGCGAGCTCGAACTAACCAATCGCAGAGGGCCCGCAAGGGCCTGATGCACACCTGTCCTCATCTCACGATGAATAACCCGCGCCAGCTGGCGCATCAAGGGCTCATTCGAGCCACCAGGAGAAATGATGTCTGTAGCAGATATGCCGGTAATCGCTGAACTGAAGAACTCCCTTGACCAGTACAAGGTCATTGCCATCAGTAACGTGCACATAAGACAAACCGATGTTGAGCGCTTGACGTACCTGGGTGAAGATCCAGCTGTACCCATGGTCTTCTCTCGTGACACAGGCGGATTCGTCAAGTTATACCCGGATACAGAGTGTAACAAGCGTGTCCTGGAGGTTGATTATCCAGGCTTCAGTGAGGACTTCTACAATGTGCTAGGCAAGGCCAAACTGGCTGGGTTTAGCATGGTGGAGTTCGATTGTGATGCTGAGATCTACGAATCCTTTCCTCACATGGACTGGTAAGGGGACGAAGTGAAAATCAGCAATAAGCAAATGCAGGAGCTTGCCAGAAACCCTCGGGCACACCTCCGATTTCAACTGGAAGGTCGTCTTCCTGAGGTCGTAAAGCCATCGTCGCCGCTGATATCGCTCCTCGAAGCGATACCTCCTCGGTTACGACTGGAAATCATCGGCGTCAAAGTAGACCCATCGCTGGGCTACATAGGCGGCGGTCTGTTTCATAATGCTGAGCAGCTGCTGCGATGGCTGAAACCTAGCAATGAGATGCTCGCAAGACGTAGCTGGCCGGCCGAATCGCGGCGAGACAAGCGATTCAGCAAGAAGCTTACCCTGGAAGATCTGAAGCCCCACTGTTCGAAGTGGCCTGACGATCGATTCTGGATGGGCGTAACTATCCGTTGAAGCACCCCGACCCCCGATCAGCTTGTCTGACGGGGGTTTTTCTTTGGGCGCTCAGCTAGGCAAGAATGAAGCTGTTGCCTCGATCGACCTTGATTTCTGGGAACGATTGGAAAATCAGCAGCGGTAGCGGTCTGCTCGGGCGCTGGCGATGAGCTTCTCGCCTGGCGTGATAAGCCTCAGCCCTCCAGTCGTTCTCAACCAGCTCATCGAAGCATCCCTCATCGGCGAATAGGATCTCGTTGTAGGGTTCTGGCAATCAATCACTCTCCGTCAGTCGGGGTCAACCCCGGTGAATACGTCTACAGCCCGAGCATTGCACAGCCGCACCGGTTAGCAATGGTGTAAACCGTAGTTATTAAACGATTCACGCAATAAGGCCGCAACACTGCCTGCAGCACGAAGGCACAATGGGCACTCCTTCCCCCTTGTCTGCCTCAGACAGCGGGATGAGTAGCTGGCTCATCTCAAAACAGCACAGTCACCTCGTGACTACATCTTGCTTGCCGTATGGCTGGCACCACACCTAAACCCCCCCTAATAGATTGCCGGCCGCAAGGCTGCTGCATTCGTATAGGGCATATCTATAGGAGGCTGCATGGAATCATGCACTTACTTGTGCTGCGTGTTGTTACGCGGCCGCGGCGGAGATGATCTTTCCGACTGTGGAGAAATCACCATCCCTGTACCTAAAGACGTCGCAGTCAGCCCTCACCTTGAGGACTTTGCTGCGTACGCAGTCGACGATCTCTCGAAGGTCAGCCGGCTAAAAGCAACAGGTGAGTCGTATGGACTCGTAGCCCGAGTCTACATCTGCACACCTGAAGGACGCCTGGCAGGGCGGGCGAATGTGAATGTCGACGTTAGTCCGACTGGATCGTTTTCCACTGTCAAAGCCGAGATTGAGAAGGAGAGACCTGCCGCTCTAAGTGAGCAGCTGTCGAACCTGCTGCGGTTCTGTAAGGCCCGCGAGACGTTCTCTGCTATGCGCGCCATCGGCGCAATTTGATTCACCTATAAACCAACCCGATCCGGGAGCGTGTCTCCCGCCCGGGATTCGCCTCTTGGATCACCCGGAGGCGATATGGACGCTAAAACCAACCAAGTACTTCATCAGTCAAACGGGCAACTCGCCGATAGTCGTTTGATCGAAGTTGTCGACATCTATCTCTCTCATCTGGCCAAACCAGTGGTAGAGAAAGACTGTTGCGCATCCTGCTCTCATCTAATCGTGCGTCAAAACGCTGGAAGCATTTGCCGTGAGGCAAAGGTTTTTGGTGACTGGCCTGCCGCGCGGGTCGATGACAAGCCAATATCCCACTGCCAAAAGTACAGCCGCAAACGCGTACCTAAGGCGCACTAAAACCAGTCCATTTTGGACATTCCCCAGCCGGGACCAACTCCCGGTAGGGGGAAGTTCCGGCCTCTATCTGGAGGCAAATATGGCACGCGTTTTACTTTCTTCTGCTGATCAAGCTGAACAGACGATCCATTCCATCCTCGCGGTTCGCCGTGAGCTCGATGCGGTGGTTATCGGGGAGTACCAGGTGAACGATTACCTTGGTATCTCACTGGAAATCTCTGTCCCAAAAGCTGACCAGAGCTTCTATCTGACCGGTCCTTTGGGCCTCTCTAAGGACCTTCGCAAGATGGGACTGAAGAGCGGTGACCGGGTGTTGGTGGCACGCCACCCACATCTGGAGCATCGATCGGCACACATGTACATGGTTGCACCGCTGACTGAGGTCAATCAGTTTCTCGTTGGTAAGAGTTTCGAGAAGCCGTTTGATAAAACCCCACGCAAGAAGGCAGGCCTTAAGAAGGAGGTGGCCGCATGATCATTGCACCGCCTAACCAGACTGAAGCCGCAATCATGTCGTACTTTTCCCAGCCAGCTAGCCGTAGTGATCTGGATGTCGAGATGTACTACATCGCCGACTTTCTTGGTGTGTGGTTCAAAATCACCAAGGACGCCAGTACTACTTTTCCGCTGCAACGGGAAATGGCATCACCGCAGCTCACCCGCAAGCTCCAGGAAATGGGAGTTTGCATCGGTGACCAGGTGCTTGTCGCAAAAGAGGTGACTTCGCCTCTGGACCTGAAGGTTCGTATTGTTTCGCCGCTCACAACGGCTAACACACACCTGATAGGTCGCCGGTTCAATGCGCCAAGGGCAGAGCAACAGCTCCTCCTGACAGCGTGATTGGTCAAGAGTGAATGGAAACCCCAGGCAATCGCCTGGGGTTTTTTTATGCCTCGAATAAAGCCCTTACGAAGTGGTGCAGGGTCTCCAAGGCACTTGTTGCAGAGCGAAACATTGCTGAGACAATCGCCTCATCAATCTTGCATATCGCCGCGGAGCGCTACACACATGAACTCGTTGTCAACGATAAACCCCGATGACACTGTGATGATCAAAAGCATTGCGAATGGGTCGGTAGACCCTATGCAGATCTCGTCGGCAGATCTCCAAAGAGCTTGCGAGCTCCTGAACGCTGCCTATCGAGCCGGGGCGCCTCTTGTAGAGGATGCAGTATATGACCACGTGTTTATCCGCGCCCTGAAGGCCACTGACCCGTCCAATGAGTTCCTCAATTCAGTCGAGCCGGAAGGGGAGGTATTCAACGCACCGACAGTCCGGCATACCTCGCCGATGCTATCAACAGATAAAGCCTATTCAAAAGAAGACGTAGAGCGCTTTATCAAACGTCTCATTGAGGCCGGAAAGGATTTGGGGGTTGAGCCTGGCCAAGTAATCGTCCGAGTGACACCGAAACTGGACGGGATTGCTTGCTCTGATTACGGCGACAAGATGGTAACGCGCGGTGACGGCATTGCAGGGTCCGATATCACCCGAATTCTCGATCGAGGCGCTGTGATCGCAGGGGGCGTGCGTGGCAAAGGCCCGGGCGAGATCGTCGCAGTTCAGTCGTACTTTGAGGCGGTGCTGAAGCCGCGTTTCGGTATGGAACACCCACGCAACTACATCACCGGCTTCTGTGGTGCCGATACCGTCAAGGATCATCACAGAGAAGCCGCCGCGGCGAAGGCCGTTGTATTCGTACCATATACAACGCTCGAAGCATGGAGCGGCACCGCAGCCGAATTCCTTGCCCAGTGGCAAACCATCTGCGCTGGACTCAAGGATAGTGTTCCATACCTCACGGATGGGGCAGTGGTTGAGGCGGTATCACCAGATATCAAGGCCGTACTAGGAGCCACGTCCTCACACCACAGGTGGATGCTGGCTATCAAGGAAAAGGGAGAAATAGCCCAGACCAAGGCCCTTGGAATCACTTGGCAGACCGGCCGCACCGGGCGTGTCACCCCTGTGGTGGAGCTGGAGCCAATTTACCTTTCTGGCGCGACCATTTCTCGTGTCACAGCTCACCATGCCGGCATGGTCAAGGAGCTGGGCATCGGCATCGGGGCTGTCCTTGAAATTATTCGAAGCGGCGAAGTAATCCCTAAGATCGAACGTGTGGTAGAGCGCGTAGAGGCTGTCGTGCCAGAGGCCTGTCCATGCTGCTCGCATAGCTTGGCATGGGAGGGCGATTTCCTGGTTTGCCCCAACAGTCTCGGTTGTAGCGAGCAGGTCGCTACCAGCCTGATTCACTTTTTCAAGACGCTGGGTAACGTCGACCTGTTCGGCCCTAAAGCCGTTCAGCTGCTTGTGGCTGATGGAAAGTCCACATTGCTTGATATCTATCGGATGACAGCGCCGGACTTCGAGGCTGTCGGATTCGGACCGGGGCAGGCAGCCAACCTTGTGCGAGAACTACAGCGCTCACGGCTGCAAGAGGTTGAGGATTGGCGGTTCCTGGCTGCCTTTGGCTTGCGCTACCTGGGGCGCGGCGATGCCCGCAAGCTACTGATCGGCTTCACACTAGACCAGCTGCTCGATGGTGTGTCAGCTGATGACATACAAAAGCTCGAAGGATTTGGCGAGCTAACCAGCTCCAGTATTGCCGCTGCACTTAGCGAGCAAGCAGAGGTGATTCGCGAAATGTCCGGGCTATTCAATCTGCGAGCTACTGGCGCAGCGGTCCCGTCTGAAACTCCGCAAGACAGTGCCCTCAGCGGCCGGAAGATAGTGTTTACCGGCTCACTCAGGAGTGGTAGCCGAGAGGAGCTTCAGGAGCGTGCAAGAGCGCTAGGAGCGGATGTGCAGTCTTCGGTGAACTCGAAGACAGATATGCTGATCTGCGGTGACAAAGTCGGTGCGTCTAAGACAGCAAAGGCGGCTTCACTCGGTGTAAAAGTGATCACCGAGGATCAGTATTTGGTGCTGATTAGCTCCAGCAATCAGGTGAGTTAACCACGGTGCATTAACCAAAATATCGCGCTGAATGAGAGCAAAAGCCCGGGCTTGGTGCCTGTGGTTTTTTATTCGAGTGATTCATACAGGGGAGTTAAAATTGAAAGTAATTACATGAAATAATGCACAAGTATCTTAAAAAAAAGGGTCAAATAGGTTGCGAATAAGTTGATATGCTGGTTCTGACATAGGTTTTTCGTAATCTGCAGGAATTACGCTGAATTGCACCTCGGGCGTCCTATGTCAGAGTCAGGCTCGTTATCCAATTGAAATGGATCGGGCCATGTGTGAAGAAGATGCCTTCAAGGCAAGCCGCGCACGAAAGGGAGTCATCATTACCATTGCATGCTGCGCAGCATTGCTGTTATTTGTTGATCTAAAGCCTGAGATTCAGGCGTCAACACCAAAGTACACGTTCACAAATCCGGTGGCGAAAACTCAGCCCGTTGATGGTGATGAATTGGAAAAAGAGGCAAGGCTGGCTGAGAGTAGCCGGTTAGAGTTTCGCATCAAGCGAGCATTCAAAATCAATACTGAAAAGGCGGAAAAGTTCTCACGATGGATTATCGATGCATCGAAGTTGCACGATGTGCCATCTGATATCTTGGCAGCACTTATCGCCACTGAGTCGTCCTTCCGCCTTGAGGCTCAATCCTGGTATGGAGCAGTGGGTCCAACGCAGGTAGTTCCCCGATACTGGCAGAATTACTGCGGCGGCGATCTCCTGGACCCGAAGATCAACATCTCCTGCGGAGCTAAAGTGCTCTCCTATTATCGCGACCGCTGTGCTGACTGGGTGTGTGCCCTGCAGAAGTACAACGTTGGGGAAACCGGGTACTACTCGGCTGAAACTGACGGCGCGAAAGTACGCTACATCACCAGGGTGATGCGGTTTCTTCAGCAGTTCACTGACCAGAAATTACTTGCTGCTAACTGACCTCATTCGGGAAACACAAAAAAGGCCGCATCGATGCGGCCTTTTGTTTGCGCTGCTGCTTATTCCTCTTCTTCTGTCAGACGCTCATGGATTTGAGTTCGATTTGTCCGATGTGAGTGTCGGCCTTGGATATCACTGATCTGGCGGAGCACTTTATCGCTGGCTTCGTTGATCAATTGGTAAACGTCCTTGCCATGCGCTGAAGCATTAAGAACGCCCTCATCGTCTGCGGCGCACTCGTAGTGGGCCCGGAACTCGCCGTCGGCGATCTTCTCAAGCGTGGTGGTGCACGAGCGAAGAGTAACGCGCTTTGAGATCTTGCTGACTTTTGACTCGACTGCGGCTGTCAGCGCCTCAGTGAGAGAGAACCCGTTGCAATGGATAACTGGTGTCATGTGCTGTTCCTTATCGTGTTAGTCACAGCTCCGTTATAAGACCGCACCCTAATGCATGCAACCGGAGTAAATGCCTGATTTTAGAGGTTTGCCGGACACGGTTATTGCTGCTCTGAGATTTCCAGTTAAAGTGCAATTAACTTAACTCGGAGCACCTCAATTGCTGTCCATGCCCACCACTGCTTCTCTGTCTATTGCCGACAAGCTGCTAATCGAAGCGCATGACTTTCACCTTTGCTCAGAGTTCAAGCAGGGGCTGGAGCGGCTCGTTTCACCGACGGGTCGCCGCCGGGAAGATGATGATCATTGCGCGTTCACCGCGCTCGTAGAGGAAGGCCTGATTCAGGAGTGCGCACGGGACGGTTTTGAAGATGAAGGCCGATGCAGATCGATATACGCGCCGTCCAACAGCGGGTTGACCCGGCTCCGCGAGATCGCACAGGCTCGTGACGAGCTTGTGGTGCTCACTGAATTGCGACTCGATCGCCCCACGGTCAACCTGGACCGTTCGACACCACTGCTGGCGTGGGAGGTGGTGCAGGGCTTCTTCTACGGTAAACGAATGAACGAGTACGGTAGCATCCTGGAAGAGGATGTGCCGCTCGGCTATGTTCGTGCCTACCGGCTTAACACTAAAATTTGCGAAGTTGCAGGCCATAGCCCTCATGATGTACTTAACGAGATACCGTCCCTGGTCGATTACAGGCGTTTGTGCGTTTGCAAGGACGGATGCGTCGCTGACTGGGAAGATATCCCTAGTGCTGCTGGCCTCCCGGCCGCCAACGATGACGTTCTTCTAGTGCTGGATAATGTCAAAGTCAAAGCGGCTTTTCTTGGGCTTGGCATAGGAACAAAGCTCATCCAGCGCATGCTCGCAATCTATGGAGGTCGCGGCATGGCTGTTCTCGCACCCTTTCCCCTTCAGTTCGGTGGCGTTACAGATGTTTATGGTGACAAGGGTGCACTTGCTGAGGCCGAGCGATCACTGAATAAATTCTATCGGCGACTTGGGTTTCGGCAGCATCCCATCGCTAACGAACTCATGGTTTGCGAGCTAACATCAACAAACACGAGCACTGTGTGGTCCTATCCTTTATAAGGGAAACTTTAGTGACTTTAGGCCAGCGGCAGGATGCTCATGGATCAACGAGGTGTTACTCAATCGAATGCCTGTTCGATGAGATGAGCCTTGATACAACGACTCATCGGTATTGCATCTATGGCACAACGCAACTGGGTTTCGACTGACACAGCCTTCCGTTTGTTACGGTTGATTTACCGATCCCGCGGGGTCGAACTGGCGTCCTGTTCCGAGCTCACAATGGCACGGTACAAGTCTGATATCGACCGGGACAGCGACATCCTTCTAAGCATCCCCTCGCCAGATCAACGACATGAGGAGTTGGACAAGCTCGTTGACCGCGGTCTTCTCGGTCGGTCAGGTAGTTTGTATGAGCTGACAGTAAAGGGGCTTAGCTACATGCAATCTGCCGCAGAGAAGGAGCTGTGCGATCGCCTTGGCTGGAAGAAGCTTGATCTGACCCGAATGAGGATTGAATCCGTCGTGGATTCGACCCTTTCCCTAGGTGTCTGCAAGCTCCGCCGTGATGAGCCGGCAGACTACATCAAGCACATGCACCTAAATTTATGGGGTAGCGCCGACGGGATCGAGCCAATATTGTTTTGCGTGGTCGATCTCATTGTTATCGACAGTGAGGCTGCAGCACATCACTCGACCTTCAGCCTGGAGGACATCCTCCTGTCTCGGCCCGAAACGACCCGGTTTTTGCGCGCGATCGAGAACCATGACGAAGGTGGGCAGCCAGCTGCGCACATATATGAACTAGCACAGATGCTAGATCTCGATGAAGCCCTTGGTCGCCACCTCGTGCTAGTCGATGACATGCGCATTTCGCCAGCTTTGATCGGGAAAGGTATTGGCCCTCGCATCGCGCGCAAGCTCGCCCTACTCCTGGGGCACGGCGGGGGAATCATTGTGTTCCCGGTTAATATGTACCGTATCCATGGCGGCATGAAGTCCGCACGCGGCATTGAGCGGACCATAATCGAGAGCTATTTCGATATAGGCATGATTCCGCACCGCTTTCAAAAAGACTTCATGGTGGCTGACATCCAGAAGTTAAGCGGCCTCCCATGAGCGGCGACAGCTGACTCGCTACCGTTTTTTCATCCGGAACCAGGCGGCGCGACCATGAGTGTCGTCGCCATGCCCGTGCATTCGATTGGAACGTCGACCATCGCCTCGTAATACCGAGCAGGGGAGGGCTTGCTGCTCGGATGCGCTCCTGTAATGTGGCTTTAGGCCGGCATAGTCGGCCTTTTTTCGAGGCGTCAGGCCGACAACCTTTGTCCATTCGGAGTTCTGTTGATGATGAAATTCCTTGCCGCGGCTGCTTTGGTCGCCATGTCGGTGATTCCCGCCGTATCGTCTGCTGAGGAAATTGGTACCTCGTCCATCACCATGGGACTGGTTCAGACGAATCTGTCCCTCCTGGATGAGGGGACGATCCACGGCGTTAACTTAAAGTACCAATATGAGCAGCCGGGCAGCCGCCTGGGCTTTGTCGGGTCGGTCACCTGGAGCTCCGGAGATGACACGATCGATCGTGATGGCCGCTCACTCGATATGGACATGAGCTACTACTCGTTGGCACTTGGCCCGAGCTGGCGCGTTGCGCAGCCCGTTTCGGTTTACGCCTTGCTGGGCGCTTCGGGCGCGAATGCCAAGACTGAAGGCGGCACCCGGGTAAGTGATCATTTTGAGCCCGTGGTAGGGGTAGGGGCTCGCGTGTTCATCAACAAACTGGTGATCGACGCCTATTACGAGAAGGCCTTCGCACATAAGTCAGATCGCTTCCATACCGACGCCGACTCCGTCTCGCTCGGCCTGGGCTACGCTTTCGATTTCTAGGTATACCATCATGCAGTAGGGGTCGGAGAGCCCCGCTGTCAACACAGAAAAAGGTAGCGCTAGAGCAACAAGGAGTAGCGAGCATTGGGGGCCCTCGGGCCCGTGCTATCCCAACCTCTCAGAGGTGTCTCGCGGAGCAAGATGAAGACAAGTCGCTATGTATCAGCGCTGGCTCTGGCTGCGGCGTTAGCCTGCGCCATGGGTAACGCTTCGGCGGAGGAATTCAGGCAATCAGTGTCGATCGGTCCGGCCTGGACTGGGATTGACCTTGATCTGGGCTACGGCACCAAGCTCGATGGCATGTCCGGCATCAGCGTCCAGTACAAACTGGAAAATCGCGACACCCCGGTAGGGTTGGTGGTGACCTACACCCATACCAGCAGCTCCGATGATGCGAGCATGCGATACCAGGAGTCGGGCCTTGTTGCCGACGTTTCCATCGGCGCGAAGCTGACCTATAACGCCTTGACGGCAGGCCCATCGTTTCGGTTCAACAAATATCTGACCGGATACCTGCAGGCTGGCATAGCGAAAGGGGAGGGTCGCGGTAAAGTCCGTGGCCAGGTCACCGACGGTGTAGACACAGCGGTCGTCAGTGGCAAAGTCAAAGCCGATGACACCGCACCAGTGGCAGGCTTTGGTATGCATATCCAGCCTACCCGCCATATCTTCATACGGGCGTCATATGACTACGCGGCCGGCGACCTGAAAAGTGACACCTTCTCGGTCGGTCTGGGCTATATGTTCTAACAGCCATTCAGAAAGAAAAAAGCCCGAGCTGCTTGTGTAGCTCGGGCTTTTTTTATCCGCGGCCTTTGTCAGGGTGAGATCGATGGCGTACCTATTAGGTATACCATCATGCAGATGGGGAGTTCGCTATATGCGGTGCTCTTCCTGACCCCTCCTGCCCTGTTCAACCCGCTTTTGATATTGCTTTCGGGCCTGTAGAAAGGGTGAATTCCGCGCGATGTTTAAGGGTAGGTAAGGGTAAAAAGAAGAGAAAAAAGAAAAAGATGCGAGCTATGAGTGGGGCGTGGTTTGGTCTTTGGTTGAGAGGTAGGGTGGCGAGAGGGAGGTGGGGTACATAGCACCGCCTAGCTGCATGATGGTATACCTTACGTACATCAAAAAGGGAAAGTCTCTCGACCATGGAATTTCTGAACCACGATTCGGCCGCGGCCGTAGACCTCATCGAAATCATGGAGCAGCTCAAGGCTGCGATAGCGGATCTAAAGGGCCTTGTTGCCAGCACCGATCTCCAGGCAGCCCGGGTGTTTGAGCTCCCGAAGGTTGTCGCTGGCAACGAGATCGGCCCTCAGCGCCCCATTCCTGTGAATCCTCAGGAAGGTGAGACGGCTCGCCGGTTGGCGCTAGACGCCTTCGATCGATTCGAGGCAGAGGGTGATGAGAGCAAGCGGGAGGTGTACCGGCTGCCGGGAGTCATTTGTCTGTCAGTAACAGACCCCGGCCAGATCATCGAGGCGGTCGGCACCGTGAACGAGCTCAAGAGCCGTTTCGCCTTGAGAGTTCTAGGCATCCCTGAGCGTTACGCCAGGTGGCAGACCGTGCACAAGCCTTTCCCCAGACTTCTCACGTTGCAGGTCACCCGGCAGATCCAGCTCTACAACGAGCCGCTTCTCTCCGTGAACTTCACCTGGGGGCGAAAGTCCTCCCTGGTCAAGATCGACAAGGGAGATGTCATCGAGATGCTGGAGCTGCTGCGCGACCAGCGACCACCGCGGATGCAGGAGGACGTCTGGGATCAGATGATCGATACCGACATCGCCCATGTGCAATCGCTGGCAGGCTCCACGCAACTTCGATACCGACGCGACCTGAAGGCTAGGCCGCTGTGCAATCTGCGAAACATGTCCCGCAAGAAGATGCTGCGCGAAGGGAATCTGCCAATCCTGGTGGTGGGCAATCCCGAGACGCCGCGTATCGGCCTGCTGCGCAATTTCGACCCTGACGAGGAAGAACGCGCCGGCCGGCGCCCGGGTGAAAACCGCAAGACAGAGCCGGATCGCCTCCTGCATTTCTTGCCAGTCTATCTCCTGCAGTCGGGGCAGGAGCACCTGTAGTTGCTGTCCACACGACCTTTCGTAATCTTCAGGACGTCTATACACAAAGGAGCGGATATATGTCCGACCCACGCGAGCTTAGTAAAGAAAAGATCCACGCTTACGCGGTCGCCCTCGGCCGCGGTAGGGACTTCGAAGGTGAAGCCGGCCGCCTAGCTGCAGCTGATGTCGGAGCGCACATTGACAGCCTGATCGCGCGTCTCAGGCCCGTCGCGTGGATATCTGACGACGCCACCTTGATCGAGCACTTGGGCGCACGCCTATGGTTGGACTGGGTGACGGCTGAATACCGGTCAGCGGTCCGGTCCGGGGCGGACAGAGAGGCGCTTAGCGCGGCCGCGAGTTAATCAAGGAAAAGGTGGAAAACCCGCAACACTATGCCGGCCGCAATTTGCTAGCCTGATTGCCATATCGGTCTTCCTCTGCCTAGCAGAGCCATGGAGGTAGCTGGCCTCTTGAAGAAAACAGCAATCCCGTAACGATCTCAAGGCCCCATTGCGGGCTCCCCCAGGCGCTTCCTCGCATGCCATATCCTTTCGATCCGTCGAGAGCGGTGTGGCTTCGTCGTTGTGCCGAATACAGGCGTCACAGCAATCCCGCTGTGCATGTCATCTCGCAACCCTGTCTGGGACCACTTATCCCGGCAGGGGTGGTGGTCCCTCTTTGGAGGAAACATGACTACCATCATCAACACAAAGCTTGCTGAAAACCGCGGCAAATCCCGTATCTGGTTGGAAGGCGGCAAGCTGTCCCGGCAAGGCTACGAACCGGGCAAAACCTACGACCTGCAGGTCACAGAAGGCCGGCTTGTCATCAAGCCAAACGACCGTGGTATCTACACGGTTAGCCGCAAGACGCGTAACGGCAAGCTGATCCCTGTGATCGACATCTGCCGCGATGATCTCGCCGAGCTGTTCGACGGTGTCAAAATGCTTCGTGTGCTGGTCACACAAGGCAAGATCGTCATCGAGGCGCATCATCAGCACAAACTGATTAAAGAGCGTGTCGAACGGCTGGTTTCTCGCTTGGTGAATAACGAGCCCCTGCGGGTGTGTTCGCTCTTCCACGGCGGTGGGGTCCTAGATAAGGCAATTCACACCGGCCTGGAAGCGGCCGGCGTCGAAAGCAAGATCGGCGTCGCAGTCGAACTGGAGTCGGCGTACCTCGAATCGTCACTAGAAAACAACCCAGAACTCTGGGATGAAAAATCTGTGGTGATCGAATCTCCGATTCAATCCGTCGACCTGTCGCGCAAGACACCAGGTATGGACATAGTTGTAGCCGGGATCCCCTGCACAGGAGCAAGCAAGGCCGGGCGATCGAAGAACAAACTTGCACATGCTGAAGAGCATGAGGCTGCAGGTGCCATGTTCTTCAACTTCCTGAGCTTCGTCGAAAAGGTAAATCCTGCTGTGGTGATCATTGAGAACGTCCCCGAATACTCGAATACAGCCAGCATGGCGGTTATTCGCTCGGTCCTGGGATCGCTCGGTTACAACCTTCAGGAGCGCATCTTAGACGGTAATGAGTTCGGTGCTTTGGAGCGTCGTCAACGGCTTTGCGCTATTGGCATCTCCGAAGGGCTGGAAGGACATTTTGATATCGAGGCAGTCATGCCTTATCTCAAAAAGCCAGAAACCCTTGCCGAAATCATGGACGAAATTCCGATGAACTCAGATCGCTGGAGGTCGTTCGACTACCTGAACGAGAAGGAAATTCGGGATAAAGCAGCTGGAAAAGGGTTTGCCCGCCAGCTTTTGACGCCGAACGATCCGTGTTGCGGGACAATTGGCCGACACTACGCTAAGTGCAGGTCAACGGAACCGTTCTTCTTGCATCCTCAAAACCCTGAGCTGTCTCGCCTCTTCTCCGTGGCCGAGCATGCGAAGGTCAAGGGGATCCCGGAGCAGGTAGTGGACGGTCTTTCCGACACCATCGCCCATCAAGTGCTCGGTCAGGCGATCGTGTATCCGGTATTCGTTGCGGTCGCTAAGGCGCTGGGAATTTCACTGCGCAAAGCAATGAACAATGTGGTTAGCATTAATCCTGCTGTTGTAATGGCAAAACACCATAATGCTGCACTCGCAGCCTAAAACAGTTGAGCCGCAGGCATTACAATCTGTCGGTTGATTAACCCCCCAGGCTTTCGCTTGGGGGGTTTTTCTGTTTTTATAGTAAGGACGTCATCAAGCAGGCCCTGCTCGACACGTCGTTACTGCATGCGACAAGGCAGAGTTGCGGGCTATTTCCCCTTTTTGGGACGTTTATGGTCCGCTGTCACCTGCTACGATGGGCAAAATTCAGCGAAGACAGAGGGCACCAAATGATCAGATTGACAGATCTAAGCACGACCTCCATACACCGCCGTGCGGTAGCGATTGGTCGTGATAGAGGACTGCATGAAGAAGCAGGCCGCCTAGAGGACAGCGATCCGGCCAAGCATATAGCGGAGTTAATCGGCCAGTTCGGTGATGCAGTGCCTAGCGATCTCACTAATGAGCATTTAGAAGACATCCTGGCAGTTCGCCTATGGCGCAACTGGATGGGCGTTGAGTACAGAATGGCTACGATCATGGAGCAGCTTGCCCGCGATCCGAGCCTGATTCAGAAGCTGCTTAAGGCTGCGTAAAGGTTCGCCGAAGTTGATATAAGAAATGGGCCTTGGGGCCCTTTCTTTTTTTGTGCCATGACTATTCGCCGGGTGCTGCTAAGAGGCCGCACCCAAGAGCTGATCCCTCAGCCTGCCTTCTTAACCGCCGCGGGCGCCAACGCGAGACCCTCGACAAACGCATCGAGCGAACGGTAGAGGTCCAGCAAGCCGTGGTTGTTTGAAATCACCACGTCAGCGTCATCGATCGTGACGTTCATGCTGTCTGTGTCTTCAGGCGGGAGGCGGTCACTGGCATCAATCCATACAGCCAGATCAAACAGGCCGGCAGCTCGCAGGGCCTCGAACTCCTCGCGATCACGAATACCACAGTACACACTGTGTACAGAGAAGATTTCGCGCCCCATCCTGGCGCGATCGTTCGCGTTGTACTCTCGGATCGCCTCGTACCATAGCTGACTGTGGTTGACCCGGTCTTCGAAGCACTGGCGCTTGCTCTTGTAGCCAAACCGGCCCTTCAACTGATCATAGAGAAAGGTATCGCAGGCGTAAGCAGAGGACGCTGTGTATTTGAGGTCGTAGCGGCGCTGGAGATACTTGCACGCCGTGTCTTTTCCGTGGCGCTTGTATCCAAAAACAATCAGCTTCATTTGTGTGCCTGTCTTGAGGTAACTGGTACCGCAATTTTCAGACATATCGGTCTATCTGCAAGCTGGCCTAAATTAGGGAAATTGCAGGTAAGAGGATAACGGGTAGGCTCGACTCAAGCATTGATAAGAGCACCCGGTATCCATCTATGAACGCCACCAGCAAAGCTGCTTTCTCGCCACGCACCAGCGGTATCGCCGCGGCCGTCGCTCGGTACTACGCAGAGTTCCTCGCAACCGACTTCAAGGCTGCCCGGCACCCTCGGCGCTCGTTTGAGCGCAAGACTGGCAAAGGCATACTCGTCGGCGCAGAACTGGGCCGCTACCCGGAGCTTGCTACACGCATTCACCGTGATCTGTGCCAGAGCGGTAACCCGGTGCGTTTCGAGGTCCGCCGCGGTAGCTGTCGAACCGAGCTACCTCCAATGGTGCGCCGCGTCCTAGATGGCGCCATTGAGCGCATCGACCAGGCTCAGCTCAACCGCTTGGCTACCGGTATCGCAGAGATCGCTCGCCGGCTGGTCACTGGCGGGGAAATGGATGTCGAGCTCTTCCGAGAGGAGGTGCTTATGCGCGCTGGTCGCCATATCCAGGAACAGCTTGCTGGCGGACTACTCGATAATCTTGCTGAACATCTTAAAAACTCGGCTAATCGGCCGGCAGAAGACCTGCAAAGCCTAAGCAAAGGGATTGCAGATCGATTGCTGGCGGATCTGCGGGAGAAATGCGTAGACAGTCTTGCCACTCTGGTGGTGAAGGACGACCACACCGACTTCCGGACATTGCTTGGCGAGCACTTCGAGCCTGCCGCCACCCAGGATGCGCTGCGGGACTACTTTGAGAGCTTCATCGCCGGCGATCTCTACGTTGAGCTCACCGACATGCAGCGATCACAGCGGATGCTGGAAAACACCACTTTTCTGCTCTACATCGGCACTGTAAAGGTCGATGGCTCGGTATACCCGATGGCGTTCCAGCGTCTGGAACTGACTGAGGGCGCCAGCTCCATAACGTTGCAGGCCGATTCGCAGCTCTACATCAACAAGCAAGCGTTCGACTACGCCGCAGAGCAATCCTGTGCAGCCGCAGGCATCGAGCCAGGTCCGAGTCCAATCAGCGATCGCATCCATTACCTTGATGGCCAGCATGCGCCCATGGACATCCTGCAGCATGTGCTGGACTCCTTTGCCCCTGCCAGCTCATTGCGGTTGGAGCGGGAGATTACCGCCGCGCCAGAAGCTGTTCTTAGCAGCACGCCGACACTCACGTTAGGCAACCACATTTACATCGCTTTGGCCGAGAAACCGGACGAGTCGATACTGAACGACTACGAGTCACTTTACTCCGGCGTGAATTGCGACTCTGCTTCCGTGGCCTTTTTTGAAGAAATGGTTGCCGACTTCATGACACGAAACCCTCTGTCCGTTCATGACAGGGTAGAGCGCGAATGGGAGGAGTCTTCCCTGAGCGACCGACTGGTGTTCGAGTCACCACTCCCCCTGGCGGAAGAGCAGCGCAAGATACTTAAAGCGCTTGAGATCGACGAAGCACGCTATCTCGCCGTCGAAGGACCTCCCGGTACCGGTAAGTCGCACACCATCACGGCCATCGCCTTCAACGCCATCCTGAACAACAAGAGCCTTCTGATCCTGTCGGACAAGGCAGAGGCTCTCGATGTCGTGGAGGACAAGCTCAATGAGGCGCTGCGCAAGGTCCGACATAAAGAGGACTTCCAGAACCCGATCCTTCGGCTCGGCCGCGCCAACGGCAACTACAACCGCCTGATGAAGAAGTCGACGATCGACTCTCTTGAAATCAGTCGTCGCATGGGGCGGAACAAGGAGGCCACCCTGCGCGAGGAACGCCAGCGTGAGATCAACGAGCTTCGCAGTGCGCTTGAGGAGAGCGCGTCGATCGCTGGCCAGCTTGAAATGACCGCGATTGCTGAGGTGCAGGCATTAGAGTCCAAGCTCTTAACCGAGCATCATCACTTGCAGGAACTGGCAGAGGACATGGTGGTGCCGGTGCTGGAGGACTTCCGCCGGGTTTCACCATTCCTGGCAGAACACCGCGATCGCTTACTGACTATGCAGGGGATCGCCAGGGGTAGCCTGAACATCCTTCGTCGCGCGAGAAAGGTCGAGGCGATGATCACCTCTAACCCTCCGCTTAGAGCACCTGAATCTAGCGTTATCCCGAGCCTTAAAGTCGAACAGCTGGCCGAGCTCAAGCACATTATGGTTGAGCTAGAATCTACAAGAGGTTTGTTCGGTTATCTCTTTGCTGGCAAACACTTAGAGAGGATTGCCCACAAGCTGAGTGAGTTGACTGGCAGCACTGTGCGCGCGCCACACAAAATCCGGTCCGAACTATCCGACATCATCCGGGCGGCCCAGACTCTACTAAGTCGGATGGAGGCTTGGAGCATCGACCAATCAGAGTTCTCGCTGGCATACGAACTCTTGCTCAATGGTGGCCTTGATGCCCCCATTGAGGTCGCCATCGCAGCTGAGCGTCTGGAACAGACTGCGGAGGAGGGGCACCCGCTGCTGCCGATGGAAGATGGTCAACCGCTGCTACGAGCCTTGCTGCTTCCTGACACACCCCAACTGGAGCCTCTACGTCGACTCGCTTACGTCCGTGACAAGTCAGGGCACATCCATGACCTTTTCCAGCGGATGCCACAGATCGACTATCTTGGCGCCAAGACGCGCATCGAAGCGCTGTACACCCACGAGCTGGCCGGCGTCATCGATGAGCGCCTGATCCGCTTCTACCACCAGAGCCGCGCCGACGCGAAAACTATCGGCGACGTAATCCGCAACCGCGGACGCTTTCCGGTGGAGAAGTTCGGGATGCTGCAGGAGGCCTTCCCCTGCATGATTGCCGGCCTGCGTGAGTACGCCGAGTACGTGCCGCTGCAGCGAGGCATCTTCGACATCGTGATTATCGACGAGGGCTCCCAAGTCTCTATCGCGCAAGCGATGCCGGCCATCCTGCGGGCCAAGAAGATGGTGGTGCTGGGCGACCGCAAGCAGTTCGGCAACGTCAAGACGGCGCTAGCCAGTAAGGCGATCAATAACGGCCACATGGAAGCGCTGCGCCAGGCATTTGCCGCGTGGCCGCAATCTGACAACTACACCCAGCAGCGTCTGGAACGATTCAACATCAAGAGTTCGGTGATGGACTGGTTCGACCTGGTGGCCAACTATTCAATCCAACTCCGTAAGCACTTCCGCAGCTACCCCGAGATGATCGGTTTCTCCTCGAAGCACTTTTACGAGAGTTCGCTGCAGACCATGAAGATCCGCGGCAAACCCATCAACGAGGTGATCCAGTTCCACGGCATCGAGCACGACGGCAAAATCGACCGCTCCGCCAACACCAACGAGCTGGAAATCGAGCACATCCTCAAGGAGCTGGAGAAGCTACTCGACGACGATAAGCCTTACACCGCCGGGGTAATCACGCCCCATAGCGAACAGGCCACCTTGTTCAGCCGGCGACTGTCAGCACATCCGCGTCAGGCAGAGATGCGCGACCGGCTACGCCTGAAGGTGATGAATTTCGATAGCTGCCAGGGCGAGGAGCGGGACGTTATCTTCTACTCGTTGGTGGCCACCCGAGAGAAGGACAGGCTCGCGCACATCTTCCCGGCCTCAATGGACTCGGCCGCCGATGACATCGAGTACAACCTGCGACTGCAGCGCCTGAACGTTGGCTTCTCCCGGGCGAAGGAGCGCATCGTCATCGTGCATTCCAAGCCGCTAGACGAATACAAGTCCGCCATCAAGACAGCACTGTTCCACTACCAGAGCGCTCTCACCCGAGCACAGCAGCTGCCGGCACCGGGCGAGGTCGATCCGAACTCACCCATGGAGCTCAAGGTACTGGGATGGCTCAGTCAGGCGCCAATTATTCAGGAGCTTGGGCGCTGGGTAGAAGTGCATGCGCAGTTCCCTATGGGCGATTACCTCAGGAGCCTCGATCCAACCTACGATCATCCTGCGTACCGGGTCGACTTCTTGCTGAGGATCAATGCTGGCCGGGAGGTTCACCACTTGGTGGTTGAATACGATGGCTTCGAGTACCACTTCAAGACGGACCGGCGCCGAGAGATTGACCAGGGTAACTGGCAGAGCTACCTGACCGAGAGCGACATAGAGCGGGAGAGGGTGCTGGAGAGCTTCGGTGTGAAGATGATCCGCCTCAACCGCTTTGTCCTCAAAGGCAATCCCGTCCAGGTAATCGATGAGCTTCTGCGCCAGCGCCTTGAGCATCTACGCGCGGCCGCCGATGAGCACGAGCTGCTGGAGCAAACTAAGAACCAGGCCAGCGAGGCTGAGACCGGGTTGAGCGAAGGCACACACAAGCACTGCAAGAAGTGCGACTCCGTGAAGCCGCTGGAAACTTTCAGAGCTAACGAGGCGAAGTCGGGATACGGCCGCCTGTGCTCAGGTTGCCGTCAATGAGTGGCATGGCGCTGGTGCCAGAGCCGGCAGCTGGTACAGAACAGGTGCTCTCTATCCTGATTCGGCTGCTCTACGGCAGACGATTCGATTACGTCGATGAGAAAGTCTGCCAAGTCCAGATCGAGAATTTACTGAAAGAGAAGCAGCTGACCTTCATTCGCGAGCACGACTTCGGGGGCCGGGTAGGAATTTGCGACTTCTTCTTCCCTCGGTCCGGGATCGTCCTCGAAGCGAAGGCTTTCAAGAGCTGCAGCAAACGGGAGGTCTACCGGCAGTGCGAGCGGTACTGCGGCCACCCTGACGTGAAGGGTTTGCTGCTCGCTACCGGAAAGGCGCAAGGGCTACCGGCCACCATCTGTGGCAAGCCGACCCGTGTTTATCAGCTCGGGCTCGGCGCCCTGTAGCGGTGGCTTGCAACTCCAGCTCAATCCGTAGAAACGCCACGGGGCGATGGCCGCAATTGCCTCAGATCGAAGATCTATTCCTAGGCCGACACAGAGCGACGGGACCACGCGCGCTGATGCGCCTGATGACGACCTACCTTGCTGACAACGCGCTCTACGGCGTATCCCTTGCCGACATGCGCTATGCCTGGGCTCCGCTCATGAGCGATCCTCAGGCGGCGGGCCTCCCTTATAACGCGGATAAGGCCGCGTAGTTACAAGGCGCCGTGCACGAGTCATTGGCTTCATACCTCAATTTGAGCGCTTGCTGGAGCGCTTCAGCGTGACATCGTAAGGGCTGTTAACCTCCATCAAAGGTCCACCATGTCACGCACCACATACGGGAAGCTCCGTTTCGACGAGCTATCCGCAACTTGGGTGATCGCAGATATACCGCCTCACGTCGCCATGAGGCTCAAACAGGTATTCACCAGGATTGCCAACTGGGAAACCAGTCCGTTTCGGATCGCGGCCACCCCCATCAACGAAGCTGACATTCAGTGGTTCATGGAGCGGTACCCGCTGGAGCTTTCTGCGAAGGATGCTCGTCGACTGAAGAAGGGCTCCAAGTTCTTCTACGACACACAGGCAGCAGCGGAGAACATCCTGCTGCCAACCTGGACGCCAACGGAGCGCCCTGGATTATTGCCCGGGCAGACGCTGCGGCGTTACCAGCGCGTCGCACTTGATCTGACAGAGCGGGTCCGCCAGTTGATTCTTCTGGATGATGTAGGCCTCGGTAAGACCTACGAAGGGCTCGGGATTGCTCTGCTGAGCAACGCGCTGCCTCTGGTAATCGTCTGTCAAGCGCACCTGCAGAGCCAGTGGCTCAAGAAGGCAAAGTCTTTCGTCAACCTGCGTATCCACCCCGTAAAGGGAACAACTCCCTACGACCTGCCGCCGGCCGACATCTATCTCGTAAAATACACCCAGCTTGCTGGCTGGATTGACGTCCTGACACGAGGATGGGTCCGCGGTGTGGCCTTCGATGAGATCCAGGAATTACGCCGTGGCGCCGAGTCGGATAAAGGCGCCGCGGCCCGCAAGCTTTGCGATGTTGTCCGCCAAAAAGATGGGTACCTGGTTGGGCTGACGGCCACGCTCATCTACAACTACGGCGTAGAGGCCTTCAACATCGTCGACATGCTTCGTCCCGGCCTGCTCGGGAACCGCATGGAGTTTCTAAGAGAGTTCTGTGATACCGATGCCGCTGGAAAGGGCGTCGTTCGCGACCCGGCAGCATTCGGCGCATTCCTGCGTGAGGCAATGATGGTGCTGCGCCGCACGAAGAAGGACGTCGGGCAGGAGGCCAAGCAGATGGCGCCAGAGCTGGAATGGGTGGAACCTGACGCCAGGTCCATCACCGACGCCGAGAAACTAGCCAAACAGCTAGCTATCACGACGCTGACAGGCTCGTTTGCTGAGTCAGGCATGGCGGCACGTGAGTTTGATCTCAAGATGCGTGAGCTGACGGGGATATCAAAGGCCAAGGCCACCGCATCCTACGTGCGTATGTTCGTTGAATCCGGCCAGCCTGTCCTTCTGTTCGGCTGGCATCGGGAGGTCTACAACATCTGGATGAGAGAGCTCGCTGATCTGAATCCAGTGCTTTACACCGGATCGGAAACGACAGCAGCTAAGGATGCCAGCAAGGAAGCGTTTATCTGCGGCAAGACCAACCTGATGATCATGAGCCTGCGCTCTGGCGCGGGCGCTGACGGTATGCAGGAACGCGCTTCAACTGTGATCTTCGGAGAGCTGGACTTCTCGCCGCTGGTGCACCACCAGTGCATTGGCCGCCTCGATCGGGATGGCCAGAAGGATCCTGTTTACGTCTACTACGTCGTGACCAACTATGGCTCTGATCCTGTCCTCATCGACATCCTGGGCATCAAGCAGTCGCAGAGTGACGGCATCCTGGACCCGAACTCCAAGCCAGAGGAGCGCCAGGCAGATCCAGATCGCATCAAGAAGATGGCCCGGCTTTACCTGCAGTCTAAGGGAGTTTCCTTGGAAGGCATCAAAGCAGCCAACGATGCAGAGATGTTCGAAGATCAGCTAGCGCTGCTGTGAGGAGGGCGGCCATACCCGCCGCCGTAGGCCCTGCTATTGACCGATAACACTTTTGAGGGTGTCCATGGCGCCTGACACCTGCCCGGTTATGACCCCGGTGTCGATCACCTCGGTTGCGCCGAACATGGAAAGCACGCCGAAGATAATGGCAATCACGGCTACTTTCCTGAGCATCCTGGCAACCGACAGTAGCAAGCCAAGAGCAAAGGCAACCAGTCCGATGCTGACCAGGTTGAAGTTCTGGATCTCCTGCATCGACATAGCGGCAAGAAGTGGCTCAAGGAGGTCGATAAGCGATTGGTAATATTGCATTTGATGCGAGCCTGACGAGGGATAGACCTTCACTCTATGCAGATCGGCCCTGGCAGGGTCGGGTGTAAGCAGGCGGTTTTGTGCGAAACACGAGGATTGTGACGATTAGGCTTCATTGCAGGGCAGCCGATATCAGTCACGATTGACCTCATTCAGAACCGCACCGCGACAAGGGGAACAGGTGGTCATCATTCAGTACATACTGGCCGGCATCGTTTTTCTGCTCGGCATGGCCAGCCTGCTATTCGGGGTTTTGCCAATGGCAGCCCTCACCACCAAGCGCGGCTATGGCGGCTTTGCGCTGGCGTGTATCGCGCTGTACGCCGCTGGCGTCGCACTGTTTACGTTGATTGCCTTCCACATCATGCCGTGGCTTGCAGCGAGCTACGCGTGGATCATCGGATACTTCTAAGCCTTACGACCAGAATCAATCCAGGCCGCCGAGGTGCGTCGAGTAGTAATACGGTGCCGACGCTAGCACGATGCATATTGATCCCTGCGTCCAGAGCTGGCTGCTATTCGCTGAATAATGCGAATAGCCAGAGAATTTAGTGGTGGCTGGTAGGTAATATGAGGCTTCACTCTGCGCTCCCTCTCTGGGTCGCGGCGCCAGTAGCTGGCTTGCGTTAAACAAAACAGCAACCCCACCTTTCCCTTCCTGGGAGCAGGCGGCTAAAAACCGTCAAAGACTCAAATCAACCGCCCATCAGGGCATCACTAAACGCTCGCATCACCTAAGCCGCCACAGCACTTGCTGTCGGTGTCGGACGGCTGCGCGCATCATTTGGAGATACACCATGCGCCTCAACCTTCAAACCGAAGCCGAAAAGAACGCCCACCTGGAAGCACTGAAGAAGACGACCGTCTTCCTTGGCCAGGTCAGCTCACTGCTGCGTTCCAAACGCTTCGCCAAATGGTACCTCTCCAACGAGAGTCGCTTCGAATGGGACGGGGAGAAGCTCTTCTCGCGCTTGCGTAAGGATCTGATCTTTCAGGTCAAGCAAGCTGTCCGCCTCAACGATGACAGTACCGACATCGAGTACCTGCATGCGCTGACTGGCCGTATCGACCACTGCGTCGAACGCGTTGAGCAGATGGACGGGATCAAGAACACAAAGAAGGAGAAGAGCCTCACCATCGCTCGCGATGCTGACGTATCAGATCTGATCTTCGCGTTGCTGACCCGTCAAAACGCAACTGGCTTGATTCGCGATATTCCGGATGGCTTCTACGTTTGGAACGCCGTCAGCTCGCTGATCACCTATGCAGAATCACGCCAGACCCTGGCGCGAACTACAGGCCATTCTCGCTTCGAGATGATTCTTTCTGCGGTGACCGAAGAGTATCTGGTCAACGGGTATCCCCATGACTTGTTGGCCCATGATGCAAGCGATATTCGTAACAACGTCAAGGTGAAAGCCCTGATGGTCCGCGGCGAATACTGCTCAACCATGATGGTAAAAGAAGATGAACCGGTCCTGCTGAGTGAGGGCTTCGACGTCATTTCACTGAAATCTGCAGCGTAAGCTGCACAAGGAGAAAACAATGCAACACGATCAAACCAAGCCGCTCAATATCAGCCTGAAGTTCTTCAGCGATCCCGGTCACGGGTGGCTCCAGGCTCCGCACAGCCTCATCATCGAGCTCGGCATCCAGAAAGATATATCGCCCTACAGTTACGTGGACGATACTCATGCCTATCTGGAAGAGGACTGCGACTACAGCGTGTTCAAACAGGCGGCTGAAGCAAAAGGGCTCACCCTTCAGCTTTCTGAAATAACCTCGGGTGAGGAAAGCCCGATTCGTGATAAGCCGTCCTTCAACGCCGGCAACATGCCTGCAGCTTCTGATTTTCTAAATCTGACACTTTTTGTGAACTATCAGTTTACAAAGCGCCCTCCAACTGATGCCGATGTCAGCGAAGAAGAAGAAGCCTTCGTTTCGAGTGATACCTTGAACTGCCATGTAGCAGCAGGTAATGCACGAGAAGAGGTAATTCTTCGCATTGGCGAAGAAGTAGAGCGGCAGCAGAAGTACGGGTGGCTGCAAGACAAGACGTTCCTTGGCGTTTGCGTAACGGATGTCACCCTTAACACAAAAGACGGTCGCTACCTTAATTTCCCGATTGCAGGGATTGATGAGTGGTGGTGTACGCAGAGCGCAGATAACGAAATCGTTTGATGCACAACTAAAGCAAAGGCCTCCCCAGCGGGAGGCCTTTTTTATTGGATCAATAGCGCGGTTACACAACATTGCAGAGGGGCTGGCTCAGTGTAAAAAGTAGGACTCATCAACGGCCATATACAACATGAAAGTAGAAGCATTCATCGCTAACAAAATGTGCGAGCTCACCAGGGACGTGCTCTGGCTTCCACGCCGCGAGTGGGCGCTCTCAAAGCGCAAAGGCGGCGAGCTGACGATTAAGCCCGGGAATGGCAGTGCCACGTATGTTCAAACTTCCCGCTCTGGTTCAGGCCCAATCAAGCTGACATTCGGCCAGAAAATGATTGCCGAAGCGATGAACCCGAATCATATGAGCAACTGGCTGCAAGCCAGGGAAATCATGGAGCACGGTTACTTTGACGGTAAGGTAACAGCGCTCAATTCTCTCGCCCACGTAGTCATTCATGAGTTCGGCCATGTCGTGCAGGCCGTGATGGGTGCAAGGCATGCCCGAAGTGTTCACAACGAAGCCTTCTACAAAATTCTGGACAAGGCTCATAGGAACGGTCATGCAGACCGTATTCGCGAAGAACTCCATGCCGCCTGTGCGCAGCAGGGCGTCGACCTTTCAGTGATCACGCCCCACATCAGACCCGGAGCGTCCTCACCGGGCCTACAGATGGCTGAGGTTTTCACAGGGCAAGAGCTGTTTTCCCGAAGCGCCAAGCTGACCCATCTCAATCCCTTCCAGGTGGTGAAGAAAAACCGAACCACAGTGTTAGTCAAATCAACCACAACAGGCGAAATCTTCAAGGGCAACGTGCGTGCATTTCACCTAACCCCTGACTGATCAATAGCAGTCGTTGACTTCCGTTCAACGGTGCTTAGCTGAGGCTCTGTCACGAAGCATGGGAAGCGGCACAATTGCTTCTACGGATTAACGAGCGAAACAGGCAATTGCACGCCCATGCTTGCCGCTCCGGGCTTATAAGATAGAAAGAGCTGATAACTCTTACTTTAAGCAATAGGGGCCAACATGAAGCGTTATACCTGTCTCGCTGCCGCTCTGACCATCGCCGTATCTGACTCCTGAAAAGCCTGCGAATCTGCTGGCGAAACAGCAATCTCGTCACAGGCAATCTAGTGCTTCGCGATGTGCTCACCGGGACAACACAAATTAATCATATGGAAAGTACTGGTATCCGGATCTCGTGTATCCGCGCAATTGCTGGTAAGAAATAATAGGGGTAGTAGATGTTTACATCAAAGGCAATCACTAAAGTTGTTCTTGGCCTAACTGCCTCGATCTTAGGCGGGATATTTTCCACCGCTTACGCAGATGGCGGTGGTTGTAACGTTCCGAGAACATTGAAGGTTCACTTCGACTGCCCAGCTGGGCAGGCGGGTTCCATTTACGCTGAATGCGTTCACGATTGTCCCCTTCCAGGCAAAAACTGCGCGGTTGAAAGGGGGCCCTACGGTGGCAGCTGGAAGGTGAAATCTAATACCTGCAGGCCAGCAGTAAGTTTTAGCCATCACAGTTTCGAAACCACTACCAACGTATGCCCGGCTCCAAAACCAACGGGCGTCATCAACATGCGCCGTGACTTTGAAGTTTGGTCTGACGGTTCGTACCGTAACCATTCTGCTTGGTACGAGACAGGCCGGACCTGTACCAATCAAAATCCTGTGGCTATCGCTCGCACATTAACCACGGCTGAAGATACCCCGGGCTCAGTCACACTCACCGCTACAGATGATCACTCGTCCTTTTCGTTCGAGATTGTCATACAGCCAGAAAATGGCACCGCTAGCATCTCCGGGTCAAAACTGACTTTTACTCCGGATTCTGATTGGAATGGCAACACCAGCCTGACCTACCGCGCGAAAGACCCTCACGGCGGCGTGTCTGCCCCTGCGACGGTGAGTATCACAGTAACGCCGGTAAACGATGCTCCTATTGCTCGAAACCAGACGCTGACCACTCCCGAGGACACGCCAAAGAGCATCACCCTGTCCGCAACAGACATTGACTCGCCAGCTCCTACACTTTTTGAGGTCATCACTCCACCGAACGAAAATTACGGCTCGGTCGTACTCATTGATTCGGTAGTGACCTTCTCGCCGGCGAAGGACTGGCACGGAAGCACTTCTTTCACCTATCGCGCACAAGATAGCTCTGGCGCATGGTCTGATCCGGCTACGGTCACTATAACGGTTACACCGGTGAACGATCCGCCGATCGTCAAGGATGCCGCTTACCGGACGAACAACGACGTAGCGAAGACCATCTCTCTTACGGTGGCTGACCCTGACGTCGATGACGCGCATGCTTTCAAGGTCCTAAGCACCATTGATCCTTCTGTGGGCCAGGCGACTATCACGGGATCGACTCTGGTGTTCACTCCAGCAGAAGGCTGGATTGGGACCACGAGCTTCACCTATGAAGTAACAGACGGGGAGGGCGAGAAAGACACTGCCTCTATGTCCATCAGCTCGGTTCGGCTTTACGACGTTGAGTCCGCTTGTGCTACCCCGCTGGGTGGTGAGGACTTCATATTCCGTGTTGAGGATGCGGGTGAAACAGGGCTGGACGTTAACAGCCTGCAGGTAAACGTGGACTTTGGCGACGGTGCATTGCTGGCCGTTCCACTGAGCATTCAGGACGCAGAAGCCATCAAGGGAGCTCAGGGCGAGGGCAATTGGCCGTCGACGCTCGTTGCTACCACGGAGTTGTCTCCGGAGCTCACGGAGCGATTCAATAGTGCGAACTACGTCCCTGCTTCTGCGGGCGGGCAAGCACCCTATACCTTCACGATCACCGTTATGAGTCGCGATGGCAAGACGCGTTCGCACATCAAAACCTATGACCCCATAGTGCGCGAAGACACTCAAGCGCCTGAAATCACAATCTTTTCCGGACCGGAAGACGGGGCCGGGGACTTGCTTCGATTCGTGAACGATACACGCATCATGATCAAGGACGACAAGGTTGGGGTGGACAACACAGCCACCCAGTTCTATCTGTCGATCAATGACAAACGAGTTCCTTTCTTTATTCGTCCGGACTCGGAAGAGGCCCTGTCCTCAAACCGCTGCGTGGCTCGAAAGCCCCTGACTCTCCAGTACTCGACCGGCCAGATGGCCTACGATGCACCGGAGATCATGGATCTACTGGTTGATGCCTACACCTCCAAGCAGCCTCTGTCCTTCGAGGTTGAGGTTGAGGACTTCGCAGGCAATCGCGCCACCGCCAAACGGGAACTGCAGTTTGCACCCGATGTGCTGACAGTGGCCGGTGTGAAGATCCCGGGCGTCGCTCATACTTTCAATCGCACTAATGGCAGCCCTGTCGTGAGCATCAATGCACATGATGCAGCCTTAGATGATGGCGCCTCAGTCGACTACTACGCTCGACTGCTGAATGATGGCGAATTGGAACTGATGGTAAATGGCACCCAAGTCGCCGGTCAGAAGGTAGTGGAGCTCGGCAGCTTCACTCTCGACCATGGCTCCCGCATTAACCTGGAACTGGCCGCCGTCGTCACTGGCGATAGCGGGCAAGTCACGCTGATGCTGGTTCCGAGAGGCGAAGGCGGTCGCCTTATTCAGGTGCCTGTGTCCGTTTGGTACCCAGAGCTAGAGCTGAAAAGTAATAACTGGACACCTGTACAACTGCTAGAGCCAGCTAACGCCGATCCCGTGCAGAGTGCAGCTGATGCCTGCACCCTGACCGGCGTCTTCAGCATTGCAAGATACGCCGACCCTATCGCCAATCCGAGTTGTCTTGTCGAATGGAAACAACTTCCGCATGACGCATACGGCATGGAGACCAATGTCCCATCCATGACCGGTCGGATTCCAACGCCAGGCAAACACCCCGTCTCTTATGAAGTAGTGCTCTTCGACACAGATGGCTCAAGATTCGTCCTGGGTGAAGGTACCGGCGAGTTCGATGTCATTCCCGCAAAGGATGTCCTGGCTTTCTCACTCGGCGACAAGCTGGATAACAGCTACCGGATCGTGCGCGACGTAACCGGAAGGCTGACCCAAGATGCCGGACCGAGTTGCGGATCGATTACGACAGACGAAGATTTCGCCATGGACCTGTCTGCGTTTAATCGCCCGGCGTGCCTCATCACCTGGCAGTTGCTGCCCGAAGGGATCGCGCAGCCAAACTGGACCGATGACCCTATGATCGGCGGCTCATTCCAGCAGCCTACTGGTGATGCGCTTTTCAAGTGGAGCGTTGCCAGCTACAGCACCAAGGGGGTTCGCGTCGAGTTCATGGACAGCAAGCAACTCGTGCCGCTTCAGGACCCGCCCATTCCTGAAATCAGCATGGAGAGCAAAAATCACCTAGGTGACAACCTCTACTGGACTGATACCAATGGTGGCCTGGTTGGCGACTATGTAGTTAAAGCGCTCAATGCCCGCCTTAAGGTGGACCTAACAGAGGCTGGCCAAATCACGGAGAGCGATGAGACAGTTGGAAGCTATTCGGACACTCTGACCTACCGGTCACGCCTGCTGACTGAGCAGAAGCCGCTCTGGAGTCGTACCGAGCACGGTGTCCATGCTCGATACAGCGCCATGCCAAACATCGAAGCACGTAACAGTATTGAGGTCCTCGCAGTACCGGACCAGAACATCCGTCCAGACGTCATCGCGGCCACTCAAACTCCGCTCAATACCGAGATGTTGTCACTGACATCATGGATGGGGATTCCCTACAAGGACACCGCATACACCCCAGAAGGCATGGGTGAGTGGGAGGTTCGCTTGCTAAGCTTCGTCTCGACTAACAGTAAGCCGGAACTGGCTGGCTTCAAGAAGATTGACGCCAGCGGCAAGGCCGACTTCGAACTCGACCTGCTAGCGCTCAATTCAGAGTACGTCCGCATCCTGCCCGAGGCCCGCCTGCTTTCCCCTGTGCCCGAGTATCAGCGCACGGTCACTGGCTCACGCCCTCTATACCTGACGATCCTGCGCGGGCAGGCCATCAACTCCTCGATCGACGCAAGAAGAATCAAGGGGGAGGCCAAGCTGAGCTTCATGGCCAAGATCGCAGTCGAGAACCGCCTGGACTTCAAAGCGCTGGGAGATGTGATCTGGGAACTGCGCACCTTGGGCTCCGGCGACTGGGAGCAAGTCGAAAACGGCTCCAAGATTGCCGACCGGTTCCAGTATGTGTTCGACGTTGGTCAGTATGAGCTACGGGCCCGTGTGTTGAACAAGAACTCAGGTGCTGAGTTCGTAACAGAGACCGTCGAGATCCACGCTTATTCGATACCGAAAGTGAAGATCGAGGGCCCGACCAACGCCTTCATGGGTAGCACCGCGAAGCTGCGCCTGAACGCCATGGTTGATGGCAAAGAAGTGGACGAAAAAGATCTCGTCGCTCAGTGGTCGGAGGACAACGGCGAAACCTGGATGGATGGTGGTATCGAGTACACCCTAACCCGGGATACCGCTGAGCGCGTCATGGTAGTTGCGCGGGCGCGTATGAGGGAGTCGCCGGCAGAATGGGAGGATTCCTGGTCATTCCGTCGCCATCGCGTTGGCTTCCGCCATGTGGCGCCGCCGAGAGGCAGTATCGTCGGCCCTCGCATGATCGAGGCTGGCGAAACTGTTCAATGGCGTGGTACCGCCCGGGCACCCTATCCACGGATGGATGTTCAGCTTGAAGGTCGATTCATCCTGCCAGACGGCACTGTGGTTGAAAGTGACTTGGTTGAATACATCGCCACTCAGAAGGATGCTGATCAAGAACGTATCGAGGTGACTTACGAGGCATGGATTCCAGGATACGAGGATCAGGGCGCGAAGGCTTCCTTCACCCGCCGGGTGAGCGTCTGGAATTACGAATGGCCGCAGTGGAGTTTCCGCGTCCGGACAAGCGCCACACAGGCACCGGCCGAGGTGGATGTTCGAGCGTCTAAGCCGTACGGAGCCAGCCGCTACCTTGAAGGGGTCGAATACAAGTGGACGCTACCTGAAGGCGTAACCATCGTGAAGGAAGATGTCGACGGCCGCGTTTTCAATGTGGAAAAGCCTGGCACTTACACCATCTCTGTAGAGATCAGCGATGCACGCGGCAACGTCTCGGTCGTCACGCAAGACATCGTGATTGATGAGAAAGATCCTTGGCTGGTTGACTTCAGGATGACAGCGTCCAACGTCGATAACCGGGCACCACTGGATATTCGCTTCTTCCCCAATGTCGGAGGCGGACATCCGAGGGACCGTATCTCGCTCTACCGCTACCTCATCAACGGCGAAACGATCTCTGAGGGTGTTCGTTACGCATCAGCAAAAATGGAGGCTGGGAATCATGAGGTGACACTGGAGATTGAGAGCGAGTTCGGCGATGTGGAGCGTCACAGCAAGACTGTAGAGGTGAAGCCCAACACCCCTCCTACATGCGAGATGGAGGCGAACGAGAGCGGGAACCGTTGGCGCTTTGTTGCACGGTGCGCCGACAAGACAGGTCGTGTGATGAAGCATATCTGGACGGTTAATGGCGAGGTCCTGAGCATGGGAAGCTCTCGGATTACCGTCAGCTCTCGTGAAGACATGGTCGCCGAGGTCAGGCTGAAGGCAGTCGATGACGGCGGTGCAGAATCAGAAGAGATCGTCTGGCATGGCAGTGTCAAGGGTAAAGAAGAATAACGACTATTCCCTAGCTCTTTAGCTGAGCAGGGGAGAAGACAATAGATAATCCAGACAAAGCCCTGCGCCAAGTTCGCAGGGCTTTTTTTATGCGCGACATCCCGGACTCATGGAGGACTACATGCGCCAGCGAACTGAGCGCAGACCCACCTCAGGCATCCCAGAACATTTTCAACGTCCTTGACGAGAATTACCTTCTTTAGACAGCGCCCCGCAGGATCGCCGCCTCATAGCATGGGCAGCATTTCAGAGACTGAGGTGTGCCATGAGAGAAGTGTTAAAGGAGAGTGACGGCGAACGGATGACGTTCACTGGGACCATTGGGCGCTATGGCGGCAAGGGTGGCGGCAAGTACACCATTCTCATGCTGGATGTTCATCACACGGACGGCCGGCCGGTGACTGATCACGTATGGTTTAACCTGACCAAAGGCTTCAAAGATCTGCGCCTACAGCCTGGCGAAAAGGTCAAGTTTGACGCCCGGGTGAAGCCCTATACGAAGGGCTATAAGGGCACTCGCAAGAAGATAGACCGGCCAGTTTCGGACGATTACAAACTCAGTCACCCCACGCGAATCAGCCGTGAGTGAAGACTCCCTGACGCAGCACCTCCTCCTAGGCTTAACGAGCGAATCAGTTAATTGTACGCCCGTGCTTGCTGCACAGGGCTTATACGATAGAAAGAGCTGATTACCCCTTCTTTATGCCTACAGGAACCAAAATGAAGCGTCTCACCCGTCTCGCTGCAGCCCTGACCATTGCCGTATCGGCCGCCTGGGGAGCTTGCGCATCCGCCGCTGAAGCATCCATTTCATCTCAGTCGATGCAGTGCTTTGCCATGTATTCACTGATGATCGATCATGATGCCCCGGATGACTTCCAGACCAAAGTCCTTCAGAACCAAGCGGTGCTGATGGGCACGATCTACGTGATGAACACCGGCAACGGTCTGGTTCCGGTGAGCAATGACCAATTCCAGAAGTCCAGCGACTTTGCCACGGCAGCGCTGCTTCAGATCGCGCGCAACGATCGCAAGGCCTTCGTGCAGAAGCTGATCGACTGCGAAGGTTGGCGCGAGGAAGTGCTTATTGATATGGCACTCCGTGCACAACAGCCCGCAGTTAATGCCGACATGGACACTGCACGACAGATACTCAGCAGCATCCCCAAGCCTAGGGCTTCTTATGTCCTCAAAGGCGCGTCAATCGCTCAGATCGAACAAGTGGTTGATACCGCGCTCGCCCGACACAAATGACGCTGCTGGAGTTCAAGCGGCGCGGTAGCGTCAAGGGCAGGGATGAGCAATAAGTCCGTTTATCCTCGCTGCTTAGCTGAGTAAGGGTTGCAGTCGACTGAAAACCCGCGACAATGCCCTGCGCCCAGTACGCAGGGTTTTTTATGAGCGAGGAAAAGCAAAGAGATGACCCACTCTTGGACTGAAGCGATCCAGCAGGATGGTGCCGAAGAAGCGCTCTGGGCAGTCCTTGTCGAGGGGGCCGAGGCTTTGCTTTGTACCAAGAGTCGTGCAGCAGCTGAGGCTCTCGCTGACCAGATCAACACCTCCGTGCAGGGGCTTCGCCTTGCTGGTCTGGAGACGTACGGCCATGCCATCGTGGTTATCTCAACACTTACGCCTGCAAACCATTGGAAACAGTGCTGTGAGCTGCAGGACGAGCTGATAGCCGAGCTACAGCACCAGCTGGCAGAGGCAAGTCAAGGCGCCCCTGTCAGAGCCCTGCCAGTCCCCACTGACGGACAGATGACAGCAGCCTGGCTCGCCGCGACAGACCAACTGGACTCCGGCTTGCCGCAGAGCGTCAGGTTATATACCTCGGCCCTGATACGAAACCTGCTACCAACCCCGGCTAGAAATCTAGCGGGCGAGCCATCACCACACGAAGAACTCCTCAAGGCATGTCGTGAAGCGGCTGGTGCCGTGGTCGGGAAATACCGCAGGGCCGCACTACGCCGGGTCGGAGAGCGGCATGAGCAGGCAACCCTACTTCCTGCCGAGGTCAGGGACGTAATCCGTTTACTGGCCAAGCAGGGCTTGGTACGCCTGCATACCGTCGACCCCGATCAACTGCTGGCGGACGAACGCTGTGAAGAGGACCTCCGTGCCGCCCAGCTCTTTGGGCTTACCGGAGCATCCACAGATGAAATCTGGCGGACTGCTTACGCTGCCGCCCTGTCTCGATGTGCTGGCGTGCATATCACTGGTTAAAACTGGCCGCCCGATGGTTGTCGAGGGTTTCTGGCTTCTTTCCGCTATTAGAGCCCCCTGAGCAGCCAGGGCAGGTCGTAGCATGGCCAAATTACCCAACTGGCCTGCTCAGCAATGCCCTCAATCCTTGATCTGATATCCAAAACCGCTGACTTCAGCGGCCGTGCATCCCGTGCGGAGTGCGCCCACCTTCTAGTCCTCAACGCTTCAGTCTCTGCCGGGTTTATTGCTGCATTGTGGGAGGTCGGTGCTGAGCCGATCCTGATGGCCAGCTTTATGGCACTGATGCTGATGGCCAGCTCCTCTGTGCTGGCTCGACGCCTGCACGACGTCGGGCTCCGCGGGATTTGGGTCCTGTGGCTGCTTGCAGTACCCCAGATTTTGCTAACCGTGACGACCCCATTGGTCGCCGGGCTGGTCATGTTTGGCGCAATCGAAAGCGAGGCTGACGGTTACCCGAGCATACCCTGGTTTGCCGGCATTACCGCAGGCTCCGCCGTTCTTGCGTGGGCCGTTTTTGGCGCTCTGTGGGTGCTCTATCAGATATCGCAGCCTGGTGAACAAGGTGAAAACGCATTTGGCCCAGCGCTTGAGGAACCCCAGCCTCACAACTATTACGTCCCGAGGGCTATTCCTTGAAACAATATCTTGACTCATCCAGGCGCATCATCGACGAAGGTGTATGGGTTGAAAACAAGCGGACAGGCAAGCGCTGCCTGACAGTGATCAACGTCGACATGGAGTATGACGTCGGAAACAACGTCTTCCCTCTAGTGACTACTCGGCAAGCCCATTGGAAGAGTGCCATTGCTGAGCTGCTCGGGTATCTGCGGGGCTTTGACAATGCCGCCGCGTTCCGCGAACTTGGCACAACTACGTGGGACGCCAACGCCAACATGAATGAGGCATGGCTAGCCAACCCCGCGCGCAAGGGTAAGGACGACTGCGGCCGCATCTACGGCATCCAAGGCCGAAGCTGGCGGCGGCCCGATGGCACCCACCATGACCAGCTGCGCAAGGTCGTCGACAACTTGTCCCGCGGCATCGATGATCGCGGTGAGATCCTCACCTTCTACAATCCGGGCGAGTTTGACCTAGGCTGCTTGCGCCCTTGCATGCACACCCACACCTTTTCTCTCCTGGGGGACACCCTGCATCTGACCTCCTATCAGCGCAGCTCGGACTTCCCTCTGGGCCAAGTTTTCAATCAAATACAGGTTTTCGCGCTGCTGAAACTGGTAGCGCAGATCACCGGTCATCGCGCAGGCATGGCTTACCATAAGATAGTGAATGCCCACATCTACGAGGACCAGGTCGAGCTGATGCGTGACGTACAGCTGGAGCGTGAACCCTTCGGATCACCTCAGCTGCACATCAACCACGGCATCAAGTCTCTCGAAGATATCGAGACATGGGTAACGGTCAACGACTTTGAAGTTACCGGCTACCAGCATCATCCGAGCATCAAGTATCCGTTCTCGGTTTAAGGCGAGGCCGGGATCAGATGGCGAGGCGTCAATTGCGTGAGGTATACGCGAGTGCATCTGGCTTGATAGCAACAGGCTGCTGGGCAACCGTGTCTTTGCTCCAGTCACGAGAGCTGTTTCTGCATCCCGGCGCACTCTATGCGATATCACTCACGGCAGCGCTGGCTCTCGCCGCCGTGTCATTAGCGTCAATACCGCTCGCGAAGACATCAAGTTATCTGATGCCCATTGTAATGAGCCTCGTTGCCTGCATGTCAGCGCCTTTTGCTATTCCGGCGCTGATCAAACTGGCTGGATTAGCCTATTTGCTCTCTGCCATCTTTATTCTCAAGGCAGCAGCCGACCTAACACTCTTCGTTCTGATCGCACGAAGTAGGCGAGCTAGGACAGCGAACTCAACCGGTAGTCCTGGCAGATCAGAGGGTAGAGATAACCCCACTGCTAAAGCTCCACGAATACGCAAGAAACGACCTCTCGGCCCCGTAGTCACCGCCTCAACAAATCCATCAAGTCAACACGCGACTACCCATTAACTCCCGGCAGAATTAGCGTCTCTTTAATTGCTCTGTGCTGCGATTTCTCCCCAATCTCGACCTCGCCCGTTACTAATCTAACTTTTTCTTTCCTATTGGCGTTTTAACGCCATTTCAGCCCTTGCTGCTCACTTCGGTCATGTGACGATTAACGTCGATTTGTGAACCCCGCTAGTGAAGGATGGGAAATATGACGCAAGACACTCAGGTCGAGAACGCCTACCGCGGCGACTCAATTCAGGTCCTCAAGGGCCTGGAACCTGTTCGTAAACGCCCGGGCATGTATGTCGGTGGTACTGACACCAACGGTTTCCACCACTGCGTATGGGAAATTGTCGACAACTCTGTCGACGAAGCCATGGCAGGTCACTGTAAGAACATTGACGTGACCATGCATAAGGACGGATCGATCAGTGTTCAGGACGACGGCCGTGGCATCCCTGTGGATATCCACCCAGGCGAAGGTATTCCGACAGCCACTGTCGTCTTCACCGTGCTGCACGCCGGCGGCAAGTTTGACGGCAGCAACTACAAGGTTTCCGGCGGTCTCCACGGCGTCGGCGCCTCGGTAGCCAACGCTCTAGCAGACAAGCTGGAAGTGCTAATCAAGCGTGACGGTAAGAAGTGGCAGCAGGTCTTCCGCAACGGTGGCAAGCCAGAATCCGATCTGCACGAAGTCGGTACCACCAACCGTAACGGTACCTATGTTCGCTTCTGGCCGGACATGACCATCTTCGACGCTGATTGCGTGTTCGAAGAAGAGAAGATCATCCAGCGCCTGAAGACAACTGCCTTCCTTAACCCCGGTCTGACTCTGACTCTGACGAACGAGCGTGACGGCGTTGAGACGAGGACCTTCCTCGCGCACGCCTTTAGCGAAATGCTGGACGACATCGGCGGCAAGAGCGGCAAAAACCTCAGCACTATCATCGAAGGCAACCGCATCGAAGAAGTGGAAGGTGAGGGTGAGGTCGAAGTAGCGATTGCCATGCGCTGGCATGAACGCAACGGCAAGCTCGTGGGCTTCGCTAACGGTATCCCGACCAGCGACGGCCAGCACATTACCGGCATCCGCTCTGCAGCCACGCGCGCGGTGAACTCCTACGCCCAAAGCAACAACATGGTCCGCCAAGGTCAGACCTTCTCTTCTGACGACGTGCAGGAAGGGATGATTGCAGCTGTTTCCGTGAAGGTACCTGAGCCCAAGTTTGCCGGCCAGACCAAAGAGAAGCTGACCAACCCAGGTGTCCAGGGCGTGGTGTCTCGGGCTACTCAGGAAGCAATCCGCTTGGCCTTTGAGGAAAACCCCGAGCAGGCAAAGCGCATCGTTGAACGCGTAAAGCTGGCACAAAAGGCCCGTGAAGCTGCTGATAAGGCGCGCGAACTGGTGGTGGAGCGAAAATCCGCCCTTTCACCAACCGCTTTGCCCGGCAAGCTGGCTGACTGTCAGGAAAGTGACCCAGCAAAGTGCGAGCTGTTCATGGTGGAAGGGGACTCGGCCGGTGGCTCGGCCAAGATGGGCCGCAACCGCGTCTTCCAGGCCATCCTGCCGCTGAAAGGCAAGATCCTCAATACCTACCGAGCCGACACCAGCCGGATCCTCAAGTCTGAGGAAGTGAAGAACATCGTGTTGGCGCTGGGCTGCGGCACAAAGACCAATTTCAATATCGAGAAGCTGCGGTACCACAAGATCATCATGCTGGCAGACGCTGATTCCGATGGCGCCCACATCGCCACGCTGGCTCTCACCCTGTTCCATGTCTATCTGCCTCAGCTGATCGAGGCCGGACACATTTACGTCGCCATCCCGCCGCTGTACCGAGTTCGCAAAGGAAAACAGGCTCAGTACCTGAAGGATGAAGCATCCCTGAAGGCCTTCATGGGGGGGCGTGATGATGCTGACAAGTGGACTGTGCAGCGCTTCAAGGGTCTGGGCGAGATGAATCCGGAGCAGCTATGGGAAGCCGCCATGGACCCAGCGACGCGCACCCTGGCTCAGGTTGTGTACGGGCCCGATGGATACAACGGCGACGAGCCAGTTTTCAATTTGCTGATGGGTTCGGAAGTGCCGCCGCGACGTGAGTTCATCGAATCTCGCGCGACCTACGCCAACGTCGACCTCTAAGGTATCTCAAGGAAAGCAGTAATGACTGACACCACTCCTATTGTCGAAGCGGTAGACAATCCGCCGCTTGTCCTCCCAATCACTGAGGTGATGCAGAACAACTACGTCGACTACGCAATGAGCGTCATCACTGGCCGGGCGCTACCCGATGCTCGTGACGGTCTGAAGCCAGTTCATCGCCGCATTCTGTACGCCATGAACTCATTGAATATCGGCCCCAACGGACCTCACAAGAAGTCGGCCCGCGTGGTTGGTGATGTGATCGGTAAGTACCATCCTCACGGTGACTCCGCTGTGTACGAGTCAGCTGTACGTATGGCCCAACCATGGGTCATGCAGCACCCGTTGATCGACGGCCAAGGAAACTTCGGCTCAACTGACGGGGACAGTGCCGCAGCAATGCGATACACCGAGATGCGCATGACACGCATCGGCCAGCACATGTTCAGTGACATCGGCAAAAACACAGTCGATTTCCGCCCGAATTACGATGGCACCGAGCAGGAACCTGTAGTGCTGCCGCTGGCCTACCCGAACCTCTGGATCAACGGTAGCGAAGGTATTGCCGTCGGGATGGCAACATCCATTCCGCCTCATAACCTCGGCGAGACGGTGAGCGCTTTCCTCGCATGGATGGATAACCCCGAGATTACAATCCCGGAAATCGCCAAGCTGATGCCTGCACCTGACTTCCCTACCGGAGGTCTCGTTCATGGTCTTGATGGCTATATGAACGCCTTGGCCACCGGCTCCGGCAGGGTAAAGGTCCGTTCGCGCTGGCACCAGGAGGAGCGCCGCGGAGGTAGCCGGCTGGTCTTTACCGAGTTGCCGTATCTAGTCAACAAAGCACGACTGGTCGAGCAGATCGCAAATCTTGTTAATGATAAAGCCATCGAAGGTATTACCGAGCTTCGGGATGAATCGAACAAAGAAGGAATTCGCGTCGTTCTCGATATCAAGAAGGGATACGAGGCAGAGCTGATTGCGCTTCAGCTGATCGCTCAAACTGAGCTGGAAATCAGTGTCAATTACAATGTGCGCGCGCTGGTCGGTCTTCAGCCCAAGCTACTTGGCGTGCTGGATATCTTCCGGGTTTTCCGAGACCACCGCATCGAAGTGATCCAACGCCGGACCCAGTTCGATCTCGATCGCACGATGGAGCGCCTGCACATCCTGGAGGGCTTGCTCAAAGCCTTGGATCGGCTTGATGAGACCATCGCCACCATTCGCGCTTCTAAGGAAGCAGATGAGGCCCGCGAAAAGCTGAAGGTGCTGCTGGCCATCGATGATACGCAAGCGCAGGCAATTCTTGATATGCGCCTGCAGCGCCTGACTGGTCTGCAGATCCAGGATATTCGCGAAGAGCACAACAAGCTGACCGCACTGGCCGAAGATCTGCGCGACATCCTGGCGACTCCGGCGCGTCAGATCACCATCATGCGTGAAGACATGGAAAAGGTGAGCGATCAGCACCAGGTAAAACGTCGTACCGAGATCGCAGGTTATCTGTCAGCGGTCACCAACGAAGACCTGATCAAGGACGAAGACGTCGTGATCATGGCCACCCGTAACGGTTACCTGAAGCGCTTGCCTGTATCGGCGTTGAATCGCCAGAACCGAGGCACCAAAGGCCGTTCGATCATGGATGTAGGCGAGGATGACGTCGTCACTGCAATCCATACTGCGTCGACCCGAGACTTCCTACTGGCAGTAACGGATTCCGGCCAAGTTCACGCGGTCAAGACGCACTCCATCCCCGAGTCTGGTATCGGCAACAAAGGGCGCCACTACCGGAACGTCTTCGAAGGGATGGTAGACAATGCCCACGTGGTGGCCATGCTGTCGACGAAGGACCTCAACAGCGAGATAGAGTGTCTGGTAATCACCACCGAGCGGGGCTACATCAAACGCAGCCAGCTCTCATTGTTCACCAACGCCACTCGACGCACTGGTGTTGCCGGCGTCAGCCTGGACGAAGGCGACTCGATCGTGTCGGCGGTTCTTTCCAGCAGCGACAAAGACACTGTCATCGTCGTCGGTAGCCACTCCCGAGCTGTTCAGTTCGAGATGGAGGATGTCCGGCCCATGGGGCGCGCCTCTCGCGGGGTAAGGGCGATCAACCTGCCTGAGGATGAAAAGGTCATCGCTGCAGCCGTTGTGCTGGAGAAGGACTTTAAGACCACAGACCTCGTGTGCATCAGCGAACTTGGCGCCGGCAAACGAACCCCGGTGGAAGAGTTCGGCGTCAAAGGCCGGGGAGGCAAGGGTATGGCTTGCTACGCGGGCAACCGCCGCTCAGGCATGCTGGCCGCAGCGACACTTCTGCAGGCTGGACAGGACCTAGTCATCTTCAACGAGACCGGTGGAGGTAACCGTGTCAGCGGAGACGATGTCTCCGTAGCAGGACGCGCGACTGCAGGCGCCTCGATCATGCGTAACGGCAGGGTCAAGGATGTCATCACAGTCCCAGCGTCCGAGCCTGAAATCGAGGACGGTAACGGCGAAGGTCAGGTCGAGGCCTAATCGCTCGCTATCACCCTTACCGGGGCTGCCACATGGCAGCCCTTTTTTTTCTAGAGGCAGCTGCCTTGCTTCATGCATGCTGTCCTTTACTCTGCCTCCAGACACTAAACCGCACAGCTAGCGAGCCTTTGAAAAAGGCCGCAATGAGGATGCATCACGTCGATATGAAGAACGCAAACTGCCGCAGCACCCGGACAAGCGTCAGACCAGCAAGCGCGTCACTGATATTGGGTATCTGCCTACTTTCTGCATCAGTAATGGGTGATGAGCGCGCTGTTCACACCGATGGATTTGTCGTTTATCCGGCTGGTGGTAAATGCGAGAAACATGCAGGGATGGACGCCAGGACGTGCTCACTCCTGATGGAGAAAGCAGAGTTCATTTCACATGAGCTTTCATGGCCGTTTCCTGACGGGGGTGCATGCGCAGCAAGTCACGGCTCATCGGCATGCTTTCACCGGGATGGGCGGTGGAAGGTCCGAATGGTCGGAGCGGCTGAATTTAATCACGGCCGCGGTGAAGGACAGCGATTTGTCGTACCCGTGTTCAGCTCATCGAAGTTCCAAGGTCTCTATCTGCCGAATGGCTACCCAGTCCAGTACGGATGGAACGAGCCAATCCCAAGAGTCGTACCGCATCAAACTGGAAAATCACTAATTCCCGTCGTGATAATTAATCGACGGGCAGCATACTCACGGGAGGAAGTCGTCACTGGGCAGATGCTGGACCAGGCACTGAAACCGAGAAGCCTCCTCCAGGCCGTCTGCCTGCCGCTGGGGGTTATTCCTCTGTCACAAAGTGCGGAAATGAGGTCACCACACTGCGAACCCCTCCATGCCTATGTAAGTGCCCGAAGCCAGCGCCAGGTAGCTGACACACTGTTCAGCTCAAAGGACTAGGACGCTTAGTTTGAATCTTTAATCTGAACTGCCTTCCGGATTCGCGTGAAGACAGGGGCATGTTCGACTACTGCGTCAAATCTGTCCTCATCAGGTCTCTGTGCATACCCCCAGAAGTTTTAGATGAAGTCGTCAGGCCCTGGCCAGACCGAGCCTTTTTGAAGGATAAGGCCAATTAGGGGACCACCACCTGAAGCAGCCTTAGATAGCCTGTCAATCAGGCCGCAACGCGCTGCGCGTTGCATAAAGAAATGACGATATTCGGTAACAGAAATGACTGACGAACACCTGATTGAGCGCTCCCAGAAACTTGAGGAGCAGCTACTGCAGAGCCGCATACAGGCTATCCGTAACGAAGCGAAGGGAGCTCTACTGGCGCCTCGTGGCTCCTGCTATGACTGCGGGGAAGAATTCGCTGCAAATAAAATCAGCCAGCTGGAAAAAAAGTTCTGCGACAGCCACTGCGAAGCGGCATGGAATATCTGGTTCCAGGCTCAAAAGCGCCGCTTCGGCCCTGACTTCCGCCCTCGCGCCTCCTATACGAACGCATGACTCGTCATTCCCTCGCGATAGTGGCCGGGATGATAGCCCTGGCATCTGCTGCTTCGTTCGTCTCTTCTCCAGCGCCTGCTGAAAGCGCCAACCTTCCGGTCTATACATCGGCTGAACAGTGCGCGGCCGGGCAGGGTGCTGATGTGCTTTTCGCATGTCAGCAGCTGGAGATCAGAGCGCAAGCCCACGCCAGTGCAACAAACTGGGGCTTTAAGTCTCAAGATGATTGCGACTCCGTTTACGGGAGCGAGAATTGTGAGCCGACCGAGGAGGGAGTGTGGGGCGTCAAACTGGCCGGCTTCACCCAGTTCAGCAGCGGTGAGACCGTGCACAGCGTGCTGCCAGTCTACCGATCTTCAGTACACCCTGGACTCTACCTGCCTAACGGCTATCCCGTCCTAGCTGGCAATAATACGGTGCCGGCGCAGATCCTATCGAATGGAGCCTTCGCTGCTGGTAAGCCTCGCTCACTGGGCCAGACGCTCTGTATCAAGGATGGCGGCGAGAAACGGTGTGACCTGCTGCACGCCTTCCTCACCTCGGGCGGTATCGAGAGACCCGTACTGAATGCACTGTTCAACTGATGCAAGGGCCTGGAATTCCCGGCCTTTGTTTTAGAAAAAACTTCTCGCGTCTACCAGAGTTAGCTTCCCACCCTTACTGCGGGATGCTCCTGTGTCGATGAAATGTACATTGCCAAGAGTTACGGGGCTCTCGACGATGGTATGACCGCAGACGACCGCGTCTATTCCGCCAACGAGCGATGCATCCTTCTTACTAATCCGAGTTCTGGACCAAGTCATCTTGGTGCAGATCTCATCTATAACACCCTGATCATTACTACGCTGCGCTGAATCAAGATCACTCCACAAGGCTGGCGGCTCTGCATGCACGATACCCAGTCTCTTGTCACCGACCTCCAGTTCAATCGCATATGGCCATGTACTGATCGCGTCAAGTAGAACGGGCTTTTCGGACTTACGGTCCTCAATGAGATACCACATACCGCCCTCCGTGAGCCAATGAACGTACATCCGCTCGCTCGCATCCTCACCAATCGCCGCACGCATCATCAGCTCATGGTTCCCAAGGACTGGAAAGGCCCAAGGCGCGTAACCAAGCATCAGGCACTTGTAGGAGTTTGGGCCGCGGTCGATGACATCCCCGACCAGGAAAAGCCTGTCGACGCTTCTGCGGAACTCCACGCGCCGAAGCTCAGCAACAAGCATGTCGTATTGCCCATGCACGTCGCCTACTAGAAAGTCGCGACCATGAGGGTTGGCTTTCACACGCTGGAGCAGCGGATTGCTCATGTAACAGTTTCCATCTTTGATGACACAACAACGATAACAAGGGCCGCCGGAGATGAAAGGGCACCAGCCATGGGGCGCCTGCTTGCGCCAAGCATGAACAGTCGTACGATTTCGCTTATAGAGATGAAGAGAAAGGGAGGGCTGGGAAGGGGAGGTGCTCCGCAGCGTTGCGCCACGGAGCACAGAGGCTTATTAGAGGAGTTCTTCTGCTTTTGCCGCAAGGCGCGATCGCTCGATACCCTTGAGAGTAATGTGCCCTGCGTGCTCCCAACCGCGGAACTTCTGAACCAGGTTGGCAAGACCGGTACTACCAGCATTGAGATATGGAGTGTCGATCTGCGCTACGTTCCCCAGGCAGATGATCTTCGAACCTTGGCCGGCACGAGTCACGATGCTCTTCATCTGCTTAGGCGTCAGGTTCTGCGCCTCATCAATAATCAGAATCGTGTTCTTGAAGCTGCGACCACGCATCAAGCCGAGAGAACGCATCTGGATACGCTCCTTCAGAATCTTGTCTCGCTCGATTACCTTTGAAGAATCCTCGCCAGCACCCTTGTTATCCGATCCGCTCCAGCCTTTAGCCAAGTGCTCGATGTTGTCATGGAATGCACCCATCCACGGCGCCATCTTTTCTTCTTCAGTACCTGGCAAGAAGCCAATTTCCTCGCCCATCGCGACAGTCTCACGTGTCACCACGATCTTCTCGTAACGACCGTCAGAAACGACCATCTTCGCAGCGGCTGCCAGGGCAAGGAATGTTTTCCCGGTACCGGCCGGACCCGCAAGGGTCACCAGGTCGATTTCAGAGTCGAGCAACATATCCAGCGCGCAAGCTTGCAACGTGTCGCGGGGTGAGATACCCCAACCGTGCATTTCAACAACTGAGATTTTTACCAGCGCTGTACCGTCCTTGACTTCAAAAACGCGGCCAAGGAAATCACGACCGTCCGACACGTACAGGCCCGGCGTCCATGATGTAGCGGCTGGCCCAGAGATCTCGTATACGCTGGCATACGTGGCCTGGCCAAAGCGGTAGTTGCGATGGTGGTTCACGCGTGTATCGCCGTCCCACATATCCGTTACGACCTGGAAGCCATCAATCATCGAGTCGCTGTCAGTGAACACCGCATCGTTGCGATAACCCTCGGCATGCAGCCCATACACTGCCGCCTTGACGCGCATGTTGGTGTCGTTCGTCACCAGCGTTACCGAACCGTCACCAGCCCGAACGTGCAAGCCGTAGGCGGTCGCAAGGATCTTGTTGTCCTTAACCGCCGCATCTAGTCCTACAAGCTGTTGGGTGTCATTGATAAATTTAAGCTTTCCTGCCGGATGCTCGGCACTGACGGGCGCAGGCAGAACGATTGTCGATCCTTCCGCCTGAGTGGTGATCATTCCCATTTCTTCGATGAGGCTGTCCAGCAGGCGAGTAGCCTGCCGAGCCTGGCGGCCACGGTCCGACTGCTCCTGCTTGATGCCATCGAGCTCTTCCAGCACAGCGGTAGGGATCACTACCGTGTGCTCGTCGAAGTTGAGGACAGCGGTCGGGTCGTGGATCAGGACGTTGGTATCCAGTACGTAGGTGTGGATACAGAGTGAGAGTTGGGTCATGAGTTAGGCCTACAGTCGGTTGTTCAGTCCGTCCGGCGATCCGCCGGCATAAGTCCACGCTAATGGAACTCCGGTAGCTATATCCGTCTGTAACTGTTGCCTTCACTCAATTAGCCGAAAGGCCGATAAGGCGGAAAGAAGAAAAGACTTTTTTGCCACCGATCTGCAAATGCCTATTGCAAGTGCGTCATAATCGTTTAAACACAATCTCAAGAGTGTCTTTTTCCAACCTTGAAAAGAAAAGCTAAGTCCGAACGGGATCTCCAAAGTCTGAACCGGACATCAGAATCGAAAAGCAGGACGCCGGCAGGGCCGGATGAGTCGAGAAATAAAATGACCAGAACAGTATTAGCGAATGGACTGTACGTCACAGAACCAGGTTTGAGGGAGCGAGAAGCACTCTCCTGTCTGCCTGCGCGCCTGCTCTGGCTCATCGCCGGCACCTTCACTGCTGCCGTTCTGATCGACACCACCAGCAAGCCGCAGCTGGCGGCTACGATGCTGCTGATTGCTGGCGCCTGCGTAGGATCTGTTGCAGAAGCCATCCTCAACCTGTACGTACGCGCGAAGTTGAGTAACGAGACCCATGGCCCAATGGTCATCTCGGCCAAACTCACATCTTCAGCTAACGCGGCATGCCTGCTGACGATCGCAGCCATTCTGTTCGGTGACGCGGCATTGGCCAATGTCGGTGCTGGTACAGGGGCGGTAATTGGCTCACTGCTCGGGATGCTGGCGAGCTTTCAAGCCCGACTGCCAAAGGTGCTGGTTCACAAGCCGAAGAAAGAACGCCGCGCATGGAGCCTGTCTGAGCGATTCCTGGTGTCAATCCATGAGTGCGGACATGCGCTGACCACTGCCTTTCTGTCGAAAGCTGACCGCGAGGGCAGCTACATCCAGATCGGCGACAATGCATCAACCTGCACCTGGATTCCAACTCCAGAAGGAGGCCTGACCGCCAAGCGCCTGCGCTGGGAGATGTTCATGCTCCTAGGCGGAGCAGTCGCGGAAGAAGTTCACTTCGGTTCGCCGACCGATCTCTGCCACCGCGATATGAAGGAGTTTCGCGAGAAAGCGATGGCGCTGATGACCGCAGAGCGTACTGCTGGCTGGAATGGCGCACCTCAGAACGAGACCGAGAGCATGCAGAACCAGGTGCTCATCAAGAAGCTGGATGATGAGTTTTCGGAAGCTCTGCGCGAGTTCTTGGGCGCCAACAAGGATCTGCTGGCTTTCATGGCTGGAATCGTTAATGAAGACAACGGGATGATGAATGAAGACTTCGAGGAGTTCGTCAAATCCGCCGCGATCACTCCACTGGCCAGCAAGCTCCTGGGCTGATCTGGCTTTCCTTCTCAACTGAGCCCCGCATCATGCGGGGCTTTTTATTTGCCTTAGCCTGGCGACTCGCTCTGAAAGCGAGGGGTGGGTTGCGAATAATCCGCCGCGGGTCGGCTCAAGGTCCTGCTCCAATGAGGAGAATAAGCGGATTCCCGGTTCGGTCCCGACCGCGAATGCAGCAAACCGGTCCGCCGCAAACTCCATCCGGCGGCTAGCCCAACGATCGAAAATGAGAAATACCTTCACACCAATCCAACGGCACATCCTGCCCATTCGGTCCATCACGTAGAAGGCTGAGACCAGCAACCACACGAGGAAACCTGGAATCGGAAGCGCTGCTATCGTCCGTACCGTCAACATGTAGGAGAGTTGGCGGACCCGGTCGAGGAGATGAACGCCCTGCATCCCGAGAAGCCACTGGCTCCCGCTACGTGAATCACCATGGTGGATATGAGCATACTCGTGTGCCACTACCCACTGGATCACGTCAGACGGCGCATTGCTGACCAGGCCAGCACTCAGGACGATAGCGTTGCCGCCCAGCGGCCCACTCAGTGCTAGCGCCTCTATGCCACGCTCATTACTAACCCAAACCCTGGCGCTAGGACCTCCTGTGCGCTTCCTGAAGGCCTCTACGAAGCCTTGGATAGGTGAGTCCTTAGGTAGCATCATTGCAGACGATCTAACGGCACTACGGATCCTGATGCTCATGGGTAGCAAGGCGTGAAGCAACATGAGGCCTACGCCGAGCACGAGAGGCCACTGTAGGCTTGTTTCAGCGACCCATGACCAAGCCGGAGGCCGCGGGACGGAAGTTCCCTCCCAGCCAAACAGCATCCCAGCCAGGAAAGGAGGGATTTCAAACGCCAACTGGTCGGTGATGACAGGTAGCCGGCCGCCTGTGAGCTCGTAGAAGGACTTCCAGATCATCACGGTTGAGCTAAGGGGAATTCCAATGACGGAGACTCCGGCGGACCCAAGACCTGCCAGTAAACCCATCGTGCGCACGAATTTGACGCCAATCGAGATACCGCTCATGAGCCTCCTAAAAACCGCACCGGCGCGGAAGATTTCGGAAGGTGATACTAGCCGTGGCCCTACACTCAATCGGGGCCTACAAATCCGAAATCAGGAGAGAAACTAGAGGGAGCGCAGGTTACGCAGCACTCAATACACGCGATCGGAGGCCATCAAGCCTGCCTGTCTCGATCATGTTCCGAGTGCCCGAGCTTTCCCCATCCCAGAAGGCGGCAAGGTGCGTGCCGTACCAGCTCATCCGGGCGTTTCGAATCGGCCCGGAAAGCTTTTGGAATATTTCCCACAACGCCGGCATTCGCCGCAGCTTGAGGCCGCGCTCGATAGCGTAGCGCTCGCCCAGCGCATCCGCACCGCGCGCACCGCCACTGACGATCTCGACGTTTCTGAGCTGACTCAAGATGCGATCAAGGTTGTCGGCCAAGCGCTGGTAGTCATCGACGGTACGGCTGCCGGCGACGATCACACGTGCAAGCCCGGGCGTTCTTACTGCCTCCCATACACCGGGAAGCAATACATTGTCGGGCGCATGCTCCAGCACGTAATCGCGGACATCCTCCTCAGGAAGACCTGCCAGTCCGCAACCGACCCTTGTGAGGCGGTAGCTGGTGCCCGGTGTCGCACATGCCAGGTCGAAGAATGCACCGAGCTCGTCTATAACACGGCCAAGCGGTAGGCACTCCAACTGCGCGTCTTTCGTCGGTAGGGCATAGGCATTACCAGTCATACCGCGGATAACACCAACTTTTGCTCCGTACTCCCGCTTGGCGGCCAGGGCTGCGCCTTTGCCGTGACGCCCCGCCTCGTTGCTGCCGAATACGAACACAGGCTCATCAGGGATTCGATCGTCCCAAAGACCTGCAGTGACTTCGCTCAACACATCGCAATGGCACGCCTTGGGCGCGCAGAAGCAGCCGAGGGTTTTACCTGGAAGCAATAGGCGAACAGCACGCAGAAGCTCCGGCTGATGCTCTAGCCACGAACGGAAGGCGGAGACGACAGCATCACGCTCTGATTCATCATGCATGGGGAAGGGATTGCCGTACGCCGAACCGCGGCCGACATAGATCGAGCCATTGTCGCGTGAATAACGCACAACATTGCTCAGCGCCGGCGGCGGAAAGGTGAGCCAAGATGCAGACATGATGAGGACCTGATTGCATGGTGAAGATAGCTTGCAGGACTAAACGCGAAATGAATTCAGCGCAATAGATCAACAGCAAGATTAACCTCAAGACGATTTTCAACAACCTGTCAAAAGCGGACTTTCATCTCAGACGGCTACAGATACGCTTACGCCAATAACTTCATTTAGCTGAAGGAGATGGAATGGCTAAGAATCTTGGAATCGCGCAACTGGTAACGCACAACAAAAATCTGACACAACTCGCCAGGTGGCTCACGGAGCGAGAGAAGTCACCGACAGAGAGGGATGAATCGCCTCCACCTGGATGGGAAGAGCTTCTTCACCTTTCCCGTTGCGCACCCGCACTCCTAGCATGTCTCAAGGAGTGCCATGACGTATTCCAGCAAGCAAAATGCATCCTGGTGTCAGGCCATAATCCGACAGATGACACTGCAGAAATTCTCACAGACATCGATAACCTTTCTATCTATTCCCGCAACGTAATGCAGGTAGCCACATGCGGCTCCGGCGCAACCGGTGCCACGATTCACTGAGGCCGCCATGTCATTGCGATTTTCGATCGAAGAAGCACAAGAGAAGGGCTGGATTACAAAAGAACAGGCGGCCCAGCAAAAAGCGCAGTCGAAAAACAACACCAACCGGATTGTAGACGACGGACGGCGCGGGAAACTCGTGACCGTTAGTAAGGAGGGGCCGTCGAAGCCCAGCTCCCAAGAAAGGGTAGTGTGCAGCCTGAACGGAGATATGCCTCAGGAGAAGCTGTGGAGAGCATGTGCAACGCAATGGCCAACGTGGCTTGCCTTGAAAAAGCTCGTGTGGGAATACCCAGGCGCGGTACCAGGAAGACGGTTCAGATTGGACATTGCTTTCCCCCAGCACAAGCTCGCATGCGAAGTGGACGGCTGGGAGCATCACGGGAAATACCTCAGTGATTTCAAACGCGATCGGTTGCGTGATCGGCTGCTTGTGCAGAACGGGTGGCGGGTACTGCGATTCTATGCTGAAGAAATCCATTCCGATTCGAGCCAGCTAGTCGCCGAGATTAATAAAGCGCTTTCCACCTCAATTAGACACCTTGCTGAGTAAAACCTCTGCGGTACAGTCAGTTACGTAATTACAGGCAGTCGCTTGTTCATGCCGTCTTGGCAGAGGAGTAGCAGTTGAACAGCAAGATGGATGACGCCCTCAAAGATGAGGTCAAGGAACAAATTAGAGAAGCGTTCCTAAATATAAAGACTCGAACTACTGGATTTCGCGATCGTCCCTCTCAGAGGAAATTGACAGCAGAAGTTGCGCGCACCATTTCTGGTTTCTACGGAGAACGTCGTATTCTCGTCGCAGAAGCGCCCACCGGCACCGGAAAAAGTATTGGGTACATGCTGAGTGCAATACCGGTGGCTAAATCGAAGGACAAGCGCCTGATCATTGCAACAGGCACAGTTGCACTTCAGGAGCAGTTGGTATACCGCGACATCCCATCCCTGCAAGAAAGGTCAGGTATGGATTTCTCGTTCGTGCTGGCGAAAGGGCGAGGGCGATATGCATGCAACCGCAATATCGCAGAACTCACCAATAGCGACGCACGCCAAGCCTCGCTCATCGAAGACGACTCGGCACTGAACTCAGCAGCATGGCCTTTTATACCAGCCAGTGAGCAGGTGAAGTTGGTCATGGACATGGAGAAGAAGCTCGCCAGCAATCTGTGGCATGGAGATCTGGACGAGTGGAAAGGCGACCCGATCGACAATGACATGAGGCAGATCATTGCAACAGATCATGGCGGTTGCCTTGGCCGGAATTGCAGCTTTTTCTTTCAATGCGGCTTCCAAAAGTCCAGGCAGGCTATGCGTAAGGCTGACGTCATCGTTGCGAACCATGACCTGGTGATGGCAGATATCAACCTCGGCGGCGGCGCCATTCTTCCTGCGCCGAATGACAGTATTTACGTTTTCGACGAAGCTCACCACCTCCCGGACGTGGCTCTCGCACACGGCGCATCATCGAGCCATGTCAGACGCTCTGTGGAGCTTGCAAGCAAGACGAGCAAGGTACTGTCTGAGGCGCTTTCTGCTCTGAAGATATCCCCGAAAACAGCCAAAACTGCGATCGACGAAGTAAGACAAAACGTCGAAACCCTTGAGAAGGCGCTAAAAGAAGCCGAGTCATTTATCCGAGCCAATTTCCCCGCGCCAGTGTTTGCTAATGGCCGCAAAGGGCCTGCCAAGGGGGAGCCAGTCACGTGGCGCTTCGAAAACGGTGTATCGCCTGAGGCTCTACGCCTTCTCTCAAAGAATATTAATGATCCTGCTACCCGGCTCTGCGATGTGATTGATGCCACGCTGACAAAGATGAGAGAAGCATTCAAGAAGCAGACCATTGATCAGAACATGGCGACAAAGGCAGGGAAAAACCTGAGCTTGCATGCCCAGCGATTCGCAGCGCTCAAGGAGGCATGGTCGATGATGTCGGAACCTGACGAGCCAGGCAAACCACCAGTGGCTCGATGGATTGTTTATCAGCCACTTTTCAAAGGAAAACGTGAGGACTATCAGATCAACTGTAGTCCGACATCAGCTGCAGACCAGCTTCGCCGCCTATGGAATGAAGCATCGGGCGTTGTGCTGGCGTCAGCAACAATCACCGCACTGGGTACTTTCCAGCGGTTTGCCGAAAGGGCAGGACTGAGCATGAGGGACGGCACCCAGTTCCTGCAGCTCCCTTCACCTTTTAACTACCAGGACAACGCTGAACTACATATACCTGATCTGCGCGCTGATCCAAGCAACCCAAATGAGCACACTCTAGAAGTGGCCGAGTTCCTCAATCACAACGTGGACCTTGACCAAGGCACTTTGGTCCTCTTCAGCGCTCGTAAGCAGATGATGGATGTCGCGGAAAAGATTACTGCCGACATCAAAGCTCAACTGCTTGTTCAAGGGGAACTCTCCAAGAACGAAATCCTTGACGCACACCGCAAACGCATCAAGGAAGGGAAGGGAAGCGTAATCTTCGGTCTAGCCAGCTTTTCGGAGGGCGTAGACCTTCCTGGGAAACTTTGTGAGCATGTAATTATCGCAAAACTGCCTTTTGCCGTGCCTGACTCGCCGATCGATGCCACATACTCCGAATGGCTTGAAAGCGTGGGGCGCAATCCTTTCATGGAGATATCCGTCCCTGATGCCTGTACCAAGCTGGTGCAGGCTTGTGGACGCCTCATCCGGACTGAAAGCGACCGCGGCCGAGTGACACTGCTGGATAAGCGGATTGTCACGAAGCGGTATGGGAAACAGATTCTGGACGCACTTCCACCTTTCAAACGGATCTACGACCCGATCCGACAATCTGCCTGAGCATAGAAAATGAACAGAAAAGAACTTGCTGCGGTAATCGCAGAGAAAACAGGTATGTCCCTCAAGGACGTAGACACGGTGGTAAGCAAGCTCGTCGACGAGATCCAGGTGCAACTGGCCTCCGGCGAACCCATCAAGATTCAGGGCCTTGGCACCTTTGATGTCAAAGAACGGGCCGCCCGGACCGCACGTAACATCGCCAGCCGGACCGCTGTGATGATACCTCCGCGCCGGTCCCCCAGCTTCAAGCCTTCCAAAATGCTCAAGGAACGAGTCGAGTAAAACTATGGTCAGCTCTGCCCAGCCAGAGCTGAATCTCCCTCCGGATATCCCAGAACTCGCGCCTTACGCATATTTGGCGCGTTTTCTGACCACCAGCCAAACCGCAGCCTCCATATAGTCAAGTTGCCTCCAGCGAGCGATATCGCCTACAGGAAGCATCCCTATTCGATTGGAGACGAGACATGTCGGGTGACACACTCACGAAACCTGAGGCAAGCGCGATGCAGGACATCTTGCTGGCCCACTTGAAAGAACAGCGCCGGGGGCGCCGGTGGAAGATCTTCTTCCGCATGCTCATCGTTCTGTACGTAACTGGGATCACCATCCTCATGTTCAAGGATGTCGACCCGAAGACCGCTGAAACCATGCAGAAGCATGTTGCAGTGGTAGACCTGAGCGGAGAGATTAGCGCCGCCAGTAACAAGGGCGCATCAGCCGATCACCTCATCCGAGGCCTGAAGGCAGCCTTTGAGGCTGATAACACCGTTGCAGTCATGCTCCGAATAAACAGCCCTGGCGGAAGCCCGGTCCAGTCAGCGCAGGTCTACCGTGAGATCACACGACTGCGTGAGCTGAACCCGGACAAGCCGGTCTATGCGTTTGCGGAAGACATCGCTGCATCCGGTGCCTATTACATCGCATCCGCCGCAGATCGCATCTACGCTGACCCGGCCTCCCTGGTGGGATCGGTGGGCGTAATCATGAGCGGCTTCGGCTTCTCTGACATCATGAACACCGTCGGTGTTGAGCGGCGCGTTTACACTGCAGGCAAGCACAAGGCCTTCATGGATCCTTTCTCAAAGGAGTCTCCGGCCAGCATTGATCACGTAGAAACCCTGCTCGATGACATTCATCACGAGTTCATTAGTGCAGTACGCAACGGCCGCGGCGACCGCGTGAAGGGGAGCAACGAGGATCTATTCAACGGACTGATCTGGACGGGAAATCAGGCGAAGGAGCTTGGTTTGGTAGATGGCATAGGCAGCGTCAGGGAAATTGCCAGGAGCGAGTTCAAGACTGACACGCTTGTCGACTACAGCTACAAACCCAACCCACTGGAGCGCCTTGCCGGCCGAATCAGCGCGGAGTTCGCTGGTGCCCTGGTAAAAGCTGCGGGTGGGGATGTTCATATCCGCTAGATGACAAACGGGGCTACCGCCCTGTCTGCACCAACCTGAGGGCTGCTGGGGATGACCTAGCAGCCCTTTCATCATCTATACCGATGGTCATATCTGACAGCTCAGTAAGCTGATCCAGAGACTGGAGCCAACCATTGAGAGTCTGCTTGCGAGACACCAGATACCGACCGGGAAAGCGCGGCAGATCCGAGCGGGACAGTTCACGCCAAGCGCGTCCATGGTGGTAACTGTTGATTGCGGCGCCTGTAGCCATGCCGTCGGGACGCAGCGTCCGTTCGTGCAAGACGACCGAGAAATGATGAGCAAACAGCTGGGCTTCAATCGTAGAGATGGATCGAGGATCGATCTCCTCTGGCAGCCAATCACCAACCGCAAAGCGACCATCAACATTGAAGTCCATGAAAGGTGCATGGAAGAGGGGAGAGCTCAGCTGAAGCGGACCCTGTCTCTTAACGGCAACTACGTGCAGCTGAGCAGTGGTACCGGTTGGCAAGGCAAGCGCCAGCAGCAGACGCGGCCACGGCGCGGTCAAGGACAGGCATTGCCCACCGCCAGGAGCAATCTGGATCGCTCGTACCGCGGACGGCAAGTCCCAGATCATGAGGCTCTGCGTGAGCGCTTGGATACGTGACTCCAGCAAGCAGACTGGAAGGGGTTTGCGGTTCATTGAAGATATCTCCTGCTCATGCTCGACCGGAGGCAATACCCATGCCGTCGCGAGCCATCTGAATGACTGTCTCTGGAGGCAGGTGCAACGTCGCCCCATCCGGACAGCTGAAGATATCGCCAGTAACGAACTTGAAGTCATGGCAAATTGCGCCAGAAGGCAACATCAGGCCATTTGGACTGTGAAGCCATGCCCCCGGAGGAAGTGCGTATGACCTTGCCTGGCTTTCCATAACAACATCTCGCCAAGCAATGTTGACGGCGCAGTTCGCCATGGTGAGCAGCTCAAGCGGGCAATCGAAGTAGGGTATGTCCTCCTCTTCGCTCCACGAACAAAGCCCCCAGTCACCCGCTTGACTCTCAATGAACTCGAAACACTCGATGAATCGGGTTCGGGAATTGAATTTTGATTCTCTCAGGAGCCACAATCTTTGCTCTTCAGTCAGATAGCGATGGTCGCGGGTGCGACTGCCTTCATCTTCGGCAATTGCCATCTTTATCAAGTCACGAAGAGCATGACCATCTAGGTATTCAACTGTTTTAGACATAATTATTGGTCAGTACTTCAAAGCAGGCGAGATCCTAGCACACGCAATTATTGGACGTTTTGGTACATTCGGTGCCCCATACAAAGTCTTCTAGGAGTAAGCCAGAGGTAGAGAATGATGCGCGTTGAAAACGCCTGCAGCGCAGTCAAAGTGCGTGATATGAGGTTTTAATATCTTCCAGGAGAAGGCTCACCTTCGCTGGATGCCGATATAACTGACTCGTGGAGTGAACCGCTCGACGTGTAAAGGCCAGTAATAGAGGAGTTTCCTCAATTACGCTGCGTTGCCGGGAAGAGTTCGCCGGTATTCTCGCTCTCAGAACACGGAGAGATCCCCTTCTCCTTCAAAGAGCAAGAGACCCAGACGGGCTCGATAGCACGAGGTCAGTACATGTCCACTACAGCAGTTACCGCTGCAGCATTTCCGCTCCTGAACGCACTATTTGTTCGCCCGACCCTGCTGGAAGTGCGCGTACCGCTGGAGCAGCTGAACGCAGAAATCAAGGTCTCAGACGAAGCCGAGCTAGTCCAACTCTCCGGGCGCAAGGGCGAGAAGCTGGCGAAGCGCTGGGCAGCCCTCATCGTGCACAACCTGTTCCACGGCATTGGCCAGCCAAGTGAAGCGATGCTTGCCTACCTGGCTAAGGCAGAGGCTCATTTGAGCAAAGTTGCCGGATCACCCTGGGCAGCCGCGTTCCGTGCCGCAGGGGAAAAAGGGCTTCCACCAACTAACTACATCATGTCGCTGCCAATCGGCACCAAAAAGGTGATGAGCGCAGATACCAAGGCATGGCGCGAGGCAGGGAACATGGTTGAGAAGGACCTTGCTCGTGGAATCCTTGGGTCTGCCGAACAATGGCCAGACGCATACCTAAACATGACCAATGAGGATCCGATCGTTAGCCTCAAGAAGATTGCTAAGTTCACACCAAGGGCCGCGTAAGAGACAAAAAAGCCGGCATAAGTCTTTAAGCCGGCTTTTTAATAGCAGGTAGGTTACTGAGACTACACTGTTAGCTCTTTGCGTTCTTTTGACACCTTAGATGTTTTGGCTTCATTGGTCCGATCTATGGCTGCCGAACCCTTTTTCGTCAACCCGGCCTTCAAGTTCCCAAGCTCTGTTTTGATACTGGGCGTGATGACCTCCCTGCCAGGGTCTCGTAAGCGCCGAGTTAAGCTGTGCACGTTAGCCAGTATGTTTCGTGGAGTGTTCGGGTCGAGGGTCATCAACGTTAGTGCTTCACGAAGCTCAGGCTCACGTTGATCCCTCAGCTCCATCTGTTTGATGTATTGCTGAAGGAAGAGTGTGAACCGCTCATGGATATCCTTTTCCTCAGACTTCATACCTTTCGCCATCAGATTTCTCCAACGGTAGGCTTGCTCGTATGCTGTCAGGAGACCGTATCGCTGAACCGACCACGTCTTGCTCGGAGATTTACCAGGCTCACCGACCGGCGCCTGAGCTCTAAAGTAGTGGATAAAGAGGCCGGCACCCCGAGGGTTAGGTCGGCAGTGCCAAGAGACACCAACGATACCGGTAATATTGCGTATGTTTTTGCTCTGTATGGAGAGCTCACCTTGCGTGCTCGTCAGGAGCTTGTCCCGATATTCGATCGCATGTTCGAGAGCTTTCTCCTTTGAGCCGAATCTCGTGTCACCAAAAAAGCCTTGAGAAGGCACACCGTTGGTAACTTTACGCACGAGGTAGCCGGCTGCCACCCGCGAGATGTAGCGCATGCTTATCATAAGCGGACCTCAGGTACGCGAAGTTGCATAATTGTAGTTATAATTAGCAATGCAAAACACTTCATACTATGTGAGCTTAATTTCAGTTTCGACTGAAACGCCTGCATAACTTAAAGCGGAACTTTTCTCTAAATAACATCAAGAAATAAATCTCGGTAAAGAACCCGTTCTAGGTAGCGTTCATTAACCGAATTAGCATTTCTTCCTGAACGTATATAACCCTAGTAAATTCTTGCACAGCGGACTCTTGCGGAAAATTTCTTCTTCATTGGCTGCTTCATCCCATCGAAGGCCCGGAAGCGAACAGCAAAGTCCCGGTCAACAGGTGACGCCGTCCAGTGCCAGTATCCCTGGGTCTGCCTCACCTCTTTGGACGCAAGATCAATGAGCTGGGCGTTACGCCATAACAGGGACATCTGCTCAGCCGTCGGAACAACCCAACCCGGCCCCTTCATTGAACATACTTCAAAGGCCGCTTGCCAATTATAGACATCAAGCTCATCGAGCATTGCGAAATAAACATCACCCCCAGCACTGCCGGCGAAGAATACCTCTCCTACTCCTTCAAATCTAACGACCTGTCCAATCTCGAAGCTATTGCCACCCCTCCCTCTGCTGTCCGCACCTGACACGGAGGAGGCGGTCGAGGAGCCCCCCCATAGGTCCGCATGGGTAGCAGCGGAGGCGTTAAGGGGTGCAATAGATGCTAGCGCCGCGAAGCCCAAAACAGCAATAAGCCGTTGCAGCTTGGTGGGTAAGTTAACTCTCTTGATTTCCATAGCAAAACGCCTCCTGGTAGGCCTTCCATTGTTGCGCGAGCGGCAAGTGACAGGCAGCGCTAAATGATTGATTTCTGAAAATAGAGCGCGCTCAGGCTTGTACCTGATCCATAGACTGAAACGCTTGCAGGGCGGAGCTCCTGCAGCAGACTGGACCATTACACACCAAGGATCTCTGCATGAAGGTCAACCCTCTCCTGAAGAAAGCTGCCTGGCTAGGCGCTGGTGTCACGCTTTCTCAGCTCACATTTAACTTGGCCGCCGTCCTAACACTTGCAGACATGATCAACACCATGACCGAGATTGGCTTGTTCCTACTCGCGGGTTCAGTCATGACTGGAGTCCTCCTCTGCTGGCGGTGCAGCAAGGCCGACGCAACATTGATGACGCTGGCTGTGTCGGCTTACCTGCCTCTTCTTGAAGCGGTCCTTTGGGCTGCAGCGTTCATCCAGGACCTGCTGAAGGGTGTCGCACTCCCCGGGCCGTCCCTGACTGTGATGCTATCCCAGCCCCCCACTTTCAAAATCATGTGCGTTATCACTTTGATCGGTCTTGTCATGGGCCTTTCGGGTATCGCAGCTCAGAAACAGTTCACCCATTTGCACGCGCGCTAAGCCTCTCACGCGCCGAACACCTCACTACGGAGCACTCATGGGCTTTATCAGTACGAATTTGCAGAAAATGTCTCGCGCCAGCGACCTGAAACGCCTGCTCAAGATGGCTAAGACCTCTCAACGCCTCGCTGGTGAGCTAGCTAAAGAACAGAGCGACGCCCGCTTCACCGAAATGGCTTCAACTCTCGACCCGACTGCCAGCCTAGAAACCCGACTCAGTTATGCCATTGACGCAGCCCGCCGCTCGCTGAAGATGACCGCTTTCGACGTACAGGTTGCTGGCGCCACGGTACTGGCGACAAGGGCTATCGCCGAGATGCAGACAGGTGAGGGCAAAAGCCTCACCGGAGCACTTGGTGCTGCCGCACTCGCTATGGGCGGTCGCAAGGTTCATATCGCGACAGTCAACGATTACCTCGCTGGCCGGGATGCCGAGAAGTTCAAGGATTTCTACCAGATCTTGGGACTTACTGTTGGTCACGCATCGAGCAGTTCCGGCAAGGATGACAAGAAGCGGGCCTATGCCTTCAACATCGTCTATGCCACTGCTCAGGAGCTAGCATTCGACTACCTGCGGGATAACATCGCCCCGACCACTGAAGGGATGGTTCATTGCGGCCTTGACGCACTGGTGATCGACGAAGCTGACTCGATCCTTCTGGACGAGGCGTGCACTCCGCTCATCCTCTCCGGTATGCCAAAGGACGAGGCGTCTATTGCGGTACGCCTTGTAGAACTCGCAAATCTGCTCCAGGAAGATGAGCACTTCTCAGTCGACCGCAAGACCATGCAGGTCGAATTCACTGAACCCGGGTTTGATCTTGTTGAGTCCTGGCTGTCAGAACATAACCTCTTGCCGGCAGGCGAGAGCATCCATGAAACCTACAACTTGTGGATCAGCCATGCAGTCTCCTCTGCCGTCGCAGCGCGCTCGCTGTATCGCCGCGATAAGGAATACATGGTGGTCGACAACGAGATCGTGATCATTGACGTCCACACGGGACGCGCACTCAAGGGGCGGCGCTGGTCCGATGGTTTGCACCAGGCCATCGAAGCGAAGGAAGGCCTGGAAATAAAGGCGGAGGCGCCGACGCTGGCTACCATCACCTACCAGAGCTTCGTCAGCCTGTACGACACGCTCTCCGGGTTGAGTGGTACCGCGCAAACCGAAGAGGAGGAGCTTCAAAGCGCCTACGGGCTCGGTGTTGTTTCTATTCCGACCCATCGCCCATCTCAACGTATTGACGAGCATGATCGCCTCTACCAGAGCGACGCCGAGCGAAACCGCGCCGTTGTCGCAGAGATCATCGAGGCTCAGAAGCGTAAGCAGCCGGTACTGGTTGGTACCGACTCCGTCGAGACGTCTGAGTTATTTGCTGAAGAACTGAGAAAGCACGGCATTAAAGCCTCGGTGCTCAACGCGAAGAACCATGCCCAAGAGGCAGCAATAGTGGCTGAGGCGGGCGCTCCTGGCGCCGTAACCATTGCCACTCAAATGGCTGGCCGGGGCACAGATATCGCGCTGGGAGGTAGTGACCTTGGTGCTGACTTGGCCAGCGGCCGCGAATATGTGCTGAATGCTGGCGGGCTCTTAGTCATTGGAACAAGTCGATCGACATCCCGCCGCGTGGATTTGCAGCTCCGCGGTCGGTCCGGCCGCCAAGGCGACCCAGGGCGCTCCTGCTTCTTCCTGTCAGTAGAAGACGAGTTCGTCAGCACTTTTGCTGGTGACAAGCTCAAGGGAATCATGAGCAACCTCGACGTGGGTGAGGGTGAGGCCCTGGAGAGCAAGCTAATGGATCGCATCATCAGGCAGGCTCAAGCCTCCCGCGAAAGGATCGATTCAGAGATGCGCCAGGATCTCATGAAGTACGACAGCGTACTTGCTAACCAGCGGGCCACCGTATATGCGGTGCGCAATGAGTGGATGACGGCCATGGAGTCAAAAGAAGGCGCAAAGAACAGGGAGGTGCTGGTCGAGAAGTCTCTTCAGGCAGGCGCTTCAGTAATGGCCAGCAGGCACCAGCGGGAAGAGTGGGACCCGATGAAGCTGCGCCTTGATGTGGCGCGACACTGGAAAATCGAGCTACAGCCAAACTTTCATGAGCAGTGGAGCGTTACGCCGGAAAATCTGGCCGACTTTCTTACCCGCTTCGCCAAGGCCTATTACCAGCATCGCCAGAGCATTATTGATGAAGCGGTCCTGCCACTGTTCGAGCAAGTAACGATACTGGAGGGGCTGGATAAAGCCTGGACCGAGCATCTTCGCCGAATGACGATGCTGCGAGATGGAATCAACCTGCGGGCCTACGCCAACCAAAACCCTCGATATGCCTATCAAATCGAAGGTGGCAAGCTCTTCGAGACCATTCTGGATGAAGCTGCGGCAATGGCTTCTGACACCCTACTAGGTGCGCTAATCCCCGAACGGATGCTCCAGAAAGCAGCCTGATTTGAAGCCCTCTGAGTGGAGGGCTTTTCTTTATTTGCCTCAAATTGGATCGAAGTTGCATGTCCCTCGGTGTATGGGACTATGAATTCGTGCCGGAGCTTCGCCTCCGATCGCACCCTCAAGGTCCCGAACGGGACAACACAAACGGCTATTGAAGACTCAAAAATAAGGACGCACATATGCAGCCTAATTCAGCAGTACACCCTGGCGGCGAAATCACTCTCGCACATATCAATGAGATGTTGAACGAAGCGGGATTCCCGATCATTAACCCCCAACGAGTTCAGACTCTTCAAGAACTGGCTCCCAGGGCTCGGATCATCAAGGCCATCCAAACGGCGAAGACTGATCAAGGCGCCCGGGCCTATTTGACAAACCTCTTCAATCAAGCGGGCATCATTATGTCACGCGATGATCATTCGCCAGAACATCAGCAGCCTCGTGGTCACCAGTCAGCTGAGCCCAGAGACCCCACGCCACGCCAGAACAGCGCGCCGCACGGAAACGGCAGTCGTGAAGGCGGTAATCAGCAGCAGCATCGAGATCAGCCCGCGGCGCCGAGCGACGACCGCCGTAACGATCGCTACAATGCCGGCAGTAATCAGAGCAACAGACAGACCGGAAGAGAAGGCGGCGAAGGCCCACGCATGAGCCCTGAGGATCGCGAGAATTACCACGTCTACGGCGGAAAGGCTGCACTTTGCTTCGAAGCCGACATCACAAAAGGCGGCATTCCCACGATCGCACTGGATGCCGCACCGTCAGTAGGATCGAAGCAGTACAACTGGAACGATAAAATTCGCCTGCAGATGACCCGGGCGGAGCTGCCCGTGGTACTCGCAGTGCTAACCGGCGCCCTGAACGAATGCGAGTTCAAGAACCACGGTCCTGACAGCTCAAAGGGATTCTCTATGCAGCGCCAGGAAGGCGGGAAGGTATTCGTTCGTGTGTTTTCCAAAGATGGCGCACGGGCGGTCCCCGTCATCGATACCGACGTCTTTTATGTCGCCTCGCTGTTTATTCGACAACTGCGAAAGGCTCAGCCCTGGCTGGACACCAATGGCGTGCTAAACCTTGTGCGGGCTGTTCGGCCGGGGCAGGGTAATGGGATACGCGGCACCAACCGGCAGAGTGACGGGCAGGGAAATCAGAACGGCGGTTACCGTCAGGGCTAACTTCTGATACGTACAAAAAGAAAACCCCGCACTGCGGGGTTTTTCTTTGGTGAGTATTTCACCGGTCTCGCAACGCCTTGAGTAGAAAAACCTCTGCCCGCTTGCCGTCTTCCTGTGACCCGCTCCAGTGCGGCGTAGCATCCACCCGAACACGAACGCTTGGTTTGATCGCCTGTACAGCGAAGCTGACAGCTTCAGCGCGTCTCGTGGCCATCTTGAACCGAGCATCGAACTCAGCCTCAGAGCTCTTGGTTTCATACCCGGTGACCACAACTTCGTCGAACTCATTAGCTGAGCGCAGTAGGCGCTCCAGCTTAAGAAGTCCAAACCCATCCAGGGATGAACTTCCCGGCTGGAAGTAGATGTGCACACGATCGGCGCGCGCCACCCGATTGGCAGGGTATCCAAGGCGCCCCGTCAAACGGCTTGCTGCAGAAATCCTGGTGTGCGGCTCGGTATCAAGCGTCCATTTGTGGTCGATGTGATCAGGAATAGAAGGCAAGTTCCAGGGCCTGACTTCCTCTGTAAGGACGTCGTCAGGGCCCTTTACCGCGGTATCACCCGCCAGCTCGACCACCTCGTCCGAACTGGACTGAATGACAACAGCTTCCTGAGAAGCAACTGCCGTTCCTACCACTGCCAGCGAGAGCGCGATGGCACAGGCACAAAAGGGAATCTTAATCATCGCGCACTCTCCTGCATTTTAAGGGTGAAGGTGATATCGCCGCCGGCGCAACCGCTCCCCATACAGAAGCTGTTCATGTCATACCCGAGGCATTGCTGGATGGCCAAGCTTGCATTCGAAAGCTGCCGGTATGCGTCGTCCAGTGACCGGCCTTTGGCCACAATCTCCTTATTTGCGCCCATGGAGTATTGGTAGCCAGCCTCGGCAACTGCCGCCGTACAGCGCTGCTCCAGCGTGGCAGCAAAGCTCTTCTGATGAGGCAGGTCAGTGCTAACTGCTGACAAGATGGTGATCGAGGCATACGCCAGCATTGCCAATCCAGCAACAAGCATGAGCCCGGTCAACGTCCCGTTGAGGATCCGCTGCCGACGCACGTAAGCGGAAATCATTGATCACCTCCCCAGTGACTGACTTCGTGTTGGGCATTTATGTCGCTGATGGCTGCCACGCTCGATGCTGACGCCGAAGGCTCGGCAGGAGCTGTCGTTGCATGGTCTGCAGCTGGCGCTTCGGGATGCTCAATTGGCTGCGGAGCTACCTTTGAAAGAGCAACACGGATATCCCAGGTACCGTTCTCGTAAACAAGCTCTGAAATAACCTGGCCTGGCTGAAGCGGATATCGAGCAAGTCGCTCCCACTGCAAGGCAGGCAGGGTAGAAAGGGCAGGCATCTGGCCAATCGGAGTTGATGTCACTCCTGAGAGCTGAAGAATCCGCGTACTGGGCAGCGTCTGAGCAATCTCGTGGTAGCCATTCATCACAATCGAGAATGACTTATTAACGACACCGGCAACGGACATCATAAAAACTCCGATGCTCAACGCAGCCAAGCCCACCTTGATCCATTCATTGCCGATTGTTGAATAGGGGGTCATCTTTCTGAGGTCGGCCGGACGGACCTCAGGGTCCATCACGACACTTGCGCTGGTTGATTCAGGCAGTATCAAGCTATGAAGGGTTCCATCAGCTCGCCAGAACACCTCGATAGCATGGCGAGCTGCCGGTTTGATGATTATCCCCCTGCTAGGGTCCCGTGCTCCCTTCATAATCGATGGCAGAAGTGGGCGACCATCACCTCCCTCATGAATCTCGTAGTGGTAACCGACGCCTTTCTCCTCAGTGATGAACAGCCAGGAGCGATCTGGTGTGTCGAAGTACCGCTCGACCTGGGAACGCGCCATGGACTCAGCATCCGCACGGGAGCCCCGGCTGGTACCGATTAGCACTCGATTGGGCGGGAGTCGTAGCACCTCTCGTTTTGGAGATGCCACCACTGCTACTTCTGACTCAACTTTTTTCTTACGAAACGAAGCCATTATCCACCAACCTTGGTCGTTACTGGCCGCGGGCCGTACACGACGACAGAAGGACGAATCAGAACGAACAGCGCATTGTGAGAGGTCGTCAACTTTTTGCTGCCGACCTTGTAGTTTTCAAGGCCAGTTAGGCTGGTGCGGTTGTCGGATACGCTCTCATAGACCAAGCCGCCGATGAGGGCAGTCTCGCCGGCTTCCAGGCGCGCGATATTCTTTATCGATTGCTCTGCCACCTGTGGGCGGCTGATCGAACCCATCTGATTGCCAGAAGAGAGCTCCCGGAAGCCGACAAGGCTGGTCATGCTGAGATCCAGCTCGATCGTTACAAGGTTATCCTCAGCATCGTAGAAGGGGCTAGCGCTCACATCGAAGCCGATATCCACGTTTTCAGTTTCGATACCTGAGGTCGAGCTGAAGTCATTGACGTTCAAGCTGACATCTTCGATATAAGGGATAGACTCGCCTGACTTCAGGGTTACCGGTACGCCTGAGAGGGTCTTCAGGGTCAAGTTCTGGACTGTCTTCGTTTCGCCGTAGGTCGACAAGAGGTTGAGAACTCCCTGAAGTGACACGTCTCCACGCTCAATACCCAGCGTGACGCTACCTCCAGTCATACCTGCCGCAGTACCCTTAACCAGTTCGGTTGCAACTTCCTCGACAGCATCTCCTGCAGCATCAGTGACAACACGAGTCGCCTCTTCTGCAGCTTCTGCAATCTGACTGAGGACACCTAGCTGGCCTGCCTTGATTGAGAGATTTGACCAGTCGAGCCCGCGGTTACGATCCTGATCAAGCTTGACGTTCATCACCGCCAACTGGAGGTTAACCATTGAAGTGTTGATGGACAGACGATCGAGATAGGTTTCGATGCGGGCTCTGTCACGAGTCGAAGCCCGGAAGGAAACAAGGCCCGCCTCTTTTGAAGCCTGTACTTCGGTAGCGCCCATCGATTCGAGAGCCTTTGTGATCAATGCCGACAGATCATCGTTCTGCGGAATGCGCAGCAAGTAGGGGCTGTTCTTATCGATGATCAGCGCGCCACCATTCCAAGCGAAGCTCAGCGAGCTGGCCGCGCCGATGGAATCAAGCAGAACACCAATTGCACCCTGGTAACTCGGAATGAAGATCGAGCTTTCCTTTAGCTCATCGGTAGCCAGAATCGCAGGAATCCCGGCCAGGTGGATGATGCTCGCAAGTTCCTCGACGCTAACTCGGCGCGACAGCTCGATGTCGATTGGCATTTCGTAGCGCTCGGAAGGCAGCATTTCCGGCTTGAGGAGCTCGGCAGCCTGCTGATGCGTGCGATAGACCAGTGCCGGCGTGGCAGACCAACCGGAGACGGCGTTATCACGCATTTCCTCAAGGGAAGCGCGCTCTTGTGCAGTCGGAAGTGACTCACAGCCGGTCATGCCGATGATGGCGGCGGCCAGTAGAGTCGGAGCAAAGATTTTGAAGATGTTCATATATATGTCCTTGGTAACCGCGCCGGTTACTACTTAGCGGCCTTGGGGGGACTCAGAAGAAACGAAGCGAGACCCGATGTTGCAGAGAAAACCGTCCTTGGCCTTCTCAATGCGGGAAAAACCCTCACTCTGAAGACGCTTGATCAGGCATTCACCATTTACACGGCCCACAACCTCGTAGTCGCCCATGGAAGAGTGCACCTTCTGGCTTTCAATGAGCCCGGCTGGGAGGCCGGGCAACTGGTCGAGTGTTAGCTCGTCGAGTTTCCTCTGCGCTTCAAGCGCGCGCTGTTCCAGCAGTTCGAGCCGTTGCACCATTTCGGGTGACACACCTTGAGCTACTGGCGCTGCGAGGAACGGATTGGCTGATGCCACTTGAACCGTCGAAGCGAGGGCTGCAGAAACCAGCAGAGCTTTGAGATAGCGGGCCTTCATGCCTGCCTCCTTGTTAGTTACTCGGCAGTGCCTTCGGCGGAGTCCGCTGCGTTGACAACGCAGCAGAAGTAAACCTTGTCACCGAGGGACGGATCGTCGCAGGTGATAGGTTCGTGCTTCTTCGGAGACTCCTGGCCCTCGGAGAAGTAAGGGTTAACCCAACCAGATTTCTTGTTCACCGCTTCGCAGGTATCGGAATTTGCAATGCCCTTGACGATGGCGTTGGTCGCGATATCCCAGTTAGCGCCGGACTGTGGCATGTCCTTGAGGTAGTGGCCTTGCAGGTCGGTTTCGAGGTGCTTCGGTAGCTCGCCGTGATTGTCGGTCTGGAAGAGACGGATCGCAGCAGCCACCTGCTGTCCTTCGTTGATGTAGCGCGCCGCCTCTGCCTGCGGTTTTCCGTCCAGAAAGGTGCCACCACCGATGTACATGGTGGCGAGCGCCACAAGCCCTGCAAGGAAAATGCCGATAACCGTAACGATCATTGTGTACATGAATTGCTCCATTGTGTGGGGGGTCGTACAGAATCGCGATACTACATTTCATGCACTCAATGAATGCTCGGGTAACTTCGGAATATCCCTCTTTAACCCGCGTTAACTGCAAATAAAGAGGAGACCCATCGTCTTCAGTAACGCACACGCGCGCACGCGTACGTAGACGCGCGCACGAACTCAGAGAGTGAAAACACTGGGAAGGCTGGGCTTTAGCCGAGGCTGTACTGCACGTTATGCCTAAGATTCGGAGAATGCGCTGTAAAAGTTATTGTTTAAGCCGAATCTCAAAACGACTGCAGCACAGAAACTAGGACTTGGATGGGTTAGTTTACAATTAACGATTAACTTCGAGACGTGCGTTTTTAGTAGTTGCCGGTTTAAAAACCGCTCAATAGTATTTGCATCGTCTTCGGTCGACAACGAACGAAAGAAGAATTCCCCAACGCATTTTATATACTCGGAGTAACACTGAATGTTTTCCCTCATTATCATCGTCATCTCTATCGCCCTGGGCGCTGCAATGGCTCTGGCCACCCTGTACTTCGGTGGTGACGCCTTCAACGAAGGTTCGGCCAAAGCGACTGCCGCTACCCTGGTAAACCAGGCTCAGCAGATCAACGGCGCCAACACCCTGCACTTCCTGGACGAGCAGGTTTACGGCGACATGGCCGCCCTGACCGCTGCTGGCAAGTACCTGCAGGCTGCACCGAACCCGGGCCAAGTTGCAGCTGAATCCGACCTCGACGGCGTTGTTACCGTCGCCAAGTACGACGTAGCAACTGCTGACGGCAAGATCAGCCTGGACATCAAGTCCGAGGCCGTGTGTAAGGCAGTCAACCAGCAGTCCGGTCTGGGCGGCGTCCTGGCCGCTGACGAAGCCGGTCTGGCTGACGTGCAGTTCGGTTGCTACGGCGCAGCTGGCGCTGAAAGCTTCACCTTCGTCTTCAAGTAAGACGCAGATCGCTTCGGCGAGAAGCAACGAGAAGGGGGCCTACGGGCCCCCTTTCTTATTTGTGTAAATGGTGAAAAGCAGAAGTTATACACCCTGCGTACAGCGCGCCCATTGGTAAATTGTAGTGGACCCTAAAACCCTCTCGGAGTTACCCACTCGATGAGCACCGTAAAGTTCACCAAGATCATCAATCGCATGGACTGGTTCTGCGCGATTATCTCAGCGGCAGTGACAGTGTGGTTGTTTGTTGCAGGCGATACTTCCTACGCCTTGCTATCAGCTGCAGCCACTATCATCCAGGTAGCAATTGCATACTTCCGCCCGCTCAATAAGGTCGCCGGACTGATGCATAAGCGCCTTTTTTATAAGCGCAAGACAACTCATTAAAAGGCTGGGTTACAGATGTTCCAGCTGATTACCACTATTCTAGGGATCGCTCTCGCTAGTTCGGCGGTGATGATTTCCGTCAAGTACGTCAATCCAACGATTCCAATGCAACAAGAATCCCAGCGACTTGTACAAGAGGGCTTTCGGTCGCTGCAGGAATCTTGGGATTCGTACAGAGCCATCAATCAGCTTCATGAGTGGAAATGCGACGTCTACACAACTGAGCGCGGCAGCTACGAGTCCTGCTCCAAGGTGCTTGCCGACCCCGGCTTTCTTCCAGTGCCAGGCTGGAGCTCACGTCTGGTCCCCGAATACGGATTCATGCCGCGGCCGCCAAAAGGACTGAACTGGTCGTACGGGAAGTCAGATGCGGGCTTGTACTTCTGCCTCGAAGGCTCAACGAACGACGCCACACTGGCCGGCATCAAGCGTGGTCGAACCAGCTTTGCGCTCGGGTCCCTGGTGATTGGGAACAGTTGCGGCGCCATCACGCCTATCGCTGACGAATCGATCAACCCCAAGAATCTTCGTGTCACTTTCTGGCTGAAACGCAATGCCGATCTTCCAGATGACTTTGCAATTCGCCTTTCGCCGGAAGAGGTCAACAGGTCATCGCTGATGACTGTGTCCTTTTACCGCGACGCCAACCTTATTCCTCTACCGGGACATACAGACTGGCCTGGAAATGACCAGCTCGATCCTGATGACCCAATCAACTGCCTGCCTGAGCACAGTAATGGCAAAGGGAACGCATGGGGTCGATGCAAGAACAAGGATAAGGGCAAGGGCAAGCTCTCAAAAGCCAAGATCATCACCATGGCTAGTGAACACGCCACTCATGAACAAATGTCCATCTGATCAACCTACAACGAGCCGGATATGAATACATCGGTTTCAAAATCGCCGCCGTCATCGCGTGAACCTGAGCCGAAGGCGCTTCACCTTGGTGAACACCTCGTTTCTCAAGGCTTGATCTCCCAGGTAATGCTGGATACCTCGCTTGCTGAGCAGCAGGTCACTAAAGAACGCCTCGGCACGATCCTCGTGCACAACGGTTTCATCTCCCAAAAGGAATTGATCGAGGCAATTCACCGTGTGGACATGGATCAGCTCTCAAGCGAGCGAGCCATGATCACAAAGTGCCCGCCAGAAATCCTGCTGGACACACGGACGATCATCTTTGCAGAAACAGATACAGCGGTTTACCTCTCCACACTGGCTGACGAGTTCAGGCTGACTGCTCTCCTTCGACCGTACTACCCGGACGAGGAGCTCATCTTCAAGCCGGTGAACATGGAGCTGCTGGACGAATATCTCGACGCGCTTGATCGCATCCTAAAGAACGAAGGTGCCCTGGTGGACCGCCTGCTTCGTGATGCTCTGCGTAATAACGTCACGGACGTCCATATTGAGCCACGTCGAAAGTCCTATAGCGTTATGGAACGCTATAACGGTGTGCGAGAGCACACCAAGGAAGGCTCTCTTGACGAGTACAACACGCTTGTCGCTCAGATTAAGGACCGCTCTGGCATTGACCTGGCTGAACGCCGTGTGCCACAGGATGGTTCCTTTCAGGTTGAGCACAACGGCCGAATGGTGGATATGCGGGTATCCACCACTCCTACAGTTAACGGAGAGAAGGTCGTTATTCGCCTCCTCGATCCGGACAGAGTTAACCCGAAGCTAGATCTGCTCGGCATCACACGCATTAATAAATGGCGAGCAGGTGTTTCGAACGCCCACGGTCTCTGCTTGATCTGCGGACCTACTGGCTCGGGGAAAACGACCACGCTCAACGGAACGATGCGCGAACTCGACCGCTTCGGAAAGGCTATCTACACCTTGGAAGACCCAGTCGAGTACCGAGTGCCGTACGTGACCCAGGTCAACGTTAACCATGTAGTAGGCCTTGATTTTGCCCGAGGTGTTCGAGCATTCATGCGGAACGACCCCGACGTGATCATTTGCGGCGAGATTCGTGACTTTGAGACAGCACAGAATGCTGTCAGGGCTTCAGAGACCGGCCACCTGGTGCTCGGCACCCTTCACACTCAGTCCATTCGCGGCGCAATCGATCGACTGAAAGATATTGGCATTCCTGTTTCTGATCTCCGGTATCTGCTTCGCTCAATTCTGGTGCAGCGCCTTATCAGGGTGTTCTGCACCTTCTGTAATGGTGACGGTTGCGATCGGTGTTATGACACCGGTTATGGCGGACGGACACTGATCTCAGAGGCCGAGTACTTCAAGTCTCCAGATGAGGTCGACCGAATGGTAGCCGGGGAAGTTTGGTGGCCAACGATGGTTGAGGATGCCGTTAAGCTGGTCAAAGAAGGCAAGACCTCAATCGCGGAGGTCGAGCGGGTATTCGGTGAGGAAGGCCGATCAGATCTCGTCAAGGCAGGTTTTGACGTGAAGGAGCTCGCCTCAGATGGCTGAGTATCTGGCAAAGATCAAGACTGGAAACAAACTGGTCGAGACGGCCATTATCGCTGATTCCAAAGGCGAGGCCGAACGCCTCGCCGCACGCAAGGGCAGGGTCGTTGGGGTCAAGAAAGTAAGCAGCCTTGGCAACCTGTTCATTGCAGGCCTTACAGCTGCAGAGCGCATCATGTTTCTCCGTCGGCTCTCGACAATGGTGCGTTCGCGTGTAGGCATGGGTGATTCTCTCAAAATCATGAGGGAAGCGTTCAAAGGCTCAATCTCACGTGCCGCTGATGAGCTCTACCGAAACATAGAGTCAGGCGTTGACTTTGGCGACGCGATCATGACTATGCCTCGCGATTTTCCAAAGACGACGGCAGCACTTATTCGTGCTGGCATCAAGGGTGGCGACATGTACCAAGCCCTGGAGGATGCAGCTCAATTCGAAGCAGAAATGGATCGTATCAAGCGTGATTCCAGCCGCGGCCTGTTGGCCGCTATGGGCTCGTTCATGCTTGCTGCTGGAACCATCATCGTTACAGCTCAGTATGTCGGTCCATATGTCATGGAGTCCGACCTGATCAAGGCGGCCGGTGATTCGGTAGATGTTCAGTGGGTATTCACAGCCGCTGACGTTACGGGCTATCTGATGATAGGGATCGTGCTGTTCTTCTTGGTGTTGCTGGGTCTTGCCTATGGGTTGAAACCCATGGCCCCGTCGTTAGCTGACAAAATCATCCTCAAGATTCCTGTTTACCGTGAGCTAGTGCTTGCGCAAACTCACTACTCTGTCTTCTACGGAATGGGCCTTTTGGTTCGATCCGGCGTTAGGATTGAAGATACGCTGCGGCTCTCATACGAAACAGCGCCGCCGGGTGAAGTTGCTGAAGATCTGCATCGTGCGCTGGTAGCAGTCCGAAAGGGCAGGCCCTGGCCAATGGCAATGCAGAACCTTCATCCGACCGATAGGGCAGCCCTGGGAACATCTCAGGACCGGGAGCAGATTAGCGACTCGCTTGATGCCGTTGCTCAACAGCACAAGGAGAACTATGGCTATCGGGTACAGCAGGTAATCCCTGTCCTACAGATGATGTCGGCACTCTTTATGTCGATCGGTGGCGGGCTCATCTTCGGCATGGTAATTCTGCCGATGCTTCAGATGACAAAGGGGATCCTGTGAGCCCCACAGGCCACAAATTTACAGCTGCAGCCCTTGCTCTCGGCTGGGGCTTGCCGCTGTACCACCAAGCGTTGTATTTGGAAGCGGCAATGACCGCAGCAGGGGTAATGCTTGGAGCCAGAGCCCCGGATTGGGCTGAGGTCGCGCGCTGGGTTAATGACAGGCGCTACTCCCTAATTCCTCACAGAGGCCCAACGCACTGGCCGGGTATTTGGTTAATCGGGTTGCTTCTTTGCCTCCACTACCTTGAAAGCCCGCTACGTGATGCTGCTGCGGGCTTCTTCTCAGCGGCGCTACTGCACCTGGCCCTAGATGTCATGACCCCGACTGGCATCCCCATCCTGCACCCTTTTGACAAGAAGCGTGCGATCCGGGTCTACCGTTCAGGGCGTTTCATACCGGAGTTCATGCTGACTGCTTTGTGCTGGTCTTTCATCGTGCTGTTTCTGGCATTGCATTGAAAAATCAGGCTTCGCCGTCGAAGCGAGAGAAACGAGCGTTTACCCCAGCATTGCCTCTTTACCCCAACCCTATAGTGCTCCTCTCGTTTATTGATGGAGACGTAGGCGGAATGGCACGACAGGTACTCACTGAGGTTGAAACTCGATTCAAGGCATCTATCAAAGATGTGCTCGATGGATTCGTGGGGGAAGGCCTAAACAAGGAAACCGCCGCGAAGCGCCTCGGAGTTTCAAAACACACGCTGCTTCGTTGGATTGCCGTTCATGAGGTGGATTGGCCTCGTTATACTCCTGAGCACGCGCAAAATCGCAAGACGTGGCTGCGTGAGCGCAGTCTCTATACTGTCGTACATAACGGCGTTGAGAAGCCTCTTTTCGACGCAGCGAAAGAAGAAGGTATCCCCTACAACGTCATCATCGACCGTTACAAGAACGGCGATCGCGATGACCGCCTTTTTCGCCCGGTCCGGGAGTATCGGAAGCTCGATGAGAAAGCTGTCAGGAACATCTCACGAGAAGAGTGGGACGTCGCCTGTGAGCTCGCCCGCGCAATTGGCTCCAAGCGAGCAAGCGAGAAGGTCGGTATTCCCATGAGCGCAATCACTCGCGAAGTAAAACGCAGGGATGTTCTGCAAGCGGCCTTGCAACTCAGACGATCTCGCGTCTAATTCAAAGCAAAGGACGAAGGGACATCTGCGATGGCAGCATCCGCGACAGCAAAGAAATCGAAGGCAAGCACAACCTCACGACAGCAGTCACCACTCGGTAAGGTCACGTCACTCGGACCGAAGGAGCCGTGGCAAGCTGCGCTTTTGCTGCCGACGGGCTGGGACGATCTCCGCTTTCCCATCACAGACTTCAGGCCTGGATTTGCCGACGGCGACATGGTGCTGCTTCAAGGCAAGCTGTACGGCTCAATTAGCACCAGCTTCTCTACCGGCACACCTCTCATGCGTGGCTCTATTGTCGACCAACGAGGCCGGACAGTTCAGTTCAGTGCTTTTGGTGATACCCGCGAGCTGCAGCAAGTAATCGAGGACAATGCCAACGACCTCCTCATTTTCGGGCAGATCGGCTTTTTTCGAGATCAGGCACAGCTAAAGAACCCAGAAGTGATCAGCCCCGTGTGGATTGGACGCTTCCGGCCTCGGTACCCTGGAAAAGTTCGAGTCATCAATCCAGACACAGTTCGCGACCGAGTTGTCCGCTTACTGCGCGCTGCTATCCCACTGGCTGCCACAGCGATTACCAACGAGCTCAAGAGGCCACCGTCAGAACTGGTGCGATTCGCTGAAGTGGAAGGGATCGAGACGCTGGAGCGTTTGATCCTGCACGCTCACCTGCCAAAGACAATCGAGCAAGGAGAAGAGGCACAGCGCGCATTGGAGCGCATGGCTGCCCTCAGAGCCGTAACTCTTGCACGCGCACAGGCTCCCAAACCGATCCCCGGCGGCGTTAAGACTCCAAGGCCCATCGGAAGATGGGAGGACTGGGTTGCCCAGCTCCCGTTCCAGCTGAGCCCAAAGCAGCGGCATGCAATCGCCGAGATTGCCAAAGACCTCAAAGGCAATCTGCCGATGCGGCGCCTCCTGAGCGGTGATGTCGGTTACGGGAAGACTGCCGTGTTCGCGGTGGTTTGTGCCACTATGTATGGTGCAGGCGGCCGGATTGCGGTTCTCCTACCTAACGAAACCCTGGCAGAGCAGGCATATCGTGAGATCAAGGCATTCTGGCCTCAGCTCGGAGACACGATTAAGCTAGTCACTGGATCCGTAGATGAGAAGCAGGATGCCTCGCAGGCCCAGTGGCTGGTCGGGACCACCGCGCTTCTGTTCCGCGAAGTAGGCGAGTTTCAGCTGGTAGTGGTGGATGAGCAGCAGAAGTTCTCTCGCGATCAGCGGGAACAGCTGCTTAAGTCCAGTACACACCTCCTTGAAGCTACTGCTACCTGCATCCCACGCTCTCAGGCACTGGTGCAGTTCGGTGGCTTTGCCATGACCTTGCTCGATGAGCCACCGATCCCCCGGACAATCAAGACAGTTATCCGATACGCCGATCAGCGCCGCGATATGTTCGCAGACGTGAAGCGCACCCTCGATGCTGGTGATCAGGTCCTGGTGGTTTACCCCAGAAAGGCCGAAGCCAAGGAAAAGAAGGGAAAGGCAGGCAAAGAGTCAGAGGAACAAGGCATCCACGATGTGGAGGCTGCTGCTCGTGCCTGGGAGAAGATCTGCCCCGGCCAGATACGAATCGCTCACAGCGGCCGGAGCCCAGAAGATAATGCCGCAGCCCTACTGGATCTCAGGGAGGAGCGGGCGAAGGTGCTTGTTGCAACGACGGTCGTCGAGGTAGGTGTGAACTTGCCACGCTGCCGCAGGGTGGTTGTGGTCCATCCGCACAGGTTCGGCCTCAGCACGCTCCATCAGATCCGCGGCCGCGCAGCTCGGACTGGCGGTATCGGCTACTGCGACCTGTATTTGCCTGACCCACCGAAGGAAAAGAGCCTGGACCGTCTTAGGGTGCTTGAGCGAACTCAGAACGGGTTCGAAGTCGCACGGGAAGACCTTATGTTGCGCGGCTGCGGCAACCTCAGTGCGGACAGTACACAGCAAACCGGCGCGGACGATACCATCTTGTTCGGTCGACCATTGACACCCGATAGGCTGGAAGAAGCCATCGATCAGGAGAAGAAGGTATGGGGATGATTGTTGTCGTCGACATCAATGGTCAAAACAGTGAGTCGTCGATCACCCTTGCCCGGCTGATTGAAGCTGCGCCGGTTGAAAAGGTGATTCTCTCTGGCGCAGCCGGCCCGCTGGACGGCTGGGTCAGGCGCTTGAAGAGCCTCGGGCGCACGATCGATATCGAGGCGATCGAGCCAAAGGGGCGCAAAGATGAGTCAACCATCATGCTTGCCGCTCGCGCCACAGCCATTTGCTTGTCCGATCCCGACAACAAGCAGAAGCAGTGGGTGATCATCAGCCGCAGAGATGGTTTCCAAGGGCTCTGTGAACTGCTCAAACATCAGGGAGCCCATAGCGCCCTATGGCTGGCGGCACTTACACACGACGCAATTCGCTCGATCCTTGGCAGCGAGGAAAGCATGTCCACGAGCGTTCGCGAGGTAGCCAAGGCTATGCTGGCGAAAAACGGCCAGCAGCCGGTTCTGATCGCATCTCTAGCTAACACCCTCACCGAGCTCATCCCAGAGCTGCGTAAGCCCAAGGACAGAGAAGCATTGTTCGGCGCTCGCAAGTTCAAGGCCATCTGCCTGGTGGTCGGTCTCAAGGTCAAAGGCGAGCACGTCTACGGGATAGCCTGACCAAATCTTGCAACTCCAACGATATCCGGATAATGGGCCTTAATCCGTTATCCAGGAGTTAATCGTGCCCGCACGCATCGTAGAGCGTGACATTGACGAAGCCATTCTCGCTGAAGCTAAGCAGCTTGGCCTTCACCCTGTCGCAGAAAGAGTCATCGCCGGCCGCGCCAGCAAATACGGCATCTCGCCGGCCACGATCATTGATTGCGGCCTGAAAGATCTCGACTCACCGGCAACCCTGCCCGACATCGATGTAGCAGCTGACCGTATCGCCAAATCGATCACAAGCGGCGAGGTGATCGCACTGGAAACCGATCACGACGTTGACGGGGTTACCTCTCACGCGGTGCTGTACCGGGCCCTGCACGACCACTTCGGCCATCCGAAGGAGAAGATCCGTTCCTACATCGGGCACCGCCTGATGGAGGGATACGGCCTCTCAGACGCTCTGTGTACACGCATTCTGGCTGATGACATGCGCCCATCCCTCGTGATCACCGCAGATAACGGCTCCTCTGACGGCCCGCGCGTAACTCGTCTCAAGGAAGCCGGTATCGACACAGTGGTTACGGACCACCACGGCATGCCGGAGGAAGGTCCTCCTTGTGATGCCGTTGCTTGCGTCAGCCCTGCTCGCAGCGATAGCCAATTTCCGGATGGTCTTATCGCTGGCGTAATGGTCAGCTTCTTGCTGATGTGCGTGGTACGGCAGCGACTCGTCCAGGCAGGCCACCTGCCGGACAGTGCACCCCGTCTTACAGGTCTGCTCGACTACGTTGCGTTGGGTACAGTTGCTGACTGCGTAAGCTTGGTCCGGAGCAGAAACAATCGCGCCGTGATAAATGCTGGCTTGCAACCAATCAATGCTGGCGCTCGACCTTGCTGGCGCGCCATTCGCCCAGAGATGGGTGATCTGGCCAAGCCTGTGAGGAGTTCCGACCTCGCATTCACGATCGGTCCGAGAATCAACGCGGTCGGCCGTCTTGATGACGCTATGGTCGGCGTGAAATTTCTACTGTCAGAAACCGACTCCGAAGCGCGCTACTGGGCTGAAGAGCTCAACAGGGCCAACATCCTGCGCCGTGAGATTGAGGCAGAGCTCAAGGAAGAAGCCATGATTGTCGGCGAAGTCCAGGCCGAAGACGGTCGCGCCGTCCTGCAAGTTTGCCTAACTGATGGCCATGCTGGCGTTCACGGTATTGTCGCAAGCCGGCTGGTGGAAGCGTTCGGCCGGCCTGCGGTGTGCTTTTCCGAGAAGATGGGTGAGCCTGGCTACCTGACTGGATCCGCCCGGGGCGTAGAAGGCATGCACATCCGGGACGCTATGCAGGCAGTGCAAGATCTTTGTCCGGACATGCCAATGAAGTTTGGTGGGCACGAAGGGGCAGGGGGGCTGACGATCCGCGAAGAAAACTTCCTGGAGTTTGAGAAGGCATTCGAGGAAGTGGTTGCTGGTCAGCTACAAGGCCGCATACTTGAACCACTATTGATTACTGATGGCGTTATCGAGACCAACCTGATCAACGAAGAAATGATCAGCGCGCTGCAGATCATGGAGCCATATGGCCGTGAGTTCGAAGCGGCACTCCTTGTTGGCCGGTTCAAGGTAGTGTCGGCGAAGCCTATCGGTAACGGTACGCACTGGAAATTTACCCTGGCCGGTGTTGAGGGAGGCCTGTTCGATGCCGTCTGGTTCAGCGCCGGTGAACAATGCCCGCTGAGCAAGGAAGGGTTCTCGATGATCGCCTTCAATCCGGAACTTAATTGGTGGAACGGCCGCGCAAAGATCCAGCTGATGATCCGGGGCGCCGAACGAGATACCGAA
>Ga0233369_1000028_pt1 | contig 79702 bp, 74 predicted proteins | sample ElkDunMinimDraft_26_FD_191537 | JGI IMG/M metagenome (GOLD analysis project Ga0233369, IMG submission 191537) | Fecal eukaryotic communites from dung pellets of Tule Elk in California, USA - Elk Dung D16 | ecosystem: Host-associated > Mammals > Digestive system > Large intestine > Fecal | place... | reverse complement strand
TATTGGTTGTGGGTGCTTTAGTTGCGGCTGCTACAAACGAGGTTATCTCTGTTAATCAAAGTGGCTACATCGGCGTAAAGAATTTTGGTAAAGAAGGTGATAAGTTTACCGATCCTGGTGAAAATCTTTTCTTGACAGAAGGCGAACCTGTACAAATGGGAGAATACCGAATTACGTATACAGGAGACAGCGTATCTGCACCAAATGTGTATTACCATATCAAATACGAGAAAATTGATGAGGAAAGTGGTAAAGTGAAAGAATCATTTACACTAAGTCCATTTGCGCAAAACAACCCAGATATGGGTGGATTGATTGGTACACCTGATACACGTCACTATATTTCGCATGATATATATACTTTGATCACTGCTGCCGCTGCAGATTCGCATGCTCCATTGAACAAAATTAAAAATGAAGAGAAAACTGGTTTTGAAGAATACGATGAGCCAGCAACTTATGAAGTTAATATAGGTGATACTTTACGTTACCGAAATGGAATTTTCGTAATTGAGGGTGTAAATAAAGAAGCTAAATTGGAGAATATTCCTTTGAAAGCAGACGATATCATCGTTGGGTTGAAAATCAAAGTTATTGCGGCAGATCAAAAAGAATATAAAGCGGAGCCTATCTTTTTATTAAAAGATGGTAATGCATTTGATTTTAACAAAGATGTAACAGAACAAGGTTTGAAATTCAGGTTTACGAATATAGTTCCGGACAAGGATAAATTAGAAATCATGGTTTATCAAAAACCTTTACCGGAGAAAAAGTGGATTGTATTCAAAGCGATTAAATTCCCATATATCAATTTCTTCTGGGCTGGTACTATTATTATGACTATTGGTTTCATTATGGCAATCGTAAGACGCATCAAAGAAGCCAAATCCAAACCTCAATCTGCAGAATAAAATGAATATCGTTATTATTGGTAGTGGAAATATTGCTACGCATTTAGCACAGGCGTTATATTCAGCCAATAATACGATTTTACAAGTATACAGTCGTACATTAGCCAATGCGCAAGCATTGGCTAATGTTGTAAATAGCACAGCTACAGATGATTTAACACAAATTAATACAGAAGCGGATTTGTATATTATCGCTGTTTCCGATAGCGCTATCCATTCCGTAATAGCTGATTTACCAAAATCTTTACAAGGAATAGTTGCCCACACTTCTGGCGCAACAAACTTAGATGTGTTTGCTGATTTTATAAATTTTGGTGTTATTTATCCACCCCAAAGTATAAACAAATCAATAGAAACAAATCTTTCCGTTATCCCATTTGGAATAGAAGGTAATTCTACTCAGACTTTTGAAAAGCTTTTTTCATTAATTCAGGCAATCGCACCTAAAACATTTGCTTGTACTTCGCAACAAAGGCTAGCTCTACACTTGTCTGCAGTAATCGCCAACAACTTTAGCAATGCGTTATTTTTGATGGCAAAGGAAATAATGGACAATGAAAATTTAGACTTTGATTTACTAAAACCTATAATTTTAGAAACAGCAATAAAGGTTCAAAACCATACGCCTATTGACACCCAAACTGGCCCTGCGCGCAGAGGCGATTTCAATATCATAGATAAGCATTTACAATTCTTAACTCAATACCCAGAGGAAAGCAAAATATATCAAGCTTTGACAGATTTTATTATTAAAAGATATACTAACTAGTCTTTTAATTACGAAATAAGCAAAAGTGCTACAAGCTGTCTGAATGCTGAAATTACTTACTAATTTTGTAGAATATTTTAAAACAAATATTAGTATATACTATAACTTCAGATTGAATCATGGCAGTTAGAAAACTAATTCTTATATCCATAATTGTAATAAACCTTATCATCATCTCCTTTGGATTAATATTCACACCAAGATGGTTTTGGTTATTAATAATTCCTATTCCATTATTAGTAGTTGCAATTTATCACAGTCTACAGACACATCATGCTATTCTTAGAAATTACCCTGTTGTAGGAGCTTTTCGCTATTTCTTTGAGTCTTTTAGACCAGAGCTAAGACAGTATTTTTGGGAATCAGATACGGATGGTAGACCCTTCAATAGAAGACAGCGTTCTATCGTCTATCAACGGGCTAAAAACCAACGCGAGACGGTTGCATTCGGTATGCAAACTGATCCGCAAGCAGTAGGTAATGAGTGGGTAGCACACTCCATTTTCCCTACACATATAGAAAACCACGATTTGCGTACGATGGTGGGTAACGCAGCTTGTAAGCAACCTTATAGTTTGAGTATTTTCAATATTTCTGCTATGAGTTATGGTGCATTGAGCAAAACTGCTATTACCGCATTAAACAAAGGTGCAGCATTACAGAAATTTGCGCATAATACAGGAGAAGGTGGTATTTCAAATTACCACATCAATGGTGGCGATTTGATTTGGCAGATTGGTACAGGGTATTTTGGATGTAGAGATGAAAATGGATATTTTAATGGAGAACTTTTCGCTGAGAAAGCAAATAGACCTTACGTTAAAATGATTGAGTTGAAAATGTCGCAAGGTGCGAAGCCTGGTCATGGAGGTATCCTTCCAGCTGCTAAAAATACACCAGAAGTTGCGGCAATCCGTCACGTCATCCCGGGAACAGATGTCATGTCACCTCCAGCGCACAGTGCATTTGGCAATCCAGAGGATATGATGTATTTCATTCAAAAACTTCGCGAATTGTCGGGATACAAACCTGTAGGTTTCAAAATTTGTATTGGTGACAAACAAGAGTTTATTGACATCTGTCATGCAATGCAGAATACGCAGATCTACCCAGACTTTATCTCTATTGATGGTTCTGAAGGTGGAACAGGTGCTGCTCCGTTAGAGTTTACTGACAATATCGGTATGCCGTTATACGACGCGTTGACTTTTGTGACAACTACATTAATCAATTATGGGTTGAAAAAACATATAAAAATCATCGCTTCGAGCCGAATTGTAACAGGATTTGATTTAATGAAAGCACTAGCTTTGGGAGCAGATGCATGTTACAGTGCTCGCGGAATGATGTTCGCCTTGGGATGTATTCAAGCTTTGAAATGTAATGAAGACGTTTGTCCAGTAGGAGTTGCAACGCAAAAACCGCACTTATACAAAGGGCTAGATGTTGCTGATAAACATGTACGCGTTGCGCAATTTCACCGAAATACATTACGTGCAACTGTAGAAATAATGGAAGCATGTGGATTCAAAACAGTCGATGATATCAAAGCAGAAAAATTCTTCAGAAAAGTTGACGCCGTGAATACAGTAAGTTTTCACGATATATATTTCAACAAAACTGGAAAATATAATAAAAGAGAAAATTCATTCCAAAAAGAAGAATTTTTGGATGACTAATAAAACTAAGGTCGACTAAATAGTCGACCTTAGTTTTTATTATTTAATATTTTGAAATACTTTATCTAGAATATGTTGTGCGGCACGAAGTTCCTCCAAATTCAATCCAGCTACAGCTTCATTTAATGTAATAGTGGATTGCTTCATACCTTCCTCTTTCAGCTTACGTCCTTCTTTGGTTAAATAGATTAAGTTTGAACGACGATCCTGTTTATCATTTACACGAATAACTAACGATATTTTCTCTAAGTTATTTATTAGTCGCGTTATACTTGGTTTATCGCGAAATGTTAAATTTGCTAATTCTTGTTGCGTCAATCCTTCCTCTTGCCACAAATGATATAAAATCGTCCATTGTTCAGAAGTAATATTCAATTTTGCAAGCTTCAAGTTACGTTGAAGCCGCCGAGATATAGCGGTTGAAACTTTCCCTGTAAGGAAAGAAAAAAATTCATCTGATTGTAGTAGTTCGTCACTCATTATTTAGTAATAATTTAGGTTGCTTATGCAATTAAAGAAGAATATGTGAATTTTGCAAATTTTTATCATTTTTCAAATTAAATATTTAATATTTAATATATTTAGCTATGGAAAATTTCATTATAGTGCTAATTGCAATTGGAGGGTTAATATATAATGTATATAAAAACTATCAGAAGGAAATGGAGAAATCCAAATCTCGTAGACCGAATGTGCGTCCGCAACCCACTCCTAGTCCTCCGATTCAACAAACTATAGAAAAAGTCAAACGTCAGGAAACATATACTGCCCCATTTGAGAGAACTTATCAAGAGGAAATTCCGGCAGAAGTAATCGCTGCACAACAAAGAAGAAGGCAAAATCAAATAAAAAATCCATTACCAACACTACGTATTGAAGAAAAACAAACTGAAAAAAATGTCGTTGATTTTGATTTGAGACAAGCGGTAATTCAAGCAGCTATATTGGAAAGACCTTATAAATAAAAAATGCTCGTAAATAAATTACGAGCATTTTTTCAGAATATTTTTTTTTACAAAATGTTAAATTTATCGCCATCCTGCAAGAATGGAAACTGTTCTCTCGATTTTTGAAGATCTTGTGGATTTAATGTAAAAGTATATAAATCTTCATCCTCAGGCTTGTAATATATAACATCTCCTAGTGGCGAAATACACATTGATCCGCCTGAATAATACACTTCATTGCCATCATGTCCAACACGATTTACCCCAATCACGTAGGCTTGATTTTCAATAGCACGTGCAGGAATCAACGCACGCCAATGTGACGAACGCTTATCTGGCCAACTTGCTGTATAGACTAACAAATCATAGCCATTTTCTGCATTTCTAGACCAAACTGGGAATCTTAAATCATAACAAATCATCGGACAAATTTTCCACCCCTTCAGCTGCAACATGATTCGCGATTTTCCTGCAGAAAACAAATCGCTTTCTTTCGGCGCGCCTTCTTTCGCCATTCCAAATAAATGACGTTTATCATAGTGTACATAACTACCATCGGCAGACATCCACACAAAACGATTATAATAATTACCGCCCTCCCGTACTATAAGAGTTCCAGCTACAACACAATCAAATTTCTTTGCTGTCTCGTACAACCATCGCATCGTCATCCCGTCCATTTCTTCTGCACATTTCTCCACATTCGTCGTAAAACCAGTATTGAACATTTCGGGTAAAATAATCAAATCTGTCTTTTCACGCAAAGATGATAGGCGCAAGCTTAAATTCTGAAGGTTTTTCTCAACATTTTCCCAAAAGAGATAAGCTTGAAATATGGTGATTTTTATAGGTTCCATTAATAGGTGATTCCTTCTTTACAATTATTATATTCTAATATACTAAAATTCAACAAAAAACATAATTCTTAACCGTTATTTACTACGATTCAATAAATTATTAGACAAAATAATCAAATCTTGTTTATTTTCTGATGAAACATTTATTGCCGATAAACTATCCAAAGATTTTGACGAATACTCTCCTTTTAACGCATTTGCTTGTTCAAATATTTCATACTTGGTGTATAAATTTTTCATTCTTTCAACCTTTGCTATTCCCTCGGACTCATTCAAAGACAAAATGTTTTCAAATTCTACCAGATCATCCGAATTCAAGGCCTTTTTCAGCATAATATGTAGAATTGTCTTTTTATTCACGATAATATCTCCACCTACTTGCTTTCCAAACGTCTCAGGATCACCGAAAGTATCTAAAATATCATCTTGAAGTTGGAATGCAATTCCGAGATTCACACCAAAATCATACAATTTTTTACGCTCCAATGCATCTACACCCGCAATAATCGCACCCATTTCTAAAGCACCGCCCAATAAAACTGATGTTTTTAACCGAATCATATTGATGTATTCGGACTCGCTGACATCATTCCGAAGTTCAAAATCCATATCATGTTGCTGACCTTCACAGACTTCCAGAGCCACACGATTAAATGTTTTTAATAATTCTGGTACCGCTTGAGCAGGACATTTTGATAATTCTTCGTATGATTTTACCAATAGAGCATCTCCAGAAAGTATAGCTACACTATCATTCCACTTTTGATGTACGGTTTGCTTACCACGACGAAGCGGCGCTTTGTCCATGATGTCGTCATGCATCAACGAGAAATTGTGAAAATATTCTATCGCAATAGATGCCGGAAGAACATCTTCAAGATTATCATACCCAAATAGACTTGCTCCCATAAACACCAATTGCGGACGAATACGCTTTCCTGAAAGAGACAGAATATAATGAATAGGATCGTAAAGATTTTTCGGTGATTCAGGTAATTGTATATTTTCTAATGCATCACTGATTTTCTCAGCATAGTACGGATTTCCAAACATATGTAGTACGTGAATATTCACACGAAGATACTATATATATTTTAACTGTTTTACAATTCCTTGTAATTTGACGCTGGTATTAATAGTATATTTGTAGAAAAAAATCTCATGCGAATTTTGGTTGTCCATAATTATTACCAACATAAGGGTGGTGAAGATGTGGTGTTTCACCAAGAGGTGGAAGCTTTGAAAAAAGACCATCAAGTGGAGACTATTACTTTTCAAAATCGCAAAGGATTGCAAGGACTAGTTCAGTTTGCCTTGTACCCTTGGAACATCTTCACCGCAGCCAAAATACTTCGAAAAGCGAGAGAATTCAGAGCAGACATTGTTCATATTCATAATTTACATTATGCGATTGGACCTTTGGTAATTCGACGATTACATCAGTCAGGATTCAAAATGGTTAATACTTTACATAACTATCGACTACTTGATCCTTCAGCAACTTTATTTGCAAATGATGAAATCTGCTTGGATACGATTGACAAAGAATTCCCCTGGAAGTCTGTTAAAATGAAATCTTTAGACAATTCTTTTTTCAAAACTTTTTGGGTTGCTTTCACCTATTATTTACATAAGAAATTAGGAACTTGGAAGCTAATTAATAAGTATTTGGTTTTCTCCAAATTCATGAAAACCTTAATTTTAAAATCTTCCAAAAATATAGAATATAATCAAATTGCGTTAAAAGTTAATGCGATTGAATCAACAACAATAAAAAATCATACTGAAAGTAATAGTTTTGTTTTTATAGGTAGACTTTCTATCGAAAAAGGTATAAAGACCTTATTAGATGCATTTCTAGATAGACCAGATTATAAACTCGAAATCTATGGAGATGGCCCTCTTATCGAAGAAGTAAAAAATGCCGCAAATAATAGCAACAATATTCAATATCGGGGTTTTCAAAATAAAGAAGTATTAAATCAAGCATTAGCGTCAAGTCAGGCGTTGATTGTTCCATCCATATGGTTTGAAGGAATGCCAATGACTGTTTTGGAGGCGTATGCAGGAGGAACTCCTGTTATTGCAAGTAAGATTGGGGTTTTAGCTGAAATGATTATAAATGGGGAAACAGGCTTTCATTTCGCACCAGGAGAAGTAGAAAGCTTGATAACAATACTAGATAAATTTTCTGGTTTGTCGGATCAATCAAAACAAGAAATCAGTAAAAATTGTATAAAAGAATATAATAAAAAATATACACTGGAAAATAATATCAAATCACTTGAGAAGATTTATACGACAGTTTTAAACGATAATTAAAAACGATGAGCAACATAATTATTATAGATCATTTGGGGTTGGCACCAAAAATTAGAGAAGTATTAGAAAGCATTTACGATCCAGAGTTGAAACCTGCGAATATTGTGGATTTGGGATTAGTATATGAAATAATCACGAAAGAAGGCGGTATAGCAAAAGTCGTAATGACCTTGACAGCGCCAGGTTGCCCTGTTGCGGGTGAAATCATGGATGAAGTACAACGCAAGGTAGCAGCTATTGAAGGTGTAAATGAGTCATTAGTAGAACTAACGTTCGATCCACCATGGAATAGAGATATGATGAGCGAAGAAGCTAAATTAGAATTAGGGTTTCTTTAGTCTTTCTCCGCCACTGAAGCTTCCAACTCCGCTAAAGTCTTTTTGGGTTTGGGAGCTTTTTTATCTTCACCAAATAATACATTCCAAAGATTTCTTGATTCTTTAGTCAGTAATGGAGAGACAATAGATAATATCAAAACATATACTACGACGAAAGATTGAATGACAGGCAACAAACCACCTGCTTTACCAATATTTGCCATAATAATAGAAAATTCACCTCTTGCGGATAACGTTAAACCAATATCGAATGAAGCGCGCGGTTTCATTTTCGCAAAATGAGCAGCGAAATATCCAGAAGCCACATTGCAAATAACAGTAAATACTGCCGCAATAGCCGCCCAACCTACTGCACCACCTAGTGAATAAATATCTATCGAAAGTCCAAAACTAAAGAAGAACATCGCACCAAAGAAATCCTTATATGGAAGAACCATCGCTTCAATCTTCTTTATATATTTTGAATCTGCAAACACCAATCCAGCCATTAACGCACCGATAGCTTCTGCAACGTGGATGGTTTCAGAAAACCCTGCTATTACAAAGAGTAAACTAAAAATGATAAGTATAAATAATTCAGAAGATTTATCGTGAAGAATCTTATCGATAAAAGGAACGAGTTTTCGCCCTAAAATTAAAAATGTAAGTATAAATCCAAGTGCCAGCAAAGATGTCCCTGCAACTGCCCAAACCGACGTGCTTCCTGTCAAAATAAGTCCCGACAGGAACGAAATGTGCATTGCAATAAACAAATCATCAAACATAATCATACCCATAATTACTTCTGTTTCTGCATTTGCGGTACGCTTCAAATCGGTTAATACCTTGGCTACAATAGCAGTAGAAGAACTCGTCATCAATCCGCAGAGTACCATCAACTCCTTGAAAGGCAAATCCATCAACCAGCCGATAAGCAGCCCTGAAACAAAATTCAGGATTACATAAAGCGTTCCACCCGTGACAATGGATTTCCCAGATTTAATCAATCTACTTACAGAAAACTCTAATCCGAGGTAAAACAGGAGAAATAATACGCCAAGCCTGCCCATAAAATCGATGAAAGGTTTACTTTCGGAAAAAGTAAGGAAAGACCAAACGCTATCCACTGTTGTAGTGACAGCTGGAACATTGATAGATGAGAGGAAATTCGCAATAAAGTCAGGATATTCCTTATTGCCTAATAACATGCCTATAATAATAAAAAATGGAATGACAGAAAAACGTAATCTATTCGCCAGTAAACCAACTGATGCGACCAGTAAGACAGCTATTCCTATTTCTAAAATTATGATATGCGACATATTTTTACACTAATAATTCTTTGAGTAATTTGATGTTTTTTGCTTTACCTGCGATTACTAACGTTGCTCCTGGCTCGATTACATAATCTGGTCCTGGATTGATGATGGTATCCGAATCTTTGATAGCGGCAATGATAGAAGCACCTGTTTTTTGACGTACACCCAATTCACCAATGCTTTTGTTCACGCCATCATTTGAAGCTTCTACTTTATACCATTCGATGCGCAAGTCATCCAACGCGACTTCAATGGTTTCTAAAGCTTTTGGCTTGTAGGATAATCCGCCAATAATTCCAGCTACTTGACGCGATTCTTCATCGGATAATGTCATCACACAATGTGTTTCATTATCTTCGTCATCATGACGGTACAGTTCACGACGACCATCATCATGAATTACTACGACCATATTGTCACCAGCTTCTGTTTCAATCTGAAACTTTTTACCAATACCAATAAGATCACTTTCTCTAACTACTGACATAGTACTATGTTATTAGTTTTAAAACAACTGATTTATTCAAATATAATAAAAATGGGCTATTTGTTAGGATCAACTAACATATAAGTCCCATCGTCTTTCAATTTCGGTAGTCCCATAGCCAAAGATTTGCCATGGTAAAATAAATAAATCCAACCCTCTGGAGCACCTTGTTCCCAATATTCTTTACGCTTATCGCGCGATGCTCTTCCATCAAAATCATATTTCGCTATGAAATTTTTGAACAACTCTTCGGGCTCAGGCAATACATCACCACCAAAGAAGAAATGTTCGCCACCCGTCTCAATATGAAAGGCTTGATGATATTCTGTGTGTCCGCCATTTATTTCGTAACGAATTTCATTATTTACAATTCCTTCTCCTTCGACTAAAGTCAAGTTTCCAGAACGTTGAATAACATCAAACACTTCCGTGCGGTAAGATGCTGATTCCGTAGAATAGGCACTCTCCCATTCGCCTCGCTGAATAATATATTCCGCCTCTGGAAATGCTACACGCCCTACGCCATCTTTAAAATCAACCAAACCTCCTGTATGATCTTTGTGCAAATGCGACATCAATACGTATTTCACATCTTCAGGTTCAAACCCCAATTTACGAATATTCTGATGAATCAATAATTCGTCCTCATCTGTACGAAATCCGAGTCCTGCGTCACACAATATTAAACCATTACTTGATTCAATCAAAAAAGGATGAACGTGAACAAATAAAGATGCTGGACGGCTTTTAGGATCATCTTTTTCAGGATCAAAAGGAACAAATTTTTTCGATGCATCAACAGAGAAGGAACCTTCGAATAAAGAATACGCTTGAATCATTCTTTTATTTTATTGTAAATATGATAGTTAGGAAACAACAATTTAATTATCAACTGCGAGTATTAGGTTACTACACCTATAAAATGTATATTTACATACAAATACTGTGCAAAGATATGCAAAAAAGGTGGGTCCTAAAACCAAAAAATAATAGCAACAAAGTTAATCATTTAAAAGCAGAACTAGGTGTCAATGACATCGTTGCAAACCTTTTGGTCAGCCGTGCTATTGACACCTTCGAACAAGCAAGACTTTATTTCAGACCTTCGTTGGATCATTTACATGATCCTTTTTTGATGAAGGATATGGACGTCGCGATAACCCGCATTGAGCAAGCAATCGGTAACAAAGAAAAAATCCTAATTTACGGAGATTACGATGTTGATGGCACTACAGCAGTCTCTGTTGTATACAGTTTTTTTCGAGCATTTCATTCCCGTATTGAATTTTATATTCCGGACCGCTACGCGGAAGGTTATGGTATCTCCACACAAGGAATAGATTACGCCGCAGAAAATGGCTTTTCGTTAATCATTGCGTTAGATTGTGGTATTAAAGCATTGGATAAAATCGATTATGCGAGTAGCAAAGGCATAGATTTTATCATTGGCGATCACCATCTACCAGGTGAAAATATTCCAAATGCTGTTGCTGTATTAGATCCAAAGCGCGAAGATTGCGACTATCCGTACAAAGAACTTTCAGGCTGTGGCATAGGCTTTAAAATTATCCAAGCTTTCATCAAGAAAAACAACATGGATATGGAAGCTGCTTATCAGTATTTGGATTTGGTAGCCGTAAGCATTGCGTCAGATATTGTTCCCATCACTGGAGAAAATAGGACACTAACACATTTTGGTCTTAAAAAATTAAACACAAATCCATCCGTAGGTTTTAAAGCCTTGATTGATTTATCCACCAACCGCACACGTACTTTCTCTGTAAATGATATAGTCTTTCAGATTGGGCCTCGAATCAATGCTGCTGGAAGAATTGAACATGCCAAAGACGCTGTGCGACTTTTGATTTCTAAATCTGAAGAAGAAGCTAAAAACTTTTCAATGGCTGTCGACGATCAAAACAATCTTCGTAAAGATTTTGATCTGAATATCACGAATGAAGCACTATCCATTATAGAAGCGTCAGCAGAGAATCAATTGCGAAAATCTACCGTTTTATATAAATCAGATTGGCACAAAGGTGTAATAGGAATTGTTGCATCGAGGCTGACAGAAAAATATTACCGTCCTACAGTTATTTTGACACAGACAAATGGACACATTGCTGGTTCAGCGCGTTCAGTCATTGGATTTGATTTATACGAAGCATTAAGTGAATGCAGTGACTTACTCGATCAATTTGGCGGACATAAATATGCTGCTGGCTTGACCATGCGTGAAGAAAACATCAGTTTATTTCAGCAAAAATTCGAAGATGTCGTTCAAAAATCCATTAAACCAGAGATGCTACAGCAAGAAGTAACAATCGATCTTGAAATAGAATTGAACGATATTGACGGCAAACTTAACCGGATTTTAAAACAATTTGAACCATTTGGTCCGCAAAATGAAGCTCCGGTATTCATGTCAAAAAATGTTAAAATTCTCGGCTCAGCATATATTGTTGGAAACAATCACTTAAAATTGTCTGTTCATCAAGAAGGTTCACCAAGTTTTGATTGTATAGCCTTCGGATTAGCCGAACAATTGCCATACATTCAAAATCAAAAGACCTTCGACATTTGCTATACGATAGAAGAAAATAATTGGAGAGGCAAAAAGAATTTGCAATTAAATATCAAAGCAATCCGATATTAAAATATATTTGCAATAGCTGAAATATTAATTCATGATACTTAGAGCAGAACATCTCATCAAAAAATACAAACAACGCACAGTTGTTAATGATGTTTCATTTCATGTGGAACAAGGTGAAATCGTTGGATTATTAGGTCCTAATGGTGCTGGCAAGACGACTTCATTTTACATGATTGTAGGTCTTATCAAACCTAATGAAGGCGCTGTATATCTGAACGATGAAGAAATCACCAAAGATGCGATGTTTCAACGAGCTCAAAAAGGCATCGGCTATTTGGCACAAGAGGCTTCTGTATTTCGTAAGCTTTCTGTAGAAAATAATATTCTAGCCGTTCTTGAAATTCATTACCCGAATAAAGCAGAGCGAATGGCAAAACTGGAGGAGCTTCTTAGCGAATTCAGCTTGCACCGCGTACGCAAGAACCGTGGTGACTTATTATCTGGAGGAGAACGTCGTCGTACCGAAATCGCGCGTGCATTAGCCGCAAATCCAAACTTTATTCTTCTCGATGAACCTTTTGCTGGTGTCGATCCTATTGCGGTAGAAGAAATCCAGTCTATCGTTTCGAAATTGAAAGCCAAAAATATTGGCGTATTGATTACGGATCACAATGTGCAGGAAACTCTTTCGATCACCGACAGAGCTTATCTATTGACTGAAGGTAAAATCATGCTAACGGGCAAGCCAGAAGATATTGCAGAAAACGAGATGGCGCGTAAATTCTACTTAGGTCAGAATTTTGTATTACGTAGAAAAAAACTCTAACTTAAAGCTAGATTACTAACTAAGTTATGGCGCTACTCAATTCTATCTTTACTTGGATTATGCAAAAAAGAATTCATCAGATTGAACTCTTTATCAAATATCCGCACGATGTACAAGAAGAATGGTTCCAAAATTTAATTTCCGCTGCTGAAGCAACTGAATGGGGCAAAAAATACGATTACAAAAGTATCCTGACGCCTGAAGAATTTAAGAGTAGAGTACCAATAAGTGATTACGACGATTTAAAAGTCTACATCGACCGTATGATAAAAGGCGAACAAAATATTTTGTGGCCATCGGATATCAAATGGTTTGCGAAATCTTCGGGTACAACTGCAGATCGCAGCAAATTTATTCCTGTCAGTTTAGAAGCTTTAGAAGGCTGCCATTTCCAAGGTGGAAAAGACATGCTAACAATTTATTGCCATAATAAACCTAATAACAATCTATTCACCGGAAAATCAGTTGTCATTGGTGGATCTTCGCAGATTAACAATTTTAGTCCCGATTCATATTATGGTGATTTATCATCAATTCTGCTGCGAAATCTTCCTTCTTGGGCAGAGTTCATGCGAACGCCAAATTTGGAAGTTACGCTAAATCCCAATTTTGAAGAAAAAATTGAACAAATCGCTCAACTCACGATAAAAGAAAATGTGACGAGCCTTGCAGGTGTGCCAACGTGGAATATCGTGATGGCTAAGCGCATTTTAGAGATAACAGGAAAAGAAAACTTATTGGAAGTATGGCCAAATCTTGAGTTTTATGGTCATGGTGGTGTAAGCTTCAAACCTTATAGGGAACAATTTAAGCAGTTGATTCCATCTGATAATATGTATTATCTGGAGAATTACAATGCTTCAGAAGGTTATTTTGGTATTCAAGATGAATCGGACTCCGAAGATTTATTGTTGATGTTGGACTATGGAGTTTATTACGAATTCCTTCCAATGGAAAATTTAGACGATGAGCAGCCGAAAACTTTAGGATTACACGAGGTGGAATTAGGTAAAAATTATGCGCTCATCATTTCTACCAATGCAGGTTTATGGCGCTATAAAATTGGAGACACCATCAAATTTACGTCTCTATCTCCTTATCGTTTCCAAATTTCTGGACGTACCAAACAGTATATTAATACTTTCGGAGAAGAAGTCATAGTCGACAATGCAGATCAAGCATTACATATAGCCTGTAACGCTACAGATGCAATCATCAAAGATTACACTGCTGGACCAGTATATTTCAGCGACAAAGATGCTGGAGCACACGAATGGATTATTGAGTTTGAAAAACAACCTTCAGATTTTAATAAATTCTGTGAAACCCTAGACACGACATTGCGCGAAATCAACTCGGATTACGACGCCAAACGTTTTAAAAATTTAGCTTTGGGTCGGCCCTTAATACATAACGCACCAAAGGATACATTTTACACTTGGATGAAATCAAGAGGTAAATTGGGTGGACAAAACAAAGTGCCTAGACTAGCAAATAATAGAGATTATTTAGAGCCATTGCTGAAGCTTATTCATCAAATTTAATCTAATTTTTTTAACAATTGTTGAGCTTTTTCTCCCAGTTGACCTTGTGCTGGAATAGTTTTTAATAGTGCAATTGCTTCCTGTTTATTGCCCAATTTTTCCAAACTTACGGCTAAATAATATTTCGCCTCATCCTTAAAAACAGAATGACCTTCAACAATAGGTGTTAATTTTTCTTTAGATTCAGCCCAATTCTCTTCACCTAAATACGTTAAGGCTGCATAATACTGATATTGTACAACCTCAGGCTCTGCAGCAATCAAAGAATTTAATATAGCTCTAGCTTGAGAATATGATTTTTGATTATATAATTTTACAGCTTCTTCATATTGATTATTTGATTCTTGACCACGAACGATTTCAGATTGCATATCAGGCAATTCGTAAAGCGCATTGTTGGTATTGAAGAAAAATAGATACCCAAATAAAAGGACACACGCAACACTTGCTACAGCTAAAAATGGTCTTATGTCTATAAAAAAACGTCTCTTCTTTTTGAAACGTACTTCTGTTTCCGCATGAAACAAAGTCTCTCTTAGATCAGTTTCATTGGATGAAAGACGTCGATTGATGATTTCATGTACTTCACTTTGCAAATGAACTAGATTTCTAAAATCAGTGTCTTTATCCATCAGCTGTTCAAATTCCAACAACTCCTCTCCTTGCAATTGTCCTTCTATATAATCTTGTATTTTGTCTGCTAAATGTTCCATCACAATTAATTTTTAAAATAATCCGCTTTCTTTAATCTTCTTAACCAGTGATGCCATGCATTCACTTTTCTTTTTCCGAAGATAGGCATAGGATATTCCCATGGATTCAGCTATTTTCTCTTGATGTTTTTCGACCATACATCTTTTGATGATTTGCTGACAGCTTTCTCCCAAAGTGTTAAGTAACGACATCACAGCATACTCTCTATTTACTGTTTCCAACATCTCCTCCCAATCTCGAGTTGATTCATCTTCAAGATATAATACAGTTTGTTCTAGATTTGTTACCGGCATACGTTGATATTTCTTCAACACATTCAGCCATTTGCGTTTACATACCAAACTTAAGAAAGACCCAAAATTTGTAGTAAGCACAAAATCTTTCTTATTTACCATATGGTAAATGTCCACTAAAGATTCTTGAAAAATATCGTAACCATCATCTTCTGACCCACTATTTTGCTGAATGAGGGTAACAATTTGTTTAGAATATTTATTATATATTAATTGAATACCAGTACTATTATTTTCTTTTAGGTATTGAATATATATTTGATCAATATGCATTTAATTGGCTATTACTTAGTAAATTTAATAATATTTCTAAAACTTCATTATCTTAATGAACCTAAAAATATGATGACCAAAATACTCCCTATATTACTCATTTTTATTTCTAACATGTGTTATGCTCAAAATGATACTTCAACGACCCCTATCGACACATTTCAGAATAATATAGATATCTACGAACAAGATGGAGTTTATCATTTTAAGCCGATATTGAGGCCATTGGTACAGATACCCGGAGGAAGGACACCATACTACAAATATTTATGGGATTTTGGAGACGGACATTTTAGTACGCAACCCGAACCTACGCATTATTACGCTAAACCTGGAGATTACGAAGTCTCAGTATATGCCGTCAATAATTATGATTATGGTCCAAAACCAAAAAGAACTAAGAAACCTGTCAATAATAAAAAGGCAAATACTGCAATAGCCAGTGTGCAGACTAATAATTTTGAACAAAATTTCTTTGCCTCTAATGGAATTTTTCAAATATTCAAACTTTCGGATGCTAAACCTGGAGAAGACATTCAATTGGTTGTCGGTGTGAATACAAATGGACAAAAAGGAAAAGTTTATATTCTCTCGAATGAAAAAATAGCTGGTCTGGATGGCTTCAAACTTGCACATCAAAGTCAATATTATGCAGAAAAGATTGACACCCTACTACAAAAAGATAACCTTCACAGCATGTGGGCGTCTGTAAAGCAGTCGACTTTTACCAAAACAGGAAGTCCAGATTATGGGATTAAGGAAGTTTCCGATTTCAGTTCTAGCCAGCAAGCTGTAAGTTATTTTAAAGAACTGTATGGTGCGTATAATTCACTTTCAGCATATGACGTAGAACCTGCTACTGCTGAACAACAATTCTCGCTCATCAATTTGGATGTGACAGAAGATATGTTGGTCGATACGAATGCCATTGTGACTATTACAGGGGTTTTTATTCCTGAAAATGGAATAGCTAATGTACATCAAGTGGATATCCCCGTAGTAAAATCACACGATCCGAATAAAATGTCGGTAAGACCTGCGCGTATGAGCTATCGCCTACAATCAAAAAATAAGACGCTGACTTACAAAGTACAGTTTCAAAATGACGGCGAAGGTGACGCACGTCAAGTACGTTTAGAAATGTTCTTGCCACCAGAAATACGCAAAGAAACGTTCCGACTGAAATCCCTATATCCACAATGTGATACCTGCGCAACCCCAACTGCAATGGGCTGTTATCAATATTATATCAAAGAGAATGGGGCATTAGTCTTTCATTTCAAAGACATCGCCTTACCGGGAACCGCATCTAAAACGTTAACAGATCCCGATAGCTCCAAAGGTTTTATACTTTTTGAAGTTGATATGGAAAAGAAAAAGTTCAGAAACAAATCTTTTAATTCTTACACGGATATTTATTTCGATAAGAATCCAGCTATTACGACCAATATTTCCTCTTCAAGATTTAGACAAATCTGGTCGCCAATTATCACTATTGGTACAGCTGCAACATTTGGTACACCAAAAGAAAACACATTGAAACACCAATTCAAACCGGGTATTCAATTGGGTTTTGGATTAGCCCCAATGGCACCTTTTAAAAAACCATTCTGGCAAGCGGAAATATACACGTCTTATTACAGTCGTAACAGTACAACAGGACGAATGGACGAAAAAGGTGTTATCTCCTTCCAAGAAAATGGACGTGATGTGAAATATGAATATCAAGCTGCTGACAGTACGGTAAATAGAGATTTTTTATCCGTACAATTACCTGTACAAATTCGGTATAATATCAATTCTTGGTTTTCAATCGGCACTGGAGTTGCTTTACGCAAAGATTTTAACACAAAATTCAGCGATTCAAAAAATTATTATTACGCATCCGCACAAGGAACAATCAACAATGTGTACACTGAATATAATGTCAATGTGGAAAAAGAAAATAGCGCATTAAAATATAATCCATTTTTAGATATTAATGTCGGAAGAGTTTACATGGGACCGGCAGTAGGTTTTAGACTTTCTTACGATAAGACTCAAAAAACGTACAGCGGAATTTATGGAATTTGGCGCTTTTAATCAGAATGAAGGTAAGTGTTCAAGTAAGTTTTATATTTTTTTCTTTTATTCTTTTTTGCTGGAGTTGTAAAGATGTCAACACATCTAATAACTCAACAACCAAAGCAAAAACACATATTTCTGTTGATGACTTCGAAGAAATAGCGGCGAATGAACCCGTGAAATATCTGAACAATCCCGATTCATTTTTAAATGGCCTATATATCGATCCACAAGATGCATATGAGCATGAAGCTTATTCAAATAGTTTAATTTTCATTGCATACAACCTACGAGAGCATGGCAATATTTTTAAGAGTATTCAATATTATGAGAAAGCCTTAAACTATATAAACAACAAGAACATACCAGACATTGATATTTCATTATACATTCTCAAGCCTCTAGCCGCGCTCTATATACATGTAGATGATAATCAGAAAGCGATTACCCTCCTCGAAAATTTGTTAGATTCTTTAAAACCATCCGAATACAAACAACATCTAGGCTTGGTCAACAATCTTGCAAATGCTTACATCTATAATGCAGAACCGCAAAAAGCAATTGATTTAATTTCCGAACAAATTAATACGATAGAGTCCTCTCTAACTAAGGCTCTGCTTTTTAATACACTTTCTACAGCTTATGCATTACAAGAAAAAACTCCTGAAAGCAAGACATATAATAAACACGCTCTTGCTGAATTTGATAAATATGCACTACAGGCTGACACGTTGATATGGTATTGCTCGGCGCTAAAACAGTATTCGGAACTGCACAAGTCAAGTACTGAGGTAACAAAGGCTATACAAATTCTAACTCATGAATTTCCAAACACCCAATACCGCAATAAAGCAAACGCCTATTTGAGCCTTGCCGATATTTATTTTGAAAAAAATGACTTTAAATCTGCCGCCGAAACTTATAAAATCGCTTTTCGAAATTTCCAGCAGGAAAGCAAGAAATACATTTTAGATTACAAATATACCTATACATTATTGGGACTTGCGCGAAGTCTTAAAGCAGAGAACAATTTGGATTCAGCCTTTGCGTATTACGAATGGGCGATAGAAAACGATTTCCGAACACAACAACTGATAACCAGCGAAAACGATCAATTACGAAATAACATCTGGAATAAAAATATTTTGGAAGAATTGATTTCATTATACAATAGTTCTCTAGAAATCCAAACCGAAGAAAACCGCGAAACTTTGCTGTGGTGTATTGAATTGAGTAAAGCGCGTTTGCTGATCAACGAAATCAATCGTTCGGAAAATTGGTCATCGGGATCAGATCAAGTTAAATCCGCGATTCATCAGATTAGGCAATTGTATCAGAGACGCGATGCAACAGATTCAGAGCAAGAGAAAAAATACATTTCAGAGCAAATAACACATTTGAAAAATGATTTTCAACTCGCCGAAAGCTATTTTGAAACAATAAATTTCAATCCTTCAAAATCAGACTTTCTCCAAAAGATAAAAGACAATAAAAGCACGTATTACAGCTATTATATCCATCAAGATAAATCTTTAAGTATAGTTTATACCGATAAAGGTAAATTAGCATACAAAAGAATTGATACTACTATTATGGATAACGTGCAAACTTTTAAATCCACTTATTTCGCAGATTCACCAAATGCATTCAATAACAATCCGCAAAGGTACTTTGAGAAAGCTAAATACCTTACTCAAATTTTACTCCCAAATCTTAAAAATTCAAAGCAAAATATCTTTTTGTCTTTGGATGGCGATTTGTACGGATTACCTTTTGATGCGTTGTACGATCAAAATTACTTAGTCCAATCCTACAATTTTGCGTATTTGAATTCCTTTCTGTTGTTTGATTTTATCACCAATAATGCACCAACAAATGTAGAAGAGATTTCATTGCTTTATCGCGCTGAGTTTCCAAAACCACTTCCATCTCTGAAGTTTGTAAATCAAGAAGTAGAGAATCTAACCACAAAATTTAAGACTTTGGCGATTTCACCTGTTAATCAAAGTGATTCAACAATTCGTGATGCATTCGCTCGAACAAATATCATTCACATTGCCGCGCATACCATATTGGACAGCGTTGAATCGCCTTATTTGTATTTGCATCAAGCCATTTCAACCGATCAATTGCGATTTTTTGAAATCAAAACACCTCTAGTATTTCTTTCTGCCTGTAATACGGGCAGTGGTATTGCCTTGCCTTCGGAAGGAACAGAAAGTATTCAACGTGTTTTTATGAGTAAAAATGTGCCTTCTGTAATTTCAACCTATTGGTTTGCCAATGATGAAGTCATGTTGGAATTGACATCCAAATTTTATGATGAGTTATACAATTCCCGAACCCCCATGTTTGCATTAGCTGAAGCCAAACGGAATTTTATAAATCAGGCGTCTCCACAACAACAAAATCCATGGTATTGGGCGAATATTAATTACACTGGTATAGGAAATGAAGTAGGCTTGAAGAAATCTTCAAACCTACTAATTGCAATTTTGGGATTTACAATTTTTACTTTTATGGGAATTATTTTTTATAAAACTTATCGAGGACGAATAAAGTAAGTATATAAATAGATAAAATACCCTTTTATAAATTCAATTAATGTTATTTCTTTCAAGTCTTCATCTTCCATGTCAGAAGATATTTTTGGTGATGCTTTCATAATAGTTGGCTTTAATTATATGCTAATACTTTAATTTCCGTTCTACGATTTTCTTGATGTTGTTCTTGCGAACAATCCACACCATTTCCGCAATTGTTGACTAATCTAGTTTCTCCATAGCCTTTTGCTTCGAGTCTATTACGATTAATACCTTTAGAAACAATGTAAGCTACAGCCGCATCTGCACGACGCTGTGATAATTTTAGATTATAATCGTCGTTACCTCTACTGTCAGTATGCGATGAAAGTTCAATTTTCAACGTTGGATTTTGTTGCATAATTGACACCACATTATCCAAAACAACTGCCGCGTCTGGACGTATCGTACTCTTATCAAAGTCATATAGAATATTCTTAAGAACGAATGCTGCGTTATTTTGCAAATCACAAACACCTAACTTTAACGTAACATAAAGCGTTTTGCTACGATCCAATTCTTTTGTTGTAACTAATTCGGTTTGAGAATAGCGACCTTGTTGGTTTGCCACCACAGTGAAATCACTTTGTGCATTCAATTGATAAATGAATTTCCCTTCTGCATCCGATATTTGACTCATATTTTCTTTCGATTCTGAATTTGTTAGAACAGTATTTATGTTAGAAAGGTTGCGTTCCACATTACAATCAAAAGTTTCTCCTATCAATGTGAATCGTGGATCATCGTGGTATATTTCTTTGAAAATAATTTTCGAATTACCTTTAAAGTCTTCCTCACTCAAATGAAGAATAGCTGTTTTAATGCCGTTTTTCTCCCCTACCACTTCGTAATTTCCAGGTTTTACGTCTGTAATTTTTGAAGCTTGGCCATTCGCATTCGATATAGAACGCTCGTCAAAATTTGTAGCAGTTACACGTACAGTCACACCACTCAATGCTATATTTGTCTGTTTATCTTTTACGACGATTTGTAAATCTTTAGCTTGCTCAACTGGTTTTACAATATCATCATACTTTACATTTTCCACAGTTCTCTCCGGTTTTTGGGATTTTCCAAAAACATATTTTATTCCTAAACCTGTATTGAGCGTTTGATGGACAGTATATTCCATTGTTTTGGCATCCACCATATAATGATCCACATAATCTTTTACATTAGTCGTCTCAACTATAGGATTAGAATCTACTGTCTCTAGCCGCTCTGAAATAAAACGACTTGGTTTGCTACCGAATTTTGTTCCGAGTGATTGAACGTAATCGATATGTGCAAATGCAGCAAAATTTGCACTAAACATATAATTAAAGCGCAGACCACCAAGACCTACCCAGGAATTTGCTTTATTGGAAGGATCATTAAGTGTTTTTTCTATTTCATAAGTTACTACTGATTCTCTTGGATCAGTGTAAGTGATAGATGACACAAATGCTGGAAAAGATTGCAGCATTACACCTCCATGTAAGTAAGCTTCCAATTGAAACTTATTTTTACGGAATTTGTAAGAAGGTCCAATTGTGAACACTAAGTCTTGCAATCTGGATTTGTTCAAATAATTTGTCGATAAATATCCATTTTCAAAATGAAAAGAATCGACCTGAGCTATCGCATTGAAAATATAACGTGCGTCCACTCCTATTCCCCATGTGTTTCCAGAGAAGTATTTATCTATAAAAAATCCACCATGATAGCCAATTTTTGTGTTAGTATAACTTTTGTACTTGTTCAAAGGTGCGGTTGCTCCACCAAAGATTCCCATTTGAAAATCACCCTTTTCTTTTTGCTGTGCTTGTGCTAAAAATGCAAATCCAATTAACATTAATGCGAGTACAAGTTTTTTCATAATCTGATTATTTTAGTTTTATATTGCTATTGATTTCTAACGCCTTTCCTATATATCAGCAAAAAAATCACTTTGTTACCCCGCTATTTGAAATTTAAGTAAGTAGCTCTAGATTTTTTTTTTAACTTGCGTTCCAATTAAAATATATAATAGAAAATGAGCGCGACAGAACAAATTTCAATTCGCGTAGAGCCAACAACAACATCGAGACTCTCGCAAGTAGACTTCAACAATCTTAAATTTGGACAAATCATGTCAGACCATATGCTGGTCGCTGAATACAATAATGGCAAATGGGAAGACGTCAGCATTGTGCCTTATGGTGATTTAACAATTAGTCCATCGATGTCTGCTTTGCATTATGGTCAATCAATCTTTGAAGGTATCAAAGGGTACAAATTCGAAGATGGCACGGTAAGTATTTTCAGACCAGACAAAAACTGGGAACGTTTTAATAAATCTGCATCACGTTTACAGATGCCAGAAGTTCCTGAAGAGATATTTTTAGGTGGCTTGAAACAATTATTGGATATTGACCGTGACTGGGTTCCTTCGATAGAGGGCACATCTCTCTACATCCGTCCATTCATGTTTGCGACAGAATCCGCATTAGGTGTTCATCCATCGATATCCTATAAATTTGTAATTATTACATGTCCAGTTGGTGCATATTACAGCAAACCTATTTCACTAAAAGTAGAAACGCATTATACGCGCGCTGCAGAAGGTGGTGTGGGCTTTTCGAAAAATGCTGGTAACTATGCCTTATCATTATATCCAACACAATTGGCAAATGATGAAGGTTATGACCAAATCATGTGGACTGATGCCAATGAGCATAAATATATTGAAGAAGCTGGTACTGCAAACTTAATCTTCCGTATTGGCGACACGATTATTACACCGCACGGAGATACGATTTTGCACGGTGTTACGAGACGTACAATCATGCAATTGGCTGAAGAATGGGGTTTTAAAGCCGAACAAAGAAAAGTTTCTGTTCAAGAATTAATCGAAGGAATAGAAGCGGGTAAAGTATCAGAAGCATTTGCTGCAGGAACGGCTGCTACGATTACGCATATTGACAGAATCGGATTCGAAGGAACAGATTATACATTACCTCCAATTGAAGGTCGTGATTTTTCAAATAAAGTATTGGATTATTTGAATCAATTGCGCTACGGTAAGATTGCAGATCCATTTGGATGGAATTTTATTGTATAAATTGATTTTTAGCACATCATATCAAAAGTCTAGGCAAAATTGTCTAGACTTTTTTGTTGTAAAGACATCGACGAAAATTCTCACCGAAAAAACCTACATTTTCACCGACTTTCCTATTTCATTGGTCTAAAAGCCATTCATGGACGTGACATTTCAACCTAATTTTGAGGTATTAAATAGAAATTAAAAGACTAAAACATAAACAACCATGAAAAGAAATTTAACAACAATCGCAACAGTAGTAATGATGGTTTTATCATTAAGTTCATTCGCTAACGGTAAAGTAAATCCAAGCACGAATAACTCTTCAAAGTCAATTGTAGTAAGCTATATTGACGCTTCGGTGTTAGGAAAGCAAAACATTGTTAAGGAGATGTTAACAGATGATTTTGAATTCGTAAATACTTCTAGTAAAACTAAAGCTACGAAAAAAGAGTATTCAGAGTTTTTGAAAAATACTGATAACTTAACTTACAATTGCGCGACTTCTTACGAAATTTTGGATCAATCGGGTAATGCGGCTATAGCTAAGGTGACAATGAAATTTGAGAACTTTACACGTGTTGATATTATCAATATGTCAAGCACAGCAAAAGGTTGGCAAATCAACCGAATTATTAGCAACTTTCTATAATTCCACAATAACAAATCGCTTTAACAACAAAGGCTTCTCCGGGATGGTGAAGCCTTTTCTTTGATATAATTTAACTAACTATAGATTTTGATTGATAATAATCCGTGTTGGAATCGGCCCAGCAATTCCTTCTTTATCGAAAGCTTTTTTAACGAGTTCTTGTGCTCCAAAATATACATCCCAATAATCAGCTTGTGTAGTATACGGAGGAATCGCCAACGTCGTCATCCCATTTCCAACTTCTAGTACATTAACCTCTGGAGAAGGACTTTGTAAGACTTTCGGATGCGTTAACATAGCTTTGATAGCTATCTCTCTTGATCTATCAATATCTGCATCTAATGCTATACCTATCTTCAAATCAACGCGAAGATTGCCATGTGTGTTAAAATTTGTAATGACTCCTGTAGATAGAGCCCCATTAGGCAATATTATAGTTTTGTTTTCTGGTGATAAAATTGTGGTACAAAAAATTCCGATTTCAGTGACAACGCCTGCTACACCTTGCGCATCGATAATATCCCCCACTTTGAAAGGTTTAAAGATCATAAGCATTACGCCTCCTGCAAGATTCCCTAATGAACCATTCAATGCTGCTCCAATAGCTAAACCAGCACCTGCTAATAACGCTGCAAAACTCGTAATATTAACACCAAGCATACCTACAATAGCTAAGAACATCATTACTGTAAGCCCAACCTTGATAAGAGAAATCAGAAATGTCTGAAGAGATACATCAAATTTGCGATGAACCATCATCTTACGACTTACACAGGCAATGCGGCTGATGATCCAACTACCAATAAGATACACCAAAATAGCTCCTAAAATTTTTGGTGCATAATCCAAGGCCATATCCTTAATTTTCAAAACATAGAGTTGACTGCTATCAAGTAATTGATTAGCATCTGGAAGAGTTGTTTCTATTTGCAATAGTTTCATAATTAAAAAGTTTAATTCTTATTAAAATTATCAAACTTGCAGCCAAAAATACACTACATACAATCGTGACTTACAAAACAGTAAATTATCATCTACAACAAACCGATTGCAACTCAATTAAACTGTATAGTATTACAGCTTGTAGCATGTTTACCAATATATTGGATTTATCATAGTTAATAAAAGGTATAATCAAAACAGAAAGGACACTTTGGAGTTAAGTGTCCTTTATATCGAATTATATTTATTTATAAACTTGAGGCAGTACGTACACAACGCACACTCGCCCCTCCATTTTTGCTCAAAGAGTTTATAACTGTATTGTAAGAACTTCCGTTGTTTATTGTCTGCGAGCTGGCACCCCCATGTATTATCTGCATTACATACCCATTATTAGCATCAACACTCGTCGATGACCAATAAATACCATAACCTATACCATCTGCAGAATAATTTGATATCCCGGATGGAAGATTTGAAGTTGTAGACGTTCTATAACCGTAATTAATGAATGCGACACGTCTATCAGTACCTTCAGAATCATAAATCCCCCCTGACAACCCATCCCTATACATATACCTTGCAGGGTCAGTAGATCCAGCATAGAAAATTGAAGATTTCGGTGTAAAAGCATCTTCGAATTCTGCGCGTGTAGGTAACCTCCATGTGCCAGCAGGATATACTTGTGCACAGGGATCGCCAGTATTCGTTTTTGCAACATCGGCTCCTGGAAGTAGTGCGTTCCAATTCCAATACTCATTAGAAATAACACTCTCACTAGTAGCTGTTGAATAAATATTAGAGTTGTGATTTCGCATTCTATATTTACCTCCTTGTGCTTCAGTAGCATTGGGACTATAATAGAGATTTGTTTTTGCCCATCTAATCCGTGGTGTAGTATTAGTCAACGTCTTTGCAGTAGCCACAAGTTGAATTCTAACACGCTTTATTTTTCCTCTTTCTAGTGTTATTGGATTAGAAAAAATATAAGTCATTCCGGAATAATCTCTTGTAGTTCCATTATCAAGTAAAAGTCTTATAGCTCCCAAATTGACACTAAAGTTATTAATCACCGTTGTATTCATCGTAAAATATTGGTTTGCAACCACTGAATACAGTGGTGTAGCTACAGAAGGTGCGGGATTAAAAGTCAAAGACATAGTGGTTCCAGCATTCGAGTTTGAAAAACCATTAAAAATACCCGTTACAAGATTCAATGATCCATATTGTGCATAACCTGTTGGAACAGTTGATGAGCCTATTGTTTGAATAGGAGCGAATAGACCCTTTGTATCTACCTCGACTTGAAACGATGCACGCTGACGCTTAAAAACAATAGGTATATGAAATGACAAATTATTATTCGTCTGAATATCAAACTTATTGTATAATAATTCTTGATTTGTAGCCAAAGTAGTTATTGTAGGATTACTAGATGCACTACCTGTAATCACTGGTACTGTGGTATTATTCCAAGAAAATGCAATTATAGTATACTCTGTATTTCTAGAAATTTTGAAAGGGATGCTTTGACCAGAAGATGTATTTGCCGATCCTGAAATACCATTAATTTCCCCCACGAATTGCCCAGTGGATTTTCTATAAATAAAAACACGATATCTAATATTAGCTCCCATATTTGATGTTGCTCCTATTTTTATTTTATTCGAAATCTTTGTTTGGGATTGATTTATTTCTATTAAACTTACAATTGCGTCAAAATCTTGACCTGGATAATCTCTTTTTTCCAATAATACCTCCTTTGGATATTCAGATAAATTTTCATTTTGTTCTTTTTTATTTACAACAGCTTCCCTTTGGTTAGCAGAATTTGATAAACCAACATCTTCACTTATATTTTCAACATCTATAATACCTGTTATAGAAAAATCAACAACTACATCGCCCTCAAAATCAGAAATTTTTGAATCTTTTGAACAGCCCAGAAATGAAAGTATTAAAAGAAATAATATTGATAGATATTTCATAATTATTAAACTTGAAAGTCAAAGCCCTTAGTAGCGTCAGGTGCATTTTCAACATCTTCAATTAAAGGAAAATTATTTCCGTCGCCTCCTACTGAAGCCTCCACTGAACCCGCAGCGAATCCCTCCTCAATATATAATTGTGAGAACACAACTATTGGTTTATAATACTTCATAGATAGATAAATTTTATACGAAAATCACAAAAAGTAATTAAAATAAAAACTATTAAGAAATGTTAATAATTAAATAATTATCTAAATAGGAAAGTATTAATAATAATTCTGAAAACAGAGTCCAACAAATGCCTGTAAATAAGCCACTTACACATCAAGTTAAGTGATGATAAAATATTAACAAAAATCTTGTAGAAATTAAATTACTGTAGACAAAAAGCTACATTAGAAACCAAGAGAACAAATAATTTCATCGATTTGATTCGGCTCATACCAGGTAGTATTACCGTATTTTTTGAACCAAGTGATCTGACGTTTAGCGTAGCGACGAGAATTTTGCTTGATTTTGTCGATAGCTTCTTGCTGAGAACAATTACCATCTAAGTAATCAAAAATTTCGGAATAGCCTACTGTGAGCATAGCAGGCTTATAACGATAGGCGGCTAAAGATTTTACCTCATCCAATAGTCCCGCTTGTATCATTTTATCTACGCGCAAATTGATACGCTCGTATAATTTCTCACGATCCATATTCAACCCAATGGTCTCAATTTCGAATGGACGCTTAGATAAATCTTTCTTTTGGTAGAAAGATATAGGATTTCCTGTAGCTTCATAGACTTCCAATGCACGAATAACACGTTGTGGATTGTCTATATCTGCAATTGCGTAGTAAGCAGGATCTATTTTTTTAAGACGGGATTTTAGAGGCTCTAAGCCGTTTTCTTCAAATTCTTTATTCAACGCATCGCGAATACCATCAGGAGCCTTAGGCAAGTCATCCAAACCTTCACAAACCGCACGAACGAATAATCCTGAACCACCGACCATGATAACAACATCCTTCGTCTTGAATAATTCATCCAACAATTTTAACGCATCACGTTCAAAATCCCCCGCGGAATATTCTTCTTGGATAGAATGCGAATTGATAAAATGATGTGGTACTACCGCTAATTCATCACTATCAGGTTTCGCTGTACCAATAGTCATTTCTCTATAAAACTGACGGGAATCAGCCGAAATGATTTCAGTATTAAAATGCTGCGCTAATAAAATAGCCGTAGCTGTTTTACCTACTGCTGTAGGACCAACCACTACGACTAAAGTTTTTTTATTTTGTTTTGTTGAAGACATCAATTAATATTCGTCTTCTCCTCCACCGAATTCTTCTTTCTCTCCTTCTTCACCCTCTTCCTCATCGTCATCCATCAAGTCGAAATCATCTTCTTCATCAACACCGTATACTTCCGATGCAACATCTTCGATAATGTCATCTTCCTCGTCGTCATCATCTGTAGACACAGGAAAGTTAGCTGCTGCTGCAGATTTTGGTGCAATACCTACAGATTTGAATAATGAAGGATATTCTTTTCCATCTTCTTCTTTCAGAATTTTCACCAATTCCACATGAAAATCGTATGGTCTATCAAAATTGTAGATGTAATAAAACTTTTGGTGTGGATCATCGATAAACTTACTTAAACGGATATCTTCCATGATTAAAACACCACTTTCCTTCTTACGTGGATTTGGAATATGCGCGATTTCTGTTCCTTTTTTCCACTGATCATTACTTACATAGAACGAGGATGAAACTTCAGCATTATAACCCGTGCTCTTATGTATCTCGTGATGTAATTCCAAAAAAGTACCTTTTGAAGGCATGTCAATATCACGATAAATGTCTTCGTAATCTTCGAAAGTAACTCTAAATCTGTAAACTGCCATATATCTTTATACGCTAAGTTAAGCTTAGTTTCTAACTATAAAATTAAAAATTATTTTGTTGTCTCTAAAGACAATATTTGCTTTGGCTCTAAATTCAATGCTTTTGCTTTGTCCAGCATAAAATTATAAGCTGCCATGCGCTCGTTAGGTATTTCACCATCCAATATCGCTTCGCGAATTGCATTTTTAATAATACCAACTTGTCTGCTCGGCCCCAAATCAAACACATGCATAATATCTTCACCCGTAACAGGAGGTTGCCAGTTACGCAAATGATCGCGCTCTTCTACATCCTTCAGTTTTTGTTTGACCAATTCAAAATTGTCACGATACTTCTTCTTTTTAAATTCGTTTTTAGTCGTCACGTCCGCATGACATAATAACATCAATGCATCGATATCATCTCCAGCTTCAAACAGCAAACGTCGAACAGCGGAATCGGTAACAATATCTTGCGCCAGTACAATTGGACGCAAATGTAGTTGAACAAGTTTTTGAACAAATTTCATCTTCTCATTCAATGGCAATTTCATCTCGGCAAACAATTTAGGTACCATACGCGCACCTTTGTCTTCGTGACCGTGAAATGTCCAACCAATACGCTTGTCAAAACGCTTTGTGGCAGGTTTGGCAATATCGTGCATAATAGCAGCCCAACGTAACCACAGGTCATCCGACGTCTCAGCTACATTATCCAATACTTCTAAAGTATGGTAAAAATTATCTTTATGACCTTTGCCATCCACATAATCTACACCATACAAATTTGCCATAGCTGGAAATACCAACGCTAACAAACCTGTATCAAACAAATATTTGAATCCGATAGAAGGCTTTTTTGACAAAATGATTTTGTTCATTTCGTCCGTAATACGCTCTTTGGAAATAATCTGAATACGATCTTTAGTTTCCACAATAGCTTCAATCGCTTGCACATCAATCTTAAAATTCAATTGCGTTGCAAAACGAATGGCACGCATCATGCGTAATGGATCGTCTGAAAAAGTTTCGTTAGGTGCTAAAGGCGTACGTATAATACGATTTTCGATATCCGTCAATCCATCAAATGGATCTAGCAATTGACCATAGGTTTCCGAGTTCAACGAATATGCCATTGCATTGATTGTGAAATCACGGCGATTCTGATCATCTTGTAACGTACCGTCTTCCACAATAGGCTTACGAGAATCACGACGATAAGATTCTTTTCGTGCCCCAACAAACTCCACATCCAAACCATCGTACACCAACATCGCAGTTCCAAAAGATTTGTAAACCGCAACTTTAGTATGCAATCTTTCTCCTAATTTGGTTGCAAAATCTATTCCTGAACCAATTACCAAAATATCCACATCATTTTTGAATGGACGTCCCATAATTCTATCCCGCACATAACCGCCAATCACATACACTTCTGTGTTTGTCTTGTCAGCTAACTCTTTGATAATAGAAAATATCGGGTGTTGTAATTCTTCAGTCATAGCACACATATAGATCTTGCCGATCTATTTAGTTGGCAAAAATACTCAAATAAAAAGAAAAATGAGTTAAAAATATAAAGGTATTATCCCAATATGACTAATCTCTGTCTCTCGAAAGTTTGCGAAATGCCAATGGATTTTCCAATAATTCAGCTTGTTCACGACGATTTTTAACGATATGCACAGCTGTAAATATGGCCTCCATAAATGATTCATGTGATGCCAAATTTTTACCTGCAATATCATATCCCGTACCGTGGTCTGGTGAGGTGCGCACAATAGGTAATCCTGCTGTATAATTTACACCTTTGCGGCGTGCAATATGTTTAAATGGAATTAAACCTTGATCATGATACATTGCCAATACCGCATCAAATTTTTTGTAGGCGTCGCCTGCGAAAAAACCATCTGCTGGATAAGGACCAAAACAGAATATACCTTCTTCATTAGCTTTCTCCAAAGTTGGAGCTATAATAGTATCGTCTTCAGTTCCAATTACGCCATTATCACCTGCATGAGGATTTAAGCCCAACACAGCAATTTTTGGTTTTTGAACCCAGAAGTCCTTTTTCAACGATTCATTCATTAAGCGTAGTTTCTTCAGAATAGCTTCTTCCGAAATTTTACTAGCAACTTCATTTAATGGAATGTGACCTGTTACCACACCGATTCTTAATTCATCACAAACCATAAACATCAACACATCATCTGCATTGGTTTTGCTTTGCAAATATTCGGTGTGACCTGGAAAATTAAATTCCTCGCTTTGAATATTGTGTTTGTTGATAGGAGCTGTCACCAGCGCATCAATTTTTCCTGCTGTCAAATCTTCAACCGCTCTTTCTAATGAAATGAATGCATATTTACCACCAATTTCATTTTCTTCACCTAACGTGATTTTAACATCTTCTTGCCAGCAATTGATTAAGTTTGGACGCTTCGGATTTGCTTGCTCCACATCATTGATGACGTTAAAACTGAAATCATTGATATTATTTGCTTTACGATGAAATGAAGCATTCTTGGTATTGCCGTATACAATAGGTGTGAAGAAATCTAGCACACGACTATCCAAGAGCGATTTGATAATCACTTCCAGACCAATACCATTGATGTCACCTATACTAATACCAACTTTTAATTTTTCACTCATCGTTTTAGTGTTTTTCAACTCAAAAATAGAAAAAAAATAAGAAAGAAGAAGGTAAATGATTGTCAATTCAACTATAATATATGTTTCAGCCCTTATGCCGGGCAGGCAACTACTTTTTCCCTCAAAAAGTAGCCAAAAAATCGTCGCTGTACTGAGTTGCCACAATGACTCATCATCCCTGCAGTTGGCAACTCACTAAGGCGACATTTTCCGCAGAACAACTGCCATTACATTTATTTGAATAGAAACGTATCAATCCATTTTCATTTTTTTCAACTTCACGCACACACGTACTCAACATTCTATTTTTGAAAGACTACAAGAAACATAGCGAAATCTTTTTGTGGCAATGTCACAATTACTTTTTAATTTTGAGGCTTACAGGAAAATATGGGTACGGTACGCGCAAAAAAACACTTAGGACAACATTTTTTAAATGACAAAAACGCAGCTCAGCGCATTGCTGACGCGTTAGATACTTCACTTGGATTTACGCAAGTTTTGGAAGTTGGTCCTGGTATGGGCGTATTGTCTGATTTTCTACTACAGAAAGAGGATTACGAGACTTTTTTGATTGATGTCGATGACGAATCGATTGAATATCTTGCCGATAAATATCCTCAATTAGGTGACCGCTTGATTCATGGTGATTTCTTAAAACTAGATTTCAGCAAATATTTCGGTGAGAAAATGGCTGTTATCGGAAACTATCCTTACAATATTTCTTCGCAGATTCTATTCAAAATCTTAGAAGAAAGAGACCGTGTGGTTCAAATGGCGGGGATGTTTCAAAAAGAAGTTGCCGAACGTTGTGTAGCCAAACCGGGAAGTAAAGAATATGGAATTCTATCTGTTTTCTTGCAAGCATATTACGATGTTGAATATTTGTTTACTGTAAAGGCTGGCGCTTTCAATCCTCCTCCAAAAGTTCTTTCGGGTGTAATGCGTATGACCCGCAATAAAGTTACTGAATTAGGTTGTGACGAAGCCATATTCTGGAAAGTAGTGAAAGCAGGTTTCAATCAAAGACGTAAAACGTTACGAAACTCCCTTTCTGGTGTTATCGCAAAAGACAAAATGAGCGACAATCCATTATATGAATTACGTGCTGAACGATTAACCGTACAGGATTTTGTAGCCTTGACGAATGAGATAACCAACACAAAATAAACATGCAAATCGAAACTGAATTCGCGATAATTGGCGGAGGCGTAGCAGGATTAACAACAGCTATCGGTCTTAGACAGTTAGGTCGTGAATTTGTAGTTTTTGAACAAGCAAAAGAGCTAAAAGGCATAGGCGCAGGTTTTGGATTAGCAGCTAATGCTATGCAAGCTCTAGATTTATTGGGTTTGAAGCAGGGTGTAGAGGAAATTGGATTTTATACCAGTTCTTTTAATATTTTGGATCAGCGTGGTAATATCTTGTTAGCACCCGACACCAAAAAACTTTCACAACAATACAATCAAGATAATTTTACGATTCATCGCGCGGATTTACATTTCTACCTACTCAACCAAATACCAAACGAAAAAATAATTCTAGGAAAAAAAGCCATACGTTTCGAACAAACTGCTGATATAATCACAGTTTCTTTTGATGATGAAAGTACTGTAAAGTGCAAATATTTACTGATAGCGGACGGCGTTAAATCACCATTACGTCAACAGCTCCTACCGCATTCTACGCCTCGTTATTCGGGTTATACTTGCTGGCGCGCTACCATTGACAATAGCAGTATAAAGTTAGACAAAGGTTCTGAAACTTGGGGAAAAGATGGTCGTTTTGGTATGACACCTCTGGTCGGTAATCGGATTTATTGGTATGCGTGCGTCAATAGCAAGGCGAATAATCCCATTTATAGAAATTATTCGGTAAAAGATTTAACAACACATTTTCAAGATTACCATACCACGATTCCAACCATTCTCGCCGAAACCAGAGATGTAGATTTGATTTGGAATGACATCATCGACATTAAACCCATGACACATTTGGCGTATGGTAATATTTTGCTTTTAGGTGATGCTGGACATGCTACGACGCCAAATCTTGGTCAAGGTGCTTGTCAGGCGTTAGAAGATGTTGCTGTCTTAATGGACGAATTGAAAATAACAGATTCCGTAACGCAGGCATTTCGTAATTTTGAAAATAGGCGTTTGAAACGCACAAAATATATCACAGATACATCCAAAAGAATTGGCGAAATTTCGCAATGGGACAATCCACTTATGGTTTCTTTCAGAAATACGATTATGAAATTACTACCAGCACGCATTGCACAATCGGGATTATCAGAACTTTTGTCTGTGGATTTTATGAAAATTGGCAAATAACAATATGAATATTCTTATCGTTGACGACATACACGAGATACTTTTAGAAAAGTTTGATAAGGCTGGAATTGCTTACAATTACCAACCAAATATCACTCGTCTAGAAGCGGAAAAAATCATTTTCAATTATTCGGGATTGATTATTCGTTCCAAATTTCAAGTTGACCAAGCTTTCATTGATTTATCCCCAAGCCTACAATTGATTGGACGGTCAGGTGCAGGTATGGACAATATCGACGAAGTATATGCTATTTCAAAAGGAATACAACTTTTTCCCGCCAACGAAGGAAACTGTGATGCCGTGGGTGAACATATGATTGGCATGCTCTTAAGTCTGATGAATAATCTCAATCGTGGTAATGCTGAAATTCGTCAAGGTCAATGGAAACGTGAAGAAAACCGTGGGTATGAGCTGAAAGGTCGAACTGTCGCTTTGATTGGTTATGGACATAATGGTCAAGCTATGGCAAAAAAGCTTTCTGGTTTTGATGTAAAAGTCATTGCATACGATAAATACAAAACAGGTTTCTCTGACCAATATGCTACGGAAGTTTCGATGGAAGAAATCGTTAAGCAAGCTGATATAGTTAGTTTCCACATTCCGTTGACACGTGAAACCAAAGGTTTAGTGGATGAGGAATATCTTTTTCATTTCCGTAAGCCTATTTTCTTTTTGATGGGTGCAAGAGGTGGAATCGTCCATGTTCCTGCTGTGTTGAAAGCTTTGGATGCTGGTAAAATAATAGGTGTTGCTTTTGATGTACTTCCAATTGAGAAATTCCCCGCCTTAGGCGAGCAAGATTGGTATCAAGATTTAGTTTCGCGCGATAATGTTATTTTAAGTCCACATGTAGCAGGTTGGACTTTTGAAAGCTACTTTAAGCTTTCGGATATTTTAGCGGATAAGATTATAAGCTATTTGAATACTAAATAAACAGAACAAATACTGAATAACTAATACCAAATCCAACAAATACACATTCAAAAAACTATTTTGCTCTTTGAATATTTTGGTTTTGAAAAGTATCAACACTAAAACATCACATACTATTAAGCCTATTTTGATGTCGCTTGTAGTAGGCATGGCTAAAACCAATAAAATGTGCACCAAACCTAACATGTAGCAAAGATTCTGCGCCTTTACCTGTCCCAAAGCTAAAGGAACAGTTTTCAAATGATAGTAAGAGTCTTGCTTCATATCCCGAATATCAAATGGCAACGTGACCAACAGAATGAACAAAAATTTGCAACTCAATACATAAAGTAAGTTTGTCCATTCTACAGCTTGTAAATTGTTGCTGTGTTCTATATAAACCAATCCTACGGTACTTAACGACCAAATTAAAGCAATATGAAAGACCTTGATATAAGGCACATGCCGAAAATTTTTCCATTGCCCATGAATTTTCAATATTGGCAACGCATAGGCCAAACTTAAAACTCCTATAAAACCTAAATATAAAAAGGTATGAAAATGAATTTGCGTCAGCGTGTAAAATAACAATAGTGAAACTATTGCATTTAGCGTCCAAAACACATGCATATTTCCGAAGATCCAACGCGTACGCTCATAAGGAGAACTTATATAGTCTTTGGGTTTTGAAATCCAAATGCTCAAATTATAGAGCAATAAAGTCGCTGAGAACTCTAAAAGAACAACTGTGGAATTGTACGGAATTTGAAAAATTAAATAACTCAAGAGCACTTGCGCACCTGCTGCGCAAGCAATCAAAAGATTCGTAAATACGATAATTTTCCAAATACCCATATGTGATTTCACGACATAAATTTATTCACTTTGACACAGATAATTACTAATTATATACTGTTTTTATTCGCTTTTAATATCTAAAAAAATTAAATTAGCCTCTATATCAGGCGTTTTACCACATTGAATAAATGAATGTCTGAAATGGATAACTAAGTACAATAAGAATATAAACCTATAGAAATTTAAGCGTAAGAGAGATGAGTTTTCAAATTAAAACTTTTGAAGAGTATCAGGACACTTATAAGAGAAGTGTCGAAAATCCAGAGGAATTTTGGGGAGATGTTGCAAGCAACTTTTTTTGGAAAAGAAAATGGACTAACGTCCTAAATTGGAATTTTACAGAACCAGACATCAAATGGTTTGAAGGTGGTAAATTAAATATTACCGAAAACTGTCTTGATAGACATATTTACAAGAACGGCGATACGCCAGCTATTATTTGGGAACCTAACGACCCATCAGAGGCACATCGTATATTGACGTACAAACAACTTTTGAGTAAAGTTGAGCAATTCGCTAACGTCTTAAAAAACAACAACATCAAAAAAGGTGACCGTGTGTGTATTTATTTACCGATGGTACCTGAATTAGTTATTGCTGTATTGGCCTGTGCACGTATTGGCGCAATTCACTCTGTGGTATTTGGTGGATTCTCCGCACAGTCTATCGCAGACCGTATCAATGATGCTGAATGTAAATTGGTCATCACTGCAGATGGCGGTTTCCGTGGTAATAAAGTGTTAGAATTAAAAACTATTGTTGACGATGCATTAATGCAATGTAAATCAGTAGACAAAGTAATCGTATTGACACGTTCTCGTACGCCTATCTCAATGTTGAAAGGTCGTGATGTATGGTGGGAAGATGAGATCAAGAAAGTAGAAACACAAGGAAACCCTGCATGTCCTGCTGAAGAAATGGATGCTGAAGATACGTTATTCATTCTTTATACCTCTGGCTCGACTGGCAAACCTAAGGGTGTTGTGCACACTACTGCTGGCTACATGGTTTACACGGGCTATACATTTGCTAATACGTTCCAATATCAACAGGGTGAAGTTTATTTCTGTACTGCTGACATAGGTTGGATTACAGGACATAGTTATATAGTATACGGACCACTTTCACAGGGGGCTACTTCATTGATGTTTGAAGGTATTCCTACTTTCCCAGATGCGGGGAGATATTGGGATATCGTGGACAAATACAAGGTAAATATTTTATATACTGCGCCAACAGCTATTCGTTCGTTGATGGCGTTTGGTGATGAATATGTAGATTCAAAAGATTTATCTTCATTGCGCGTATTAGGTTCAGTGGGCGAACCGATCAATGAAGAAGCATGGCATTGGTACAAAGACAAAGTTGGTAAAGGGAAATGTCCAATAGCAGATACGTGGTGGCAAACAGAAAATGGTGGTCATTTAATTACTCCTATTGCAGGTGTGACTCCAGAAGTACCAGGCTATGCATTATTACCTCTTCCAGGTGTACAACCATGTCTAATGGATGAGAATGGAAAAGAGATTGAAGGAAATGATGTTTCTGGAAATCTTTGCATCAAATTCCCTTGGCCAGGCATGTTGCGCACCACTTGGGGTGACCACGAACGTTGTAAACAAACTTATTTCTCTACATACGAAAACATGTATTTCACAGGAGATGGTTGTTACCGTAACCCTGAAGGCTATTACCGTATTACTGGTCGTGTAGATGATGTATTGAATGTTTCTGGACACCGTATTGGTACAGCGGAAGTTGAAAATGCGATTAATATGCACTCCGATGTTGTAGAATCTGCGATTGTAGGTTATCCGCACCCAGTAAAAGGTCAAGGAATATATGCCTATGTTATTGCAAATCATCACATCGATGCAGACAAAACACGTCAAGATATTTTGCAAACAGTGACACGTTTGATTGGCGCTATCGCAAAACCTGATATTATCCAATTCGTATCCGATTTACCAAAAACGCGTTCTGGAAAAATCATGCGTAGAATTTTGCGCAAAGTAGCTGAAAATGATTTGGGAAGTTTGGGAGATACTTCTACATTACAAGACCCTACAGTGGTTGACAAAATTATTGAAGGAGCTCAAAATTTAAAAAATAAATAAAACAGAGAGGATAGCCAAAAGCTATCCTTTTGATTTTTAAACTTTTATTAAAATAATGTATATTCGTATACATTATACCTAGTATGCAAAAAATCTTTTATCTTCTCTTTATCGTATTTCTAATTTCTTCATGTAAAGATGATGATTATGAAGCACCATTTGTTGAAACAAGTTATAAAGAAATCAAAGACACAACGTATGGGGATCATATTCGTCACAAGTTAGATTTGTACTTACCAGAGAATAGGAATATCAATACTAAAATTATTGTAATGATACATGGAGGAGCATGGATTAGTGGTGATAAATCAGAATTGAACGAATCAATCGCTTCCATAAGAGAACTAGATCCAACGATTGCAATTGCTAACATAAATTACCGCTACATCGATGGACAATCCGTTTTTTTAGAAGACCAAATTACTGATGTAAGTAAGGTTATTTCTTTTATTTTAGAAAACACCACAAAATTTAACATAAGCAATAAAATAGCATTGGTAGGTGCGAGTTCTGGCGCACATCTATCCATGATGTATGCGTATAAATATGATACATCGAAAGTTATCCGTTCTGTTGGAAATTATTTCGGACCATCACGACTTGACGCAAAGGAATGGTATGATTCTTACAATTTGGGATTATTCATTAGCGTAGAAGATTTACTTTATCCACTTTTTGGGAAACCATGGAATCAGGATTTATACAGCTCTTTTAGCCCATATGCCAGTATAAATGCAAGCAATGGAAAACCAACAATTTCATTTCATGGCGCTTTAGACCCTGTAGTTTCCAAAGACCATTCCAAAGACTTGGATGCTAAACTCAAACAATTATCTATTCCATCCGAATACCATGAATATCCAAATTCTTTCCATATTCTTTTCGATTCAGACTTGGCAGATTCATATCCAAAACTTCTCAACTTCATAAATAAACATTGGTAATTTAAGACACAAAAATTCAAAAATCGACAATTTAACGCTTCAAAAACCACGTAATTTTACTATTTTTATGAAATTCGTAAATCCATAATAAATTGTAAATGCTATTAACAGTATTATCAGGATTAATATTTTCACTTGTTTTAGTTTTTTTTGGTAGGCAATTTAAAGCCAAATGGAGTATTTTACTCCCCATACTTCCTACACTTTTATTTCTCTATTTTGCTTACCAAATCCCGTTGATCTCTAGTGGGAGCACATTGGTACAACAAATAAATTGGGTACCAAGCCTAGGTATAAATTTTAACTTTAATCTGGATGGATTATCCCTATTATTCGCTGTATTAATAACAGGAATTGGTGCTTGTATTTTCTTTTATGGGCGCGCTTATCTTAAGGGACACGCCTACTTTGATCGATTCTTTGGTTACTTGATGCTATTTATGTCCGCTATGTTGGGCGTAGTTCTTTCCGACAATATTTTATTGTTATTTGTATTTTGGGAACTCACCAGTATCAGTTCGTTTTTCTTAATAGGATTCAATAACGATAGTGCCGATTCACGAAAAAGTGCATTAACAGCGTTAGGAATTACAGGATTTGGGGGATTTTTCTTATTGCTAGCACTTGTGCTGATGGGAAATGTTGCTGGAACTTATACTATTTCAGAACTAATCGACCATCGCGACGTTATATTAAATCATCAATTATATCCTTTAATAATCGGATTATTGTTTGTTGGGGCTTTTACTAAATCAGCACAATTCCCATTCCATTTCTGGTTGCCAGGAGCGATGAAAGCACCAACTCCAGTATCTGCATACTTACATTCTGCAACGATGGTAAAAGCTGGTATTTTTATACTGGCAAGATTTACACCGATTTTGGGTGACCATGTTTATTGGAATACAACATTAATCGTAGTTGGTGGAATAACGATGCTTTATGCGGCTATTCATTCGCTATTCAGAATTGATATGAAAGCTATTTTGGCTTATTCGACGATATCAGCCTTGGGCGTATTGACCTTTTTATTGGGTTTGGGCACAAAAGAAGCGATGGTCGCAGTAGCTGTTTTTATTTTAGCACACGCACTTTACAAAGCAACTTTATTCATGGTGACGGGTATTGTTGATCACGAAACACATACACGCGATATTACCGTACTTTCGGGACTTCGGAAAGTACTTGCACCTGTGGCGTTAGCTGGAATTCTTGCAGCATTATCAAGTGCTGGATTACCCTTTATTACGTTTGGATTTATTGGCAAAGATCTAATTTACGAAGCTACTTTACATTATAGCCTACCAGAATGGGTTTGGATTTTGACAGGCTTGGCTGTAGTAACCAATATTGGTTTGGTGGCTGCTGGTTTTATGGCAGGTATAAAACCATTTGTTGGTGCTCTTCCTCAAGAGTTTGAAAAAGTCCATTTACCATACAAAGCAATGTGGATTCCACCACTGATATTGGCGATTGGTGGCATTTTCTTCGGGATTTTACCTGCATTTGCTGGTGATTACCTTACCACTGCTGCTGCAAATGCTATTTGGGGACAAGACACAGAATCACACTTAAAAGTATGGCATGGGTTTAACACGGTTTTAATATTAAGTCTTATAACGCTTGCGCTAGGTGCACTAATCTATTGGATTAACAAACCTAGTTTGTCAAAGCTACAAGCTGTTGAGAAATTAAATAGCATCTCCCCTCAACGTATTATTACGGGCTACGCGAATGATATATTAAGATTTTCCGAATGGTATACAAATCTATTTCACAATGGGTATTTGAGATCGTATCATCTGAAAATTATTCTTTTTGCGGAAGCATTAATCGCATATAGACTTTGGTTGAGCGGGCCTATCAAACTCGATATTTGGACACTAACCTATCCAGATTGGTATGAGATAGCAATTGTTATCATATTAATTGGTGCGGTTTATATTGTGGTCACTACCCCATCCCGATTGACAGCTGTAGTAGCGATGAGTGTCATCGGTTATTGTATCTGTTTGATATTTGTGATTTACAGTGCACCAGATTTAGCGATGACTCAATTTACAATTGACACATTAAGTACTGTACTTTTTGTATTGGTATTGTATAAACTTCCTCCATTCATCAATTTAACAAGTAAAGCCGTTTTGGTGAGAGATGCTTTTGTAGCAGCGGGCTTTGGTATTATTTTATCGTTAGTTGCTTTGAAAGTGTGGTCAGAACCTATTTCTGCAGAGATATCAGATTTCTATGGGGAAAACGCTTATTTATTAGCAAAAGGTAAAAACGTTGTTAATGTAATCTTAGTAGACTTTAGAGGCATTGACACGATGTTCGAAACTGTGGTATTGAGTATCGCAGCTATTGGGGTGTATAGTTTGATTCGTTTACGCTTAAAATCTACGGAGAAAGAATAATATGAAGAGTCCTATATTACAATCTGCAACTAAATACTTGCTCCCGATTTTACTTTTATTTTCTGTGTTCTTATTACTACGCGGACACTATTATCCTGGTGGAGGATTTGTCGGTGGGCTAGTTGCGTCTATTGCTTTTGTACTACATAGTTTCGCAAATGGTACGGAGTCTACAATGAAAATTTTAAAAAGAAAACCTCTATCACTGATCCCAATAGGATTAGGTACCTCTGCATTGAGCGTAACCATTCCTTTATTATTAGGCTATCCGCCTATGACAGGATTGTGGTTTGAAGAGCCTATTCCTTTTATAGGAATGATTGGTTCGTCTTTATTTTTTGATTTAGGGGTGTATTTGGTAGTTATTGGTGTGGTCTTAACAATCCTATTTACCATTTCCCTTAATAATTTAGAAGAGAAAAATTAATGGAGTTATTACTTATCATATTAATAGGTTTATTGTATTCCGCTGGAGTCTACCTCATTCTGCGAAGAAGTATGGTTAAACTCTTGTTGGGAATTATGTTTTTGGGAACAGGAGCTAATATCCTCATCTTTTTATTGGGAGGTATTACCAAAGGAAAGCCTCCTGTGATCGATGAAGCTGCTAAAATGTTTCAAGATAATTATGCAGATCCGATTCCTCAAGCCTTAATATTGACGGCGATTGTAATTAGTTTCGCTTTGACAGCATTTGCTATTGTATTACTCAAAAGAGTATATGCTTTGGTTGATTCAGATGATTTGGACGATTTAAATACACCGGAGGAGGAAGATATATGATTGATAACCACATTTTAGGTCCGGTATTTATACATTTATTCACCGCCATCTTACAATTAATTACGTGGCGAAAAACAGTTACACAGCGTTTCATAAGTGGAATAGGTTCATTTCTAGGTGTACTTGTTTCTATACGTTTATTGTCAAAAGTTTACGATCAGGGCATTCTGACATTAAACGCTTCCAACTGGGATGCTCCATTTGGAATTGTCTTTGTCGCCGATTTATTAAGCAGTACATTGGTATTAATAACCTCGATTGCGGGATTGGCGGTGTCATTATTCTCTTCAACAGGAATCAATCGACAGCGAATGCTCTATGGCTACTTCCCTATTTTCCATTTCTTGGTAATGGGTTTGAACGGTGCGTTTTTGACAGGTGATATATTCAATTTATACGTTTGGTTTGAGGTCATTATCATATCTTCTTTCGTTTTAATGACTTTAGGAGGCCGTAAAACACAACTCGAAGGTGCCGTAAAATACATGGCTCTCAATATATTAGCCTCCACATTTTTCTTAACAGGAATCGGTATTTTATACGGAATAACCGGATCATTGAATATGGCTGACCTGTCGCAAAAGATAAAATTAGTCGACAACCAATTCTTGATTGGTATTACGTCTACATTCTTTTTAATGGGTTTTGGTATTAAATCAGCCGTATTCCCATTATATTATTGGCTTCCTTCTTCATACCATACACCTCCTTCAGCGGTAGCTGCTACCTTTGGGGGTTTGTTAACCAAAGTCGGAATCTATGCTATGTTGCGTGTATTCAGTTTGATCTTTATACCAGATGAATTCACTCGCAATTTGTTAATGGTATTAGCCGTGTTAACAATAATAACAGGAAGTTTGGGTGCTTTAATCAAGCTTAATATTAGACGTCTGTTTTCGTACCTTATCGTTTGTCATATTGGTTTTATGCTCGGAGGTATAGGTATGTTCACTAAAGTAGCATTGATGGGAACTATATTTTATTTGTTCCACGATATCTTAGTAAAAACAAATATGTTTTTGATAGCTGGATTGATTCGTCAAATGCGTGGCACAATGGATATGAAAGTGTTAGGAGGAATTTATGCGCAATACCCTAAAATCTCCTTACTTATCGCCCTTATACTATTTTCTTTGGTAGGCATTCCGCCATTATCGGGATTCTGGCCCAAAATATTTTTATTCAAAGAAGCGTTTAATTTAGAAGAGTATGCATTTATTGCTGCATTAGTATTGGGTAGTTTTGTGACTTTATTCGTCATTGCACGAATGTGGTCAGAGGTATTTTGGAAAGATATTCCGGCAGGTGCTGAAATCGAAGATAAATTCGAACCCATGCCTTTAGTCAGAAAAATATTATTGGTATTGCCTATTGGCTTGTTGGGTGCAATCACGATTTACGTAGGGTTAAATGCGGAGGTTATAGTTCAATTGGTCGATAAGATTTCGGATCAATTGATAGACACTTCAGCTTATGTTGAGGCAGTATTAGGTAAACAAAATTAGTAGTATGATTAAACAGTTTTTGATGAACTTACTGCTATCGTTCATTTGGGTAGCACTAACGGGATCCATGTATTATACCAATTTTGTCTTTGGTTTTATGCTAGGATTTGGGATTCTTTGGATCATGAATCGTACGGATGGCGATAGAAGTTACTTCTACAAAGTGCCGCGTATTATTAGTTTTGTGTTTTATTTTATTTGGGAAATGATCAAAGCAAATGTACAAGTTGCGTATGATGTAATGACACCTAAATATTTTATGAAGCCTGGAATTGTAAAATTTCCGCTGAATGCGAAAACTGATACAGAAATCAATTTGCTATCTACAATGATATCACTGACACCAGGAACGTTGATTGTGGATATTAGTGATGACAAAAGGACAATGTACATCCATGTGATGTATTTGAATAATCCAGAGAAATTTGTGAGGGATATGAAAACAGGACTTGAACGTAGATTATTGGAGGCAATACGATGACATTAGAAGCATATTTCGATTATTTTATACTGCCCGTACTGACGATTTCAGTTATTCTGGTATTCATAAGACTAATCAAAGGTCCTAAAGTAGTGGATCGTGTAATTGCGCTGGATTTGATAATTACGATTGGTATAGGAATTATTACGATTTTCACAATACGTTCTAACCAGAAAGTATTATTGGATGTTGCGATAATGTTGGCGCTTATTGCATTTTTGGGAACAGTAGCCTTTTCGTTTTACATTGAAAAAAGAGAAGATGATTGATATTATAATTGGTATTCTAAGCACAATAGGTGCTTTGTCTATATTTTTTGCGTCTTTGGGTATTCTGCGTATGCCAGATTTTTACCTGAGGCTCTCTGTTACGGTAAAGGCAGCAACGATGGGCGTAGGTTTACTCCTGTTATGTGCTGCGATAATATTTCCCGACATTTCAGTAAGTACTAAAGCCATTGCCATAACTTTTTTCTTAATTATCACCTCGCCAATTGCTGCGCATATGATAGGACGTGCAGCATACTTCACAGGTACGCCATTGTGGAAAGAGACAATTATTGATGAGTTGAATGGCATGTATGACAAGGAAACTCATGAGTTGAAAAATGAAAAACAAGTAAATATGGCGGAAATATGCGGAGATGAGCCCGATCAAATCGCCGATACCGAAGAAGAAACTAAATAGAAAAGTCAAACTTAAAGTTTGACTTTTCTATTTAAACCGCAGCTCTTAAGTTTTGAATTTTAGTTTTTAACGTAGGATAAACAAATACAGCACTCAATATAATGATCGCTCCAGCGTAAAATCCAACACTCATTTTCTCTGTACTACCAATAAAAAAGAACGCAAGTACAATCCCGTAAACAGGTTCTAAATTGGTCACTAAAGCTACCGTGAAGGCAGACAATTCTTTCATGACGGCCACACCTAATACATACGCCAGCGCTGTACAAATACTACCCAATATAAACAAGTAGAAAAAGTCTTTACTTGACAGAATCATGTGCTCATTAAATTGTCCTGTAACCAACAAAACTATTGATACGCCTATAAAAGCACCGATCATTTCATATTGTGTAATAATGCTGGGACTTGTTTTTTGCACCATTTTTCCATTTAAAATAGAAAAAATACTTGCGCACAATGCTGCGCAAAGTCCTAATGATATGCCCAACCAATACTGAAATTCGAATTTGAAAATTAGATAAATACCAAAAATAATCACAATTCCCACGATAATATCACCAATAGACAACTTGCGACGATAAAATAATGGTTCAAGAATCGAGGTGAACAGTGTCAAAGATGATAAAGTAACCAGTGTAACGGAAACCGTCGACACTTTAATTGCTTGAAAAAACAATACCCAATGCAAGCCAACCAATAAGCCCACCCCCATAAACTTTAGGATATCCATAGTCGGTACTATCATCTTTTTTCGAATGATAAGATGATAACCAATCAATGTAATAGCAGCGATAAGAACGCGATACCACACCAATTGAAGTGCGGGTGTAGAAATTAAAGATCCAAGGACGCCCGTAAATCCCCAGATAAGCACCGTAAAATGTAAAATAAACAAATTACGATTGCGCGTAAAAAAATTCATAGATAAATTATTTTGGAGCTTTTTTGAGCAGAATAATCGTTAACACTAAAAATATAATGCTTGGTGTTAGGACGGCTAGTAATGGTGGAAAACCGCCTTTCAAAGCAAACATTGTGGTAAACTGATTCAATACTAAAAAGGTAAAACTTAGTCCAATACCAATACCTAAACTTAAACCAATACCTCCACGTACTTTTTTGGATGACAACGCAACCCCCATTAGTGTCAATATAAATGCAGCAAATGGACTAATCCAACGTTTGTATTTTTCCAACAACATGTCCGTCATCAATCCCGTACCCCGAGTTTCTTCCTTTTCAATTCGCTCGTTCAGTTCCTTCGTGGTCATCGCCGTAAAGGCATTCTCATAGATCTCAAAATCACGAGGAAGCATATCCAATGTGGTGTCTCTCTTATCGCCTTTCTCCATCTTCTCCTTCAGTCCTGTGATAATACGATTGGTATAATTTTCAATTCGCCATTTACTCAACGTAGAATCCCAAACCACACGATCTGCCATCAACTTTTCCGTCATTTCAATACCATCAAACTTCTCCAATACGAAATTATACCCCACAGCTGTTTTGGTATCAAAATTCTCAATGAACACATAGGTATTGCTGTCGATTTGCATGTGCGTAGAAGTCGTATTCGTACTTACTTTATGCGGTTTGACATAGACATTTTCAAAATTCACCTTGATGCGATTGGTTGCCGGAAGAATCCAGAGATTGGAAACTAACGTAAATCCAAAGATGATTGCAGCACCATAAAGATATGGACGCAACATCCGATTGAAACTCATTCCACCATTCAAGATTGGAACTATCTCTGTTTGATCCGCCATCTTAGAAGTGAAAAATATCACTGCAATAAAATTGATAAGCGGCGTCAACATATTCAAGAAAAAGGGAACAGATCCTAATGCATAATAACGCAACAAAACATCTGCAAAAGATGCCTTGTTTTTGAGGAAATCATCCAATTTCTCCGAAATATCAAAAATCACGATAACGACAATGAATATGGCTACCGTAAAGACGAAGGTAGTCATGTACTTCTTGAAGATATAGCGATCTATGAGATTCATTGATTCAAAGTAAATAGTAAATATTGAAAACTAAAAATATTTACAGACGTTGTCCTAATATTTTAACCATTTTCTCTTTCCAATCATAGAATGTGCCTTCTATGATTTTCGTACGTGCTTGCTTTACCAACCACAAGTAAAAATGCAAATTGTGTAAAGACGCAATTTGTGCACCTAATATTTCTTGCGAACGAATAAGATGTCTCAAATAAGCTTTTGTATATACTTGATCCATCATCAAGTCGCTTTCTGCTTCGATTGGCGAAAAATCATCTTTCCACTTTTCATTTTTGATATTAATAATACCATTTTGGGTGAAAAGCATTCCATTACGTGCATTACGTGTCGGCATCACACAATCAAACATATCAATACCTAATGCGATATTTTCTAAAATGTTGATTGGCGTACCTACCCCCATCAAATAACGCGGTTTCTCTTTAGGAAGAATATTCGTCACAACTTCGGTCATCGCATACATCTCTTCAGCAGGTTCACCCACCGAAAGACCGCCAATAGCATTACCCTCGCGCTCAAATGAAGCGATTACTTCTGCTGATTTCGCACGCAAATCTTTATATACCGAACCTTGAACAATCGGAAACAATGTCTGATCGTAACCGTACAATGGATCTGTGTTATCAAAACGATCGCAACAACGCTTCAACCAACGGTGTGTCATATCCAATGAACGACGCGCGTAATTGTAATCACACGGATATGGTGTACACTCATCGAATGCCATAATAATATCCGCACCGATGACACGTTGCGTATCCATTACATTCTCTGGCGTAAATAAATGTTTTGATCCATCTACATGCGAACGAAATGTCACTCCTTCTTCACGAATTTTACGTACTTCTGTCAAGGAATAAACTTGATAACCTCCTGAATCCGTTAAAATAGGCTTATCCCATCCATTAAACTTATGCAGTCCTCCAGCTTTTTGAATTACATCCAACCCAGGTCTCAAATACAAATGATATGTATTGCCCAGAATAATTTGGGCTTGAATATCGTTGACTAGTTCATGTTGATGTACAGCTTTAACTGTTCCAGCCGTACCCACAGGCATAAAAATTGGAGTCTCTATTGTTCCGTGAGCTGTCTCTAATACCCCTGCGCGTGCACTGGAAAGTTTATCTTGAGCTTTAAGCGTAAATTTCATATTTGTATTAAAATCAGGTGCAAAAATACTATAAAATTCTTAGCCTACCTCATAGGTTGAATTTTATTAGTAATTCTTAACGCTTTTCTGATACTTTTAGCAAATAACGTTCTATCTTTGAATCTCCATGATGAATATTGATTTACAAAACATCGAAATTTCTTACGTTTTATACGCTATTCTAGGCATACTTTTCCTTATCCAACTGTATTACATATTATTCGTATACAGCAAGTTAGCGATTTATAAAGTAAAATCGCACAAAGAGAGTCCGAGTACCGCACCGGTATCTGTAATCATTTGCGCGCATAATGAAGAACAAAATCTAAAACAATTCTTGCCAAGCATCCTAACGCAAGACTACCCCGATTTTGAAGTTATCGTTGTGAATGATTATTCGACAGATGAAACCAAATGGATTTTGGAAGATTTCAAACGTAAATATGCTCATCTCCATGTTGTCGACATCAAAGAACATATTCGTCTTAAAAATTCGAAGAAATTTGCTCTTACATTAGGTATTAAAGCTGCTAAACATGAAGTATTGATCATGACGGATGCAGATTGTGAACCACAAAGTAATCAATGGTTAAAAGAGATTGCTGGAGCATATGCTGCAGGAAAAGAAATCGCTTTAGGTTATTCTCCTTATTTCAAAAAAACAGGATTTCTCAATAAATTAATTCGTTTTGAAACCGCCCACACCGCGATGAGTTACCTCTCCTACGCACTCAAACGCGACGCTTACATGGGTGTTGGACGTAATTTATCTTACCTCAAATCTTTATTTTTTAAAGGGAAAGGTTTCAATGCACATATGCATATCAAATCGGGGGATGATGATTTATTTGTTAATCAAAATGCGACACGTCACAACGTGAATATTGCTATCCATCCCGATGCACATATTTATTCCAATCCAAAAGTAACTTGGAAAAGTTATTACATACAAAAAGCGCGTCATGCAGGAGCTTCTGTTATCTACAAAAAATCGCATCAGCGTATGTTAGGCACTCAATTGATCTCGGCATTTGCTTTTTATGTTATGCTAATAATTTGTATCGCTTTATTTCCTTCACTGTGGTATATTGGTGTTAGTATCTTTTTTTTACGCTATATTTGCCAATTAATCGTCTTTTCGTCGATTTACAAAAAATTAGCAGTGCGAGATTTGCTAGTATGGCTTCTCGTTTTAGATGTCTTTTATTATTTTTACATCTGTCTCAACGGGGTTTTTAATCGTAAAAAGAAACAAAAATCTTGGTAATCGCTTTTCTTTAGGAAGCTATTAAATATTCAAAATTAAATTAAGGAATCGTGAATCCATCAGTAGATATTATATTCAATTATTTCCCACGTCTTACGGAAAAACAAAAAGAGCAGTTTAGCAAATTGGCTGAAGTATACCCTTTTTGGAATGACCAAATCAATGTGATATCGCGTAAAGACATCGATAGTCTTTATTTAAAACACATTTTACACTCTTTGGGTATAGCTAAGTTTGTTCAAGAATTAACACCGGGTACACGCATTTTAGATGTTGGTACGGGAGGAGGTTTCCCAGGTATTCCGTTGGCGATTATGTTTCCAGAAGTACAATTTCACTTGGTAGATTCTATTGGAAAGAAAATTAAGGTTGTTCGCGAAGTTGCTGCCGCAATTGGTTTGACCAACGTGGAAGCTGATCATATCCGTGCAGAACAGTTGGACGAAAAATATGATTTTGTGGTCTCGAGAGCTGTTACACGCTTGGCAGATTTCACGCCGTGGATTCGCAATAAATTCGAGAAGAAGGATAAAAATGGAATTCCAAATGGTATTCTTTACCTGAAAGGTGGAGACCTGAAAGAAGAAATAAAAGAATCTAAACTAAAAGCTGAATTGCATCCCCTTTCATCGTACTTTAAAGAAGATTTCTTCGATACAAAATATGTGGTCTACGTACCAATGTAAAATAACAATAGCTTCTAAAAAAGAAGCTATTGTTATTTTACATGTTCCCATTTCGGCAATTTCATTCGTTGATGAATCACTTCAGTTGAATCCCGATAGATACGCATACATTTTACTATATATTCTACTTTCTCATAATAAGAAGCATTTTCTAAAAAATCAGGTTCTGGAAGAAAATACATTTGAAAATAGAATAGAGAATTCCCCCTCAAATTAGTAAGTTTTACTGTCAAAGGTTTCCACAAAACTTCTGTTCTATCAATGTCGTATTCATTTTTGAATAATTTCATCAGTCGTCGAGAATTTTTCCCTTTTTTACTGAAATGGCTATATACTTTATTAATATTAATAGCTATGCCGCCAAGAGGATTTATTATTACTGGGTTTTTATTAACTCCCCACATATAGGCCGTTCGATATTGCTTCTTACGAGCTTCATATTTCTGATCTGGCGTAAGACCTTTGTTAATCCCTACAGTATCGATTTCTAACGTGTCTTTCTTAACAGTGTCATGAAATGAATATTTCATAATTGAAATACCATTTGGTGTGAAACTACTCAAAAAGAGTAAGCAAAAAGTAATAGAAGTTATAAAGATAGCCTTCATAAAAAACGGGTTGCATCTGTTAAAGATACAACCCGTATAAGCTGACGGTTAGTTATTTAACTTTAATTAACCACCCAACTCCTTAGATATCTCAACACCGATCATATTCACCTCTTCGTCCATCCCAAAAAGAGGTAGACCTGTTTCTGGATGTAACTTCAGCCAAGTCGTATCGGTATCTTTTATTATCTGAACATATTCTTTACCGTCTTTGAAAATTGTATAGGTATCTTTTTCATCTGGAAAAACAGAATAAACGATTTCTCCAACCTCTATATCAAATGGTTCTTGCATTTCCATAACTAATGTAATTTAAATAGACAAAAGTAATACTCCTGTCAAGAAAAAGAGCCAAAGGTTTGGAATAAAAAAAAACTAATCCTTATATTTAGCGCACCAGTTATGAACATTCTTGAGAAAATCGCATTGACCAAAATAAAAGGTATTGGCCCAAAATTGAGCCGTATTCTATTGGCATATAATGGATCCGTCGAAGAAATTTTCAGAAGTTCTAAAAAACAGCTTTTAGCCATCCCAACCATTGGGGAAGTCTTAGCAGAAAACATTGTTTCAAAATCCTATCTCCAAGAAGCTGAGGATGAGTACAATTTTACCCAAAAGCATGGGATCGAAATAGCTTGGATAGAAGATAAAAACTATCCAAAGCGACTAAAAAATTGTGATGATGCACCTATCCTGCTTTATTATAAAGGTGCAGCCTCGCTAAACCCGACAAGAGCAATCAGCATAGTGGGCACACGCAACTCTACATCTTACGGCAAACGAATTTGTGAAGAGTTTATTCAACAACTCAAGCCCTATGATGTACAAGTTATCAGTGGTCTCGCCTATGGAATTGATAGTTTTGCTCACCGTGAATCCTTAAAAAATCAAATTCCAACAATTGGTATTTTAGGGCATGGACTAGACAGAATTTATCCATCTGCCCACCGAGAATTAGCCTCTCGCATGCTAGAAAATGGCGGATTATTAACAGAATTTCCGTCAGGAACAAATCCAGATAGACAAAACTTCCCCATGCGCAATCGCATTATTGCGGGATTAGCAGATGTGACAATAGTCGTAGAAGCAGCACTAAAAGGAGGAGCATTGATAACTGCTGAAATTGCCAATACCTACAATCGCGATGTATGCGCTTTTCCGGGTGGAATTGACCAAGAATATTCTGCCGGATGCAACTATCTGATTAAAACAAATCGCGCACACCTAATCAGAAATACAGATGATTTAGCGTATTTGATGAATTGGGAAAAAGAGGATAAAAATAAGACTGCTAAACAATTGAAGCTTATCCCTGAAAACATGACCAAGGATGAGAAGAAAGTCTACGATCATATAAAAGAAAATGGTCAAGCAAGCATCGACGACATCAGTCTATATTGCGATTGGCCACAAAGCAAGCTAGCAATAGTCTTGCTCGAAATGGAGATGAAATCACTTATCGTCTCTCTACCTGGAAAAACATATAAATTAATCTAACCTTGTATAAACATCTATGACAACAGAAACACAACAAACCAAAGGCATTTGGAAAGTTATTGGGGCTTCCTCACTTGGAACGCTCATTGAGTGGTACGACTTTTTTATCTTTGGTAGTTTATCTATCGTAATTTCAACCAAATTTTTCCCTGCTGACAATCCTACAGCAGCCTTTCTTTCGACCTTAGCAACTTTTGCAGCAGGATTTGTAGTTAGACCGTTTGGCGCATTATTTTTTGGCCGCCTAGGTGATATTATTGGAAGAAAATACACTTTTATGGTCACATTACTGCTGATGGGTGGGGCTACTTTTCTTATTGGCTGTATTCCGAGTTATGAAACGATTGGTTTTTGGGCACCCGTACTAGTTCTTGTACTAAGATTACTTCAAGGTCTTGCTTTGGGAGGCGAATATGGTGGTGCTGCGACTTATGTAGCTGAGCATAGTCCCAAAGGTCAACGTGGGTATTGGACATCTTGGATTCAGACAACAGCAACATTTGGATTATTTGTATCCCTAATTGTTATTCTTATCACCCGAACTTTGATGAGCGAAGAGCAATTTGACGAATGGGGATGGCGTGTACCGTTTTTATTATCTATTGCAATGGTGTATGTTTCCTATTTGATTCGTAAAAATATGGATGAATCACCTGAATTCAAGAAAGTGAAAGCAGAAGGAAAAACTTCTAAAAATCCACTAAAAGAAAGTTTTGGTAATAAATACAACCTTAAGTTCGTGTTGCTGGCTTTATTTGGCGCAGCGATGGGACAAGGTGTGGTATGGTATACAGGTCAGTTTTATTCTATGAGTTTCATGAAAACCGTCATGCATTTGCATACGGATCAAGCGGATATGATATTAGGAATTGCACTCCTTTGCGGAACGCCATTTTTTATTGTATTCGGATGGCTATCAGATAAAGTTGGTCGCAAATGGATTATGCTAACTGGGATGGCGTTAGCGCTATTGACGTATCGTCCAATCTATGAGCAAATGTATCAATTGACAAATATTGAAAATAAGATAGAACTCGTTGATCAAAAAGAAGTAAGTGAAGAAACGATAGAAAAAGATGATAAGCTAGTTTCGCAAATCATTACACAGCGTGTATATAACGACGGTACAATAACGAAAGAAATCATTACTAATCAACCAGAGAGTGAAATCAAAAAAGATTTACACGGGCATCCTATTGTTCAACAAAAAACTACAGTTCATCTATCTGGAATGAACTATGTATTCTTAATTCTACTAATTTTTATTCAAATCATATACATTACATTAGTTTACGGCCCAATTGCTGCCTTCTTGGTAGAAATATTCCCAGTTAAGATTCGCTATACCTCGATGTCGCTTCCTTATCATATTGGTAATGGTGTATTTGGAGGATTATTACCTGCAATATCAACCTATCTAGCCACTAACGCACAAACCATAAACGATGCTGAATATTATTTAGCAGGATTATGGTATCCAATAATTATATCAGCCGTATGTTTTATTATCGGCGCATTGTACATTAACAAGAATATTTACGCTAAAAATCAATAAAAATGGAATCTATAAAAAAGATATTAGGAATAGTTTGGATTATATTAGCCATTTTGACAGCGTATTTCTGCATTGTACAATTTGGTTTTCCTAAACTGCAGACAGGTCTCCAAGAAGATCTAGTTTTTGGGATAATAATTGTGTTTGTTTTGACACCAATAGTCTCCATTGGATTGGGAGTTTTTGGATACTTTGCCCTAAAAGGCGAATTCGACGACAACAAAATGTAATTTTTCCAACTGAACATCAGCATGATAGGAAGATAAGAGCGATTTACTTTTGAAAATCTCAAAATTTTCCTACTTTTGTGGTGGGTAAGTCCTTTACGACCAGCTCCCTTTGAATCCCCCAGGATGGGAACATAGCAAGGGTATTAGGTTGAGCGGTGCGATAAAGGGAGCTTGCCCACTTTTTGTTTCTATACTTTTCTACTTCCCCAAAATCCTTCATCACTTTTAGCCTTTTAGTTTTACTTTTAGCATATCTTTTCGTTTATTTGTAGTTCGAACAAACACGATTATATGAGTTGGTTTAAAAGAAATAAAGCAGGGATTAATACTGCAACAGCAAATAAAAAAGAGGCTCCTGATGGGATGTGGGACAAATGTCCTTCGTGTAAAAAACCTCTTTTAAATCTAGAACAAATCGAGAACAAATACGTGTGTCAATATTGTGATTACCACATCCGCATTGGTTCTGCAGCATATTTCTCTATTTTATTTGACGACAATCAGTTTACAGAATTATTCCCCAATTTGACAGCTGGTGACCCTTTACAGTTTATTGATAGCAAGCCTTATCATGAGCGATTGGTAGAAAGTCAAAAGAAAACAGGTCTAAAAGATGCTTTGCGCTCGGGACATGGTAAATTGAATGGACACGAAATCGTGATTGCTTGTATGGACTTCAACTTCATCGGTGGTTCGATGGGTTCGGTAGTCGGCGAGAAAATCGCTCGATCAATAGATTATTGCTTGGAACATAAATTGCCATTTATGTTGATTTCAAAATCTGGTGGTGCGCGTATGATGGAAGCTGCATTCTCGTTGATGCAAATGGCTAAAACTTCAGCTAAATTAGCTTTATTAAGCCAAGCTAAATTACCTTATATCTGTTTATTGACTGACCCTACTACTGGCGGTGTAACAGCTTCATATGCGATGTTAGGTGATATCAATATTGCTGAGCCAGGTGCTTTAATTGGTTTTGCAGGACCACGTGTCATCAAAGAAACAATCAAAAAAGATCTTCCGAAAGGTTTCCAAACTTCGGAATTCGTATTAGAGCACGGTTTCTTAGATTTTATCGTAGATAGAAGACAACTTAAAGATAAAGTTTCTACTTTCTTGAAGTTGGTGAAATAACAACTTACTACAAAAGGTCATTCGAATGGAATGACCTTTTGTCTTTTATAACAAATCTAATTCTTTCAACATTCGTTCGGGATTATTCAGAAAAAACTTAGTCAGACGGTATTGGTCAGTATCTTCATAAGCTACTTTATGCATTCCTTTTTCATCCAATTGCCAAATTTCAGCCCCTGGATATGCCAGCAAGATTGGTGAATGCGTCGCAATTATAAATTGTGAATCTTGATTCAATAACTCTTTCATACGTACCATCATATTCATTTGTCTAGATAAGGATAGCGCAGATTCAGGCTCATCAAAAATATATAATCCTTTACCCTTTAATCTGGTATGCAATAATGCCATAAAACTTTCACCATGTGAACAATGATGTAATGAACCTCCATAAAACTCCTGTACACCGTAATTATCAATAGCAGATGCTACATTGTAAAAACTCTCAGCGCGCAAGAAATAACCATCCTTATTTCGCCATGCTGTACGCGTAATCTTTAAATCTTCAAATAATGCGGAATGCGAACTCATGGTTTCGAAATTAAAATTTCGACTTCCTCCTTCAGGATTAAATCCTGCTTGAATAGCTATGGCTTCTACTAATGTAGATTTGCCCATACCATTCTCACCTACTATAAAAGTAATAGGGTTGGTAAATTCGAGTTCGGTCAGATTACGCAGAGCCTTAATATTATAAGGATAAGCTTTGCGCTCTTTTTTCGGTTTTAGGTTTCTTATTTTGGATATATAAATCATTATTTAAAAACGATATGATTTAAATATAGCAACAAAATATTAATCCACTATATGTATCTCCAAAAACTCCAAAGCCTGCGCTGTTTTAAATAGTTTTGATTATTTTGATTTGTATAGGCTTCTCGTTCAAAAGAAATATTGCGATAGGCTTTATCAAAATTTTTGTATTGGATATAGCGAACCAAAAATTCTGTTATATACCAAATGTAAAAAGGGAAAACAGCCAGCTCTAACGCTTGGATCAGATGGATTCGTTCGTGGTTAAGCAAAAACTTATCGACTTTCAACCCAGCTCTTTTTAAAAAAATAAAAGGAAAAATAGTAATAGCCTCAGCCTTTCCAAAAGAAAATACTTTAGTCCAAAATCTACTTACTAATATTTTACCTTTCATTCCTGCAATTATACATTAAAATGCACAACAATTATTCCTAACTTTATTATTTGCGACATAGGTTGTATATTTGTTATCTTTAAGTAAAACACGTGCGGGTATGCCTTACAAAGAACGAGAAATAAATAAATTGTACTATACAATGGGAGAAGTGACTGAAATGTTCGGTGTGAACGCTTCTCAAGTTCGTTTTTATGAACGTGAATTTGATATTCTTCAACCAAAGAAGAATAAAAAAGGAAATCGTCTTTTCACGCAAGAGGATATTGCAAACTTGAAAATCATCTTTAATTTGGTGAAAGACAAAGGCTATACACTACAAGGTGCTCGTGAATATTTGAAGACAAATAAATCCGAAGCAAAAGAGAACCAACGTGTAGTAGATTCTCTTGAGCGTCTGAAATCTTTTTTGATTGAAGTACGCGATAGTTTGTAGGCTATCTATTTGCTAATTCAATCACTTCCAAATTTTCTATTTTTCCAGCATTTAGCTCAAAACGCATTAATGTTCTGATTTTGTGCCATCCTTGCTTTCCAGCAGCGCCAGGATTAAGGTGTAATAATTGCAAATTTTGGTCATACTGTACTTTTAAAATATGTGAATGACCACAGATAAAAAGTTTCGGTGGATTTTTGGTAATCTCGGCTTTTACTAATGAAGAATATCGTCCAGGATAGCCTCCTATATGTGTCATCCATACATCTACCCCTTCACATTCGAACCGTAAATGTTCGAGACAGTGCACCTGAATAGTTTTGTCATCTATATTACCATACACTCCACGGAAAGGTTTGAAAGCTTCTAATTTCTCGACTACATCGTACGAACCAAAATCTCCTGCATGCCAGACTTCATCACAATCCTTGAAATGGGTAAAAACCGCATCATCCAAATAGCTGTGTGTATCGGAAATCAATCCTATTTTTTTCATAGTGTTAAAAAGCTAAAAAGAATGGTTTTAATATTGTTCTGTATGCTTCCGAATAAACACCCTTTTCTTGGTAAATCACAAACTCTTCCTTCTTAAATGCTTCTGTTGTTTGTCTACTAAGTGAGATTATATTTCGAATAACTTCCGAATCCGAAAAGGATTTTATAGCAACCAATTTGATCAAATGCAATCCCTGACGCTTACCTTCATTAATGACATATTCGGCTAATTCATTTGGCAGAATCAGTTCCAACTGACCATTGTACGATAAATTTGCGTTAGTAAAATCTATAAGATTTTTAAAAAAATCAAAATCTGTGTGTCGAGCTATTTTTTTTCTTGCATCCGGATTATGCAGTGAATTGGTATAAAAAGGTGGATTACTTACAATTAAATCATATTTATTAGCCGCTTGTAAATCTTCGAAAGATCCTAAATTTCCTTGAATACGCGAAGCAAAGGGGGAATTTTTAAAATTGTTCAGCGAAGTCTGGTATGCTTGTATATCAATTTCGACAGCGTCGATATTTGCATCCTCAAAACGCTGTGCTAACATTAGCGCAATTACGCCTGTCCCTGTTCCTATATCTAATATGTGATAAGGGTTATTTGCCTGCACCAATGCACCCAACAATACACCATCCGTATTGATTTTCATCGCACATCCTTGCTGATTTATTTCAAACTCTTTAAACCTAAATACTGATCCCATGTCTAACAAAGGTAGCCAATTTACTATTTAAGAACTTGAATTTAATGCATACTTTAGTATAAAATAACCAATATGAAATTACAAATCATCCTTGCATACTTACTTTTTTCAATTACGTCCATTCCAGTAATTTATGGTCAAAATGCCTGTGAAAATATCATAACCATTACGGTAGAAAAATTACCTCAACTCTTGAAAAACAATGACTATCAGGAAATCGACAACAAGCTCAACACAATCGAAGCGACTTGTGGCCTTTCAGAGTTCACGCTACGAACGCGTATTATTTACCAAATCATAAGCAGAGAAAACTCAAAGGAAAATCGTCAAAAATATCTTCGTAATAGATTTGATCGGATACTTATTATTCGTTGGGACGACTCCTATCTTTCAGACCATCAAGAAATTTTTCTTGCGCACAAGAAAAATTATGAATATATCCCAATGAGACATCCCGTAGATTCACTCTTAAAAATCAAAGCCTCATCCATTTTAAATTCTCCAAGCTATAATGATATTGATATCGAAGAAAAAGCTTTATTGTATCTATTCAAAGATGATATTGAGATGTATACTAGTATAACTGAAGCACAATACAACGAGAAGAAAAAAGTACAAATGCGTTCTAAAGAGGCTGAGAATAAATATAAATCTACATTTGGTTTGCATACAGGGGTATTTATGCCTCTTGGTGAAAATGACTTTTTTGGAAAATCTGTTACAGGGGGTGTTTCTTATATGGGTCCATTTTCTAATGACTTTGTTCTTGACCTACACTATAAATTTAGAGTTCACCCCAAGTCTCGTGTATTTGATTTTAGATATAAAGACAACATAAGGGAAGTAGACGCTATTACCAGTCATGTCATATCCATAGGAGGGGGATATAAATTATTGGATAAGAATAAATTTATTATTTTACCAAAGGTAAATCTTGGGCTGGGTTTTATATGGACAGGATTATCCGAAAAAGAATATGGAGAGGACGATGAAGGCAATGAAACTGAAACTCTAAGACTACGTAATGTAAATACCCTGCACTCTACTATCGGAATTACCTTTATGAGGCATGTATACGATAATCTTTATTTTGGATTTGAGAGCAATTTACACTTAATTCCTTACCAATGGGATAGCCATTTGCAATCACCTATCCCATCTAAATATGCTTCGCTAGAGTTTTTTGTACGTTTTTAGCTTTTTAAAACACGCTGAATTTCGTCTAATTTCATCAATGCTTCGACTGGAGTCAATGTATTCACATCCAGATTATTCAACATGTCGCGAATTTTCTCCAAAACTGGGTCATCAATTGCAAACATTTGCAATTGATGCGCTTGTTTTTGAATTTTGCGCATACTGTCTTTAATTTTCTCACCGCCTGTACGCTCTTGCTCTAGACGCTTCAATATTTCCGAAGCACGACCAATTAATTTGGGTGGCATACCTGCCAATTTAGCAACATGAATACCAAAGCTATGCTCTGAACCTCCAGGCATTAGCTTGCGCAAGAAAATCACTTTGTTGTTCAACTCTTTTACGGTGACATTGAAATTCTTAATGCGTGGCATCGAATTATTGAGTTCATTCAATTCATGATAATGCGTAGCAAATAAGGTCTTCGCTCGTGCGGAAGGATGATTGTGCAAAAATTCGGCTATAGCCCAAGCAATGGAAATACCATCATATGTGCTCGTACCACGGCCAATTTCATCCAATAAAATCAATGAGCGATCTGAAAGATTATTCATGATGCTTGCAGTCTCGTTCATCTCCACCATAAAAGTAGATTCACCAGAGGAAAGATTATCCGACGCACCCACGCGCGTAAATATCTTATCCACCAAGCCAATAGAAGCTTCCTTTGCAGGTACAAAAGATCCAATTTGCGCCATCAAGACAATCAAACCAGTTTGACGAAGTAAAGCTGACTTACCCGCCATATTTGGACCTGTGATTATTATGATTTGCTGTGTATCAGGATCCAAATACGTATCATTCGTGATGTAATCCTCACCTATTGGTAAGTTTCGCTCAATCACAGGATGACGACCACCTTTAATATCCAAAATTTTAGAATCTGAAATTTCGGGCTTGACATAGTAATTTTTCTGCGCGATAGTTGCAAAATTCAAGAGCACATCTAATTTTGCAATTAACTGTGCATTGAGCTGAATGGGCTTTATGTATTCCGATATGGAAACTAATAATTCGCCATAAATTCTATTCTCAATGACTTGAATTTTTTCTTCAGCACCTAAAATTTGATCTTCATATTCCTTTAGTTCTTCGGTAATGTAGCGCTCTGCATTGACTAGCGTTTGCTTACGAATCCAGCCTTCAGGAACTTTATCTTTGTGCGTATTGGTCACTTCAAGGTAATAGCCAAACACATTATTGAATGCTATTTTTAAGGAAGGAATTCCTGTTGCTTCAGCTTCACGCTTTTGGATTTCTAACAAATACCCTTTACCGCCAAAGGCAACTTTTCTCAACTTATCCAAATCTGCATCTACGCCATCTGCAATTACATTTCCCTTATTCAACAATACGGGTGGTTCTGCATGAATCGTATGTTCAATTTTTTCACGGATAATCGCGCAAGTATTCAACTGCTCTGAAATCATACGTAATGATTCTGATTCAGCTACATTTGTTAACAGTTTAAGTTTTTCAATAGCATATAACGAGCGCTTCAACTGCGTAATTTCACGTGGATTGGCTTTCAACAAACCAATTTTTGAAATTAATCGTTCTAGATCACCTACTTGTTTGATTTCTCGAATTAAATCTTCGCGCAGTTGTGTATTGTTATAAAAATACTCCACCACATTTAATCGCTCTTGAATAGACTTGCGGTCTTTCAGGGGCATGACAATCCAACGTTTCAGCAGACGCGCACCCATCGGCGATGAAGTATCATCCAACACATCCGACAAAGTAATCGCATTCTCATTGGGTGAGCCAATCAATTCTAAATTTCGAATTGTAAATCGATCCAGCCACATGTAGCGATCTTCCTCAATTCTAGAAATATGAGAAATATGTTGAAGATTACGGTGTTCCGTTTCATTCAAATAATGCAATGCAACACCTGCCGCCACTATCCCAACTAGCATCCGGTCAATACCAAAACCTTTGAAGGAATTAACTTCAAAGTGTTTTAGTAAAGTTTCGGTAGCATAATCACCCGAATATGGCCATTCGTCTAAATAATAGGTATAATAAGAAGAGCCAAACTGCTCTAAGAATTCTTTAGATTGCTTTCTTGACATTATTACTTCGGTCGGTTTAAAACCTTGAAGTAATTTATCCACATAATTCACTGACCCTTGCGCAACTAAAAATTCGCCAGTTGAGATATCTAAAAATGAAACGCCGACAATAGTCTTATCAAAATAGATAGATGCTAAATAATTGTTGGATTTTTGCTGAACGATATTATCACTGTACGACACACCTGGCGTAACCAATTCGGTAACTCCACGCTTCACAATAGTTTTAGTTTGCTTGGGATCTTCCAATTGATCACATATTGCTACGCGACAACCCGCACGCACTAATTTTGGCAAATAAGTTTCCAACGAATGATGTGGAAAACCAGCTAGTGCTGTTTCAGACTCGGTTCCATTTCCCCTTTTGGTTTGGACAATACCCAAAATTCCGGCAGCTTTGATCGCATCTTCACCAAAAGTTTCGTAAAAATCGCCTACACGAAATAACAATAATGCACCTGGATATTTAGCTTTGATGCTATTATATTGCTGCATTAGAGGAGTTTCTTTCTTTGCCTTTGCCAATGGAAAATAAATTTTAGTTGAAGCGTAAAATTAAGATAAATGCGGTGATTTGACAAGCGCTAATAAAGCTTTAATTTAAGCTAAAAACCTTTGAAAAATTATTAATTCTTCTATTTTCTTAATATTTTTTCCATCTTTTTTCCCTTTGCCAATTCATCGACTACCTTATCCAAATAGCGTACTTTTTGTGTCAATGGATTTACTATATCTTGAATCTTATATCCACAGATACTTCCAGTTATCAAATGTGCATTTTCATTTAGCTTTGCAGATTCAAAAAATTGTTCAAAAGTTGATTTATCCGCTATATGTTGTTGTAATTCTTGTTCAGAAAAACCAGTCAACCAACATATTACTTCGTGCAGCTCAGCAATTGATTTATCTTTTTTTTCGACTTTAGTGACATAATGTGAATAAACAGAAGCAAAAGTCATTTTAGCTATGCGTTCATCATGATGGCTCGTATCTTTCATAGGCTTTGTATTATTGAAATCAACAAATTACTAATAAGAAATTTATTACTATACAAGGTACAATTCTTCATGCAAATTGTACATTTTTTCTTTAGGTTTGCATGAAAAATACCGTATCGCATAGTCATGGCTATCAAAAGAACAAACTCCACCACAGTACGTAAAAAATCGAACAGCAGAAAATCACCAGTTAAAAATTGGTGGCAGAATACTGTCAAATGGACTTTAAGAATCATTTTAGGATTTTTCGCGCTCACTATATTTTGGGTTATTGCTCTTCGATTTATAAATCCACCAGTGACTTATTTGATGATCAAACGCGGATTTGAATGGAAAGCTGCTGGCAAAGGATTCAAAATTGAAAAGGATTGGCTGGATTATGAAGAATTGTCAACGAATCTCAAAAAGGCTGCTATTGCGGGTGAAGATGCGCATTTCATGACGCATAATGGATTTGATACGAAAGCCATCATGGAAGCATTTGAAAAAAATCAAGATGGCAAGCCATTGCGAGGTGGTTCTACAATATCACAACAAACAGCTAAAAATGTATTTTTATGGCCCGAAAGATCATGGGTACGCAAAGGTTTGGAAACCTATTTCACTGCATTGATCGAAATTTTTTGGTCTAAAAAAAGAATATTAGAAGTATATCTAAATGTTATCGAAATGGGGCAAGGTGTCTATGGAGCAGAGGCTGCAGCACAATATTATTTTAATAAATCTGGCAAAAGCTTATCCAAAAAGGAGGCGGCATTGATAATAGCTATTCTCCCAAATCCACGCAAATGGGATGCACGTAGACCTTCTCGCTATGTTAACTCAAGAGCTAATAGCATCGCGAGGTATTTAAATCATTATTCGGTACCGGAGTAAAAAAAGGGAGCTTTTTAGACTCCCTCTTTATACTATATAAAATCTCTATTTCATTAACTTACATTTTTCTTAAACTTCCATAATAGAAATTTGTAGGTTTATCAACTTCTACTAATCCCCCAATATTACTCACCGATGGGTCATTACTTTGTATATAACTCAATTTAAATTTTTTACTTGTACTACCAGGAGCTATAAAAAAGTCTCGAATTGGAGCGAGCTGAGTAGCACGCGCTGAGAAATTAGAATCGTAAATTGGATTCGACAATACTAATTCCCCCTCTTCACTCATTTTGTAATCATATGTTGCGAGTCCAGTAGCATAAGTTGTTCCATTTGGCTTCACTTGATTTTGAATACCAACCTCCGCTTTTGTTGCGCTTGTTAATTTAAAATAACATTGAAGAATATGACGAGCAGGATTCATAGCATCAAATAATCCCAACGATCTTTCATATGTTGCATTGAAATCGCTTATGATTCCAAGAGGTAGCACACGATTAATATGAATCGCATTATAGGTTTTATTGTATGCAAAAAGTGTTTCTATTGGAAGGATTGGTTGCGTGTGTTGACTAATTTTGAATTTTTCATTATTAATATTATAAACGTAAAAGTCCTGTCCCTCTAGTACTCCTTTTATAAAAACTTGATCTCCAACTGTGATGGGTACGTTAAAATTCACCCCCCCCAATTCATAGTTAAATTTCCCTGTAACACTTACAACCGAACCATCAGTGTGTACGTATTGAAATACCACACCTTTAGTAGTAGTCAATACAAATTCCATTAAATTACTTACTCCATTAACATTCAAATAATTGTTTTGATGACTTGAAAAATAATTATTAACAGAATTCACAGAGTTCGTATAGCCGCCTTCTAAATATTGCTTTTGCTCTGCCTCAGATAATTTTACCAATGTTAGATGATTAGAATATCGCTTTCCTTTTAAAACTATAGAATTATCTTCTATGGATACTAACTCAAATTCAACGTCACTTTGTAACCCATTACCAGAACTTCCTCCGTTTACTGATGGTGTAGGATCCTGCAGCAAAGTGATATAATTGTATGTATCAAATATTAATGCAGCATTCATTGTCCATGTCACTCTATAGGTTGATTTTTTAAGAGTATTTGATGCAGCTGTAGAAAAATCAGAAAGCATCTCTATAGTTTGATCTTCTTTGAAATTCATATAGAAACCATATCCTCCGGATGCATTTGTATTGAGCGATGCCTTCCACCCATATGGTGAGGAAAGCAGCTCTGATTGTAATGCTGTTAACAGTTCGCCAACCTTTTGTTCGGGTGATTTATCAAATATATATTCTATTTCACTTTTATTACAGCTAGTAAATGCTAGTATAAAAAGTAAAAATATCCATAACTTTTTCATACAATTCAATATTTTAATTTAATACAATAGGACCATAGAAATAATTGGAAGCATCATCCTTTAATTGAAATCCAGCAAATTTTCTTAGATTGGCCAATCCAGAACTAGCTGGCAACCAATCAGATGCAAATTCATTTGCAGTAAAATAATCAAGTAGTGGCTGCCAACCTTGAATTACAGCACGACCGTTATTATATTGTGTCTGATCGATGCTATTAGTAACATAAGTAAAACGTATATTTCCATCATTTTGGTAAGTGATGGTAAAATCATAATTACCTTGCAAATCAGAAGTTCCAGTAGCTGATCTATAAAAAACCTGCAAGATCATCTTATTTGCACTTTCAAATTGTATGGCAAATCTTTCAGGATATCGACCTGCTGAACCGTTGATGTTTTGTGCTAGCTTAGTTACGACATCATTCCAGACAGTTCTAAATTTTTGTGATTCACCAAACTGTACATAATGTGATCCAGTCTTTAAATCAACGGTTATTGTCTTTAGAAAACCATTTTTAAGCTGATGTAACACTGTTTCGGTAGGATCATTATAATTTTTATTTAAAGCTAAATACATCTCATATTGCAACTCTCTAAAGTCAATATTAAAAAATTGTTTAAAATAATCGACTACTATAGCCTCTTTACGCTTTAATTTTACTTTACCCTCCTCAGTGGATGAATTTGCATATCTATCATAATAAAGCTGTCCTTCCACCAGTAAATGTGCAATGGTTTCAGCAAAATCTTCAGAGAATTCGGCTCTCGCGTACGGGGAAATAAAACCTAAATTTTTTGCTTCATCCGCAGATTTACCTGTCCAATCAGATGTATAATCTCCGGGCGTAACCAATTCAAAAGAAGGAGGAATAACAAATAACTGATTCAAGATGTGCGCAAACTCATGATGTATTGTACGTAATCTTCTTTTAATATTTAAATGATCACCTTCATTTAACGTATTTAAATTATACAATACTATTCTTCTACCAGCGTCAGCTGTACCTAAAGTTTCTGTTCCATTCGAATTATAGACTGTAGATCCAAAAAATACAAATTGTTTCGGAGCATATTTACGGATGAAGGTTTTTCCTGCAACTTTTTCATACACTTTCAAAAAACCATCTAAAACCATTTCTGCGGTTGGCTGTACACGATCTACATTAGGAGGCGAAACATTTTTTGCGATATCACTCATCGACCTGTTAAATCGATAAACAATCTCAATATTATAAGGCTTAGTTAGGGTTTCATCTATCCAATGATCCAATTCCCCTTTGACAAAATTATCAGGATTATAATTTGATAAATCTACGTCTAGATTACTAGAACTTCTTGTACAAGAAGATACTAATCCTATTAATATTATTAATATAATGTGAAATGATATATTTTTCATACTTCTATTATCTAGGATTTAATTCAATATTTGACAACTTTACTTCATTTGGTAGTTGAAACATTCTTCTATTATCATCTGGACCTAAAGTTTCAAAAGTTTCGGTTCCATCGAAATCAATAAAATTGTGCACTACAGGTATACGATGTCTTAAAATATCTAACCACCTCATACCTTCGGTAATAAATGCCAATTGTTTAAACTGAAGAATAGTTTCAATTAGTGCCTTTTCACCATCATCCTCTGGCAAATCAAAATATGCTTTTGCTTTATCTATTGTCACACGATGATTGTTTGCGTTATAATTTTCAATTCTAACTGAAGCAAACTGATTGATATCTTGTAGAGCTTGAACAAAATTTTTCTTTCTGACATAAGCCTCAGCTCTATTAATTAATGCTTCATCAGCAGTAAATAGAGGCACCATGATATATGGCTGCCCTGTATTAGAAGCTGGGTTAGTAACATACCAATATTCATTGAATTTTCTCGTCCAATAATGATTACTACTAGAGTATGACGACCCATTCCATCTAAATGGAACTCCTGCCACTGTATTTCTACCAAAAAGATTTAAATAAGTTGTTCTTCCTAAACCAAATCTACTATAGTATCCTGTACCTTGCCTTTGATATATTGAATAGGTATGGGCTAATAATAAGTTATAATTCTTATCGGCTTTAGTATATTCAGTTTGTCTTATTTCTGATGCTTGATCTTTTAATGTAGTTGCTTCAGGTCTCAAATTACCAGTAAAATCTCCATTTTGAAATACTTCATTTGCATGACTTATAACTTTGTCCCAATCACCCTTGAATAGATAAAAACGAGCAGCAAAAGCATTAGCAGATGAGTATGTAAAATGATATTTAGGGACTGACCATTTTCCTCCATTTAACAATTTAATGCCATCTTCTAAATCTTTTTGAATTTGATCATATACCGACTGTACTGTTCCACGACTATATGTTTTTATCGCAATCTTTTCTGGCTCATTTACATACGGTATCCCAGGACTATCATTCTGCCCGCCGACAACATATGCCTTTGCAAAAAAAGTAACTAACATAAAATGTGAATAAGCCCTTGCGATTAAAGCTTCTCCTTTATATGGTAATACTGAGTTATCAAAATTACCTTTTTCAATTGCCTCAAGTGCTTGATTAGCTGCTGCAATTGCGGTGTAACACCCATTCCAGTATTGCGTAGGTGTATTATTACCATTTCCTGGAACATCTTCCCATTGATAAAGAGCAACATACGGCTCTAATAAAGGTGCTCCAATAGATGGTCCTTTATCATTTACATTATCTGAATAGGCTTCAGCCATCGCCTGATTTCCATACATTGGATATGCAGACGCAACTAATTTTGCTACTTTCTCTACAGTATTAATCTCTGTACGCATATCTGGAGCTTGATCCAAATATTTCTCACAGGATGAAAAAAATATAGAAATCGTTATTAATATATATATATACGTTCTCATTATAATCAATTTAAAAACCTAACTTAAGTGAAAAAGTGTATTGCTTTGGAATTGGCATCGCTACACCACCATTATTAAAAAACTCAGGATCTGCACCATTAAGCTTTCTATCAGAATAAAGTAAAGCAATATTATTACCTACAAGAGAAATCTGGGCTGAATTAAAATGAAGTTTGCTTAAAAATTTAGCTGGAATTATATAAGATAGAGCAACTTGCTTCAATCGAATGAAATCTCCATTAGCTACACGTTCTGTGGAATAATTATAGTTGTTGTACGTATAAATTGCATCAACTGGAGTCCTACCATCGGAACGCAACACAAGACTATTTCTCACATATGGGTCGAGCAAAGAAGGGATATTCGTAAAAGATTCATCACCAGGAGTTAACCACCTATTCACCATATCTTTCGATATAGTCTGTAAGTCAGTATATTGCACATTGTAATCCGGCTGAAGTCGTATAAAATTTCCTTTTGAAAATGTTAACAAGCCAGATAAGGAGATATTTTTATAAGAGAATTGATTAAAGAAACCGCCAGAAAGTGTCGGGTCAACAGGTCCATGATATTTCAAATATTGAATATTCTCACTTCGTGTATCGACATATGTATCCTTAACTCCCTCTAATCCTATAAATGTTGGATAGCCATACTGAGGATTTAGACCATCAAATTGAATAGAAAATAGTCCTCTTTGGGCATATCCATTTACAGCAGCTCCTTCAGCGCGCACTAAAGTCCATATATTCTGATTAACGTCTAATCTTGTAATCTTGTTCGTATTGTGAGCAAAATTCAATTGTGTCCTCCATCTAAATCCATCTTCAATTTTAATTGGATTACCAGCCACTGTTACCTCCACACCATTAGACTCCATATCAGCATAATTTGTGAGTTTTGTATATTGACCTCCGATACCTGAAGTTCTGATTAAGCCAATTAAATCAAAATTTTTGCGTTTATACCAATCAACAGTAACATCAATCTTATTATTAAATAGTGATAAATCGGACCCTATATTCAATTCATATAATTTCTCCCAAGTCAATTCTGAATTTTCCAAACTGCTTATTGCAACAAGAGATTCTTTTTCATCTTCATAAGGTCTACGAGCAACTTGATTGTAGAATATGGCAGTGGAATTTCTTGCAGCACCAAGACTTGCAACAAGACCGTACGTAGCACGAATGCTTGCGCCAGAAATAACATTATTATCTTTAAAAAACTTTTCTTGATCTATATTCCATTTTCCTGAAATATTCCATGTGGGTAACCATCTCGCTACTTTCGATTCGCCCAATAAATTCGATCCATCATAACGCGTTGTAAAATTTACAGCGTATCTATCTTTATAAGCGTACGCCCCTCTTAACATACCTGCAACAAAACGCTCATAATCATATCCCATACCAAAATATGGATCTCCACCTTCAATCATTTTCTTGAAATAACGATAATTAGGATTAACTAATCCACCATTTTCAAATTGATATCCGACCCCATCATAATCCGAATTTTGTCTATCAGTTTGTCTTATTTCAAAAGACCCAAAGACATCCATAATATGAGAATCATTGATTTTTTTATTGTAATTAAGGTTATTTCTGAAATAAAAATTCTTCAAATTATTCAGGGTAGTATTGAAAAATCCCCCATCAGGAATTAATACAATTGGAGGGTAATTAGGGTTATCGGGATCTTTGTATAAGAATCTATTTTGATCAGCAATCGTATGATCTTGATTTGCTTGGTAAGATTTTATTACTTTAGAATTTTCTTTTATAAAGTGCTGCCTTTCTGTACGTGCGTTACGATAAGCACCATCGACAGAATACATTAATTGGGGAGTAATCTGATATTTTATTCCTCCTTGTAACTTCACATCAATCATACCCAATGTCAAATAATTATTGTCCAATTCATTCAATATATTAAATGACCCATAATTTCTGACGAAATACTCTAAATCACCATTTTCATCATACGGTGTTATTAAACGACTTGTATTTAAAGCATAAGAATAAGGGTTTATATCAAAATCTCTTGAATAAGAGCCATACACCGGATCAGACATTCGAGTCATCGTCCCTGGCGCTTTTTGGTCACGAATGGAGGTATTAACTAAAAATTCAGCTGTTAATTTATCATTCAATTTTACAGTATTTCGTAAATTTCCAGTATATCGTCTTACATTATCTCCCATAGTCTGACCTGAATCATGTGTAAAACTCGATGAGAAATATGTCTGTGATCGACTAGTACCTGAACTTACACTCAAGGAATGCTCCTGCAACAGAGAATTTTTGAACAGAATATCAAACCAATCTGTATTAGCTTGCGCATAACGAGTTAAAAATTTAAGTTGGTCATCTAATGTATTATTTAAAGCATAAGTTTCCGTCACATCGTCATACTCATACATTTTGTTATACATTTTATAAAATATACCACCTGTAGATGCCCTAGAAGCAGAGCTATGATTAAAGTACCCTTTATTTTTTAATTCAATCATAATTGACATTTGCTCCGCAGAATTCATGATATCAAACTGATCATAGTTTGGTTTCAAATAAGAGGTTAATGTATTTGAATAATTGAATAACGGCTTCCCATCAGTATTTCGACCTTTTTTTGTAGTAATAACGATCACGCCATTCATCGCTCGTGCACCATACATAGCTGTAGCAGCGGCGTCCTTCAAAATAGTAAATGATTCTATATCGTCAGGGTTGATACCTGCTACTGATGATCCGATTAAGGTATTTGCATCACCTGTTGATAGCGCTTCATTAGAAATATTAACGTTATCTTCTAATATAATACCATCAACAACCCAAAGAGGCTTATTATCTCCAGATAAAGAAGTGGCTCCTCGAACACGAATTTTCGGTGCTGCTCCAAATGTACCTGATACGTTTTGTACAGACACACCAGCGACCTGACCTTCAAGCATTCTTGAAACATCAGGTATACCTGGGCGCTCTGCATCTTTAGCACTGACTTTAGCTGCAGCACCAGTAAATAATTTACGATCAATATTCTGGTATCCTGTGGCTACTACTTGTACTTCTTCTATACTTGACTCTACAGTAGAAAGAGTTATTTTAATATTATTTAAGTTAGTAATACTTAATCGTGTTGATTTGTAACCTAAATATCTTGCCTCAATTGTATTTCCTACATTAGCTGGGGTTTGGAATTTACCATCTTTATCAGTCATGCTGGATGTAGATGTTCCTACCACAGTAATAGATACGCTAGCCAACGGATTTCCTTGATCATCTACGACAATGCCCGAAGCTCTTGTTTGCAAATTTTTCGTGGATGTATTTGGGTTTGCTATTACGCTTACTAATATTGTATTAGATACAAGTTTATACTCGAAAAGGTCCTTAGAAAGGAGCTTGGATAGAACTGTTTCTAAAGACTCATCTTTAACATGTAGAGATACTTTGGATACTTTGTTAAGTACTTCATCATTATACAAAAACTTATAATGGCTTTGCGATGCAATAGTTTTAAATACATCTTCCAATTTCGCATTATTTACATTAAAGGAAATGGTTTGAGCAGATGTATTTGCGGAAACAAATTGTAAACTAGCCAAGAAAATGAAAATAAAAACTTTCATATACAGCAAGGTTTGTTTGAGAATAAAGGACTTCTCCTTCGTCTCCTTTAAGAAATTGTTAATCATACATTTGTTAAGGTTTAACATTAAAATTTAGTTAGTAAATCATTTTTAACAGGAATTTTGGCGCATTCCTCAGTTCAATTTTTAGGTAAGGTTTTTATTCATAAATTCAATAGGTTTTTAAAGTAAATAATATCAGTTACAGGTATTAATTTCATTTTTTCCATAGCATAAGACCTGTTGCGAGATCTTAAAAAAGAATTTAATAAGCAGTATTAATTTATAAATCAACACTTTAGATTAGCATATTTTCATTACATTTGTTTTGGTTTTTGCATTAAAAACTAGTTAGTAAATCAATTTTAACAGGAATGTTGGCGCATTCCTGTTATTTATTTTCTACATTTAAATTTTCTCCTTCAATACTCACATGAAGACCTGAAATAAATTCTAACATTTTTTTAACTTCTTTCAAAGGAACGTCTCTTCTCATTTCTCCAGAATATGTATTTTTATTTTTAGATACATCTGCATCAACATGTACTTTCACTCCATACCAATCTTCTATCTGATTTGCAATCCGATTTATTGAATAATTATTGAAATAAAACACGTTATTTTTCCATGCCAAATCAGCATTCAAATTCGCTCGAGTCACTACAAACTCATTATTTCTCCATAATCCGCTAGTATTTGGTTCTAAGATTTGTTCTATTTGCTCTTTCACTAATTTAACTTTGCCCTCTACTAGAGTTGTTTTGAAAGATTTGGCAGAAGAAATTACATTAAACTTAGTACCTAAAACTTCTACTAATCCATTCTGAGTTTCTACAAGAAACTTGCTGTTCTTATATTTTGCTACTTCCAGATAAATTTCTCCCGATAGTAATTTTATCTTACGATCAGCATTTGATTTAGTAGGAATTTGAAGTCTTGAATTTGCATTTACCCATATTTTGGATCCATCAAACATAGCAAACTGAATAATCTTAGCTTTAGGAACTATTAATTCATAAAACGACTCCTCGTCATCATAATCTTTATCTTCAACAATATTTTCTTCATCAAAGGCAATTGATCCATCCTCGTTTAATACAAAGGAATGATCAAGTGTAACCTGTTCGCCGTTTGATTTAACGAGTATAGCCCCTGTAGTTGCTGGTAATATTTCTCCAGAAACATTTCGCAAAACTTTCCCTTCAGCAAGTGAACTTAATTCAGGTTCTGACAGTGTATTATACTTAAAATAGTATAAAAACGAAACACTAAAAAGTACTATAACGACCGATGCTGCAAGTAAAAATCTCATATAATTAATTTTAAATATATTAGATTTACCTTTTTCAATATGAGAGGCTATATTTTCCCAAGCTGCTTGTTTATTAAATGAATTGTATATTATCAAATCTCCTTCAAGAGTTTTAGAATTCATTAAATCATCTAAAACTTTTTGATTTTCTTTAGATTCTGATAACCAGGAATGCAATATTTTTAACTCAGAATCACTGCATTCGTTATTTAAATATTTAGCTAATATTTTAGACAGGTTAGTTTCTTCTTGGTTCATATATAAATAAGAAACCTAACACAATAAAAGGGGTGACAAAAAAAAATTATTTTAGTAAAAAAAGAAACACCAAGAAATATTCTGGATTTAATTTCGATTGAATGTATTTAAGACCACGAAGTTTTTGAGTCTTTATCGTATTAATACTAATGTTTAATTTTGATGCGATTTCTTTAGATGATAATCCATCAAGATAGTATAGCCTAAAAATTTGTTGACAGGCACTAGGAAGGTTAGAGATTAATTTATTCACCTCGGCAATGGCCTCTGTTTTAATCATTGCATTATCAAAATCCAAATAAACAATATCTTCAAAAGGCGTCAGTTCGTGATATTTTGATTCTACTTTTGCACGTCTATGCCAATTCAATATGCTATTCTTCACAGAAGTATACAGAAATGATTTGTAGACATTTTCATTTGGAGTGATTGTATCAAATTTGGTAAACAAGGTCAAAAAAGCTTCTTGTACAAAATCTTCAGCCATTATGTGATCGCCTAAAAGCGTATAAGCAAAAAAGCAAAGATTTTGGTAATGCTTATCGAATTCTTGTTTAACAGATTTGGCTGTAGACATCGATAGATTTATTTTTAATATTTACACAAACATAACGATTTGTTAAAATATAACACACACAGACTTAGGAATTTCTATCATTTTGTAGTTTTCTTTAGAAAAATTTTTTCCTACATCTAAAATAGCAATATCATTTGAATTTTGGTTAGATATAAGCATTTTATTTTCATTTGGGGAAAAATTTAAGTTTCTAGGAGAATTTCCGTGTACGGAAGAATATTTTTCAAATTTTAGAAGATTATTCTCTTCGACTTTAAACTTGAAAATAAAGTTTGCTGACCCTCTATTGGTAGCATAAATGTATTTCCCATTACTACTAATTTTTATATCCGCTCCTCCATGTTCACCCTCAAACGCTTTAGGAAACATTGGAACTATTTGCTTAGAAATCCAATTAGAATTTGAAAATTGAAACACCTCAATTTCACCAGTTAATTCCAACACACTGTATATAGTATTTTCATCCTTTGAGAATGTCAAATGTCTTGGTCCACCACCAAGCTTAGTCTTAATCTCACTTATTTTCTTAAGTGAATACTTGCCATCTACATGCTCAATTCCAAAAACATATATCAAATCTGCACCAAGATCGGACACAAAAACTTGCGATCCGTTCTTCGTAAAAAATGCAGAATGCACATGTGATTGCTTTTGACGCTCTTTAATGATACTCGAACCTTTGAATTCTACCAAATCTTCCATCTGCTTGATACTTCCATTTGCATTCAGCGAGAGTAATGCTAACGAACCACTTGAATAATTTGACACAACTGCTAACGGTTTATCTGGACTTAAAGATACATGACAAGGATGCATACCAGCAGTTGAGGCTTGATTCAAGATAGTATCATTTTTCAAGTCGTAAGCTGTTAACATGCCATTTGTATCTTCATTTACTGCATATAGTATATCGCCATTTCTTGCAAGAAAGGATGGATTACTCATGGCAATAGTTTTTACAAACTTGGCATTACCAGATTTTTCTTCGAAATCATATACGTATACCCCCTTACTCTCACTTCCACTGGTATAAGTTCCTACATACATTTTGTACGTTTGTGCATTTAACGTATTCATATCAATTAAAACAGTTAATACACACAAAAGGATTAAGAGTGGCGCAGAACTTTTCATAGACTCGTTAAATTTCGTTAAATAGATTATTAGCTTAATTCAAAACAGTATATTCGCAGGTATTGATATATTAAGCTTAATATATAAGTAAGATAGTATTATTCATTTGAATAAATAATGCTTTTATAAATTATTCTAATATTTTTGTACCATAAATTTTGACAGACAATTTAATGAAAAAACTTTTTGGAATACTTTTTATTCTAACGGTATATTTAAATACTTTATCGGCACAAGAAAAATTAGTAGATCGCATAATTGCCACAGTAGGTAATGCAAGTATCTTGCAATCCGATTTAGAAATGGAATACACACAATTTTTGGCACAGGGCAACAAACCTGATGACAAAGTAAAGTGTTATATTCTGCAACAATTACTGACACAAAAACTTTTGGCTCAACAAGCTGTAATTGACTCTATTGAAGTTTCAGAAACGGAAGTGGACGATCAGTTGAATATGCGTATAAGATCTATGGTACAACGTGCAGGTGGAAAAGAACGCTTAGAAGAATTTTTAAACCGTTCTATTCTCCAGCATAAAGAAGAGATGCGTCCTGCAGTTGCTGAACAGTTAAAAGGAAACAAAATGCAAGGTCAGATCGTCTCAAAAATAGATGTAACACCAGAAGAGGTTAAGAGATATTTCAATGGTTTAAATACTGACAGTCTTCCTTATTTCAATACGGAGATTGAGTACGCACAATTGGTAATTGATCCTGTTTTGACCAAAGAAGAAAAAGATCAATTTAGAAAGAAAGCTGAAGGTTACCGTCAACAAGTATTGAATGGATCTGACTTCGGAACGATTGCAAGACTATATTCTGAAGACGGCTCAGCACCATATGGTGGAGAATTAGGCTTTAATACCCGTGAAAATTGGGTGAAAGAATTTTCTGCAAATGCATTTAGATTGAAAAAGGGTGAAATTTCTCCAGTGTTTGAAACACAATTTGGTTTTCACTTTTTACAAGTGTTAGAGCGTAGAGGTGAGGAGGTAAACGTGAGACACATATTGATCAAAAAACAAGCTACCATAGAATCCCTAAATCGTGCTAAAGTAAAAATAGATAGTATAGCTAATTTAATTGCTACTAAAAAATTGAGTTTTAATCAGGCTGCTTCCATCTATTCTGATGATCAAAATACAAAATATGCAGGAGGTATAGTATCTAATATGGAGGACCGTTCCACATTAATCCCTGTAGATCAATTGGACGATGTCGAAGTATTTAATGCCATTGACCCATTGAAAGAAGGTGAAATATCGAAACCAATTGTTTATACAGATAAAAGATTAGGCGAAAAATCATACCGTATTTATTACTTACGTTCGAGAATCCCTCCACATAAAGCGAATATGGAACAAGATTTTGCCAAAATCAAAGAAGCTGCAAGACAAGATAAAGTAAACCGAACGCTGAGCGAGTGGTTTGAAACACGAAGAGAAACAACTTATATAGACGTGAATCCAGAATTCATGTCATGTGAAGAGTTAAAAATTTGGACAAAACCGACTAAAGAATTAGCGAGTAAATAACAAAAAAAGATGAGGCTTGAATATATTTTCAAGCCTCATCTTTTTTATATATCAAAAAATATTAACGTTCAAACATCATTTCGAGAATCACTCGCCATTGGAAATCATCTTTCAATTGCCAAACACGAATGTAGTTAAATTTGACTGCTTTATCCTTCGTGTGTATTGTCGCAGTTCCTTGTGAATACGCATACTCACCGCTATACGCACGACCAACTTTTAAAGGCTCAGTTACGATGTCTATACGCTGCTTTTTGATGAAGTTAACGACATTAGTCTTACCTTCAATTTCGTTTTGCCACGGATAATAAAAGCGAACCTCATCCGCCATAAATTCTTTATATGCAGCCTCAGTATCACGTTTTGATATAGTTGAAAACAATTGATCTGTTGATGATATAATATCTTCTCGTTGTTTTAATCGAACTTGTGAACGATGCTTCAAATACCAAGAATCATCAGGCTCTTGATAGGTTAAATCTCTAGCTTTCTGTTTTCCGTAATTCTCTACTTCTGCGCGAAGATCAACTTTCCACACGCCTTTCTTATCACGTTTCCAAATCGTTAAATACTGACCATAACGTTTAATAGCGCCAACTTTTTGGAATTCTAAATTTCCAGAAGTCACACCAAATTCCAAACTTTTGGAAACCAAAGCAAAATTTGGCTCCCAACTCAATACATCAGGTATATTGGGTCTATTATTTAAATAATTAAAAGCATTGACCTCCGAAGGCACATAAAAAGATGAAGTCTTATCAATAATAGATGAAAACGCAGCATGAGGCCCTTCGGCTTTTGCTATAATAGCAGCATTGCGATCCGCTGTGATTAATCCACCTACTTTTTCAGGCAGCTGAGCAAATAATACTTGGCCAGGAATCAAAGCACATGCAAAAGATACGGTTTTAAGAATTGTAGAATACTTCATCAAAAATCATTTGCAATCTCCTAATCAAATCTTATTCCAAAGTGTGCCGTCTTTGCTATCTTTTAATTGAATACCAATAGCATTTAGTTCATTACGAATTTTATCCGAGGTAGCGTAATCTTTATTTGTCTTGGCTTCATTGCGTAATGAGATAACCAATTCCATCAACTTGTCGACACTTTCATTATCAGCACCCAATTGATCGTCCTTTAATCCCATAATATCGAAAACGAAATCATTTAATAATGATTTGATTTTCATTAAAGTCGCTTCATCTACTTGCTGCTTTCCATCGTAGATCGAATTAATCAAACGTACCAATTCAAATAATTCTGCAATTAATACAGGCGAATTAAAATCATCATCCATTGCTGCATAACAGCGTGCTGTAAAAGCATCTAAATCCACATCAATATTTGATTTAGATGAAGGAACAATCTTCTCTAATAACGCAATAGCATTCATCAGACGCTTGTATCCCTTCTCCGCTGCATCTAAAGCATCATTTGAGAAATCCAATGTACTTCTGTAATGCGCCTGCAACATAAAGAAACGCACGGCCATTGGCGAATACCCCTTATTCAATAATGGATGATTACCCGTGAACAATTCACCTGGCAAGAAACCATTGCCAGCTGATTTAGACATTCGCGCTCCATTTACAGTTAGCATATTGGTATGCATCCAGTATTTTGAAGGCGTGGTATGATTACAAGCCTGTGATTGCGCAATCTCATTCGTGTGGTGCGTAGCAGCCAAATCCATTCCACCACCGTGGATATCAAATTGGTCACCCAAATATTTGCGACTCATCGCCGAACATTCAATATGCCAACCTGGGAACCCCACACTCCAAGGAGCTGGCCAGCGCATAATATGCTCCGGCTTTGCTTTAATCCACAACGCAAAGTCTAATCGACCTCTCTTCTCATCCTGACCACCTAATTCTCTTGTATTATTTAATAAATCTTCAAGATTGCGATTGGTCAAAATTGTATAATTGTGTTCTTTGGTGTATTTGTCAACATCAAAATAAACCGTACCGTTTACTTCATATGCATAACCATTTGCAATGATTTGCTTCACCATTTCGATTTGCTCGGAAATATGACCCGTGGCAGTAGGTTCAATGCTTGGCGGCAAAGTGTTGAACAGGCGTAACATATCGTGGAAACCAATCGTATATTTCTGCACGATTTCCATTGGCTCCAACTGCTCTAACTTTGCTTTTTTAGCGAATTTGTCATCGCCTTCATCATTATCACCTTCCAAGTGACCTGCGTCCGTAATATTACGAACATAGCGCACTTTATACCCCAAATGAAGTAAGTATCGGAATATTAAATCAAATGAAACGAAAGTTCTACAATTTCCTAAATGTACATCACTATAAACGGTAGGACCACATACATACATCCCTACAAGATTTGGATGTATCGGCTCAAACTTTTCTTTTTTACGTGTTAATGTATTATAAAGTACCAGATTGTGTTGCATATAGAACTCTAGCTTGCTTGATTTATTAAATTATTTTTGTCTGAAATATACTTGAATAGGAACACCCGTGAAATCAAAATTCTCACGTAATTTGTTCTCTACATAACGTTTGTACGGATCTTTGATATACTGTGGCAAATTACAGAAGAAAGCAAACATTGGTGCTTTTCCTGGTAATTGCGTTGCGTATTTCACTTTAATGTATTTTCCTTTGATAGCAGGCGGCGGGTAATTTTCAATTACACCTAACATCACTTCATTCAATTTCGAAGTAGGGATTTTCTTTGTTTTATTTTTATGTACTTCCATCGCAACTTCCACAACTCTGAAAATACGTTGTTTCTCTGTCACGGACGTGAAAATAATTGGTATATCAGTAAATGGCGCAATTTTTTCTTTGATACGAGCTTCAAACTCTTTCATCGTTTTGTTGTCTTTCTCAATGGTATCCCATTTATTAACAACAATAACAATTCCTTTTTTATTTTTCTCTGCTAAATGAAAGATATTAATATCTTGTGCCTCAATACCATCATTCGCATCAATCATCAACACAACAACATCCGAATCCTCTAATGCACGAATAGTACGCATGACCGAGTAGAACTCGATATCTTCGTTTACTTTACTTTTACGACGAAGACCTGCAGTATCTACTAATAAGAATTCATGTCCGAATTGATTATAATGTATTTTGATTGTATCACGCGTCGTGCCTGCGATATCTGTCACGATATTACGATCTGTACCCAATAATGCATTCGTCAATGAAGATTTACCCACATTCGGACGACCTACAATCGTTACTTTCGGTAAATAATCTTCTTCCTCTTCTTCTATTGGTGCTGGAAAATGTGATACTACCGCATCTAATAATTCTCCTGTACCCGATCCAGTCGCTGAAGATACATTGTATACTTCTCCTAATCCAAACGCATAAAACTCGGAAGAATCATGGTGCAATTTAGCATGATCTACTTTGTTTGCAACTACATATACTGGCTTTGGCGTACGACGCAGTAAATCTGCGATCTCATCATCCAAATCTGTAATACCTGTTTTCACGTCCACCATAAAAATGATAACTGACGCTTCCTCAATAGCGATATGTACCTGATCACGGATAGCTTCTTCGAAGATATCATCCGATCCATGTACAAAACCACCTGTATCAATTACTGTAAATTTTTTACCAATCCACTCCGCCATTTCGTAATGACGATCACGTGTCACACCACTAAAATCGTCAACGATTGCCTTTCTACTTTCTGTAAGGCGGTTAAATAAAGTCGATTTTCCCACATTCGGGCGACCTACAATTGCAACAATGTTTGCCATATTTTTCTAAATAAATTAATCTCGCGCGTTACCATCCCGGCAACTCATTTCAAAATGAAATATAAGGCACAAAGTTACATAAAATAGATTGTATTATTTTCAGGGAATTGACAATCGGATAGGAGGAACGGGATTAATTCCCGTTCCGACCTTCCACAGCACCGTACGTACCGTTCGGTATACGGCGCTTCCCTAAGTTGTAACACAAACTCGCTTGTATTCTGCTAGTAAAGACGGATATCCCAGGTGTTTAAGATAATCGTTGGAAAGAGTGGTTGACAGTATCCAACTTTTTGCTGTGTGCCAGTAACTTTTCCTTGTGTTAGCCCATTCATACGCCTTATACTTACTTACACCTAGTTGC
>Ga0233369_1000027_pt1 | contig 80869 bp, 66 predicted proteins | sample ElkDunMinimDraft_26_FD_191537 | JGI IMG/M metagenome (GOLD analysis project Ga0233369, IMG submission 191537) | Fecal eukaryotic communites from dung pellets of Tule Elk in California, USA - Elk Dung D16 | ecosystem: Host-associated > Mammals > Digestive system > Large intestine > Fecal | place... | reverse complement strand
CGTCCGGGTGGCTGACGTCGAAGGTGCCCATCTGCGCGCCGCGGCGGCCGCCGGCCGACGAGACGGTGAAGCACATCTTGTCGTAGATATCCATGAAGGACATCGGGCCGGAGGTGTGCGCGCCGGCACCCGCGACGAAGGCGCCGCGCGGACGCAGGGTGCTGAACTCGTAGCCGATGCCGCAGCCGGCCTTGAGCGTCAGGCCGGCCTCGTGGACCTTCTCCAGGATCCCGTCCATGGAGTCGGTGATCGTGCCCGAGACGGTGCAGTTGATCGTGCTGGTGGCGGGCTTGTGCTCCTGCGCACCGGCGTTGGAGGTGATGCGCCCGGCCGGGATCGCGCCGCGGCGCAGCGCCCACAGGAAGCGCTCGTACCAGTACTTGCGCTTCTCGGGCGTCGCCTCCGCCTCCGACAGGGCCCTGGCCACGCGCTGGCAGGTGCCGTCGATATCGGCGTCCACGGCCACGCCGTGCTTGGTCTTGAGCCGGTACTTCTTGTCCCAGATGTCCTGCGAGGCCGGTTGCATCGGGATCTCCCTCTCACCGTGCGTCTTGACTGCTTCCAGACGGACCGTGCTCATGCGTGTGATGTCTCCTGTGCCGGCCGGGGTACGGTGCCCCAGCTTGTTGTTATGGTCGATACCGGCCCCTGAAGGACGCCGACACGCTCGGGTGGGCGGGCTGCGCGTGCTAGCGCCGCGCCCGCTCCCTGGTTTTGCCTGTGTACTGCCCTGGAAGGGCCTTCGGGATGGCATTCGCGGCGCCCGCGTGTCCACGCGCGCCAGATGCTGCATTTTGCCCGAAAACCCTACCCTTGGGATAGGTCCCAAGCGCGGACCCCAATATGTTGTGGAAGGGGTCGGGGCACGCTACGCGCGGCTCCTGGCGAAGTCAACCGCCGTCGGGCGGTTCGTGTCCGGGCCCGCGCGGGGCCACGGAAAACCGCCGCGTTCAGCGCCGATGGAGCCGCCCGCACCGACACTTGCGGGTCCATCCGTGGTGCAGTGCGGCGTGGCCATTGCGCGGCCGGGGCTTGCCCGGGCCGGGGGCCGCGCCCATCTTCACCGGCCCGAACCCCACAGCCGCGACCCCGACCATGCGCCCAGCTCCCACCCTGCTCGTGCTTGCCGCCGCCGCCGCGTTCGGCGGTTTCGCCGCCACCGCCATCCGCGATGTCGTGCAGTCGCCGGCCCAGGCGACGGAGCCGGCCACCGTCTCCACCGCCGCGCCGGTGCCGCTGATGGCCGCGCTGCCGGCAGCGGTCGATGGCCAGGCGCTGCCCTCGCTGGCGCCGATGCTGCGGCGGGTGACGCCCTCGGTGGTGAGCGTGCAGGCCGCGCAGCGGCGCCAGGTCAGCCCGTTCGGCAGCGATCCGCTGTTCGGCCGCATGTTCCCGGAACTGAGCCAGGAGCGGATCGCGCGTTCGCTGGGCTCGGGCGTGGTGGTCGATGCGCGCAACGGCTATGTGCTCACCAATCACCACGTGATCGAGAACGCCGACGAGGTGTCGGTGACCCTGGCCGATGGCCGCACCCTGAAGGCCGAGTTCATCGGCTCCGACCCCGACACCGACGTGGCGCTGATGCGCATCCCGGCCGAGGGCCTGACCGCGCTGCCGCTGGCCGGCGGCGGCGAGCTGGCGGTGGGCGATTTCGTGGTGGCGGTGGGCAATCCCTTCGGCGTCGGCCAGACCGTGACCTCCGGCATCGTCTCGGCCGTGGGCCGCAGCAACGTGCCGGGCGTGGGCTACCAGAACTTCATCCAGACCGATGCCTCGATCAACCCGGGCAATTCCGGCGGCGCGCTGGTCAACCTGCGCGGCGAACTGGTGGGCATCAATACCGCCAGCTTCAATCCGCGCGGCAGCGCCGCCGGCAACATCGGCCTGGGCTTCGCCATCCCGGTGGACCTGGCGCGCAACGTGATGCAGCAGCTGGCCAGCACCGGCAGCGTGCAGCGCGGCACCCTGGGCATCGACACCCAGGCGGTGGACGCGCGCCTGGCCCAGGGCCTGGGGCTGGCCGAGGCGCGCGGCGTGGTGGTCACGCGCCTGCATGGCGATTCGGGTGCGGCCGCGGCGGGGCTGCGCACCGGCGATGTCATCGTCTCGGCCAACGGCCAGCGCATGGACGATCCGGTGAGCCTGCGCAACTTCCAGGGCCTGCAGCCGCTGGATGCGCCGGTGACGCTGGAAGTGCTGCGCGATGGCGAGCCGCGCACGATCACCGCGCGCCTGAGGGCGCTGCCGCGCGATGGCGCCAGCTTCGACGAACGCCTGGCCGGCGCCACCCTGGCCGACCTGCCCGAGGCGGTGCGCCGGCAGAATCCGAACGCGCGCGGTGTGCTGGTGGAGAAGGTCGATCGCGACAGCCGCGCCTGGCGCAACGGACTGCGCGAGGGCGACTACATCTTCGGCGCCAACAGCGGCGAGTTCCGCGACCTGGCGAGCTTCCGCGATACATTGTCCGGAGGCCCGCGCCAGCTGGTGCTGCGGATTTCACGCGGCGGACGCGCGGGGAACCTGATCATGCAGTGACCGGGCTCCCCCGGCCGATCCCCCCAGCGCCACCCTTTCCCTGGAGACCACCGCGATGACTCCCACTTCGACCGACGCCCTCAAGACCAACCTCGGCCAGGCCGGCGCCCACCTCAAGACCGCCGCCGCCGACGCGGGCGACGCCGTGCGCAACGCGGGCGAAGAGCTTCGTGCCGGCGGCTCGGCGATCAAGGCCGACCTGGCCGACACCGCCGCGGCCGGGATCGCCGCGCTCGAGGAAGGCGGCAGCGTCGCGCGCGAACAGGTCGATGCGCTGATGGACAAGAGCCGCGACCTGATCGACAGCGCCGCCGACCTGATCCGCGAGCGTCCGATCGCGTCGTTCGGCGTGGCCTTCGCGGCCGGCTGGATCATCGCCAAGCTCGCCCGCAGCAACAGCTAAGCGGCCGACGTGGCCGAGGACACCGCCAAGCCCGGGACGCCGGGCGCGGAGCCCGGGGGCGCCAGGCCGAAGTCGCCGGGCATCGACGAGACCCTGCGCGGACTCAACGCCGCGCGCCGCGAGACCATGGGTGCCGCCCGCGGCACGCTGTCGGCGCTGCGCCGGCTGGCCGAGGCCGACCTCGCGCTGGCGCGCGGCGCGGTGGGCCGGGGCCTGGTCTGGGCGTCGGTCGCCGCCCTGCTGGGCTGTTCGGCCTGGCTGCTGCTGACGGCGGTGCTGGTGGCCGCGGTCAATGCCCTGGGCCTGGCCTGGGTCTGGTCGCTGCTGGTCGTGGCCGCGGTGTACCTGGTGGTGGCCGGCCTGTGCGCCTGGCGCATGCGCGTCTACCTGCAGCACATGGGCATGCGCGCCACGCGGCGCCAGCTCGCTCAGCTGCGCAGCCGCCGCACCACCGCTCCGGGCCCTGCCGCCGCGCCCGCGCCGCAAGGAGCCGAGTGATGCGTTTCAAGGACCTGGTGCAGCGCGTGGAGGACAACGAGCGCCTGCTCGAACTGCAACGCTCGCATGCCGGCGCCTCGTGGCGCGGGCTGCGCAGTTCCTGGCGCGAGGGCTGGACGCCGACGCGGATCCTGCTGGCCGGCCTGCTCAGCGGCTTCCTGGTGGGACGTGCCCGGCCGGTGCGGCGGATCGCGGGCCTGCCGTCCACGCGCTGGGTGCAGATCGCCACCAGCCTGTGGAGCCTGGGCGCCTCGTTCCGGGCCAAGGATGCGGCCAACACCGCCGAGGCGGCCGCCGACGATGCCGCGGTGGCGTCGGAAGTCGCGGCCGACACCGCCGAGGCCGCCGCCACCGGGACAGGCCCGCGCGCGGCATCGACCGCGGACCTGGCATCGGGCGCCGTGGCGTCCGCGCCCGGGCATCCGCCCGGCGTGCCGGAAGCGCCGCGCCGCGTCGACCCGCAGTGGGATTCGGAGCCGCGTCCGGCCGAAGCCGCGACCGAACTCTCCGAACGCTAGCGGCGGCCTCCGGTCCGCACGCGGCGGCCTGGGTCCCTGCGTCCCCTTCGTTGTCTCTTCCGTCCTTCGCCGTCAGCGTCGCGGCCGGGCATGGCCGGCACGCGCCTGCCTGGCCCGTGCGCGGCCGGACCTGCTGAACCCCGCCAGCGGGCCGGGCGCCGCGCCGGCGCCGCGCGGGTCCGGCGACGGCGTCTCCGGCGCGCGTCCGCCGAGCTGTGGTTCCGTGTCGTCATCCCGAGGCGCCGGCCGCCGACCAACCGGGCGCGGCGGGGCGGCCGGTCACGCGTCCGGTCGCGCGTCCGGGGAACGGTGGTTCCGTGTCGTCAGCCCGAGGCGTCGGCCGCCGACCAACCGGGCGCGGCGGGGCTGCCGCCCTCACGCGCCCGTGGCTCCGCGCCCGCCATGATCCAGCCTGCCCCGATCCAGGCCGACCATGCCCCTCGACGCCGCGCCCACCCGCCAGCTCCCGGACGTTCCCGCCGCGCCACCGCCGCGACCGCAGGGCTCGACCGCATTGCTGGTGCTGGCGACGCTGGCGGTCGGCTTCACCCTGTGGGCCGCGCAGGACCTGATCCTGCCGATCGTGCTGGCGATGTTCTTCGCCCTGGTGGGCAATCCGGTGATTCGGCTGCTGCGCCGGCTGTGGGTGCCGCGCTTCCTGGCCGCGCTGCTGGTGCTGTGCGGCGGCATGGCCGCGGCCGGCACGCTCGCCTACCAGATGGCGCCTTCGGCCATCACCTGGGCGGCCGAGGCGCCGCGCGCGCTGCGCGAGCTGGCGCCCAAGCTGCGCGAACTCACCCGGCCGGTGCTGGAGGCCAACAAGGCCGCCGAAACCTTCGCCCGCGCCGCCGGTGGCGAGACCGGGCGCCGGCCGCAGGTGGTGCAGACCGCGGCCGATCCCTATCGCATGCTCACCGGCACGCCGCGCCTGCTCGCCTCGCTGCTGGCGGTGGTGCTGCTGACCTTCTTCTTCATGGTCTACGGGGTGAACCTGCAGCGCAACGCGATCGCGTTGCTGCCCGGGCGGCAGCAGAAGAAGTTCACCGTGGAGATCCTGCATTCGATCGAGCGCGAGGTTTCGCGCTACGTGCTGACCATCAGCCTGATCAATACCGTGGTCGGGCTGTTGTTCGCCGGCCTGCTGATGCTGATGGACATCCCCATGCCCGAGGCGCTGCTGTGGGGCACGATGGTGGCCCTGCTCAACTTCGCGCCCTATGTGGGGCCGATGATCGGGATGCTGGGGATGCTGCTGGTGGGCTTCGTCACCTTCGACGATCCCTGGCAGGCCCTGATGCCGGCGCTCGTCTACCTGGTGCTGCACACCATCGAGGGCCAGATCGTCACCCCGATCGTGCTGGGCCGCAGGATGGCGCTCTCGCCGCTGGTGCTGATCCTGGCCCTGATGGTGTTCGGCTGGCTGTGGGGCATCATCGGCCTGCTGCTGGCGGTGCCGCTGCTGGTCTGCGTCAAGCTGGTGCTGGCGCGGGTCGAGGGCATGGAGGGCTGGGCCCGGCTGCTGGAGTGAGCGGGCGCCGGCCGGCGCCGGCGACTACAATGGCGCGGTGACCTTTCCCGTCCGCGCGATCACCCTCGACCTCGACGACACGCTGTGGCCGTTCGCGCCGATCGGCGCACGCATCGAGCAGGTGGTCGATGCCTGGATGCGCGAGCACAGCCCGGCCACGGCGCGGATGTTCCCGCTGCTGGAGATGCGCGCGCTGCGCGAACGCATCTGGCGCGAGAATCCGCAGCTGGCGCACGACATCGCCCGGCTGCGCCGGCTCACGTTCGAGATCGCCCTGCGCGACAGCGGCGCCGACGTCGGCCTGGCCGACGCGGCCTACGACGCGTTCTACGCCGAGCGCAACCGGGTCGAGTTCTATCCCGACGCGCTGGACGCGCTGGCGCGCATCGCCGCGCGCGTGCCGGTGGTGGCGCTGAGCAACGGCAATGCCGACCTCGAGCGCATCGGCATCGCCCGGCACTTCGCGTTCCAGCTGCATCCGCGCGAGCACGGCGTGGCCAAGCCCGAGCCGAGCCTGTTCCTGGCCGTGTGCGCGCGGCTGCGGCTGGACCCGGGCGAGGTGCTGCACGTGGGCGACCATGTCGACGCCGATGTCGTCGGCGCCGCGCGCGCCGGGCTGCGCAGTTGCTGGATCCGGCGCCCCGACAACCCCGACGGCCACCTGCACTGGCCGCATGCCGACCCGATCCCGGACCTGGAGTTCGAGAGCCTGGCCGGACTGGCCGACTGGCTGGCCCGGGCCTGATCCCATGGCGCGCATCGGCCGCATCGAGCAGTGGGACGACGCGCGCGGTTATGGCTTCGTGCGGCCGCTCGAATCGCAGGGCGGCGAGTCCGCGCGCGCCTTCGTCCATGTCCGCGCGATCGGGCGCGCGGGACGGCGGCCGGCCGATGGCGACCTGATCCGCTACGACACCGAACGCGACGCGCAGGGCCGGCTCAACGCGGTCGGCGCGTCCTTCGTCGCCGCCGGGGCGATGCAGCGCCAAGCGGCCCTGCGCGGCGGGGCGCGCGGGCGGCGCGACGGCGCGCGCCTGTCCGGCCCGCTGCGGCGCGCCGTCCTGGTCGCGGCCACGGCGGTGCTGGCCGGCGGCTGGCTGCTGGGCGAATGGCCGGGGGCGGTGCCGCTGTGGTACGCGGCCATGAGCCTGCTGGCCTTCCTGGCCTATGGCCACGACAAGCGCGCTGCCGGACGCGGCAGCCGCCGCACGCCCGAGCGCAACCTGCACCTGATCGATCTCGCCGGCGGCTGGCCCGGCGGGCTGCTGGCGCAGCAGGTGCTGCGCCACAAATCCAGCAAGGCCGCCTACCAGGCGGCGTTCTGGACGACGGTGGCGCTCAATGCCGCCGGTTTCGCCTGGCTGCTGCACAGCGGCCGCCTGGCCACGTCGCTGCCGTCCGTGCCCGGCTGAGGCGTCACGTCTTCCTTCCCCCGATTCCGTTCCGGAGTGTTCCCATGACCACCCATCTTCCCCCCGGCTTCGCCCCCGACGCGTCCGCCGCATGGCCGCTGCACCTGCTGCCCGCGGCCGGTTTCCAGGCCTGGCTCGACGCCCAGCCGGAGGCCACGCGCGCCTGGCTGCAGGCGCAGCAGTTCCAGGCCGCCCCCGGCACGCATGCGCTGCTGCCCGGCGCCGACGGGGTGGCCGGCGCGGTGCTGGGCATCGGCGATCCGCTGGATGCGTATTCCTATGCGCACGGCCCGATGGCGCTGCCCGAGGGCGACTGGGCGCCGGCCGGCGAGCTGCCGCCCGACCACGCAGGCGCCCTGCAGCTGGGCTGGGGCCTGGGCGCCTACCGCTATGGCCGCTACAAGTCCGGCGGCCGCGCGCCGGCGCGGCTGGCGCTGCCGGCGCTCGATCCGCTGCAGCGGCACGTGCTCGAGGCCTGCGTGCGCGTGCGCGACCTGGTCAACACGCCCACCGAGGACATGGGGCCCGAGCAGCTGGAAGCGCAGGTGCGCGCGCTGGCGCAGGCGCACGACGCGGCCTTCGAGAGCATCGTCGGCGAGGAATTACTGGCGCAGAACTTCCCGGCCATCCATGCGGTGGGCCGCGCCTCGCACCGCGCGCCCCGGCTGCTGCGGCTGGACTTCGGCGATGCCGCGCATCCGCACCTGGTGCTGGTGGGCAAGGGCGTGTGCTTCGACACCGGCGGCCTGGACATCAAGCCGGCCGACGGCATGCGCAACATGAAAAAGGACATGGGCGGGGCGGCGCATGCGATCGCGCTGGCCGGCCTGCTGATGGCCAGCGGCCTGCCGCTGCGCCTGACCCTGCTGGTGCCGGCGGTGGAGAACGCGATCGGCCCCAACGCCTACCGCCCGGGCGAGGTGATTTCCACGCGCAAGGGCGTGAGCGTGGAGATCGACAACACCGACGCCGAAGGCCGCATCGTGCTGTGCGATGCGCTGGCCCTGGCCGGCGAGCTGTCGCCGGCGCTGATCCTGGATTTCGCCACCCTCACCGGCGCGGCGCGCATCGCCCTGGGCCCGGACCTGCCGGCGCTGTTCGCCAACGACGACGCCCTGGCCGGCGACTGGCTCGCCGCCGGCGAGCGCATGCGCGATCCGCTCTGGCGCATGCCGCTGTGGCGGCCGTACCTGCGCTATCTGACCAGCAACATCGCCGACCTGGCCAACGCCGGCTCGCGCATGGCCGGCGCGGTCACCGCCGCGCTGTACCTGGAGCGATTCGTCCCCGAGGGCACGCCCTGGGCGCACCTGGACGTGTACGCCTGGAACGACAGCGCACGCCCGGGCCGCCCGGCCGGCGGCGAAGCGCTGGGCCTGCGCGCGGCGTTCGAGATGCTGCGGGCGCGCTACGGCTGAGCCCGGCGATGCGGCCGGCCCGGCGCGCGTGGTGGCTGGGCCTGTCCGCGGGCTGCCTGGCGCTGGCCGGCTGCCGCACGCTGGCCGACCACATCGCCCGGCCGCAGGGCCAGGCGCTGCTGCCCGCGTCGACGCTGGCGCGGATCGACCAGGTCGCAGGCGTGCGCCAGGCGTATTTCCACGCCAGCGACGGCGAGCGGCTGGCCTACCGCGACCTGGCGCCGGGCCGCCGCGGGCTGCGGTTCGAGTTCCAGCGCCGCGAGGGCGGCATGGCGTTCTCGCTGGATTTCGAGGGCGAGGCCGCGCCCGTGCCGGCGGGCGCGGCGCGCGGCACGGTGGTGCTGCTGCATGGCTGGGGCCTGGAGGGCAGCGCGATGCTGCCCTGGGCGCTGGCGCTGGCCGAACATGGCTGGCGCGCGATCGTGCCCGACCTGCGCGGGCATGGCCGATCCGGTGCCTCCCCCGGGTTCGGCCCGCGCGAGGGCGAGGACATCGCCGGACTGCTCGCCACGCTGCGCGGGGCCGGCGGGCTGGACGACGGTCCGGTGCTGCTGCTGGGCGTCTCGCATGGCGCGGTCGCGGCCCTGCATGCCGGCGCGCGGCTGGGCGACCAGGTGGCGGGCATCGTCGCGATATCGCCGTATGCCAGCGCCCGCCAGGGCATCCACGGCGTGATCGACGCGGCCAGGCGGATGCCGGCGACGGGCCTGCGCGGGCGCGCGGCGCGGGCCTGGATGCGCTGGCGCTATACACCCGCGGCGGTGGATGCGGCCATGCGCGTGGCCGGCCGGCGCATGGGCGCGGAACTGGCGGCGGTCGAGACCGGCCCGGCGGTGGACGCGCTGCGCGCCTGCACCCTGGTGCTGCACGGCGACGAGGACGGCGTGTTCGAAACGGCCGACGTGCAGGCGCTGGCGCAACGCTCGCCGCAGGCCCGCTTCATTGCGCTCGACGGCGAGAACCACCTGACCGCGCCGCTGCGGCTGGACCTGCTGGCCGCGCCGCTGGCGGCCTGGTTCGCGCAACTGCCGCGCGCGCCGTGTCCGGCATTCGAGTCGCCTGCGGCCGCGGCCGCGCCGCTGCCATCGCTGTAAGGACCGGGCAGGGCAGCGAGGGCAGCGTGCCGGCCCGGTACCCGCGACAGCGGCGGTGATCGCTACGCGGGCTGGCGCTCTGCGCGCGGAGCAGTCGTCGTGGTGAGTGGGAGCGCCCGGATCCAGTCGCGCAGGGTCACCGGCCAGTCATCGATGGCCGCGTTGCGAAGTGTCTGAGGCGTGGACGGCTGTGGGGGCCGGCGCGGCGACGCGGCGCCGCGCCGCTACAGCCAGCCCTTCTCGCGCGCCAGCCGGTAGGCCTCGATGCGGTTGCCCACGCGGAGCTTGCCGATGGCCTCGGACAGGTAGTTGCGCACGGTGCCGTGCGAGAGCCGCAGCTGGGCGGCGATGTCGGCCGCATTCAGGCCTTCGCCGGCCAGGCGCAGCACGCGGCGCTCGCGGTCGCTGAGCGGGTCGGCCTCGCTCCAGGCCTCCAGCGCCAGTTGCGGGTCGATCGCGCGACCACCGCGCTGCACCTGGCGCAGCGCGTCGGCCAGCTGTTCGGCGGGCGCGTCCTTGAGCAGGTAGCCGACGACGCCGGCATCGAGCGCGCGGCGCAGGAAGCCGCCACGCGCGAAGGTGGTGACGATCACCACCTTCGTCCGGAGCTGCTGGCGCCGGATGCGCTGGGCCAGTTCCAGGCCGGTGAGGCCGGGCATTTCGATGTCGGTGACCAGCACGTCGGGGTCGAGCCGCTGCAGTTCGCGCCACGCGCTCTCGCCATCGCCCGCCGTGCCGACCACGTCCAGGTCGCTCTCCAGGCCGAGCAGGGCGGCGAGCGCGCCGCGCAGCATGGCCTGGTCCTCGGCAATCAGGATGCGGATCATGCGCGTCCGGCGGCGTGGGGCATGCGCGGCACGTTAGCAGATGGCCGCGGCCGGCCGCGCGCGCGGGGCCATCGCTCCCTGCGCGCGGCGCGCGCGCTCAGCCATCGTCGTTCGCCGCGAGCGGTACGCGCACTTCGAGGCGGGTGCCGCGTTCCTCGCCGGCGCCGACGCGCAGGCGCCCGCACAGGCCTTCCACCCGCTCGCGCATGCCCGACAGCCCGTTACCCGGAACGATCGCGCCGCCGCGTCCGTCGTCGTCGATGCGCAGCACCGCCTCGCCATCCTCCAGCCCGAAGCTGGCGTGGGCATGGCGCGCGCGCGCATGGCGCTGGATGTTGGTGGCGGCCTCGCGCACGCTCATGGCCAGCACGCTCTCCACGCCGGCCGGCAGGGCGCTGCCGGCGAAGCCGTCGTCGAAGCGGTAGTCGAAGGCGATGCCGTCGGTTTCCAGCAGCAGTTTGGCCGAGGCCAGTTCCGCTGCCAGGCCCGCGGCGCGGATGCCGCTGACCGCGCGCCGCACTTGCGCCAGCGCCTCGCGCGCGACCCGGCTGACCTCGACGATTTCGCCACGCGCGGCGGCCGGATCGCGCTCGATCAGCCGCGCGGCCAGGTCGGACTTGAGCGCCACCATCGACAGCGTGTGCCCGAGCAGATCGTGCAGGTCGCGGCCGATGCGCTCGCGCTCGGCCAAGGCGGCCAGCCTCCGCACTTCATCGTGCGACAGGCGCAGCGCGGCATCGCGTTCCAGGCCGATGCGGTCCACGACCACCATCGCACCGATGATGGTGGTGACCACCGGCATCCACACCGTTGTCTGCCACGGGTACCCGATCCGCCCGGCGTAGAACAGCAGCGCCACGTTCAGTCCGATCAGCCCCAGCAGATAGGGCAGCAGTGCGCGACCGCGACGCGGCTGCAGCATCACGCAGCCGAACACGAAGTAGCTCAGGCCCGAGGGATACCACGGCAGCAGGACGAAGCAGATCACCACCATGCCCAGGGCGGCGGCGTACGCGCGGCGTGGCGACTGCACCACCGCCATCGCATACAGCCACACGAACAGCGGGAAGGAGACGATCGTCATCCATGCCCAGGCGGCGGTATAGCCGAACGCGCCGCCGGACAACGCCGGGGTCAGGAACACCCAGGCCGACCACACCAGATGGATGCCCGCCAACCAGGGCGAGCGGCCGGCGCGCAGGTCCAGGCTGGCGAGGGAACCGGGCTGAGGGTTCAGCCAGCGGGGCAGGGGCGGTGCGCGCACCGGGTGGTCTCCGGGAGGGAAGTGTCGGCAGGGGCTGGCGCGATCATGGCACGCGCCTGCCTCATCACTCGGCGGCCTCCAGCCGGCGCCGTGCCAGCACGAAGCCCGCCGCCGCCACCAGCGCCAGCACGGCCAGGTGCTGCCACAGCGGCGCGCCGGCATCGTGCCCCACCACCTTCAGCGCGAGCTGCGACAGGTGGTAGGCCGGCCACACCGGCGCCAGCCCGGCCAGCCAGTCGGGCAGCATCGACAGCGGCAGCCAGAGGCCGGACAGGAAGGCCATCGGCAGGTACAGCGCGTTGAGCACCACCGGCGCGCTGTTGGCGCCCAGCAGCGAGCCGGCATACAGGCCGATGGCGGCAAAGGGCAGCACGCCGCCCACGTTGACCGCGAACAGCCCGGCCCACTGCGCCGCCGGCAGGCGTACACCGCCGAACGCCGCGGCCAGCGCCGCGAGCAGCAGAGAGATGAGGGCGGCGAACAGCATGGCCATCGCCATCTTCGCCAGCAGCGGCGCGCCGGTCGGGGTGGGTAGGGCGCGGCGCAGGCGCAGGTAGCCGCGCTCGCGGTCGGTGGCAATGGTCACGCCGAAGCCGAACATGGCCGCGCCCATCATGCCGAACACGCCGTAGGTGGCGAGCAGGTACTGCGCGGCGGCGGCGTTGCCGTGATTGAGCAGCACGCCGAACAGCAGGTAGAACATCGCCGGGAAGATGAGCACGGGGATGCAGAACGCCGGCTCGCGCAGCATGCGCAGGAATTCGCACTGCGCCTCGATCAGATAGGCGCGGTGGCGCCGCGGCAGCGCGGCGTGGTGTGGCGCGGGCATGGACATCAGGCGGCCTCCGTGGCGGGGCGGGTAAGGGCGAGGAAGGCGTCGGCAAGGCCGGCGCGGCCGATCTCCATCGCGTGCACGCCCGCGTCGGCCTCCAGCAGGCGGCGCAGCACCGGCTCGGCCGGCTCGGCGACGATGTGCAGGCGATCACCGTCGCGGCTGGCCTCGCGCACGCCCGGCCAGCCTGCGACCAGCGCCGTCGGCAGGCTGGAGACGCAGCGGATCCGCTGCGCCGACACGCGCGCGCGGATCTCGTCGACGCTGCCCTCCGCGAGCAGGCGGCCGCGGTCGATCACTGCGACGCGATGGGCCAGCGCCTCGGCCTCTTCGAGGTAGTGGGTGGTCAGCAGGACCGCACAGCCTTCGGCCACCAGCCCGCGCACGGCTTCCCAAAGGGCCTGGCGCGCTTCGATGTCGAGGCCGGTGGTGGGCTCGTCCAGGCACAGCAGGCGCGGCTGGCCGCAGATGGCCAGGGCGAACTGCACGCGCCGCTGCTGGCCGCCGGAGAGCCGGCCGTAGCGGCGCCGGAGCAGGCCCTGGAGGCCGGCCATCTCCATGCAGTCGGCGATGCTGCGCGGATGCGGGTATCCGCTGCGCACAAGCGCCAGCAGTTCGCCCACCTCGAGTCGCTCGGGGATGCCCGCTGATTGCAGCATGGCGCCGGTCGCCTGTCGTGCCGCCAGGCTGCCAGGTGGCTGGCCGAGGACCGAGACCTCGCCGCTGTCGGCGGCCAGCAGCCCCAGCAGCAGGCCGACCGCGGTGCTCTTGCCGGCGCCGTTGGCGCCCAGCAGGGCGGTCACCTGCCCGGCCTGCAGGGAAAGATCGAGATCCTGCAGCGCCGGGATGGCGCCATAGGCACGGGAGGCGCCGTGGAGACGGGCCAGGGGCGCGGTGGCCGGGATGCTGTCCATGCCGGCAGCTTGGGCGGGCACCGTCCGGCGTGACAGATGCCGCCGTCAGCCGAACCATATGACAGCTGTCAGCGGCTTCGGCGCCGGGCGCCCGCTAGTCTTGCTGCTGCCGTCGTGCAGCGGGCCGCTGGCGTGCGAAGGGGTCACAATCGGCGCAAGTCCACGTCCTGGCATTCCATGAACACAAACGCAGACCTGCTCAGGGAACTTCGTATCGACCGCACGCCGGGCCCACCGCCCTCGCGCCGGGGACTGTGGATCGCGATCGGGATCGCGGTCGTGCTGCTCCTGCTCGCGCTGGGCGGCTGGATGCTGCTCGGCCGCGAACGCGCGCTGCCGGTGCAGACCGCCACCGCTGTGTCGCTGGCCGCCGGCAGTGCGCCGGCCTCGGTGCTCGATGCCTCCGGCTACGTGGTGGCCCGGCGCATGGCCACGGTCTCGGCCAAGATCACCGGGCGCGTGCGCGAGGTGCTGATCGAGGAGGGCATGGCGGTCGAGGAGGGCCAGGTGATGGCCCGGCTCGATCCGATCGACGCCGACGCGCAGCGATCGCTCAGCGCGGCGCAGCTGGCGGCCGCGCGCAGCCAGGCCAGCAGCATCGCCGCGCGGCTGAAGGAAGCCGAGGCCAACGTCGAGCGCCTGTCCAACCTGGTCGACCAGCAGCTGGTCTCGCGGGCGCAGTATGAGCAGGCCGTGGCCGAGCGCGATGCCCTGCGCGCCGAACTGGTCAGCGTGCGGCGCAATGCCGACGTGGCCTCCGGCAGCCTGCGCATCGCCGACCTCGGCGTGGACAACACCGTGGTGCGCGCGCCGTTCGCCGGCGTGGTGGTCGCCAAGGCGGCGCAGCCGGGCGAGATCGTCTCGCCGCTGTCGGCCGGCGGCGGCTTCACCCGCACCGGCATCGGCACCATCGTCGACATGGATTCGCTGGAAGTGGAGGTCGACGTGGGCGAGGCCTACATCGGCCGCGTGCAGCCGAAGATGCCGGTACAGGCCACGCTCAATTCCTACCCGGACTGGAAGATTCCGGCCGAGGTCATCGCGATCATCCCCACCGCCGACCGCGGCAAGGCCACGGTCAAGGTGCGCGTGGCGCTCAAGGAAAAGGACGCGCGGATCGTGCCGGACATGGGCGTGACCGTGAGCTTCCTGGAAAAGGCGGCGGACGCCGGCAGCGAACCCAGGCCCGGCGTGCGCGTGCCGGCATCGGCGGTGGTGGAGCGCGATGGCGCCGACGTGGTGTTCGTGGTCGGCGCGGACGGCATCGTCGAGCGACGCACGGTGCAGCCCGCGGCGACGGTCGGCGACCAGCGCGAGATCGCCTCGGGCCTGGCGCCGGGCGAGACCGTGGTGGTCGACCCGGCCGACGAACTGTCCGATGGGACGAAGGTGTCGACGGGAGCGGCGTCGGCGACATAGACAGCGGCCGTTCCGCGCCGCGGCAAGGCGCGGGCGGCGACGGGCATCGAAGCGTGAATCCGCCGGCGCAGTCCGGCCACAGACACAGCGAGGCAAGCAATGGCATCCCTGGTATCGATCCGCGACCTCACCAAGACCTACCAGCGCGGCCCGGAGAAGGTGGAGGTGCTGCACGGCCTCGACCTGGACATCGAGCAGGGCGACTTCGTCGCGCTGATGGGCCCTTCGGGTTCGGGCAAGACCACCCTGCTCAACCTGATCGGCGGACTCGATACGCCCAGTTCGGGCAGCATCGAGGTCGACGGCCAGCGCATCGACCGGCTCGGCGGCGGACAGCTGTCGCACTGGCGCAGCCAGAACGTCGGCTACGTGTTCCAGTTCTACAACCTGATGCCGGCGCTGAGCGCGCAGAAGAACGTCGAGCTGCCGCTGCTGCTGACCAGGCTCGGCAGCGCGCAGCGCAAGCGCAACGCGCAGATCGCGCTGCAGCTGGTCGGCCTGGCCGACCGCGTCTCGCACAAGCCAGGCGAACTGTCCGGCGGCCAGCAGCAGCGCGTGGCGATCGCGCGCGCCATCGTGTCCGATCCCAAGCTGCTGATCTGCGACGAGCCCACGGGCGATCTCGACCGCCAGTCGGCCGAGGACATCCTGGGCCTGCTGCAGACGCTCAACCGCGAGCACGGCAAGACCATCGTGATGGTCACCCACGATCCCAAGGCGGCCGGATACGCCAGTCGCGTCCTGCACCTGGACAAGGGCAGCCTGGTCCAGGACCAGGCCCACGCGGCCTGAGGCCGGGAGGCGCGCGATGAAGTACTTCCACCTGATCTGGGCGGCGCTGTTCCGGCGCAAGACCCGCACCTTCCTGACCCTGGCCTCGATCCTGGCGGCGTTCCTGCTGTTCGGCATGCTCGATGGCATCCGCAGCACGTTCGCGCAGCTGGGCCAGAACGCCGATGGCGCGCAGCGCCTGCAGACCGCCTCGAAGCTGTCGATCGTCGAAACCCTGCCGCTGTCGCTGGCCGCGCGCATCCGCAAGGTGCCCAACATCGAGGACGTGACCTGGGCCAACTGGTTCGGCGGCGCCTACCAGAATCCGCGCAACCAGCTGTTCACCTTCGCGGTGGCGGAGAACTACCTCGACCTGTATCCGGAGGTCGACGTCGAGCCGGCGCAGCTCGAGGCCTGGAAGGCCACGCGCAATGGCATCCTGGTCGGCGACGCGATGATGAAACGCTTCGACTGGAAGGTCGGGCAGACGATTCCGTTGCAGTCCACCATCTTCCCCAACAGCGACGGCACGCTCAACTGGGCGTTCCAGATCGTCGGCGTGCTGCGCGGCGGGGACAGCAAGAGCGCAGGCTTCACCGAGGCGCTGATCCTGATGCACTACGACTATTTCGAGGAAGCCACGCCCTACGTCGACGACAGCGTGGGCTGGTACATCAGCCGCGTGTCGGACGTGAACCGCAGCGATGCCGCGGCCAGGGCGATCGACGCACTGTCGCAGAACTCGCCGCACGAAACCAAGACCATGAACGAGCAGGCGGCGTTCGCCGCGCAGCTCAAGCAGATGGCCGACATCGGCCTGATCGTGGGCTCGATCATGGGCGCGGTGTTCTTCACCCTGCTGCTGCTCACCGGCAACACCATGGCCCAGGCGGTGCGCGAACGCACCTCCGAGCTGGCGGTGCTCAAGACCATCGGCTTCTCCAGCACCAGCGTACTGGGCATGGTGCTGGCCGAATCGGTACTGCTGGTGGTGATCGGCGGGGTGATGGGGCTGGGGCTGGCGGCGGTGCTCGGCCCGGTGGTCGGCACGTTGAGCGGCGGCGCGATCAACCTGCCGCCGATCGGCTGGCACAGCTGGGTGCTGGGCCTGGGCCTGATGGCGGTGATCGGCCTGCTGGTCGGCGCGCTGCCGGCGCTGCGGGCGATGCGCCTGAACATCGTCGATGCGCTCGCCGGCCGTTGACTGGATGCGGGCTGCGGCGCAGCCAATGCGCGCCGCGGCCGAACCAATGAGGACATGCGGATGAATGCTTTGAAGACACTGCTGCGCGGCCTGGGACTGTTCCTGCTGCTGGTCGCCTTCCTCGCTGCCTGGATCGGGTTGCCCTGGCAGGTCCTGCTGGGCCTGGCCGCGCTGTTCGCGCTGTGGATGGCGTTCACCCGCAGCGGCCGCCAGGCCGCCTCGGTCACCTGGGTCGGCATCGCCACGCTGCGGCAGCGGCTCGGTGCCTCGTCCGTCGTGATCGTCGGCATCGCCGGCGTGGTCGGCGTGCTGGTGGCGCTGCTGGCGATGGCCGAGGGCTATCACCACACGGTCAGCAGCAGCGGCAGCACCGACACCGCGATCGTGCTGCGCGGTGGCTCCTCGGCCGAACTGATGTCGGTGCTCTCGCGCGATGCGATCACGGTGATCGAGCGCGCCCCCGAGATCGCACGCGATGCCCAGGGGCGGCCGCTGGCCTCGGCCGAGATCGTGGTCTCGGCCAACCTGCCGCGCCGCGATGGCGAGGAAGGCAGCGTCAGCCTGCGCGGCGTCGGCGACATGGCCTGGGCAGTGCGTCCGGGCGTGCGGCTGGTGGAGGGGCGCCGGTTCGAGTCCGGGCGCCGGGAGCTGGTGGTCGGACGCGGGGCGCAGCGGCAGTTCACGGGCCTGGAGCCGGGCAGGGAACTGCGCCTGGGCAACCAGACCTGGACCGTGGTGGGCGTGTTCGATTCCAACGACGCCATGGCCTCCGAGATGTGGGCCGATGCCGAGGTGGTGGCCTCGGCCTACCGCCGCGGCAGCAGCCGCGCCTCGGTGTTCGCCAAACTGACCGATGCCAGGGCCTTCAACGCTTTCAAGGCCACGCTCGCGGCCGACCCGCGCCTGCAGGTCGAGGCCGACACCACCCTGGACTATTTCAGCAAGCAATCCGAACAGCTGACCACGGTGCTGCGCTGGATCGGGATCGTGGTGGGTTCGATCATGGCGGTCGGCGCGGTGTTCGGTGCGCTCAACACCATGTTCGCCACGGTCGCCTCGCGGGCGCGCGAGATCGCCACCCTGCGCGCGATCGGATTCCGCGGCCTGCCGGTGGTGGTGGCGGTGATGCTGGAGACCATGCTGCTGGCGCTGCTGGGCGGGCTGCTGGGCGGCCTGCTGGCCTGGCTGGTGTTCAACGGCTATACCGCCTCGACACTGGCCGGCGGCGTGGCCACGCTCAACTTCGAGTTCAAGGTCTCGCCGGGGTTGCTGTGGGAAGGCCTGAAGTGGGCGCTGGCGATCGGCTTCGTCGGTGGCCTGTTCCCGGCCCTGCGCGCGGCCACGCTGCCGGTCACCGACGCGCTGCGCGCGATGTAGGGTCGCCGCGCCACCTCGTCCCGCTTGCCGGACAGCCGCCGTGTCCGTCCCTTGCCTGCGGCGCCACGCTGCCTTTCCGCGCTGAGGGCAGACTGCGGCCTTGCCTTCTCCCGCTTGCGGGCAGACGCGGCCTGTCCTTCCCCCGCTTGCGGGGGAAGGTGCCGAAGGCGGATGGGGGCGCGCCGCAGGCGCGGCGACAGCGCTGCGGCGCGGCCCGCACCTTGGCGCTTCCCGAAAAACGGGGGCGTCAGGTGGAGCGGCGGCTACGCCAGCAGCCCGGCCTCGTGCAGTGCCGCGTCGACCGCCGGCTGGTGGGCCGCATCCAGCGCCGTCAGCGGCAGGCGCAGGGCGCCGCCGCAGCGGCCCAGTCGCGCCAGTGCCCATTTCACCGGAATCGGGTTGGCCTCCACGAACAGCGCGCGGTGCAGCGGCAGCAGGCGCATCTGGATCTCCATCGCGCGCGCCGCATCGCCGGCGAGCGCGGCCACGCACAGCGCGTGCATCTGCGCGGGCGCGAGGTTGGCGGTGACGCTGACATTGCCGTCGCCGCCGCACAGCATCAGCGCGACCGCGGTGGCATCGTCGCCGGAGTACACGCGAAAGCCGGCCGGTCGCTCGCGCAGCAACCACTGCGCGCGCTCGAGGTTGCCGGTGGCCTCCTTGATGCCGGCGATGCCCGGAACCTGCGCCAGCCGCATCACGGTCTCGTGCTGCATGTCCGCGGCCGAGCGGCCCGGCACGTTGTAGAGCACGATCGGCAGATCGCCGGTCGCCTCGGCGATCGCGCGGAAATGCCGGTACTGGCCTTCCTGGCCAGGGCGGTTGTAGTAGGGCACCACCTGCAGCTGGCTGTCGGCGCCGACCTCGCGCGCGAACTGCGCCAGCGCGATCGCCTCGCGCGTGGAGTTGCCGCCGCAGCCGGCCATCACCGGAACGCGCCCGGACGCCTGCTGGACGGTCGCGCGGATGATCTCGCAGTGTTCCTCCACATCGACCGTCGGCGACTCGCCCGTGGTGCCGACCACGCCGATGCAGTCCGTGCCCTGTTCGACATGCCAGTCCACCAGTGCGCGCAGCGCGTCGTAGTCGACGCTGCCGTCGTCGTGCATGGGCGTGACGAGCGCGACGATGCTGCCGCGCGGAAGCTCGGACGTGGAAGTCATGGGGACCGTTGCATGGGGCGGACCGGCGATTCTAATGCCCAATCCGGCCGCGCTGGCGCGCCCTGCGCGATCGGCACGATGGCGCGCGCCCTCTCCGTCGGATGCTGACTTCTGCAACCTTTTTCGCGATGCGCGCGCGGGAGCTGCGGCGCCGCCGGGCTGCATGGGTTCCCGCCTGTCGCAGTGCGTTGCACGGTTTCGCACGCAAGTGCATGCGCCGGGCCCCGCGGCGGCCCGCGGCGCGCGCGCCAGGGCCGGTCGGCTAGGCCTGCTGCGCGACGATCCGTCGCCGCGCCGCGCGCCATCCGTCGGCGGCGAAGATCGCCAGGCCCGCCCAGATGAAGGCGAAGCCGGCGGCGCGATCGACGCCGAAGGCTTCGCCGAAGAAGAACACGCCCAGCAACAGCTGCAGGGTCGGGCCCAGGTACTGCAGCAGGCCGACCACGCTCAGCGGCACGCGCCGCACCGCATAGGCGAAGAAGATCAGCGGGATCGCCGTCAGCGCGCCGCCGAGCACCAGCAGCACGTCGGTCCAGCCGCCCCAGCGCAGCGACAGGAAGCCGCCCTCTCCGCCCAGTTCGATCCACGACAGCAGCGCCAGCGCCGGCACGAACATGAACATGTTCTCGACCCCGAGCCCGCGCACCGCCTCCACCGCCGCGAACTTGCGGATCAGGCCGTACAGCGCGAACGAACCCGCCAGGCACAGCGCGATCCAGGGAAAACTGCCGTAGCGCGCGGTCAGCCATGCCACGCCGCCGCAGGCCAGCGCCACCGCGATCCACTGCGCGCGCGACAGGCGCTCGCGCAGGAACACCACCCCGATCAGCACGTTGAGCAGCGGATTGATGAAGTAGCCGAGGCTGGCCTCGATCACGTGGCCGCTGTTGACCGCCCACACGTACAGGCCCCAGTTGAATGCGATCAGCGTGCCGGAGGCGGCCAGCATCGCGCCCAGCCGTGGCTGCGACACCACCGCGCGAAACCAGCCGCGTCCTTCGCGCAGGGTCAGCCACGCCGCCACCAGCACCGCGCACCACACCGCCCGGTGCAGCACGATCTGCAGCGAGGGCACCTCGCGCAGCAGGTACCAGTACAGCGGCATCAGCCCCCAGATGACGAAGGCCGCCACCGCGATCCACAGGCCGCGGCGGTCGAGCACGGCCGCGCTCATGCCTTGGCGTCTGCGGCGGGCGCCAGCGGCGCCTGCCTGCGCGCCTTCGCCAGGGTGATCGCGACCACGCCCAGCAACACGACGGCCATCGCGCCGATGTCCTGCGCACCGAAGCGCTCGCCGGCCAGCCACGCGCCCAGCAGCACCGCGATCACCGGATTGACGTAGGCATAGCTGCCGGCCAGCGCCGGGCGTACGTGGTGCAGCAGCCAGATGTAGGCGCTGAAGCCGACCAGCGAACCGATGCTGGCCAGGTAGCCCACCGAGAGCAGGCCGCGCGCGTCGGGCCATGCGTCGAAGCGCTCGCCCAGCGCGAAGCCGGCAAGCAGCAGCGCCACGCCGCCGCACAGCATCTGCGCGGCCGCGCCCATGAAGGGACTGGGCAGGTCGCGGCCGCGGCTCCAGACCGAACCATAGGCCCAGGCGACCGCCGCCACCAGCAGCGCCACCAGCCCGGTCGGGGTGGCGCTGAGGCTGCTGCCGGCGTTGAGCCAGGCCACGCCGGCGAAACCGATCGCCAGGCCCAGCCATTCCAGCCGCCGCGGACGCTCGCCGCGCAGCGCGGCGAACAGCGCCATCCACAGCGGCATCGAGGCTACCGCCACCGCGGCCAGGCCCGAGGACACGGTCTGCTCGGCCACGCACACCAGGCCATTGCCCACCGCCAGCAGCAGCAGGCCGACGAAGGCCGCGTTGCGCCACTGCGCGCGGGTCGGTGCCGGCATGCCGCGCAGGCGCAGCACCGCGTACAGGAACGCGCCCGCGATCACGAAGCGCACGCCGCCCATCAGCAGCGGCGGCCAGCCGCCTTCAAGCGCGAAGCGGATGGCGAGATAGGTCGAGCCCCAGACCAGGTACACCGCCGCAAGCGCCAGGGCGACGGCGAGCGGAGACACCAGGGCGGGGCCGGCCGGTGCAGGGGAGGCGCGCATCGGGTAGCCGGAAGGAAGCGGATCGGGAAAGGAAGCGCTTGCATGCGCTCGGGGGCGCATAGTCTACGTCCGCCTGGCGTTCCAACGATGGAACTGCGGCGGTCGCCGCCGTGCACAGGGCGGGTCCGTGCCAGGATCCGCCCGCGACGCCCGGACCGGCGGTCGCGGCCGCTTCACATCACCAGTGCCGCGCGCAGCGGCACCGGGTCGTCCCAGCGGTCGCGACCGCCCAGCGGGACCAGCTCGACCAGCACGTCCGCACCGATCACCTGCGCCCCCTGCCGTCGCAGCAGGGCGATCGCCGCACGCAGGGTGCCGCCGGTGGCCAGCACGTCGTCCACGACCAGCACGCGCGCCCCGGCCGGGAGCGCATCGGCATGGACCTCGAGGCGGTCGCTGCCGTACTCCAGGCGGTAGGGCTGGGACAGCGTGGGGCCCGGCAGCTTGCCCGGCTTGCGCAGCGGCACGAAGCCGCAGCCCAGTTCCAGCGCCAGCGCCGCGCCGAGGATGAAGCCGCGCGACTCGACTCCCGCGACCGCATCCGGCGGCGTCCCGCGCCACGGCGTGGCCATCGCGTCCACCGCCGCGGCGAACGCGCCCGGGTCCGCCAGGACCGGCGTGATGTCGCGGAAGGTGATGCCGGGTGCGGGGAAATCGGGTATGTCGCGGATCAGGCGGGACCAGTCGGACATGGGGGTTCCGGGGGGACGGGGGCGGCCATGCTAACGCCGCCGTGGCCGCGGCCGCGATATGGTCGCGGCACCCCGGATTCCAGAAGGAGTGCGCCATGCGCCTGCCGACCATCCTGTGCCTGTTGCTGTGCGCGCCCGCGGCCGGCGCCGCCACGCCCTATGGCAAGGCGCTGCCCGACGGCGCCACCGTGCCGCTGGCGCAGGCCATCGCCGGGTTCGAGGACCATGGCGGGCGGCCGCTGCGCGTTGGCGGCCGCATCACCGAGGTCTGCCAGGCCGAGGGCTGCTGGATGATGCTCGAGGATGGCGGCCGGGCCGCGCGGGTGATGTTCGGCAACCACGACTTCGCCATCCCCAGGGACGCCGCCGGCAGCGCAGTGGTGCATGGCGTGCTCAGCCGCCGGCAACTGACGCCGGGACAGGCGCGGCACCTGGCCGCCGACAGCCGCAGCGGCCTGGCGGTGGAGCCGGTCGAATACCGCATCACCGCCGACGGCGTCGAAATCGCCTCCTGAGCGATGCCACGCCGCTGGCGTCGCGCTCCACGCGCATGCACGCATCCGATCGCCCCGACCATCCGCCAGTCCCGGCCTTCGCCGGGGCATCGGCCGCCCTGCGTGCGCGCCGGGCGTGGCTGCTGGCGGCGGCCCTGCTGGCGCTCGCGCCAGTCCCGGCCGCTGCGCGCACGGTCTACCGCTGCGTGCGCGATGGCACCGTCAGCCTCGCCACCGCGCCCGAGCCGGGTTCGAAATGCCAAGCGCGCGAGATCGACGACAACGCGGTGCAGACGCCCAACCTGTGGGGCGCGATGGGCGTGTTCAGCGGCACCCTCTACGAGCGCGAGCAGGACGGCCGGCGCGTCTACAGCACGCGCAACCTGCCCGGATCGCGCGTGTACCTGCGCTTCACCGCGGTCACGCCACCGGGCGAGCCGGCGCACGAGGGCCTGGGCAGGGTCGGCCGGCCGCAGCTGGCCCCGTTCGCCGACCACTTCCGCGCCGCGGCCCGGGCCACCGGCCTGGAAGAAGCCTGGTTGCGCGCGATCGCGCATGCCGAAAGCGGCTTCGATGCCGAAGCGGTCTCGGACAAGGGCGCGCAGGGCGTGATGCAGCTGATGCCGGGGACCGCGGCCGATTACGGCGTCGAGAACCCCTTCGACCCGGCCCAGTCGATCCGGGCCGGCGCACGCCACCTGCGCAGCCTCCTGCGCCGCTACCGCGACGACCGCACGCTTGCACTGGCCGCCTACAACGCGGGCATCGGCGCGGTGCGACGCCACGGCGGTGTGCCGCCCTATCCCGAGACCCAGACCTACATCGCCAAGGTCGGCGCGCTGCACGCGCGCTACCGGGAGGCCATGGGCATCAGGCCCGAGCGCCCGGCCCAGTAGCGGCGCCTGGCCTCATGGCGGGCCATGGCGCGCGATGAGGCCCGTCACGGCTCCTCCCCGCGGCCTGCAGGCAGGGGCCGCGCAGGCGGGGGAGGGCAGGCGCGGCCCGGCGCGACCGACAGCCGGCCGGGACGCAGGCCGCAGGGCCGCTCAGTTCTTCGGTGTCAGCCGCAGCAGGCGGCCGTCCTTGCCGTCCTCGATCACCCACAGCGCGCCATCGGGCCCCTGGCGCACGCCGCGGATGCGCGCGCCCATCGGATAACGCTCGGCCTCGCGCGCGCTGTCGCCGTCGAACTCGATGCGCACCAGCGCCTGCGACGACAGCCCGCCGGCGAAGGCATTGCCCTGCCACTGCGGGAACAGTTCGCCCGAATAGAAGACCAGGCTGGACGGCGAGATCACCGGCGTCCAGGTGATCGCGGGGGCGTTGAATTCGGGACGCGTGTCGTGGTCCGGGATCGGGCGGCCATCGTAGTGATCGCCGTTGGAGACCACCGGATAACCGTAGTTGCCGCCACGCTCGACGCGGTTGAGCTCGTCGCCGCCCTTGGGGCCCATCTCGATGTCCCACAGCTGGCCACTGCCGTCGAAGGCCAGGCCCAGCGGATTGCGGTGGCCCAGCGACCACACCTGCGCGGCCACCTCGCCCTGGCCGGCGAAGGGGTTGTCGGCCGGCACGCTGCCGTCCTCGTTCAGGCGCAGCACCTTGCCCAGGTTGGATGCCATGTCCTGCGAGGGATCGAACTTCTGCCGCTCACCCGACGCGATCCACAGCTTGCCGTCATGGAAGACGATGCGGTGCGCGTAATGGCCGCCCCCGGTGACCTTGGGCACCTGCCGCCAGATCACCTGCAGATCCTCCAGGCGCCCGCCGCCGGCCTCGTCGATGGACAGGCGCGCGCGCGCGACCGCCGCGCCGGCGGTGTTGCCATCGCCCTTCTCGGCATAGCTCAGGTAGACCAGGCCGTTGTCCTCGAACTGCGGATGCGGCACGACATCGCCGAAGCCGCCCTGTCCGCCGTACACCACCTCGGGCACGCCGGCGATATCGCCCGCGCGGCCGGTGGCCACATCCACCAGTTTCAGCGCGCCCGGGCGCTCGCTCACCAGCAGGCGGCCATCGGGCAGGAAGGACAGGGCCCAGGGTTCGTTGAGCGAGGCGATGGTCTCGACGGCGAACGGGCCGATCTCGCGTGTTTCCCGCGCCGCCGCGTCCGCCACCTGTCCCTCGGATGCCGGAGTGGTGCCGGTCTGCCCGGCGGGCGCGCTGCCGTTGCCTGCGCTGCAGGCGACGAGCAGCGCCAGGGAAAGCACGGTGATCGTCAATGCGGGTCGATACATCGGGAAGGCTCCTGGCCGGAATCGGGTCGCCGGCATGATAGCGCCTGCGGTCGCGCCGCCCGCCCGGCCTGGCGCGCGCGGCGCGGATGCCGCTACCGCTACCGCTACCGCGATGGGCGGCCTGCGTATCACGCGCGCCCGTCATGGGCACCTGAATGGTGGCGCGTGCGCAACGGACTCTTAACTTCCCCGATGCACCAGGCTTCATGGCCGCGGGCATGGTGTGGCCCGTGCGGAAGCGGTCGTCATGGACGTGCAGCCCCGCGCCAACATCCCCCGGCGATACCACACGGAGAGACCAGCGATGAAGAGCAATGCACGCAAGCCCCTGTCCGCGCTGATCGCGCTTGGCGCGGCCCTTGCGATCCCGGCCGCCTTCGCCCAGGACGCGAACACCCCGACCACGGACACGCAGACCACCCAGACGCCGCCAGCCAACCCGACCCAGTCCACCGGCCCGGCCGCCGGCCAGCAGACGCTGACCTGGGCCGACCTGGACGTCGATGGCAACGGCACGCTGAGCCTGACCGAGGCCGGCGGCCTGCAGTCGCTGTCGATGGTGTTCACCGAGGCCGACACCGACGGCAACGGCGAGCTGACGCCCGACGAGTACAAGGCCTACGTCGCCCGCGCCAATGCCAGCCAGCCCGGCGCCTCCGGCGGTAACGACTGATCACCCGCGTCGTCCAGCCCTTCCCGCCCTGAGGCGGGCACGCATCGGCGGCCAAGGCCGCCGATGTCGTTTTGGGGCCGGCATATACTCCGGCGATGGCCACGATCGAGATGGTCGGCTTCGATGCCGACGACACCCTGTGGCGCAGCGAGGACTACTTCCACGCCGCGCAGGAAGAATTCGAAGGCATCGTCGGGCGCCACGTCGACCTGGGCGACACCGGCGTGCGCGACAGGCTGTACGCCGTGGAGAAGGGCAACATCGCCCTGTTCGGCTATGGCGTGAAGGGCATGGCGCTGTCCATGGTGGAAGCGGCGGTGGACATCACCGACGGACGCATCCCGGCGCGCGAGCTGCACCGGATCGTGCAGATCGCCAAGGACATGCTGCGCCATCCGGTGGACCTGCTGCCCGGCGTGCGCGAAGCGGTGGAAGCCATCGCCCGCGAGCACGCGGTGGTGCTGATCACCAAGGGCGACCTGTTCCACCAGGAAGCCAAGGTGCGCGACAGCGGCATGGCGGCGCTGTTCCGCCGCATCGAGATCGTCAGCGAGAAGGACGTGGCCACGTATGCGCGCCTGCTCGACGAGTTCGGCATCCCGGCCGAGCGCTTCGTCATGATCGGCAACTCGCTGCGGTCGGACATCGTGCCGGTGCTGCAGCTGGGCGGCTGGGGCGTGCACGTGCCCTACCACCTGACCTGGGCGCACGAGAACGAGGCCGAGGATGTCGCCGGCCACCCGCGCCTGCGGCAGGTGGCCAGCGCCAGCGGATTGCCCGCCGCGCTGCGCGACCTGGCCTCGATCGCCGCCGTCGGCGCGCTGCCGGCGTGAGCCTGCACGGCATGCTGCGGGCGGCGCCCCTGCTCGCCATCGCGCTGGCCTGTGCGCCCGCGGCCGCCGCCTTCGCACAGGACCGCGCGCCGCATGCGGCGGGCGTGGCCGCGGAGGCGCCTGCCGTCGGCACTGGCGATGCGTGGATCGACGTGCGCCTGGCCGACATGGACCGCTACGCGGCGCGCTACCGCGAGGCCTTCATCGACGAGATCGTGCGCTACCTGGAAGCGCCGCGCCCGGTCGTGGAGCGGGCGCTGTCCGAGAGCGGCATGCGGCCGGGCGATGTCTATTACGGCTGCGCGCTGGCGCGTGCCAGCGGACGCCCGTGCCGTGCGCTGCTGGACGCGTGGCGGCAGGACGCCAGCGGCGGCTGGGAAGGCGTGGCCGCGACACTGGGGCTGGAGCCCGACGCCAGGCGCCATCGCCGCATCCGCGAGGACATCGGCGCCAGCTATCGGCGCTGGAGCCGGCCCATCGACGGCAGCGGCGCCACGGGTTCCTGAGCCCGCGCCGGGGCTGCCGCGATCGCGACGGCCTCGACCCGCGACGCCGATCGCGCCACCAGCAGGACGGCCGTAGCGCCGCGTATCGGTGCCCGTGGACGCGATGTCGACGCTCCGTTACCGGCGCGTGCAGCCCGGACCCGCGCCGTCCTCATGCCGGGCAAACCGGCCGACGGCGAAGCTGCAGGCATTCCTGTCGCGCCCGGAGCCGCCGCCATGACCGCCGCCATCGCCGCCGTGGCCGCCCCGCGGCCGGCCCTGCTCGCAACGCGCAGGCCCGAAGCGGTCGTCCCCTTCGTGGACAACGCGCACGACCACGCCACCCATGAACTGGCCAGCCTGCACGTGGCCGCCGCGCGGATTGCGCGCCTGCTCGGTTGCGCGGACGGACCGGCGGCGCCGGATCGCGACACGCCGCGCTACTGGCTGCCGATCCGCACCCTGCTGCGGGCCGAGGCCGACGTGCTCGGGATCCGGGACGAGGACGCGTTCTGGGGCGGGGTCGTGCCGCATGCCTTCGTCGGCACCAAGCTGGTCAGCCACCACTGCTGGCCCGCCGGGGGAGCGCCGCCCGCGGGCTGGCGGGACGTGCCCGACATCGGGGCCTGCACGCTGCCGGGCTGGTCGGTGTTCGCGCGTGCCGATGCCGTCGCCGCCTGCGCGGCGCTGCTGGACTCGGGGCCGGTCCGGGTCAAGAGCCCCTACGCGCGCGGCGGCAACGACCAGGCCGTGTTGCCGGGCCTGCGCGAGGCGCGCGAACATTTCGACTCCGCGGCCGCGATCGGCATCGAACACGGCCTGGTGGTCGAACGCGACCTGGTCGAGTCGGCCACCTACGGCGTGGGCACGGCCCGCGTCGGCCGGCATGCCATCGCCTACTACGGCACCCAGCGCAGCGTGCGCGACCATCGCGGACGTTCGGTGTACGGCGGTTCCCGCCTCACCGTGGTCCGCGGCGATCTGGCGCGGCTGCGCGCCACGCTGCCCGATGGCGAGGCGCGCGAGGTGGTGGCCGTGGCGATGCGCTACGACCAGGCGGTGCGCGGCGCCTATCGCGTGCTGGCCTCGCGCTGCAACTACGACGTCATCGTCGGTCACGCCCGCAGCGGCCAGCGCCACTGCGGCGTGCTCGAGCAGTCGTGGCGCTTCGGCGGCGCGAGCATGGCCGAAGTGCTGGCGATGGAGCGCTTCGCCCAGGACCCAGCGCTGCAGTGGCTGGTGGCCGAAACCATCGAATCCTACGACGGGCAGGGCCTGCCGGACGGCGCGGTGCCGGTCTGGCCGGGCGATGCCGAATCGCCCCGCAAGTACGCCAGGATCGTGGACGATGGATATTGAACTGGACAACCTCGACATCGAGGTTGCCCATGGCGAGGCGCTCCAGGCCACCCTGCTCGCTCCCCAGCGGGCCCTGCCGGGCGTGCTGTTCGTGCATGGCTGGGGCGGCAGCCAGAACCAGGACCTGAGCCGCGCGCGCGAGGTCGCGGCGCTGGGCTGCGTATGCCTGACCTTCGACCTGCGCGGGCATTGCGCCGATGGCGCCGGTCGCGAGACCGTCTCGCGCGCCGACAACCTCCACGACCTGTGCGCCAGCTACGACTGGCTGGCCGCCCATCCGGACGTGGATGGCGACTCGGTCGCTGTCGTCGGTGTCAGCTATGGCGGCTACCTGGCGGCGATCCTGTCGTCGATGCGTCCGGTTCGCTGGCTGGCGCTGCGCACCCCGGCGCTCTATCTCGATCGCGACTGGGACCTGCCCAAGCGGCGCCTGCACGACGACCCGGAACTGGTGCGCTACCGCAACAGCCCGGTGCCGGCCCAGGACAACCGCGCCCTGCGCGCCTGCCTCGAATTCAAGGGCGACGCCCTGCTGGTCGAGGCCGGGCAGGACCGGATCATCCCGCGCCAGGTGATCGACAACTACGCCGCGGCGTTTCCCCGCGCCCGCTCCATGACCCGGCGCCTGGTCGGCGAGGCCGACCACGGCTTCAGCGACAAGGCCGCGCAGCGCCAGTACAGCGACATGCTCCTGGCCTGGATGACGGAGATGATCCTGGGGTCGCGTGGCGCGATCGCGGCCAGCAAGGTGCGCGCGTACAAGGATTCGCGGCGCGCGCGCCGCGACCCCGACGACACGGCGCGAGGCGATGGCGCAGGCGGCCGCGCGACGCGTTCATGAAGGGCGTCTGCCTGTTCAGCTGAGCCCCGCGCATTGACGGCTCCTGCACCAGCCGCGGCGTAGAACTTTCCCATCCGGCCAGGCCGGGCCAGCGCAAACAGCATCGAGACAACGAGCGCCCCCATGGACACCCACACCTACTCCCGAAACGGCGCGGACGCCGGCATCTTTCCGATCGCCTACGAAGACGAGGATCCCGCTTCGCTGGAGCTGTTCCGCGACCTGCTCCATCGCAGCCTCTCGATCGACGACGATACGCGCTTCTGGAATTACCTGGAGCAGGGCATCCGCTCCATCGAACGCGGCATGAGCCCCGAAGCGATCGCACGTTTCGAGTATGCGGCCGACTACGTGCTGGTCTTCCACGGCATGCCCAGCTGGACCTCGATGAAGCATCGCAACGGCGCCGCCCCGGCGGTCGCGCCGGGCGAGGCCATGACCCCGACCGCCGCCGCCCCGGCCGCCTTCGGCATCGCCTGATCGTGCGCCGCGGCAGCGGTGCGCTTCTCGCGTCCTTGACACCTGCGCTGGCTAACGTGTCCGTCCCCCCGAGTACGGAACCGCGCGGATGATCGATGTGGCCATCGTGGGTGGCGGGCCTGCCGGGCTCACCGCCGCCGTGTACCTGCGACGCTTCCACCGTTCCTGCCTGGTCTTCGACGACGGGCAGAGCCGGGCGCGCTGGATCCCCGAAAGCAACAACTGTCCCGGCTTCCCCGGCGGCATCTCCGGTGTGGACCTGCTTGAGCGCCTGCGCCGGCAGGCCGACGATGCGCGGGTGCTGGTCCAGCGCTCGCGGGTGGAGCGCATTGCGCGGGTGCCGGGCGATGGCTTCGCGGTGCACGCGGACGGCCGGACCTGGACCGCGCGCATGGTCTTCATCGCCACCGGGCTGCGCGATCGCCTGCCGGGCCCGTGGGCCGAACAGGCGCTGGCCTGCGGCGCGCTGCGGCTGTGCCCGATCTGCGACGCCTATGAAGCCAACGATGCGCGCATCGGCGTGTACGGCCCGAGCGCGGACGTCGGTTCGCATGCGAGTTTCCTGCGCAGCTTCTCGGCCGACGTGTCGGCGCTGCCCGCCGACGGCGGGGATGGCGGCGCGGACGGCGCCGCCGCGCGCGCGGCCGGCGTGCGCTGGCTCGGCGGCGGCGAACTGCTGTTCGACGGCGAGCGCTGCAGTTACCGCACCGGAGCGGACGTGGCCACCTTCGACACCGTCTACTCCTTCCTCGGTTTCGACACCTCGGTGCCGACCGAGGGACTGGCGATCACGCGCACGCGCGGTGGCGAGATCAGCGTCGACCGCCATCAGCAGACCGACACCCCCGGGCTGTACGCCATCGGCGACATCGTCGGCGGACTCAACCAGATCTCGGTGGCGGTGGGGCAGGCGGCCGCCGCGGCCACGCATGCGCATGGCGCGCTGCCGGCAATGCCGCGCGCCGCCCAGCCGGCATGAATCCCGACATCATCGGCTGGCTGGCCTCGGCGATCCTGTTGGCCACCCTGGTGCGGCAGATCCGCAAGCAGGTGGCCGAAGGCGGCGCCGGCGTGTCGCGCTGGCTGTTCATCGGCCAGAGCCTGGCCTCGGTGGGCTTCATCGTCTACAGCGTGATGCTGGGCAACTGGGTTTTCATCGTCACCAACGCCTGCATCCTGCTCACCGCGATCGTGGGCCAGTGCCTGCGGCCCAAGGCCGGACAGACGCAGGTCGGGGACGCGCCGCAGGCGCGCGAGCCGGGCCCGGGCCGCCCCTAGCCCCGCCGGCAGCGAACGCCCGAGGCGCGTGGCGCGTGGCGCGCCGCTAGTGCCCGCTGTAGGCCGGCTGCCACCTGGGCGGACGGCGCCGCAGCGAGGCTGCGTCCCGGCTTCCGGCGCGGGCGCGGCAGGCCTGCCGCCACTGCGCCGGCGACATCCCGAAGCGGGCCTGGAAGGCGCGCTGGAACTGCCGCTCTGACTCGAAGCCCAGGTCGTATAGCAGGAAGGTGATGGTGCCATCGGGGTCGGCGCGCAGGCGCGCATGCGCCCGCAGCAGCCGGCGCTCGCGAATGTAGCGCGCGACGCCGCCGAGCGGATGGAACATCCGGTACAGGGTCGGCCGCGAGACGAAGAAGCGGCGCAGCAGCGCATCGATGCCCAGCGCCGGGTCGCACAGCTCGTCCTCGATGCAGCGCAGGATGCCGGCCAGGCGCGGGTGCGCGGCCAGGGCTGCGGTGTCGCCCAGGCCATCCACCGGCGGGACGGAGCGGGGGCCCGGGCGGGCGTGGTCGAGGTCGAGGTCGAGGTCGAGGTCGATGTGGTTGTCCATGGGCCTTCCGGAAAGCGGGAAACGGCGGGCGGATGCGCCCGTCATTTCCCCAATGCGCGAAAGCGGGCCCAAACCCTTCATCGCCCGCCGGCCGCCCGCCCGGTCGGGGCGCCTGAGACGAAATGTCGGGTTCGCCGGGAGGCGGATTCCTACAGTCGCTGCGCTGGCCGGACCCGCATCAGGCCGACCAGCGGGGGGCAAGGAGCCGACACGCCGACCGACGCGACAGCACTCGGAGGGGGCGGAACCGTTGCAAGCCGGGCCGTCGCCCGCCGCCTTTGGGGCGGGCGTTGACGGACAGATGCACCTATCCCGGGCCAGCCGCGAGGCGGCCTGCCCGCGCCGGCGTCCGGCGCGGCGGGCGGGCCTGGACCAACATCGCCGAGGGAGGCCACACAGCCATGGCAAACAGCCAGAAGTTCATCGCGCGCAACCGGGCGCCGCGTGTCCAGATCGAGTACGACGTCGAGGTCTACGGCGCGCAGAAGAAGGTGCAGATTCCGTTCGTGATGGGCGTGCTTTCGGATCTCTCGGGCGCCAATGCCGCCGACCTGCCGCCGGTGGAGGAGCGCAAGGCGCTGGAGATCGACGTGGACAACTTCGACAGCCGCCTGCAGTCGATGAAGCCGCGGGTCGTGGCCAAGGTGCCCAACACCCTGACCGGCGAGGGCGAGATCGCCGTCGACATCACCTTCGAAAGCATGGACGACTTCTCGCCGGCCGCGGTCGCGCGCAAGGTCGAACCGCTGGCCAAGCTGCTCGAGGCGCGCACCCAGCTCGCCAACCTCGATACCTACATGGACGGCAAGGCCGGCGCCGAGAACCTGATCGCCCAGGCGATCCGCGATCCGGCGCTGCTGCAGGCCCTGACGTCCGCAGCCAAGCCCGCCGACGGCGGCAACGGGGAGTAATCGAAATGGCGACCGAACAACTTGCCGCAACCGGCACGGCCGAGGCAGCGGCACTCGAGGCGGGCGACTTCGCTTCGCTGCTGAGCAAGGAATTCAAGCCCAAGAGCGAGCGGGCAAAGGAAGAAGTCGAGACCGCGGTGCGCACGCTGGCCGAGCAGGTGCTCAGCCGCGCCGATGTGGTCTCCGACGACGTCTCGCAGACGATCAAGGCCTATATCGCCGAGATCGACCGCAAGCTCAGCCAGCAGCTCAACCTGGTGATGCACAGCGCCGAGTTCCAGCAGCTCGAGAGCGCCTGGCGCGGCCTGCACTACCTGGTCAACAACACCGAGACCGACACCCAGCTCAAGATCCGCGTGCTGAACGTGTCGAAGAAGGACCTGGGCAAGGTGCTCAAGCGCTACAAGGGCACCGCCTGGGACCAGAGCCCGGTGTTCAAGAAGATCTACGAAGAGGAATACGGCCAGCTCGGCGGCGAGCCCTACGGCTGCCTGGTCGGCGACTACCAGTTCGACCACAGCCCGCCGGACGTGGAGCTGCTGCGCGGCATCGCCCAGGTGTCCTCGGCCTCGCACGCGCCGTTCATCGCCGCCGCGGCCCCGACCCTGATGGGCATGGAAAGCTGGAACGAGCTGTCCAACCCGCGCGACCTGGCCAAGATCTTCACCACCCCCGACTACGCGGCCTGGCGTTCGCTGCGCGAGTCGGACGATTCGCGCTACCTGGCGCTGGCGATGCCGCGCACCCTGGCGCGACTGCCGTACGGCGCCAAGACCGACCCGGTGGAGGAGTTCGACTTCGAGGAAGACACCGCCGGCGCCGACTCCAGCAAGTACACCTGGCAGAACGCGGCCTACGCGATGGCCGTCAACGTCAACCGTTCGTTCAAGGAATACGGCTGGTGCTCGCGCATCCGCGGCGTCGAGTCCGGCGGCGCGGTGCAGAACCTGCCCACGCACACCTTCCCGACCGACGATGGCGGCGTGGACATGAAGTGCCCGACCGAGATCGCGATCACCGACCGCCGTTCGGCCGAGCTCGACCGGATGGGCCTGCTGCCGCTGGTGCACCGCAAGAACTCGGACATGGCCGCCTTCATCAGCGCGCAGTCGCTCAACAAGCCCGAGGAGTTCGACGATCCGGACGCGAGCGCCAACGCCGCGCTGGCCGCGCGCCTGCCGTACATGTTCGCCTGCAGCCGCTTCGCGCACTACCTCAAGTGCATCGTGCGCGACAAGATCGGTTCGTTCAGCAGCCGCGACCAGATCCAGAGCTGGTTGCAGAACTGGATCCTCAACTACGTCGACGGCGACCCGGCCAACTCCAGCGAAGAGGCCAAGGCGCGCAAGCCGCTGGCCGCCGCCGAGGTGGTGGTCGAGGAGGTCGAGGGCGCGCCTGGCTACTACACCTCCAAGTTCTACCTCAAGCCGCACTACCAGCTTGAAGGACTGACCGTGTCGCTGCGCCTGGTGTCGCGACTCCCGTCCGAAGCCGCGGCCTGACCGAACAGGTCATCCCGCTCGCGCGCGGCGCCATCGCGTCGCGCGCACCACTCCACGATGCGGGCGACGCCCGCGAAACACTGAAGGAAGCATCGCCATGGCATTCGACATGCACATCAAGTTCGGCGCCGGAAAGGTCAAGATCGAGGGCTCGTCCGACCACAAGGTCCACAAGGGCGAAGTGCCGATCCTGGCCTGGTCGTGGGGGCTGTCCAACAGCGCCGACCTGCATTCGGCCAGCACCGGCGCCGGCGGCAAGGCGCACGTGCAGGACATCTCGCTGACCAAGTACGTCGACTCGTCCTCGCACGCCCTGCTGCAGGCCGCCGCGACCGGCGCGCGGATCGAGGAGGCGTGGCTTTACGTCACCAATGCCACCGGCGAGCAGACCGACTACGTCGAGCTGCACCTGAGCAATGGCGTGATGGTGACCTCGGTCTCGACCGGCGGCTCCGGCGGCGAGGACCGGCTCACCGAGAACGTGACCCTGCACTTCGGCAAGTTCAAGTACGGGTTCCAGCCGCAGAAGCCGGACGGTTCCAAGAACGGCGCGGCGAAGGAATTCACCTACGACATCCAGGCCACGGCCGCGGCCTGAGCCCCGCCCATGCCCACGCACAGCGCCACCTTCCGCGCGGAGCCCTCGCCAGCCGAGGCGCTCCTGCGCGCGGGACGTCCCGACGAGGCCCTGGAGGCGCTCAGCGGGCAGGTGCGCGCCGATCCCTCCAACGCGGCCACGCGCGTGTTCCTGTTCCAGCTGCTCGCCGCGTGCGGGCAGTGGGCGCGGGCGCGCACGCAGCTGGAGGCGGCGGTACGGCTGGATCCGGGCAACGCCATGGCGGGCGCCGCCTGGGCTGCGCTGCTGGAGGCGGAAGCCGCGAGACTGGCGGTGTTCGCCGGCGAGCGGCTCCCCGTGGTGATCGGGGAGCCGTCGCCTTGGCTGCCGCCGCTGCTGGAGGCGCTGCGGCTCGATGCGCGCGGCGCGCATGCGGCGGCCAGCGGGCTGCGCGCGCAGGCCTTCGACGCGGCGCCGGCCACGCCGGGCCGCATCGACGAAGCGCCGTTCGCATGGCTGGCGGACGCCGACAGCCGCCTGGGTCCCTGCCTGGAACTGGTCCTGCAAGGCGGCTATGGCTGGGCTCCGTTCGAGCGCATCCGCGCGCTGCGCTTCGAGCCGCCGGCCAGCCTGGCCGACACGCTGTGGGCACCGGTGCTGGTGACCTGGCGCAACGGTGGCGAGGCCCACGGCTACGTGCCGGTGCGCTATCCGCACAGCGAAGGCCTCGCCGACGCGTCCCTGCGCCTGGGCCGGGCCAGCGACTGGTCGCGGCTGGGGGAGGACACCTGGATCGGGCACGGCCAGCGCATGCTGGCGAGCGACTGCGGGGAACATCCGCTGCTCGACCTGCGCGCGGTCGAGTTCGACTGCAGCGACGGCTGACCCGGGCGATGGCCGAGCTTACCGCGCAGGAGCGCCTGCAGCCCTCCCTGCTCGACCGCCTCACCGACGAGGAGCCGGCGCGCCGCGAGGAAGGGCGCGACGCGCGCGTGATCGGCGCGCAGCGACTGCGCGAATGCGTGATCCGCGACCTGTCGTGGCTGCTCAACTGCACCCACGCCGAAGCCACGCAACCCCTGGACGACAGTCCACGCATCGCGGCCTCGGTGCTGAACTACGGCATTCCGGACCTGGCCGGCATCGCCGCCAGCGGCATCGACCTGGCCCGCATCGAGCGGCGCCTGCGCGAGGCGATCCTGGCCTTCGAGCCGCGCCTGATCGCCGACACGCTGCAGGTGCGCGTGCATCGCGACAGCACGCGGATGGACCGGCGCTCGCTGGTGTTCGAGATCGAATCGGAAATGTGGGCGCAGCCGCTGCCGCTCAACCTCTATCTCAAGACCGAGGTGGACCTGGAGACCGGGCGCATGGACCTGGCCGAGGCCTGGGGCTGAGGCGATGGACCCGCGCCTGATTCCCTACTACAACCGCGAGTTGCAGTTCGTGCGCGAGATGGGCGCCGAATTCTCGCGCGAGTACCCCAAGATCGCCGGCCGGCTCGGCCTGGACGGCTTCGAGTGCGCCGATCCCTACGTCGAGCGCCTGCTCGAGGGCTTCGCCTTCCTCACCGCCCGGGTCCAGCTCAAGCTCGACGCCCAGTACCCGGTGTTCACCCAGCACCTGCTGGAGATGCTCTATCCGCACTACCTGCGCCCGATCCCGTCGATGGCGGTGGTGCAGTTCCACCCCGACCCGGCCGCCGCGGAGCTGGCCACCGGCCACCCGGTGCCGCGCCACACGCCGCTGCGCGGCCTGCCGGGCACCGACGAGCGCACCGCCTGCGAGTTCCGCACCGCCCATGCGCTGACGCTGTGGCCGATCGAACTGGCCGACGCGACCTACCTGGACTCGCCGGCGGCGTTGGCCGCGGCAGGCGTCGAGCCGCCCGCCGGCGGGAGGGTCCGCGCCGGACTGCGACTGGTGTTCCGCACCACCGGCGGCATCGATGCCGGCACCCTGGGCCTGGACGCGCTGCCGGTGTTCATGGCCGGGGCCGACGAACTGCCCAAGCGGCTCTACGAGCAGCTGTTGTCCGACGCCGAGGGCTTCGTGGTGCGGGGCGAGGGCGCCCACGGCGCGGTGTCCGTGCCGCGCGCCGCCGATGCGATCGGCACGCGCGGCTTCGCCGACGACGATGCCCTGCTGCCGGCCGACGGGCGCTCGTTCAGCGGCTACCGGCTGCTGCAGGAGTACTTCGCCTGCCCGGAACGCTTCCTGTTCGCCGAGTTCGGCGGCCTGCGCGATGCGCTGCGACGCCTGCGCGGGCAGTCGTTCGAGATCGTGGTGCTGCTGCGTCGCAGCCTGGGCGCAGCGGCGCGCGGCGTGGGTGCCGCCAACTTCAGGCTGTTCTGCACGCCGGCGATCAACCTGTTCCCGCGCGCTGCCGACCGCATCCACCTGCGCCAGGAACAGGTGGAGTACCACGTCGTGCCCGACCGCGTGCGGCCGATGGATTTCGAGGTGATCGGCCTGGACCGGGTGGAAGGCTTCGGCGACCGCCAGGAGCCGGATGTGCGCTTCCATCCGTTCTACGGCGGCGACGCGCGCACCTGGCACGAGCGCCACGGCGCCTACTACACCCTGCGCCGGGAGCCGCGCCTGCTGTCTGGCCGCCAGCGCCGGCGCGGCGCGCGCTCGAGCTATGTCGGCAGCGAAGTCTTCATCGCCCTGGTCGATGCCGGCGAGCGGCCGCTGTCCACGCCGCTGCGCCAGCTGGGCATGCGCCTGGCGTGCAGCAACCGCGACCTGCCCCTGCACATGCCGGTCGGCAAGTCGAACACCGATTTCCACGTCGATGCCGGGCTGCCGGTCGCCAGCGTCCGCTGCGTGGCCGGGCCGACGCGTCCGCGGCCGGCCGTGGCCGGCGGCGAGAGCGCGTGGCGTCTGCTCAGCCACCTGCAGTTCGACTACCTGTCCCTGTTCGAAGGCGATCCCGCGCAGGGCGCCTCGGCGCTGCGCGAGATGCTGTCGCTGTACTGCGAACACAACGACGCCGCGGCCCACCGCCAGATCGAAGGCGTCAAGTCGGTCTCGTCCACGCAGATCGTGCGGCGCCTGCCGGTGCCGGGGCCGATCACCTTCGGCCGCGGCCTGGAGATCGCGCTGACCTGCGACGACAGCGCCTTCGAAGGCACGGGCGCCTACCTGCTGGGCGCGGTGCTGCAGCACTTCTTCGCGCGCTATGCCTCGGTGAACGCGTTCACCGAGACGGTGCTGCGCACCCTGGACCGCAACGAGGTGGCGCGATGGCCGGCAAGACCGGGCACGCGCCAGGTGGCCTGAGGCCCATGGCCGCCACCGACCCCGCGCCGCCGGTGGACGACGCCGCGCTGCGCGCCGATCCGCACGGCTTCGAGCTGTTCGCCGCACTGCGCCTGCTCGAACGCGTGCACCGCGGGCGGCCGCGCCTGGGCGAGTCCAACCGGCCGTCGGAGGACGCGGTGCGCCTGCGGCAGCCGCCGTCGCTGGCGTTCGCGGCCGGTGACATCGCGGCCTATGCGCCGGCGGGCGAGGGCGTGCCGGCCACGCTGGATACGTACGTGCTGGGCCTGTTCGGCCCGAACGGGCCGCTGCCGCTGCACCTGACCGAGTACGCGATCGAGCGCATGCGCAGCACGCGCGATCACACCCTGCGTGCCTTCGCCGACGTCTTCCACCACCGCGTCCTGGCGCTGTTCTACCGCGCCTGGGCCGACGCGCAGCCGGTGGTGCAGGGCGACCGGCCGGAGCAGGACCGCTTCCGCTTCCACCTGGGGGCGCTGGCCGGCATCGGGCCCTGCACCGGCGACGCGGTGGTATCCACGGGCGCGCGCCACTATGCCGGGCGCATGCTGTGCCATGCACGCAACGCCGAAGGCCTGCGCGCCCTGTTGCGGCAGGCGTTCGCGGTCCCGGTGCAGCTGCAGGAGTTCATCGGCGAGTGGATGCCGCTGCCCGACGCGGCCTGGCTGCGCCTGGGGCGCGCGCCGTCCACCTCGACCCTGGGCGCGACCGCGGTGCTGGGCGCGCGGGTGCGAGGCGGACAGCACCGCTTCCGCCTGCTGCTCGGCCCGCTCGACGGCCCCGCATTCCGCTCGTTCCTGCCCGGCGGTCGCCCGCTCGCCCAGCTGGCGGCGCTGGTGCGCGCCTACGTCGGCGACGAGCAGGCCTGGGACGTGCAGCTGGTGCTGCGCGCCGCCGATGTGCCGGCCGCGCGGCTCGGGCAGGCCGGGCGCCTGGGCCTCGACACATGGCTCGGCCGGCGCAGCTGGGATCTGGACGACGCCCGCGATGTCGTGGTGCGGCCCTCCGCGCGCGCGACCACAAGACACTGAGGAGAGACAAGCAATGGCGGACATCACCCGCAACGCCCTGTTCGGCAAGCTCAACCCGACCACCTACCGCGCGATCGAGAGCGCGACGGTGTTCTGCAAGCTGCGCGGCAACCCGTACGTGGAACTGGTGCACTGGCTGCACCAGCTGCTGCAACTGGAAGACTCGGACCTGCATCGCATCGTGCGCCACTTCGCGCTCGATCCGTCCAGGCTCGCGCGCGACGTCACCGCCGCCCTCGACCGCCTGCCGCGCGGGGCGACCGCGATCTCGGACCTGTCATCGGGCATCGAGGAGGCGGTCGAGCGCGCCTGGGTGTTCGCCACGCTGATGTTCGGCGAGGCGCAGGTGCGCAGCGGCTACCTGGTGGTCGGCGCGCTGCGCACGCCGCAGCTGCGCAACGCGCTGCAGGCGATCTCGCCGGAGTTCGCCCGGATCAAGGCCGAGGCGCTGACCGACGGCTTCGACGCCATCGTCGGCGACTCGCCGGAGAACGGCATGCGCGCCAGCGACGGCTTCGAGCTGGGCGCCGCGGCCCCGGGCGAGGCCAGCGGCGCGATGGCGCCGGCGGCGATGGGCAAGCAGGAGGCGCTGAAGAAATTCACCACCGACCTCACCGCGCAGGCGCGCGAGGGTACGCTCGACCCGATCATCGGCCGCGACGACGAGATCCGACAGGTCGTCGACATCCTGATGCGCCGGCGCCAGAACAATCCGATCCTGGTCGGCGAGGCCGGCGTGGGCAAGACCGCGGTGGTCGAGGGCTTCGCCCAGCGCATCGTGCGCGGCGATGTGCCGCCCGCGCTGAAGGACGTCGAACTGCGCGCGCTCGACGTCGGCCTGCTGCAGGCGGGCGCCAGCATGAAGGGCGAGTTCGAGCAGCGCCTGCGCGCGGTGATCGACGAGGTCCAGGCCAGCGTCAAGCCGGTCATCCTGTTCGTCGACGAGACCCACACCCTGGTCGGCGCCGGCGGCGCGGCCGGCACCGGCGATGCGGCCAACCTGCTCAAGCCGGCGCTCGCGCGCGGCAGCCTGCGCACCATCGGCGCCACCACCTGGGCCGAGTACAAGAAACACATCGAGAAGGACCCGGCGCTCACCCGCCGCTTCCAGACGGTGCAGGTCGAAGAGCCCGACGAGGCCAAGGGCGTGTTGATGATGCGCGGCGTGGCCAGCACCATGGAGCGGCACCACAAGGTGCAGATCCTGGACGAGGCGCTGGAGGCGGCGGTCAAGCTCAGCCACCGCTACATCCCCGCGCGCCAGCTGCCGGACAAGTCGGTGAGCCTGCTCGATACCGCCTGCGCGCGCGTGGCCGTCAGCCTGCATGCCACCCCGGCGGAAGTGGACGACAGCCGGCGCCGCATCGAATCGCTGGAAACCGAGCTGGCGATTATCGCCCGCGAGCAGGCCATCGGCATCCCGGTGGTCGAGCGCGAGGCCGAGTGCCGCGCCGCGCTGGCGGTGGAGCGCGAGCGCTGCGCGGACCTGGAGTTGCGCTGGCAGGCGGAAAAGGCGCTGGTCGACGAACTGCTGTCGCTGCGCGCGAAGCTGCGCGAGGGCCTGGCGGCGGTCGAGGGCACCGGCAGTCCGCTGGAGGCGGCAGCCGAAGCCGAGGCCGATGCGGTGGCCGCGGCCGCCGACGTGCCCGCCGCGGTGGATGGCACCGACCGCGAGTCGCTGCTGGCGCGCCTGCGCGAAGTGCAGGCCGAACTGGCCGCGCTGCAGGGCGAAACGCCGCTGATCCTGCCCACGGTCGACTACCAGGCGGTGGCCTCGGTGGTCGCCGACTGGACCGGCATTCCGGTGGGGCGCATGGCGCGCAACGAGATCGAGACCGTGCTGCGCCTGCCCGAACTGCTCGGCCAGCGCGTGATCGGCCAGGACCACGCCATGGAGATGATCGCCAGGCGCATCCAGACCAGCCGCGCCGGCATCGACAATCCGTCCAAGCCCATCGGCGTGTTCATGCTCGCCGGCACCTCGGGCGTGGGCAAGACCGAAACCGCGCTGGCCCTGGCCGAGGCGCTGTACGGCGGCGAGCAGAACCTGATCACCATCAACATGAGCGAGTACCAGGAGGCGCATACCGTGTCCTCGCTCAAGGGCGCGCCCCCGGGCTACGTCGGCTACGGAGAAGGCGGCGTGCTCACCGAAGCCGTTCGCCGCCGGCCGTACTCGGTGGTGCTGCTCGATGAGGTCGAGAAGGCGCACAGCGACGTGCACGAGCTGTTCTTCCAGGTCTTCGACAAGGGCTGGATGGAGGACGGCGAGGGCCGCAGGATCGACTTCCGCAACACCCTGATCCTGCTCACCACCAACGCCGGCACCGACATGATCGCCAGCCTCTGCGCCGACCCGGAGCTGATGCCGGAGCCCGAGGGCATGGCCAAGGCCCTGCGCGAGCCGCTGCTGAAGATCTTCCCGCCGGCCCTGCTCGGCCGCCTGGTGACGATTCCCTACTACCCGCTGAGCGACGACATGCTCGGCCAGATCGTCAAGCTGCAGCTCGATCGCATCAAGAAGCGCGTGGAAGCGCGCTACCGCATCCCCTTCGAGTACGACGACGAGGTGGTGAAGCTGGTGGTCAGCCGCTGCACCGAAAGCGAGTCCGGCGGGCGAATGATCGATGCGATCCTGACCAACACCATGCTGCCGGATGTCAGTCGGGAGTTCCTGAGTCGGATGATCGGTGGGGTGCCGGTGGAGGGGCTGAGGGTTGGCGCCGGCGAGGGCGGCTTCACCTACGCGTTCTCCTGAGCCGTGTCGGTACCCTGGCCATGATCATCCTTTCCTGGAACCTGCAGAAGATCACAGCGGAGAAGGCCAGGCTGTTCGCCGTCCTCTTTGGCCAGGTGCTGAACGAGGTCATCGGCGACGAGCCGTTCGTGGTCATCATCTACGAGAACCGCAGCCACCCGGCCGAAGTGCTCGATGCGCTGGGTACCGGGATCAATGCCCAGGGACTGGTCTGCAAGTGGATCGATACCGGCGGCGCTCCGGGCCTGCGCGAGAACGTGCTGGTGATCTGCGGCAACGGTGCCAGCTTCGACGACCCGGTGCTGTTCACCGCCTGGCAGGCCGGCTTCGACAGCCGTTGCGCGGCCCTGCACCAGGCCGAGAAGGATGCGGTCCGCGCCGACATCGCCCGGCTCGGCCAGCGTCCCGCCCGCGCGGCCACGCTGCAGGCCCGCGACCATCGGGTCGCTCAGGTCGACAAGGGCAGCTTCCGCGCCGCCGCCGAGTTCCGCTGCCCGGTGGAGATCACCCTCCGCTGCCAGGGCAGGCAGGTCCGAGTGCTGGCCCTGCACGCGCCCGGCCCCGGCGCGGGCGCCGAACACGAGCAGACCTTCGCCCAGGTCTACGCCGAATCGATCTTCGCCAGCGCCAAGGGCTTCGACCTGGTCCTGGGCGACTTCAACCTGCGCACCCACGGCGTGCAATCGAACGGTTTCGTCGACCAGGGGGTCAGGATCGGCGCGACCACCAAGGGCAGCGAGGAGGGCCGCCATACCTTCTCGCGGCTCGACCGGGTCTACGCGCGCCCAGGTTTCGCCCTCTCCTCCGCCCTGGTCAGCGACTCCCAGGAGCGCGACCTGACCGACCACCATTGCCTGGCGGTGCGGGTGGAGTCGCGCAAACAGCTCCTGATCAGCGACTACTTCGCCGTCCAGCCTTCGCCGATGCGGCGCCAGGAGATCGTCTACGCGAACCGGAGGCGCGCCGCCGACGCGCGGCGGATCAACCCGAAGAACGGCAATTGGGCGGAACAGGCGCGGGAGCGGAGGCACAGGGAGGCCGACGAGCGCAGGCAGCGGGAACGCCAGGAATGGCTGGCCGCGGCCCGCCGCCGCGACAACCGGTAAGACGTCGCCGGCCCCGGGCCGGCGCACCGCAACGAAGGGGACAGTCGATGACAATCAAGATCGTGACTCAGGGGGCCACGCTGAGCCTGCCCGAATACACCGTGGGCAAGGCTTCAGCCACCTGCATCTACCCCGGGATCGCACAGTGCTTCGCGATTGCGGGCTGGACCCCGTCGGGGATGCTGTGCACGCACGTCAGCCCGGGGGCCACCGGCGATGACCTGGATGCCACCTTCCAGGCACTGCTGGGCATGGGTGGCGCACACGCCACCAGCTGGTACGTGGTCGGCCCGTTCACCGACCACTTCGCGGTCAAGAAGGCCCAGTGGCGTTCGAGCCGGGCGATCAGCAAGGCGTTCGATGCCGCCCTCGGCAAGAAGAGCACGGCCGACCGCTTCATCCTCGACGTGACCGTGGACAGGCGCCAGCAGGTGCTGGAACAGGGCTTCACCATCCCCCGCACCTTCAACTCGATCGACATCCGGGCCGAGCACCGCGGCTGGGAAAGCCTGATCGCGTTCTCGTACAAGGAGGGCAGCCCCAAGGTGATCGACTGGACCCGCCTGGCCTGGAGCCGCTTCGTTCGCTTCTGACCGGCCCCGCGCGTCCCGGACTGCAGGCTGGTGATCCGCGGCCGGCCTGGACCGCGTGAGACCAATAAGTGTACCCGACCCTTCTCCACGGACCCCTTTTCCACGACCCCTGTGACTTTTCTAGGAGCGCGCGTTATGCCATTCCAATGCAAGGGGTGCGACGAGATATTTGCAGTGTCCTCCAAACCCAGCGTCTGTTCGAACTGCCAACAACGGCACAAGGGATGGACGCTGGTGGTGTCCCGGCCAGCGACAACGGCACGCGACACTTCCGACGTTCCCGAGTGGGACAATGCCGCCACGGTCGCGTTGACCGTGGCTAATCTTGTGACGGCGCAGACGATGGATACGCTGGGGGGGAACTACGGCTTCCCATCGGCCGCATGCCTCAAGGCCGTCTACGACGCCATCAGTGTGCCCCAAGGCGGAAAGGCATCGAAAAGCATCTACTTCAACGCTTTTGCCGCGGTGTACGACGATACGTCCAAGAAGCTCGCCAAGACGGAGCTGGCCAGCAACACGCCGTACGCCATCGACAGTACGGCGTCGCGCTGTGCGGAACGCGGCCTCTGGAAGAGCATCGGCGGAAAGCTGGCCGGCAACACCCTGCTGGGAATTGGCCAGGACACGCGCCCCTGCCTGTCGTGTTGCGCGCGCTTGAGTGCGTTGGCGGCCAGCAAGAACATCACGATCATGATCTATTTCGTGAAGAAGTACGACGCGCTTCCAGGCAACACCTGGTTGCTGTTCTCGTCGACCGTGGGCGCGACGGGCTACACGACCTAACGACCGCGATGCGGAAAGGCAGAGAGGCCAGGATCGGCCACGATCAAGGAGCTGGAAGCGATGAGCGTGACTGCAGAGAGTTTCTACAGCCTATATGACGACAACCAGAAGACATCGGCATTCGGATGGGCTCCGTACATGGCCGCGACCCAGAACGGCAACTGGGATCCCACCCTTAATGGAATCGTTCAGCTCGCCACCAACTTCGGTGGCGCAGGCGCCGTGGAGGACGCCAGGGACTGGGCGTTCCGCAAGGTCGAAGGACTGCCGACATGGAAGAAAACCGAAGCTTCGGGCGTCCATGCCGAGGTGCTGATCATCCGTGCCTGGATCGCCAAGGCGATGGTCGAGCAGCAGGTGACCGAACAAGTCGCGCTGGATGCGCCTCGCGGGCGAGCCATCTATGCGTCGCAGAAGGCGTGCTGGTGCTGCCACGCCCTGATGGGGGAGCTGGGCATCGTGCGGGGTGACGATACGTTGGGCAGTAAACCCCTGATGGGATGGCGGCACCCATTGGCTGCACGCACCATTCCCAATAGCGAACTGCCAACGAGTGCAACAGCTATCAACAGAGAATGGCTGGCAGCGGCGCGGAAATAGTTCTCGGTCGAATGCAGTGCGTCACAGCTGTGCGGATGAGCGATAAGGAGGTGATGTGTGGGCTTCGATATTTATCTCATGGGGCACGGATGCTACCGACCGAAGAACGAGAGCTTCGTTCTTCCGGAAGGCTATGCCATCCATTACTACTGTGAGCATGGGAAGATCCTGCCGGAAAGGAGCTTGCAGAGGATTTTGCGGAACATGGAAAGCCCCGTGCGCAGCTACCGGAATGGAGCGACTGTCCCGAACTACACATGGCAGAACGGCAGACCGGAGAACTGGAACTTCTATGTCTACGGCCTCGGCTTGGACCCGCTGAACAGAGACGTGGTGCCGGAGTGGCTTGTGGGCAACATGCATCTCAAACCCACGATGCGCGAGAAGCCCGATGGTTGGGATGTGAGGTATGTGCAGTTCTTCAAGCGACGCGAGGGCATGGCAGAGTCGGCGGAATACACGCTCGACATGTTGTTCAGGGGCGAGAGCGGCGCGTATTTCTCCGGGAAGAACGCAACGGTTAATGTCCACGCGTTGTTGTGTTCGGTGGTGGAACTTCCGAAGTAGTGGAGGCAAGGGCAGCGCTGGCTGGTCCTGCTCTGCGTCGTCAGGCAGCGGGCGCAGTTGCTGGCTGCAGTCGAGTGCTCCGGGAGAGCAAGGCGCGCGCATAGCGGCCAAATACCGGGCCAGGCGTTGCAGGCACCATGGTCGGACGTTTCGACGGGTCGCGCCCAGATAGAGCTGGTGACAGACGATCAGTAACGGGGCCAGGTTCACTTATCAGAGGCATGAATCCGCGACTGGCACTTGAGCACCTGCGCCACGCGCGATCACTTTTGCTGCCTTGCCGCGAACGCAGTAGCGGGTGCGGATTCACTTGCCAACCCCACGAGGCTGCGAACGCCAGTTCAAACGACCAGCACCAGTTGCGATCGTTCTGGGGATGCGCGACCAGAAGAATCCGCATTCGATTGGTTGGGGGGCTGCGCGGACTTGAGCCGTTAGTCGAAAGCACCTGGGCCGACCGATCTGCTGCCGGTCGCTGGTGAGGCGGTCTGCGGCGAAGACGAGTTCGCGCCGGTCCATCTGCCACGCAAGAGCATCAGGTGGGGATGAGCGACGTGATAACACCCGCTCCGCCGGGGCGATCGATGAGGAAGAGGCGATGATCTATCTGTGCGAGCGGGAAATGGGCTTCGACGCGGCCGCCGTGGGATTCCCGTCGGTCGAGGGCTGTCGCGCGGTGGTGGTGGTGACTGCGGGCGGCCTGTTCGGGTTCCATCTCAACGGCACGCTCAGCGCTGCCAAGCGGGCCGCGTTCGTCGCCTTCGTGACGCAGCACGTGCATGGCGTGGTGATCAGGCGGATCTACGCGGCTTCGGCCGGGGTCGGGCAGGAAATGGCGCACGCGCAACAGGAACTGCGGGTTCTCGCCGGCGATCTGAACTATGCCGGGTCCATCTACTGGGCAACGCTGCCGCCGGGCGGGTCGTCGTACGTCGACTACCTGGATATCAATCACACCAGTTGCGTGATCACCGCTCGCCCCTGGAGCGAGGCGAACGACGCCGTCGCCGGCAATCGCGGTCCTTACGTTGGCGGCGCGAATCGCGCGATGGCCAACGGCGCGCCGCCTTCCACGATGTACACCGGCGTGGACCAGGCCGGCCTGGTCGCACGTTACCCGGTCGCGATCTAGCGCGCTGGTCGAGCGGGCCACTGAGACGAAAGGTCGCGTCCGGGCCCGGCGCTTCGCGTAGCTTGCCGGCCGGTGCCGATGGCCGAGTCACGGACGATCGCCGTGCTATGCCCGTGCATGCGGCGGCGGTCGGCCGGCCCGGGAGGGATCCATCGTGCCGCAGGCCGGAGGCGGAAGGCGGAGGCCGCCGCGCCCACCGGCCAGGCAGGCTGTGGCGGAGCGAGGGGCCATCCGGGCGTGGCCCGCGAACCACGCTTGCCGAGCGGGCGTGACAAAGACGCAATGAACAAGCCAAGGCGATAGGAGAAGACATGTTTTTCGGTTCCAGAAGCGCGCAGACGTCGAACGAGTCGGCCCAGAACTCAAACGCAGGCGGTGGCGGCATCGACGACGGCATTGGGGCCTCGATCACCGCGCTCATCCACTCGAACACGCCCTGCAACCTCCACCACATGTGGCGGAAGCTTGGCCGTGACGCGGGCATTCTGTCGCCGCATCACAGTCAGCTGTTCGTCACGGACCGGCGCAACGGCTTCATCCTTTTCAACTTCGGCCTCTGGTGCAACGACAGAGGGCAGGTCGAGTTCGCCATGGACGAGAGGATCCAGCACTACACGCAGAGCAAGACCTACAGCCCCAACCCGGTCCCGGTGACGCCGCAGCAGTTGATGAACGCCTTCGTCGCGACCCGGCAGCAGTGCGGGCCCGAGTACAAGCTCCTGCACAACAACTGCCAGAAGTTCGGGCGGCTGTTCATGACCAACCTCGGCGCAAAGCACACGCGCAGCCTGTTCCATCCCTGAGCGACCACCGCGGCTTCGTGCGCGCCGGCAGGCGGGCGGTGCCTTCGCCGCGTCGCGGGCCGCGTGACCGGCCGCATCGGATGGCTTTGTCCACCAGGAATACAACCGGATTCGACGCATGCCCTCGCAGGCGCAGGTCAACCACTTCCTCAATCATCCGGAGCAGTTCCTCAGGCGTCATTCGCTGCGCTGGCGCGGCCCGGCGCCGGACGACCAGTCGGTCATCGACGTGGCGATGGTCGATCGTGCGGGCACGGCGCGCATCCGGACGGGGGCCAGGTTCCTCGGCATGGGCAACGCCAAGGCCGATGCGCCCATGTTCGAGCTGCGTCGGGCGGGGAACGGGGGCAGCCAGGTCCCGCCGGGTACGCCGACGTTCCAGGTGCAATGGAGCGGCTACAAGGCCGGGCAGGGGCGGACGGCGAGGCTGCCGGCGGCCGGTGGGCCGGGCATCATGCTGACGCCGGAGTTCACGGGCTGCACGGCGGTCTGCCGGACCAACCGCGACGGCAGTGCCGAGTTCAGTCACTACAACCTGATGAACGGCACGGCGACCCTGGACGACGCGGACATGCGCGCAATCGCGCAGGCCGAGTACGGCGGCGGCCAGGCCACGATGACGAAAGGCGATGTGCGGGCCCGCGGCAAGGGGAGCGGGGCGGTGGTGGCGACGGTCGTGGGCGTCAGGCGCGTGGGCGGCTGGGAGTTCTGGGCGCAGATCCGGGAAACCAAGTCGAGCGGCGAGCAGATCCGCGCCGTCGAGCGGCTCTAGGGCGGGCGGCGCCGGTGCGGCTGCGGGCGGCGCAGCAGGTGCCGGGTGCTGCCAGCAGTCGCGGCCAGCGCTCCGGCCCGCGCCGGCAACGAGGGGTCGGACCCGGGCCGGCGGTCCGCTCGGCAGCAATCGCAGCGGCATGCGCATAGAATTGCCGATCGCCGCCGCTGCGCTCGCGCCGCGGACAGGCGGGCGGCGTCGCGGTTTCCGGGGCGTCGCCGGGTCGTAGGGCGATGGGCCTGATCCGGGTGCCTTCGCCGCCTGGGGAAGGCGATACAGGGGACGCTGCGTGAACGCTCGACACGCCTGCTATCTGCGGGCAAAAAGCATCGTGGGGCTGGCCGACGAGCTTCCCCAGGAGGAGCGCGCGGACTTCATCGCGCGCGAATGCGCGGGCGACGCCGAGCTCCTGGCCGAAGTCGCGTGGATGCGCCAGGCAGTCGCCTCGGAGACCACGCTGCATGCGGTCCGGTGGGAGCCGGAAGAGCCGCTGGAACTGGTCGGCGAGCAACTGTCGGGCGCCGCCGAACGCGATTACCGCGTGCTGCACAAGCTGGGCCACGGCGGGATGGGCGTGGTCTACCTGGCCGAGCGCCGCCAGGACGGTTTCGTGCAGCGGGTGGCGCTGAAGCTGCTGCGCCGCGCCCTCGGCGACACGGGCGTGATGGTCGAGCGCTTCCAGCGCGAACGGGCGCTGCTGGCCCGGCTCGAGCACCCGGGCATCGCGCGGCTGGTGGACGGCGGACTGCTGGCGGACGGGCAGCCGTTCCTGGCCATCGAGTACGTCGAGGGCGAGCACATCGACAGGTGGTGCCGCGAACACTCGCCTGGCCTGCGCCAGCGCCTGGAACTGTTCCTGCAGGTCTGCTCCGCGGTCGACTACGCGCACCGCCATCTGGTGATCCACCGCGACCTCAAGCCCGGCAACATCCTGGTGACCGCCGAGGGCCAGAGCAAGCTGCTGGATTTCGGCATCGCGCGCCTGCTGGAGGCGGCCGACAGCGGCGCCGAGCCGACCGAGTTCGGCCAGCAGGCGCTCACCGTGGCCTACGCCAGCCCCGAACAGATCACCCAGAAGCCGCTGTCGGTCGCCACGGACATCTATTCGCTGGGCGTGGTGCTCTACCAGCTGCTGTGCGGCCGCCAGCCTTTCGGCCACCATGGGTCCTCGTTCGACGTCTCGCGCGCCATCGTCGCCGGCGAGGTGATCGCGCCCGGGCAGCAGCCCGTCGGCAACGGCGGCCTGGACCGCATTCCCGCTGACCTCGATGCCATCGTGCTCAAGTCCATGCGGCGCGAGGCCGACAGCCGCTACGTGTCGGTGGCGGCCATGGCCGAGGACATCAGGCGCTTCCTGCAGCGTCGGCCGGTGGACGCCAGGCGCGGCCATGCCGGCTATCGGCTGCGCCGCTTCGCCTCGCGCAACCGCTGGCCCCTGGCGGCCGGCACCGCGATCGCGCTCACGCTCACCGCCGGGATCGGCTTTTCGCTGGCGTCGCTGGCCGAGGCGCGCCACCAGCAGCGCCTGGCCGAGCAGCGCCAGCGACAGCTCGAACGCATCACCACGTTCCAGCAGGAGGTGCTCGAGAGCGTCGACATCGACGCGATGGGCCACGCGGTGTCCCAGGCGCAGCGCGACGCGGTGCGCGCGGCGCTGGGGGACGCTGGTCCCGGCTTGCAGGAAGACGCATGGCTGGACGCCGCGTTCGCGCGCGTGCCTGCCACCGATATCGCGCGCGATGCGCTGGACACCTACGTGGTGTCGCATGCCCTTGACCGCGTGCAGGACGACTTCGCCGATGCGCCGTCGCTGGCGGCGGACATGCGCCATTCGATGGCGCGGGTGCTGATGGGGATCGGGCAGTACGGCTCGGCCGTGAAAGAACTGCAGCAGGTCCTGCGCAAGCGCATGGAGGCCCTGCCGGCCGGCGACGCGCGCATCGTGGCGGTGCTGGTGGACCTGGGTTACGCGCAGCTGCGCACGGGCGATGCCGCCGCCGCCCGGCGCAGCTACGAGACCGCGATGGGCATGCGGGAGGGGCTGCCCGCCCACGATCCGCTGCGGTTGTCGGCGCAGGCGGGCGCGGCGCGTGCGCTGGCCGCGCTGGGCGGACTGAACGAGGCGCTGGCGCAGCAGGCGCGGCTGATCAAGGTCTGGTCGGCGCGCCTGGACCCGTTCGACCCGGCGCTGCTGGAGCTGCGCCGCGACGAGGTGCAGACGCTCTCCCGGCTCGGCCGCCGCGGTGAGGCACGGGCCCGCATGGCCGGCCTGCTGCCCCTGTACGAACGCAGCCTCGGCCCGAAGGCGCCGACGACGCTGGCCGCGCGCCTCACCTTCGCCGAGCTCACCAACACGCTCAACGAATACGAGGAATCGCAGCGCCAGGCGCAGGCGGTGGCGCTCGAGCGCGAACGCCGGCTCGGGCGCGACCATCCCGACACCCTGATGGCGCTGGCGCTGGAAGGCGCGAACCGGGTGCGCCTGGCCCGCGAGGAACCGGCCTTCGCCGAGGCCGAGGCCTTCATCCGCGACGTGCTTGCGCGCCAGTCCCGCGTGCTGGGCCACACGCACCCGCAGACGCTGGCCACGCAGGCCGAACTGGTGCGGCTGCTCGGCAAGCAGGACCAGCCCGACAAGACCCGGCAGGCGCTCGCCCTGCATGCCGAGGTCTGGCGTGCGCGCCAGCAGGCACTGGGGCCCGACCACCTGGACACGATCTTCGCCCTGGGCGGAGTCGCCAACCTGCAGCGCAAGCTCGGCCTCAACGACCAGGCGGTCTCCACGGCCCAGGAGGCGTTGCGGCGCTATGCGCGCACGCTGCCCGGACACCGCCTGGTGTCGGCGACCTGGGAGCTGATCGGCAGCGCGCACTATGCGGCCGGGCGCATGGAGGCCGCGCGCGATGCCTATGCCACCGCGCTCGCGCAGCGTGCCGAGATGAACGGGCCGCTCGACGCGCACACGATCGAGAGTGCATCCGGCCTTTACACCGCGCTGTTCGCGCTCGGCGACGAGGCCGGGATGGCGGAGGTCAGGGCCCGGCACCTCGATCCGGTGCTGGCGCTGGATCCGGCCACGCTCAATGCCAGCATGAGCGGCATCCGCGAGACCGCGCGTCTGGCCCTGCAGGGCCACAACACCAACTGAGGCGGCGGGGTGAAGCAGGCGAACGAGCAGGTTCCGGGCGAGGACGTCACGACATGGCTGCAGGAGGCGATCGCCGGCGATGCCACGGCGATGGATCGCGTCATGCGCCAGATGTACGCCGCGCTGCGGCAGGTCGCGCGCCAGCAGCTGGGGGCCGAGTTCCAGCCGCGCACGCTGTGCGCGACCGAGCTGGTCAACGAGAGCTTCCTGCGCCTGTTCGGCAGCGACGCCATGCCCCGGATCGAGGACCGGCGGCATCTGCTGGGCATGGCGGCCCGTGCGATGCGGCAGGTACTGATCGATGCCGCGCGGCGGCGCAACGCGGCCAAGCGTCCGGCGGCGGAGGACCGGATCGCGCTGACCGAGATCGTCGATTCGCTGGCCGGGGACGCCGAGCCCGAAGCCCTGGGCCAGGCCATCGATGACCTGGAAGCGATCGATCCGCGGCAGGCGCGGATCGTGGAGATGCGCTTCTTCATCGGCCTGACCGAGGAGGAGATCGCCTCGCTGCTGGGCCTGTCGGTGTCCACGGTGCAGCGCGAATGGCGCATCGCGCGCGCCTGGCTGCGCCGCGAACTGGCCTGACCCGGCGCCTGAGACGAATCGTCGGGCGATCGCGGGCCGGCGGAGCGAGGATCCGGGCAGACACCCGGAGTCCGCACATGAGGCCTGCCGCCCGACTGACCGACATGCATGCCTGCCCGATGGTGACCGGCGTGGTGCCGCACGTGGGCGGGCCGATCAGCGCACCCGGCGCACCGACGGTGCTGATCTGCAACCTGCCCGCCGCGCGGTTGGGCGACATGGCCGTGTGCGTGGGGCCACCGGACACCATCGTCACCGGCGCGCCGACCGTGCTGATCAAGGGCCAGCCGGCCGCGCGCATCGGCGACAGCAGCGCCCACGGTGGCGCCATCGTGCTGGGCGCGTTCACGGTACTGATCGCCTGATGGACGCGGCGCAGGGCAGCCCGGCCGAGGCAGCGCCCGCCAGCGGCATCGCCGCGCTGCTGGAGCGCGCGCTGTCCAGCCATGACGCCGGCGACCTGGCCACGGCGCAGGCGCTCTACGAGCGGGTGCTCGCGCAGGATCCGGAACAGCCCGATGCCCAGCACTTCCTCGGCGTGCTGCGCCACCAGCAGGGCGACAGCGACGCCGCGCTCGCGCTGGTCGGGCGCGCGCTCGAACGGCTGCCCGCGCATGCGGGCGTCCACAACAACCTCGGCAACATCCACAAGGAGCGCGGCGATCCGGTTGCCGCCGAGGCCTGCTACCGCCGCGCGATCGCGCTCATGCCCGCGCACATCGACGCGATCGGCAACCTGGCCGTGGTCCTGGAAGTCCAGGGGCGGCTGGACGATGCCTTCAACGCCTACGGCCTGCTGCTGCACGCGGCGCCCGGCTACGCGCGCGGCTACTACCTGCTGGGGCTGTTCCTGTGCAACCACGCCGCAGGGCACGAGCACATGCGCCAGTCGGTGGCCTGCCTGCGCAAGGCCTGGGAGCTCGATCCCGGCAACCTGCGCGCCCTGCGGCTGCTGGGCGTGGTGCTGTACGCGCTGGGCGAGGCCGACGCCGCGCTGCAGGTGTACCGCGACTGGCTGCAGCGTGCGCCGGACGATCCGCTGGCCCTGCACATGCTGGCCGCCTGCGGCGGCGCGCAGGCGCCGGTCCGTGCCGGCGACCGCTATGTCCGCGAGCTGTTCGACGGTTTCGCGTCGAGCTTCGACGAGCAGCTGCTGCACAACCTCGACTATCGCGCGCCGCAGCTGCTGGCCGACGCGCTGGCGCCGGTGCTGTCCGGCCGCGACCGGCTCGACATCCTCGACGCCGGCTGCGGCACCGGCCTGTGCGCGCCGCTGCTGCGGCGCTGGGCGGGGCGCCTGGAAGGCGTGGACCTGTCGCCGGAGATGCTGGTGCGGGCCCGCGCACGCGGCGGATACGACCTGCTAGTGGAAGGGGAGCTGACCGCGCACATGCGCGCCAGGCCCTCGGCGTTCGACGTGGTGGCCTCGGCCGACACGCTCGTGTACTTCGGCGACCTGCACGAGGTGGTGGCGGCGGCCGCGCTGGCGCTGCGCCCGGGCGGCTGGCTGGTGTTCTCGGTCGAGGCCCTCGACGGTGCCGGCAGCGGTAACGGTGTCGAGCTGGGGCCGAGCGGACGCTACCGGCATGCGCGCGCGCACGTGGAGGCCGCGCTGCATGCCGCCGGCTTCCGGGACCTGGTCGTGGAGGCGCAGGAACTGCGCAAGGAAGTCGGCGCGCCCGTGCTTGGATGGGTGGCGATGGGGCGTCGCGCCGCAGCGCCATGAGCGCGCGCGACGCCGCCGCGCCGGCGCCGTGAGACGAATTGTCGCGCCGCTGCGCGGCCTGCATGTGAGCATCGCCTGCGAACCGGACGCCAGCCGGGCCGGAGCCGCGTCCCCCGCGCTTCCCCGCCGCGTCCCGATTGACGCAACGGGAGCCCCATGTCGCGCAACCAGCGCAGCTTCACCCTGCGATCCGACCTCGGCGACGCCCTGCGTTTCGCCGCGATGGACGGCAGCGAGCGCCTGGGCGGACTGTTCGAGTTCCGCCTGCGTGCACTGTCGCAGGACCCGAAGCTGGACCTGGTGGCGATGCTCGGCAAGCCGATGGCGGTGCACATGCACATGCCCGATGGCTTCGAACGCTGGTTCCACGGCATCGCCATCGAGGCCGCGCAGACCGGCTTCCAGGTGGTCGACGACCTGCGCCACGCCGCCTACGCCATCACCCTGGCGCCGACGCCCTGGCTGTTGAGCCAGCGCCGCCACTGCCGCGTGTTCGCCAACCGCGACGTGCCCTCGATCGTGCGCGAGGTGCTGGCGGGCATCGGCTACACCGACGTGCGGCTGCAGCTGTCGACGAGCTATCCGGTGCGCGAGACCTGCGTGCAGTACCGGGAGGACGACCTGAGCTTCATCGCCCGCCTGATGGAGCAGGAGGGGATCTACTACTACTTCACCCATGACGATCGCCGCCACGTGATGGTGCTGGCCGACGGCATCGGTGCCCACGACGCCGCGCCGGGCGCGGCCCGCCTGCCGTGGCTGCCCGAAGGCAGCCATCGCGCGCGCGCGATGGTCGGCGTCGACGGGTGGCGGCCGTCGAGCCGGGTGCATCCCACCAGCGCGCGGCTCACCGATTACGATCCGCTCAGCCCGCGCGCTTCGCTCGAGGGCAGGGGCGATGCCGGACAGGGTCCGCCGCTGCATGCCGTGGAAGGCCTTGAGGCCTTCGACTTTCCCGGGGGCGACACGCGCGCCGAGGAGCATCGCCGCCGCGCGCAGGTCGCCGTCGAAGCGCACAACGCAGGGCGCGCCCGCTTCAGCGGCGACACCGGCGCCTACGGCCTGGCCGCCGGCGCGCTGTTCGCCCTGGAAGGCTCGCCGGGCGGACAGTGGGATCGCGAATACCTGGTCACCGCCTGCGTGATCGCGCTGCGCGAAGCGGAGCTGGCGTCCGCCGGCCCGGATGCGGGCGCCGAACCGCCCTGGCAATGCAGCTTCGAGGCCATCGACAGCCGCCTGCCCTACCGCAGTCCCCTGGCGACCCCGCGCCCGCTGGTGGCGGGGCTGCAGACCGCGACGGTCTGCGACGCCAGCGGCGGCGGCGAGGACGAGGAGATCGCGGTCGACCAGCACGGCCGCGTGCACGTGCTGTTCCACTGGTCGGCCAGTGCCGCCGGCCGCGACCAGGCGCATTCGTGCCCGGTCCGCGTGGCCACGCCGTGGGCCGGCAAGCAGTGGGGCATGGTGCACATCCCGCGGGTCGGGCAGGAAGTGGTGGTCAGCTTCCTGGAAGGCGATCCGGACCGGCCGCTGATCGTGGGCAGCGTCTACAATGGCAGCCATGCACCGCCGTACGCGCTGCCTGCGGGCAAGACCCGCAGCGGTATCCGCAGCCGCAGCGAGGGCGGCGGCGCGGAGGACTGCAACGAGATCAGCTTCGAGGACAAGAAGGGCAGCGAAGAGCTGTTCGTGCATGCCCAGAAGGACCTGCGCGAGGAGGTGGAGAACGATCGCCACCTGCTGGTCGGCAACGACGAGCGCTTCGAGGTCAAGCGCGACCGGGCCGGCACGATCGGCAACGACCGCAGCGTCGAGGTCGGCAACGACGACGCGCTGCAGGTCAAGGCGAACGGCACGACCACGATCGGCCGCAAGTTCAAGCTCGACGCGGGCAGCGAGATCGAACTGGTCACCGGACAGTCGAGCATCGTGATGAAGAGCTCCGGCGAGATCCAGATCACCGGGATCGACATCACCATCAAGGGGCAGCAGTCGGTCAAGGTCGAGGGCGGCGTGCAGGTGGGCGTCAAGGCCGGCGCCACCATGGACGTCAAGGCCGGCGCGACGATGACGGTCAAGTCCGACGCCATGCTCACCGTCGAAGGCGGGGCGATGGCGACGGTGAAGGCGCCGATGCTGACGCTGCAGGGGCAGGCGCTGGCGAAGCTGTCGGCCCCCTTGATCCTGATCGGGTGAGGTGGCGATGACCGGTGTGGTCCTGGACGCATGTGCGCAGATGGGCATCGAGGCGGAGGCGCGCGCGCTGCTGGCGCCTGGCGTCGAACCGCAGGAGGCCGTGCGCCGCCTGCTCGACAACGGCCGCATGCAGGCGGCCCTGCAACTGCTGTCCGCGCTGCTGCCCAAGCGCTACGTGGTGGCATGGCTGTGCCAGTGCGCGCGCGGCGAGGCGCTGGGCGACGACGACCGCGCCGGCGCGGCGCTGGCCGAGCAATGGGTGCGCGACCCGTCCGAGCACCATCGCCGTACCGCCTACGAATTCGCGACCGCGGACGGCTACCAGACGCTGGGCGGCTGGATCGCGGCCGCCGCCGGCTGGTCGGGCGGCAGCCTGGCGCCTGCCAGCCAGGAGACGCCGGTGCCGCCGCCTGCGCTGTTGACCGCGCGTGCCGCGACCGCCGCCATCAACCTGCTCGCGGCGCTCGAACCGGACCGTTTCGACCAGCGCCGCAGCAATTTCGCCATCCGCGCCCTGCCGCTGCTGGCCGAGGCGCCGCGCGCTGCCGGCGCCACCGACCCCTCCAGGAGAACCTCGCCGTGAGCGCACCAACCCTCGCCCTGGCCCTGGTCGGCACGCGGGTGCCGCCGGGGCTGCGCACCAGCTTCGAATTCCGCCAGTGCGGCGGCAGCATCGGCCGCGCCGACGACAGCGACTGGATGCTCGCCGCGCCGGGCATTTCGCGCACGCATGCGGTGGTCCGCTACGTGCACGGGCTGTACTTCCTCGAGGACCGCAGCACCAACGGCATGCTGCGCAACGGCGCGCCGCTGGTGCGCGGCGAGCCGGTGACGCTCGACGACGGCGACCGCCTGCAGATGGACACCTTCGAAGTGGCCGTGGCGCTGCTGCCGTCGGCGCAGGCGCCGGCGCCCGCGGTGCCGGCGGGGCCCTGGGACGGCGACGCGACGATTGCGGTGCCGGCCCGGCCGCAGTTCCCGCAGCCACCGGCGCAGGCAGCGCCGCCGCCGGCGATGGCGCCTGCCGGACCGGTCGCGGCCGACCCCTGGGACCTGCTGCTGTCGCCGGCACCGGCCACGGGCCAGCCGATCGCGCAGCCTCCGGTCGACGACCTGCTGGCCGGCCTCGGCGGCGCCAGCGAGCTCGATCCCCTGCGCCTGTTCGATCCGCCGCCCGCCGCCGCGCCTGCTGCCGGCGGTGGCTGGAACCACACCGGGGCCAGCGCCGACCATTTCCGCCCGCCGCCGGCGGCGGGCGCGGCGTTGCTGCCGGAGGAATGGGACCTCACCGGCTTCGCCGCCCCCGCCCCCGCCCCCGCCCCCGCGCCGGCTGCCGCGCCGCCCGCGGCGATGGCGGCGATGGCGGCGCCTGCACCCTCCGCGCCGCCGGCCATGGCCGCCACGCCCCTGGCCGCATCCGCGCTTCCGCCGGACGCCGAGGCGATCCTGCGCATCGTCGTGGACGGGGTGATGGAGGTGCTGCGCGCGCGCGCCGAGATCAAGAACACGTTCCGCCTGCCGGTCACGATCATCCAGCGCAGCGAGAACAACCCGCTCAAGTTCGCGGCCACGCCGGACGAGGCGATGCGCCGCCTGCTGCAGCCCGATGGCGCCTTCCTCAGCGGGACCGCGGCCTTCGAGGACGCCTTCGACGACATCCGCTGCCACCAGATGGCGATGCTGGCGGGCATGCGTGCGGCGTTCGAGTCGATGCTGGCGTATTTCAACCCGGACCGGTTCGAACGCGATGTCGACAGCGGCGGGCGCCGTGCGTTCGCCGGCAAGGGGCGCTACTGGGAACGCTACCGCGAGGAATTCGCGCGCAACGCGCGCGATCCGGACGAATGCTTCCGGATGCTGTTCGGCGACGAGTTCGCCAAGGCCTACGAAGCGCAGCTGGCGCGGCTGAAGTCGGCGCGGCGCCGGTCGCCGCGCTGAGACGAATTGTCGGGCCGCGTCCGGGCCGGGCCGCGAGAATCCCGGCGGCAAGGCGCGCCGCGCACGGCGCGCCACGACTTCACCGCTTAGGTCCGCCCTGGGACAGTCACGTCCGGCATGTGCGCGGCCGAGGCGATCGGCGGGCGGCGAGCGGATGACGCAGAACAACAAGATCGTCTGGAGCGAAGGGCTGTTCCTGCGGCCGCAGCACCTGCAGCAGCAGGAGCGCTATCTGGAACGCCGCATCGAACTGCGCGCAGGCAGCCTGCGCGGGCAGTCCTGGGGCCTGACCGAACTCGAGCTGGAGCCGGACCTGCTCGCCGTGGGCCGGATCGGCCTGCGCCGCGCGCGCGGCGTGTTCCCCGACGGCACGCCGTTCTCGATGCCCGATGACGATCCGTTGCCGATGGCGCTGGAAGTCGAACCGGGCTGCCGCGACGAAATCGTGTACCTGACCCTGCCGCTGCGCTCGCCGTCGCAGCCCGACAGCGCCTGGCCCGACGCGCCGGCCGACCGGCTGGTCCGCTACCGCGTGCGCGAAACCGAGGCGGTGGACGCCTCCGGCAGCGTCGAGGGCAACGTGCTGCTGGAAGTGGGCGGATTGGCCACGCGGCTGCTGCCCGGCTCGCGGTCGCCCGACGGCCTGGCCAGGATCCCCCTGGCGCGGGTGGTGGAGTGCCGCGCCGACAACCGCGTACTGCTCGACGAGGCCTTCATCCCCACGGCGCTCGATTGCCGCGCCGCGCCGCGCCTGGCGACCTTCCTGTCCGAGCTGCTGGGTCTGCTGCACCAGCGCGGCGAAGCGCTGGCCGGACGGGTCGCGCTCACCGATCGCGGTGGCGCGGCCGAGATCGCCGACTTCCTGCTGCTGCAGGCGGTCAACCGCTGGCAGCCCCTGGTGCGGCACTGGGCCGATGCAGCGGCCCCGCATCCGGAAACGCTGTACAGCGCGCTGGTGGCGATGGCCGGGGAACTGGCCACCTTCACCGCCCCGGGCAAGCGGCCGGCGGCGCTGCCGCCGTATCGCCACGATGCCCAGCAGGCCAGCTTCGAGCCGGTGATCGCGGCCCTGCGCGGCAGCCTCAGCACGGTGCTGGAGCAGAACGCGCTGGCCATCCCGGTGCAGGCGCGCAAGTACGGCGTCTGGGTGGCGGTGGCGGGCGATCCATCGCTGTTCGACAGCGCCGCGTTCGTGCTGGCCGCGCGCGCCGACCAGCCGGCCGAAGAGCTGCGCAGGCAGCTGCCGGCGCTGGCCAAGATCGGCCCGGTGGAGAAGATCCGCGACCTGGTCAACCTGCAGTTGCCCGGCGTGGGCCTGGTGCCGATGCCGGTCGCGCCGCGGCAGATTCCCTACCACGCCGGCTTCGTCTACTTCGAACTGGACCGTCAGGCGGCGATGTGGCGCGAGCTGAAGACCGCCGGCGGCATCGCCCTGCATTTCGGCAACGACCACCCCGGGCTGGATCTCCAGCTGTGGGCGATCAGGGGTTGAGCGCATGAGCACGCACGGACACGGTCCGCTGGACGACGCGACCATCGTCAGCCCGCGCCGCGGCGCGGCCGCCGCGCCCGCCGCGGCACCTTCCGCAGCGCATCCGGCGCCCGCCTCGGCCGAAGAGATCAGCGCCTTCCTCGGCCGCGGCCTCAATGCGCTGGTGCAGGCGGCCAGCCCGCTGCTGCTGCTGGCGGTGCAGCTGCGCCACAGCAGCGCCGGCGGCGATCCCGACGCGCTGCGCGCACAGGTGCAGGCGCAGGTGCGCAGGCTGGAAGGCAGGCTGGCCGAGCTTGGCGTCGGCACGCAGGCGGCGACGGCGGCGCGCTACGTGATCTGCGCGATGGTCGACGAGGCGGTGCTGAACTCGCCCTGGGGCGAGCACAGCGGATGGTCGAGCCGCACCCTGCTGGTGTCCTTCCATGGGGAATCCTACGGCGGCGCCAAGTTCTTCCAGTTGCTCGAGCGCCTGCTGCAGGACGTGCCGCGCCACATCGAGCTGCTGGAGCTGATGTACGTGTGCCTGGCGCTGGGCTTCTCCGGCCGCTACCAGATCGAGGCCGGCGGCCGCGCGCGGCTGGCCGACATCCAGGACGACCTGTACCGCCGCATCCGCGCCCATCGCGGGCAGCCGGGCGAGGCCCTGTCGCCGCACTGGAAGGGCATCGAGGGCCATCGCGGGCGGCTGTTGCACCGTCTGGTGCCCTGGGTGGCCGCCGGCGCCACGGCCTGCGTGGTCCTGGTGGCCTTCGTCTGGTTCCACTCCCGGCTCAACGAGCAGGCCGCGCCGATCGGCGCGGAGGCCGCCCTGATCGGCCTGGAGACGGCGCCGCCGCCGGGCGACGCGCCACGCGTCGCCGCGCGCCCGCGCCTGGCCCAGCTGCTGTCGAGCGAATCCCAGGCCGGTCTGCTCGAGGTCGAGGAGCGCCCCGACGGCCAGGCCCGCGTGCGGCTCGCGGCCGGCACGATGTTCGCCTCGGGGGGCGACGCGCTCGGCGAGGAGGCTCCGGAGCTGGTGCGGCGCGTCGCCGCGGCACTGGCGCAACTGCCCGGGCGGATCCTCGTCGTCGGCCACACCGACGACCAGCCGCTGCGCTCGCTGCGGTTCAAGGACAACTACGAACTCTCGACCGCGCGGGCACGCGCCGTGGCCGATGTGCTGGCCGCGTCGCTCGGCGACGCCAGCCGCATCGACGTGGTGGGCGCGGGTGCCTCGCAGCCCCTGGCCACGCCGGTGACGCTGGCCGAGAACCGCGCGCGCAATCGCCGCGTCGAGATCCTGTACCAGCCGGGGGAATGAGGCGATGCGCAAGGCGTTGGATGTACTGAGGTCGGGCTGGTGCCTGTCGTTGCTGGCGGTGCTGGTGCTGTGCGTCCTGGTGTGGGTGGCCGGGCCATGGGTGGCGGTGGCCGGCCGCGTGCCGCTCGAGACCGCCGCGGCGCGGGTGGCGACGATGCTCGGCCTGCTGCTGGCCTGGGCCGCGCTGGTGCTGGCCTGGGTGCTGCGCCAGCGGGCGCGCGCGCACCGCATGGGCCAGGCGCTGGACGCCACCGCGGGCGTCGCGGCCGGCGAGGACCGCGAGGCGGCCACCGCCGCCGAGCGCGCGCAGCTGGAGTCGCGCTTCCGCGAGGCGGTGAAGGTGCTGCGCCGGCGCGGTGGCCGCCGCAGCCTGTATGCGCTGCCGTGGTACGTGGTGATCGGCCCGCCGGGTTCGGGCAAGAGCACCCTGGTGCGCAACTCGGGGCTGGAATTCCCGCTCGCCGGCCAGTTCGGCAAGGAGGCCGTGCGCGGCGTGGGCGGTACCCGCAACTGCGACTGGTGGTTCACCGGCGAGGCGGTGTTCCTGGATACGGCCGGGCGCTACACCACGCAGGATTCGGACGCGCGCGCCGATGCCGAGGGCTGGGGCGGCTTCCTGCGCCTGCTGCGCAGGTTCCGGCGCGAACGTCCCATCGATGGCGTGCTGGTCACGATGAGCATGTCCGACCTGCTGCTGCTGGACGAGCGCGAGCGCGATGCGCACGTGCAGGCGGTGCGGCGCCGGCTCGACGAGGTGTCCGAGCAGCTCGGCGTGCAGGTGCCGGTGTACCTGGTGTTCACCAAATGCGACCTGGTGGCCGGCTTCGGCGAGTTCTTCGACGACCTCAACCCCGCGCAGCGGGCCCAGGTCTGGGGCGTCACGTTCCCGGCCGCGCGCACCGTCGATGGCAGCGCCGCGCGCGGCTTCGCCACCGGCTTCAACGAACTGCTCGATCGCCTCAACGCGCGCCTGGTCGACCGGCTGCACCATGAGCGCGACCGCAGCCGGCGGGCCGCGATCCTGTCGTTCCCGCAGCAGTTCGCCTCCTTCGGCGAGACCGCGCGCGAGTTCGTCGAAGGCGTGTTCGCGGGCAATGCCTACTCGCCGGCGCCGCTGCTGCGCGGGGTGTACATGACCTCGGGCACCCAGGAGGGCACACCGATCGACCGCATGATGAGCGCGGTCGCGCGTACCTTCGGCGTCGATGCCGCGCGCGTGCAGGCGCCGGGCGCGCAGAAGCGCACGTTCTTCGTCGAACGGCTGCTGCGCGAGGTGGTGTTCGCCGAGGCCGGATTCGTGGGCAGGAACCCGGCCGCGGACCGGCGCCGCCGCCTGGCGATGGCGGCCGTGCTGGCCTGCATCGCCGCAGGCGGCATCGCGATGCTCGCCGCGATGGCCACCAGCTACGGGCGCAACGTGCGCTACCTGGCCGATGTGCGCGCCGCGCTCGATGCGCGGCCGCAGGTCGATGCGCTGGAGTCGGCGGCCACGCCCGCGCAGTACGCCGCGCTGAGCCTGCAGCGGCTGGAGGCGTTGCAGCCGGTGGTCGCCGTCGCCGACCGCCATCGCGGCGACGTGCCCTGGACCATGCGCGCCGGCCTGTACCAGGGTGCCGCCGCCGGCGGGCAGGTGCGCGATGCCTACCTGCGCGAGCTCAACGCGACCCTCGTGCCGGCGCTGGGCGCGCAGTTCCGGCGCGGCCTGGGCGGCCAGGCCGGCGACCTGCAGGCGCTGTACTACTACCTCAAGGGCTACCTGATGCTGGGGCAGCCGCGCCACGTCGACGCCGCGGAGCTGTCCGCGCTGGCCGCGATCGAATGGCGCCGCCTGTTCCCGCGCGACCCGGTGCTGCAGACCGCGCTGGCCAGCCACCTGCAGGCGCTGCTGGACGAGCCTGGCGCGCTGCGCGCCCTGCCCATCGACCAGGCGCGCGTCGAGCAGGCGCGCATCACCCTGCGCTCGGCCGACCTGTCCTCGCTCGTCTACAGCAGCCTGCGGCTGTCGCTGCAGGACCGCGCGGCCGAGGAGGCGCGGCTGGACAAGGCCCTGGGCCTGCTGGGCGACGTGTTCCTGCGCAGCAGCGGCAAGCCGCTGTCCGAACCATGGCCGGCGCTGTACACGCAGCCGGTGTTCGCCGCGCAGGTCAACGGCGGCATCGAGGAGGAGGTCGAGCGCTTCCTGGCCGACGACTGGGTGCTGGGCGCCGCCAGCCGCGATGCGCTGGGCCGTGCCCGCGCCGTGCAGCAGGTGCAGGCGCTGTACGAACAGGACTACATCCGCGCCTGGGACGAACTGCTGGCGGACCTGCGCCTGCAGCCGGCCGACGACCTGGGCCAGGCCAGCCTGCTGGCGGCCAAGGTGTCGGGTCCCGGCTCGCCGCTGCGGCTGCTGCTGGAGCTGGTGCGCGCGCAGACCACGCAGATGGCGCGGTCGCCCGACACCGGAGCCGCGGCGGGCCTGGTCGCGGAGGCCGCCGGCGCCGTCGCCAGCGAGGTCGCGGCACGTCGCAACGACGCCCTGCGCGCCGTGCTGGATGGGGAGCAGGCGGCGCCGACGCCGCCCGGGCAGTCGATCGAGACGCATTTCGCCACGATCAACCAGCTCACCGAAGGCGCCGCCGGCGCGACCCCGCTGGACCGCACCCTGGTCGCCGTCGATGCGCTGGGCAGGGCGTTGCTGACCATGAACAGCTTCGACGCCGGCCAGCCCAACCCGCAGTTGCTGGCCGCGCGCCAGCTGGTGGCGCAACTGCCCCAGCCGGTGGCCGGATGGCTGTCGTCGCTCAGCGGCGACAGCGAGTCGCTGGTGGCCAGCGGGGCGCGCGATGCGCTCGCCGACCAGGCCCGCGAGGCGATCGGCAGCGATTGCGCGGACTACGTGCGCGGGCGCTATCCCTTCGACGCCGCCGCGACGGCGGAGATTCCGCTGCAGGATTTCGGCGAGCTGTTCGCGCCGGGCGGACGCTTCGACCGGCTCTATCGCGATTCCCTGGCGCGGCTGATCGACAGCAGCCGCGATCCCTGGCGCTGGCGCGAGGGGCCGGGCATGACCCCGGGGCCGGCCGGACTGCCGGCGCGGATGCAGGCGGCCGACCGGATCCGGCGCGCGTACTTCCGCGACGGACCGATGCCGCAGGTGCGCTTCAGCCTGCGTCCGGCCGTGATGGCGGCGCCGGTCGCGCGGGTCGTGGTGGAGATCGACGGGCAGAGTTTCGATTCGGCGCAGGACGGCGATCGCGCCGTGCCGATGCAGTGGCCGGGGCCACGGCCCGGGCAGGCCTCGATCACCGCCTACGGCGCCGACGGCACCGAGCTCGGGCGGATTGTCCAGCAGGGCGAGTGGGCGCTGTTCCGGCTGCTGCGCGCGCAGTCGTTCGCGCGCGTGTCCGACGTCGATTTCGTGGCCCGCTACGCGCTGGCAGGCGGCACGGTGGAACTGCCGCTGCAGGCCGGCAGCCTGCGCAATCCCTTCCACGACGGCACGCTGCGGGCCTTCCGCTGCGGAGCGCAGGCATGAGCGCGCCGGGATACTTCGGCAAGCTGCCGGGCGCCGGAGATTTCGTGCAGCGGCGCCTGCCGCCCGACTTCATCGATCCCTGGGACCGCGCGTTCTCGCACGCGATGGCGGGCGCGCGCGACCGCCTCGGCGCGGACTGGAGCGATGCCTACCGCAGCGCGCCGGCGTGGCGCTTCCTGCTGTCTCCCGGCATCGCCGGACGCGACGGCTGGTGCGGCGTGATGCTGCCGGCCAGCGATCGCGTCGGCCGCTGCTTTCCGATGGTGGTGGCCGCGCGCCTGGCGCCCGGCGGCGCCTATCCGGGCGTGCTGGCCGATGGCGGCCAATGGTACGAGACGGCTGCGGCGGTGGCCTGGGCGGCGCAGGCCGATCCGGGCATCGACGCAGCCCGCTTCGACGCCGCGATTGGCGCACTCGCCATGCCCGCGCCCCTGGACGAGCCCACCGTGCCGGCGTTGCCGCCCGCCATCGATCGCGCCAGGCGCGACTACTGGCTGCCCTGGTCGGGCGACGGCAGGCGCCTGCTGGCGGCGCTGTGGGGCCATGTGGCGGAGGACGGCTGCTCGCTGTGGTGGCATCCGGCCGACTTCGGCGGCAACGGCGCGCTGTACCTGGGGCGCGGCCTGCCGGACACGGCGGCCTTCCTGGGCTTCCTGCGCGGCGGCGCGCGGGCGGAGGTGGCCTGATGCGCGCGATGCTGCCCCGATCCTGCGGCCGGACCGACACCGGCCGCGTCCGCCGCTGCAACGAGGACGCGATCCTGGTGCGCGAGGAGGCCGGCCTGTGGGCCGTCGCCGACGGGCTGGGCGGTCACACGGCCGGCGACCTCGCCAGCCGCATGATCGTCGAGCGGCTGGCGGCGGTGCGGCGGCCCGACGACCTGTGCGACTTCATCGACGCGATCGAGGACGCGCTGGAATCGGTCAACGCCGACCTCATCCGCATCGCCGGGGAGCGCGACATCGACCTGATCGGCTCCACGGTGGTGGTGCTGGTGCACGACCGCGATGTGGCCCTGTGCGGCTGGGTCGGCGACAGCCGCGGCTACTGCTTCGACCGGCGACGGCTGCGCCAGATCACGGTCGACCACGTGCACGGGCAGAAGGAGGACGTCACCCGCTTCGGTGGCGCCGCGCCCGTCGACGCGCCGCCGCCGGGCGCGCTCACGCGCGCGGTCGGGGCGCAGCCGGAACTGTTCGTCGACTGGACCATCGCGCCGAGCGGGCGCGACACGACCTTCGTGCTGTGTTCGGACGGGATCAACAAGGAGATCGGCGACGAGGAACTCGACCTCGAATGCGGCCGGGCGCGGGATCCGGAACGGCTGGTGGGCCGCCTGTTCGAGCTCGCGCTCGAGCGCGCGGCGCGCGACAACGTATCGGCGATCGCAGTGTGCTTCGAGGAGGCGACGCAATGAGCAGGAGCGAAGCGGACGTGGTGGAACTGGTGACCGCGCTGTGCCGCGGCGAGATGGACCTGGGCGGCGTGCTGGACGCGCTGTCCGAACGCGGCGTGCTACCCGAGGCCGAATACAGCGCCGGCGTGGTGACGCTGCAGCGCTTCCGCGCCGAGCTCGACGAGGTCACGCTCACCACCCTGCGTACGCGCATGGAGGCCCTGCGCGCCCCGGGCGACGATGCCACCGTGGTGATGCCGCTGGCCGCGCGCGCCGCGCCGGCGGCGCCCGCCGTGCCCGACGGCGACGACGTCACCCGCGTGGTGCCGCGCGCGCCGCAGCCGCCGCGGCCCGAGCAGGGCACGGCACCAACCGGCGGCGATACCCGCGCCAGCATGTCCGGCAGCCTGGCGAGCTCGGACTGGGCGCGCATCGCCGATGCCGCCGCCGGCGAGTCGGCCAGCGTCGGCATGCTGCTCAAGGGCCGCTTCCTGCTCGAGCGCGAGCTCGGCCGAGGCGGCATGGGCGTGGTGTTCCTGGCGCGCGACGAGCGCAAGGTCGAGGCCCAGGACCGCGACCCCTACGTCGCGGTGAAGGTGCTCAACGACGAGTTCCGCCGCCACCCCGATTCGCTGGTCGCGTTGCAGCGCGAGTCGCGCCGCTCGCAGAAGCTGGCGCACGACAACATCGTGCGCGTCTACGATTTCGACAAGGCCGGGACCATCGTCTTCATGACGATGGAATACATCGACGGTTCCGACCTGCGCACGGTCATCCGCGAACGCGCCTTCAACGGCCTGCCGCTGGCGCGCGCGCGTCCGCTGATCGAGGGCATGGGACGTGCGCTCGCGCGCGCGCATGCCGCCGGCGTCGTCCATTCCGACTTCAAGCCCGGCAACGTCATGGTGACGGCCGAGGGCGTGGCGAAGGTGTTCGACTTCGGCATCGCCCGCGCCGGCAAGCACGGCGCCGGCGCGAGCGGGGAGGTCACCGTGTTCGATGCCGCCACGCTCGGTGCGTTGACCCCGGCCTATGCCAGCCTGGAGATGATCGAAGGCGGCGATCCCTCGCCCGCCGACGATGTCTACGCGCTCGGCTGCGTGTGCTACGAGCTGCTGACCGGACGCCATCCCTTCGACAAGGCCAGTGCCGAGGTGTCGCTGCGCGAAGGGCGCGTGCCGCCCAGGGTCAAGGGCCTGACGCGACGGCAGGCGCGCGCGTTGCGGCAGGCGGTCGCGTTCCGCGCCAGCGACCGGCTGCCTTCGGTGGAGGCGCTGCTCGAAGGACTGCGCGAGGTGCCTGCGCGCGAGCGCCTGCTGCCGCTCGCCGGCTACGGGACGGCGATGGTGCTGGCGGCCGGGGGCGCGGCCTGGGGCGTGTCGCACTGGGCGCACCAGCGCCAGCTGGCCGCGGTGGTGGCCGGTTTCTCGGTGCAGGGCGAGGGCGGCTTCGCCGACGAGGGCGCCGCGATGGCGGCCCTGGCGGCCTTGCCCGCACACGATCGCGACGCGCTGGTGCTGGCCGAGAACCGGCGCATCGAATCGTTCCTGCTGCGCCGGCTCGACGCTTTGTGGAATCCGCAACAGGGACGTTACGACTACGCGCTGGCCCAGCGCGTGTTCGAACTGCGCAACCACCTGCGACTGTTCTCGCCGACGCTGGACGAGCGCGCGCAGCGCATGTCCGCCGAGAAGTCCGACGTGCTCAACGCGCTCGATACCGAACTGACCGCGCAGATCGAAGCGGGCGCGATCTTCGACGCCGAGCACGACGTCGACGCCTCTTCCACGCTGGCCAGCATCCGCGCGATCGATCCGGGCAGCGTGCTGCTGCGCCACCCTGGCCTGGAAATCGCCTTCGCCGAGGCGGTCGCGGACGCGACCCGGGCCGGCCGGCTGGACCTGGCGGGCGCGCGCCTGGAGGAGGCGCGCACGCTGTTCCAGGATTCGCTGCGGCTGCAGCTTGCGGCCGCCGGGCTGGATGCGGCCCGCGCGCTGGAGCAGAGCCGGCGCCAGCCGTCGACCGGCGCGCCGGTCGATGCCGCTGCAGCCAGGACCTTGTTGGCCGCGCGCATCGCCGCGCCGTCCGGCGACGCGCAATGGCAGGCGGACGTGGCATCGGCGCTGGCCGTGTTGCAGCGGCGTCCGCTCGAGACCGGGGACCGGGCGCTGCTTGCAGGACTGGCCGGGGCCATCGCCGGCCAGGCCGCTTCGGCGCGCGAACCGCTGCAGCTGGCGCGCGCATCGGCCCTGGTGGCATTCGGGCTCGAGCATGTGCCCGCGGCGCCCGCCCTGCTGGCCGAGCAGGCGCGGCTGGCCCGCCTGGAGCAGGCGCTGCACGCACGGCTGGCCGAGGAAGCGGCCAGCGCCGAAACGCAGGCGCGTGCACAGTCGCTGCGCCATGCCAGCGCGGCCGGCGACGTGGGCAAGCTCCGCGAATCGCTGCTGCGCCTGCGCGTGATCGCGCCGACCAACCCCTTCACCACCAGCGAAGCGCCGCAGCTGGCGGCCGATGCCTACCTCGCCGCCGCTTCGGCCGCGGCCGGCCTCGGCGACCTGCCGCGCGCCGCGGCGCTGACCGAGGAGGCCAGCGCCCTGCTCGGCGACCACCAGGCCGTGCAGCGCGCCCGCATGCGCTATTCTCTGGCGATGGGGATAGGGGGCGCTGGGGGGACGCCGCTGGATGCGCGCGCGCATGCGGCATTGGTGTCGCAACTCGACGAGATCGCACGCATCGACGGCACCGGGCTGGAAACGCTCGAGGCCCAGTTGCGCGAGCGCGGCCGCCTGCCCGAAGGCACCCTGCGGGCGAAGCTGCAGACGCTGGCGCCGGCAGGCGCAGCGGCGGCCGCGGCGCGCGCACGCACGCAGGACCAGCGGCCCGTGCGGCCGCCGCCCTCGGCCCGCGAGGCCAGTGCCGCCATCGCCGATCCGGGCGAGGCCCTGCCCCCGCTGCCCGATGGCCCCGACCCCTGCGGCGCGCCCGGCCTTGCCGGTCGCGGCCGCTTCTGCCACGACCCGATCGACGGGGGGCGCGGCCCGACCCTGGTGGTCGTGCCCGCGCCGCCGGGCGGCAAGCCCTACGCGCTCTCGCGCGCGGAAGTGACGGTCAACGAATTCAACCTGTACTGCACCAGCACCGGGCGCTGCCGGCCCCTGCCGGTCGCCAGCGAGGCAGGCGGCACGCTGCCGGCCACGGGCATCGGCGTGGAGCTGGCGCGCGGCTATGCGCGCTGGCTGGTGCACGCCACCGGCGGCTGGCGCCACCGCCTGCCCACCGAAGCGGAGTGGCGACATGCCGCGTTCGCCGGGGGCAGCTGGCGCCAGGCCCCCGACAGCAACTGCGTACCGCCCACCGCCGATGCGGGCAGCCTCGGCGCGCCGGTCTCCGCGCGCGGGCGCGCGGCCAATCCCTGGGGGCTGATCAACCTGAGCGGCAACGTCTGGGAATGGACCGAGACCGCCGGCAGCCTCGCCGTGCAGGGCGGCAGCTATTCCAGCCTGTGGTCCGAATGCACGGTCGAGGCACGCCGCGCCGACACGGGGGGCGCGCAGGCCGACGTCGGGTTCCGCATCCTGCGGGAGCTCAAATGACGGACTGGGAGCAAGAGGCGAACGCGATGCTGCGCAGCCTGGGCGACAGCTACCAGCAGGGGGGCATCAGCCGCGCGACCTATCGCGAGCGTCGCCGCCGCGTGCTGGCCGCGCTGCGCCAGCGCCACGAGGTCACCGAGCGCAATCCGATCCACGTCGGCGCGCATGGCGCGGCCGGCGCCGGGGCCGCGCTGCCCGCTGGCACCGCGCCGCACGGCGCGCCGCCGTCGAGGCACCGGCTGATCGTGCTGGTGGTGTGCGCGGCCCTGATGGGGGCTGCCGTGGCAGTCGCGGCACGCTGGATCTGAACTTGAAGATGGAGTCGGGGATGTCTGAACTTGTTGCGAAGGGGGGCCGCCTGGCGGCGGGCGCGTCGCGTGCGTTGCTGGCCACCAGCTGTGCGTGGGTCCTGGCGCTGTCCGCCCCGGCGTGGGCGCAGGACGCGCCCCCGGCGACGGGCTGGCAGCCCGCCGATCCGCAGCGCGAGCTTCGCGACGCGGCCGAGCAGGCCGAGGCCGGATCGGCGGATGTGCGCGTTCCGGCCCTGCGCGAACGTGCGGCGGCGGTGGCGGCGACCGTCCCCACCCGCGGCTTCCGCATCGGCGGCGTGGGCGAGCATCCGCGATACGGCATCACGCCGGCCACGATGCAGGCGCTGCTCGACGCCAGGTTCCAGGCGCTGGCCGGCGGTGCGCGGGAAGTCGCGCTCGATTTCGACCAGCTGCAGGACGTGGCGACGGCGGTGACCGCGGCCTACCGCGAGGCGGGCTTCGTGGTGGCCACCGCGTTCGTGCCGGTGCAGACCGTGGGCGCCGACGGGGTGGTCGCGCTGGAGGTGCTGGAAGGACGCCTTGGCCGGGTGCTGGTCGAAGGCAACCGGCGCATCCGCAGCGAGGCGATCGCCGCGCCGGCGCGGCGCCTGCAGGGCCGCAGCCTGCACCGCGACGAAGTGGATGCCGCGCTGCTGGGCATGCGCGACCTGCCCGGCACCGGCACGTCGGCCGTGCTGCAGCCCGGCCTGGCCCCCGGCGACACCGACATGGTGGTCACCGTGACCGAGGAGGCGCGGCCGTACTCGGTGACGCTGGGCGCCAGCAACTACGGTACCGAGCAGACGGGACGCTACCGCGCCCAGGCCGGGCTGGCCTGGCGCAACGCGCTCGGGCTCGGCGATGTGTTCAGCGCCGGCTACGTCCACGGCTTCTCGCCCCAGCAGAGCACCTCGGCGTCGCTGGGCTGGACCGTGCCCGTGCACGCCGTCGACGGGTTGGCGCTGTCGGCCGCGTATTCGCGCAGCGAGATGGAAATCGCCAGCGGTCCACTGGCCGCGCTCGGCCTGGCCGGGCCGACCACCATGGGCCAGCTGGGCCTGGACTGGAAATTCCACAACCAGCCGCTGCTGCAGATGCATGGCTCGCTGCGGCTGGTGCGCGAGCGTTCGCAGCTGGGCGCGCTGGGCTTCACGCTGTCGGACCAGGCCTTCGACGTGCTCGATGCCGGATTCGTGATGCGCCAGGTGCAAAGCCGCAGCCGCGGCGTCAACCTGGTGCAGGCCAACGTCCGCCATGCCCTGGCCGATCGTTCGGCGGACCAGGATCTCGTCACCCCCGCGCGCGACAGCGACTGGACCCTGCTGCGCGTCGCGCTGGCGCGGATGCAGTACCTGAGCCAGTCGCAGCGCCTGTTCGCGCGGCTGTACGGGCAGTACAGCGACGACGTGCTGGTGCCGATGGAGCAGATCGCCCTGGGCGGGCCCGACAGCATCCGCTCGCTCCCGGTGTCCGATGCGCTGGGCGACCGCGGCTACCAGGCGACGCTGGAATACCAGGTCGATGCGCCCGGCTTCGCCGATGTCGCCTCGCCCTTCGGTGGCCGCCCCTGGCGCGACCTGCTGCAGCTGGAAGTATTCGTCGACCACGGCCGCGTGATGGCCGCCAGCGGCAGCCTGACCGCGGTGCCGGGTCGCACTTACAGCGGCGCGGGCGCGGGACTGCGGTTCCGGCTGCCGCACCTCCACGCCCTGGAGCTGCGGCTTGCCGCCGCGGTCCCGGTCGGCGGTACCGATGCATCGGATGGCGATGACCTGCGCGCCTGGGTCCGTCTCGGCCTGACCTTCTGAGGAACTGACATGAACCACGTCTACCGCATCGTGTTCAACCGCGCGCTCGGAGTGATGCAGGTCGCCTCCGAACTGGCTTCGCATCGTGGCGGCGGCCGTGGCGGCTCGCCGCGTCGCCGGCCGCAGCTGCCGACCCTGCTGGCGCTGGCCCTGATGCTGGCGGCGGGCGGGGCCGGGGCCCAGGTCGCGCCAAGCGCGCTGCCGACCGGCCCCAACGTGGTGGAAGGCCTCGGCGGGATCACCTCCGACGGCACCACCATGACCATCACCCAGGACCAGGCGCGCGCGCTGATCCGCTGGGACACCTTCAACATCGGTGCCGATGCGGCGGTGGTGTTCGAGCAGACCGCGGGGCAGATGGCGCTGAACCAGATCCTGGACGCGAGCGCGAGCCAGATCATGGGCGACCTCACCGCGGGCGGCACGATCTTCCTGATCAATCCCAACGGCATCGTGTTCGGCGCGGGTGCGCGCGTCGACGTCGGCGCGCTGGTGGCCTCGACCCTGGTCCCGGACGACGACATGAGGTTCGTCGAGAGGGCGGGCGGCGAGTACGTCCACAACAGCCTGACCTGGGCGCAGACGGGCACTGCGGGCCTGGTGAGCAACGCCGGCACGATCAACGCCGCCAATGGCGCGGTCCTGCTCGGATCGGGCGTGCGCAACGAGGCAGGCGGCACGATCGACGTGGGTACGGGACGCGCGGCGCTGCTGGCCGGCGGCACCGCGCAGCTGGCGCTGGAGCCCGGGCGCGCGCCGAGCGTGTTGATCACCCAGAACGCCAGCGCCATCCCCGCCGGTGCATCCTCGGGCGTGTCCAACGCCGGCGCCATCTTCGCGCAGGGCGGCACGATCGAGTTGACCGGCTGGCTTGCCGCCGGGCTGGCGGCCACCGCGGTGAACAACACCGGCGTCCTGTCCGCAGGCGGCATCGCCGTTGGCGCAGACGGCAGCATCTCCTTGCTGGCCATCGACGGGGATCTGCACGCTGGCGGCACCATCGACGCCGGCGGCGGCCCGGCCGTCCTGCACTCCACGCGCGATATCGCCCTCTCCGCCGCGCTCACCAGCGGCCCGCTCGATGTCATCGCGCGGAGCCTGACGCAGACCGGCGGCCACGTGCGTGCATCCGGTCGGAGTAGCGTGACCGTCACGGGCGATGCGACCCTGGACAGCGCCGGCAACGATTTTGACGTGCTCGCGCTCGATGCCCGGGGCACGGCCAGCGTCGTCGACGCCGATGGCCTCAGCGTGGAGACAGGGCAGGCCGGCGCGGTGGATGGCGACCTGACCGTGCGAAGCACCGGCGAGCTGCAGCTCGCCGGCACGGTGTACGGTTCGCTCTCGGCCACCAGCAACGGCGGCGCCATCTATACAGGCCCGCTACTGGTGGGCGGTGCGCTCTCGGTGATCAGCGGCGGTGGAGACATCACCGAAATCGCGAATAGATCGGATGTATCGCTGTGGGTGGGCGGCGCGAGTACCCTCGATGCCGGCAGTGGCATCATCCAGCTGTACAAGAACCACGATTTCCGCGGGCGCGTGGACGTCACCGGCCGAACGGTCGGCCTGCTTGACGTGAACGCGCTGGACCTCGGCACGGTGGATGTCAGCTCCAACATGATCGTCATCGCGAGCGGCCTGCTGTCGCTGGGGCAGGGAAGCGTCGGCGGCGAACTCACGGCGCGCAGCGCCACAGGGGGCATTACCCAGGCCGGCGCGTTGTCCATTGGTGGGCCAGCCATCATCAACGCCGGCGCCGGCGGCAACATCACACTGGCCCATGCCGACAACGACTTTGCCGGCATCGTGCGTCTCACCGGCCGCACGGCCACCGTGCGCGATGCGAACGCCTTGACCCTCGGCGAGCTGGACCTCACCAACCTGACCGCGACCAGTACCGGCGCGCTGTCGCTGGGGAATGGTCTGGTCCGCGACGCGCTCAGCGCCACCAGCGCAGGCGGCGCGATCACCCAGTCGGGTGCGCTGACGGTTTCGGGCACCGCCAGGGTCGATGCCGGGGCCGGCGCCATTACGCTGGACAACGCCGGCAACAATTTCGCCGGAACGCTGCACCTGGACGGCGCGGCCGTGAGCGTGCGCGATGCCGACGCGCTGCGGCTGGGCACCACCGTCGCCGACAGCCTCACCGTGAATTCCGGCGGCGCGCTGACGCTGGGGACGACCCAGGTCGGCGGGACGCTGGCCGCGACCAGCGCCAGCGGTGGCATCACCCAGGCCGGCGCGCTGTCGGTCGGTGGGGCAAGCACGATCAATGCGGGCGCCGGGGCCATCACCCTGGACAACGACGGCAATGATTTTGCCGGGACCCTGCGCCTCGTGGCCGCGGACGCCCGCGTGCACGACAGCAACGCACTGCAGTTGACGTCGGTGGACGTCCGCAGCCTGCACGCGAGCAGTGGCGGCCGGATGGTCCTGGGCGGGCGTGTCGGCGGACAGTTGATCGCGACCAGCGCCGCCGGCGGCATCGGCCAGGACGCGGTCGCGCTGTCCGGAGCCCTGACCGTGCAAGGGGCGGCATCGTTCGACGCCGGCATGGGCGCGATCACGCTGGACAACATGAACAACGATTTCAGTGGCCCGGTCGCCCTGGCGGGCGGCGCGGTGACGATCCGCGACACCAATACCCTGGGCCTGGGCCAGCTGGACGTCGCCAGCCTGGACGTCCACACCCGGGACGCCCTGTCCCTGGGGCAAGGAACGATCCGCGGCGCGCTCGCGGCGCGCAACGTCGGCGGCGGGATCACCCAGACCGGGGCGCTGCGGGTCGAGGGCGTGGCCAACGTCAACGCCGGCTACGGCGTCGGCGCCGGTGCCATCACGCTGGACCATGCGGGCAACGATTTCCGCGGTGCCGTCACCCTCGTCGGCGGCGCCGCACGGGTGCGGGATACGGATGGCCTGACGCTGGAACTGGTCTCCGTCACCAGCCTGGACGCGACCAGCGGTGGCGCACTGTCGCTGGGCGGCGGCAATGTCGGCGGCGATTTCACCGCAACCAGTACCGCGGGCGGCATCACCCAGCAGGGCGCGATCACCGTGGATGGCACCAGCAGCATCGATGCCGGCACGGGGGACATCCTCCTGACCCACGCCGGCAACCACTTCACCGGCGCCGTGAACCTCGAGGGCGGTGCGGTGGCCATCGACGGAGGCGCTGCCCTGGACCTGGGCGCGGTCGACGCGACGAGCCTGCTCGCCACGGCGACCCGCATCGGTCTCGTCGGTGACGTGACCACCAGCGGCGGCCAGACCTACGACGGCGCCCTGGTGCTGCGCGAGGACGTGGCCCTGAACGCCGGCGGCGCTGTGGACTTCCTTTCGACGGTCGATGGCGCGCATCGGCTGTCGGTGGATGCCGGCGGCGTGGTCGCGTTCGATGCCGCAGTGGGGGGCGGCGCGGCGCTGGCGGGTCTGGACGTGGACGCCTTGGGCTTCGAAGCAGCGTCGACGGTCGACGTCGGCGACCTGTCCATTGCAGTCCAGGCGGGCGGCATCACGCAGCAGGACGCGTTCCATGTCGCCGGCAATGCCAGTTTCGATGCCGGCGTAAGCGCGATCACGCTGATGCATGCCGACAACGACTTCACCGGCCCGGCCGCATTGCGCGGCGGTAACGTCCGGATCAGCGACCGCAACGCCTTGACCCTGGGCACGCTCGACGTCGGCGCGCTGGCCGCGACCAGCGTGGGCGCGCTCGGCCTGGGCAGCGGCCGCATCGCCGACGCCCTGACCGCGGGCAGCGGCGGTGGCGCGATCAGCCAGGCCGGCGCGCTCTCGGTGGGCGGTGTCAGCACCATCGACGCCGGCGCCGGCGCGATCACGCTGGACAACGCCGGCAACGACTTCGCCAGCCTGGTCCGCCTCGAAGGCGGCGCCGCCGTCGTGCGCGATGCCAATGCCCTGTATCTGGACACGCTCGACGTCGCCGGCCTCACCGCCACCAGCGGCGGTACGCTGTCGCTGGGCAGCGGGAACATCCGCGGCGACCTCGTTGCGTCCAGCGCCGGCGACATCACCCAGCAAAGGGCACTCGTCGTCACCGGAACAGGCGATATCGATGCCGGTTCCGGCCGCATCCAGCTGGGCCACGCCAACAACGATTTCCAGTCGACGCTGCACCTCGCCGGCGCCAGTGCGACCCTGGTCGACGCGAACGCCCTGAGCCTGGGCGTGCTCGACCTCGGCGGGTTCGACGTGCGCGTCACCGACACGCTGGACCTGGGCCGCGGATCGGTCGCTGGCAACCTCATCGCGATGAGCCAGATGGGCGGCATCCGCCAGAGCGGCGCGCTGTCGGTGGCGGGGACGTCCACGATTGCCGCGACGCGCAACATCGAGCTGACCAGCGCCGGCAACGATTTCGTCGGCGCCGTGAGCATCCAGAGCCAGGGCGCGACGGTGAGCCTGCGCGATGCCAACGCGCTGCACCTGGCCCATGGCTACTCCATCCAGGACTTCAACGTGTCCACCGGCGGCGCGCTCAACCTGGGAAGCATGTGGGTCGGCCGGTCGCTTGTTGCGTTCAGCGCCACCGGCGGCATCACCCAGACCGCTGAACTCTGGGCGGGCGGTACCAGTTCGATCGACGCGGGTACGGGCGACATCACGCTGACCAACGCCGGCAACGACTTCAACGGGATCGTGAACCTGGCCGGTGGCAACGTCACGGTCGGCGCCAGCGACGCGCTGAGCCTGGGGACATTGGACGTCGATGCCCTGAGCGCCCGCAGCCAGGGCGCGCTCGGCCTGGGGCAGGGCGTGGTGGGTGGCGACCTGTCGGCGAGCAGCCAGGGGGGCGCCATCACCCAGACCGGCGCGCTCTCGGTGGGCGGCGCCAGCTCGATCGACGCGGGCGCGGGCGACATCAACCTCACCAACGCCGGCAACGACTTCACCGGAGCGGTGGACCTGACCGGTGGTGCGGTGGCGATCGCCGATGCAAATGCGCTGGTCCTGGGCGACGTCGACGTGGCCAGCCTGCGCGTGCAGGCCGGCACGATCGGGCTTTCGGGCGACGTGAGTACCGTCGGCGATCAGCGGTACGACGCCGACGTGGTCTTGGGCGCGGACGTGGCCCTGAGCTCGGGTGGTGACGTGGGCTTCGGCGCGACGGTCGATGGTGCGCATCGGCTGTCGGTGCATGCCGATGGTGCGGTCGTGTTCGACGCCGCGGTGGGCGGCGCCACGGCGCTGGCGGGGCTGGACGTGGATGCCAGCAGCTTCGATGCAGCGTCCGGCATCAGCGTCGATGGTGGCCTGTCCGTCGCGGTGCGGACGGGCGACATCGCGCAGTCGGGCGCGTGGCGGGTCGGCGGCAACGCCGATTTCGATGCCGGCGCCGGCGCGATCACCCTGGGCAACGCCGGCAACGACTTCGGCGGAGCAGTGCATCTCTCCGGCGGCGCAGCCGTCGTGCGCGATGCCAATGCCCTGCAGCTGGGCACGCTCGATGTGGCCGGCCTGACCGTCGCCAGCGGCGGTGCGCTGTCGCTGGGCAGCGGCCTGGTCGGTGGCAACCTCAGCGCGACCAGCCAGGGCGGTGGCATCCGCCAGGCCGGCGCGCTTCTCGTCGCTGGCGCAAGCACGATCGATGCGGGCGCCGGCGGCATTAGCCTGGACCACGCCGGCAACGACTTCGTCGGAGCAGTGGACCTTGCAGGCGGCGCGGCTGTCGTGCGCGACGCCAATGCCCTGCGGCTGGGCACGCTGGATGTGGCGAGCCTGCATGCGACGGCCACGACCATCGACCTTGCCACGGACGTGACCACCAGCGGCGACCAGACCTACGACGGCGTGCTGGTCCTGGATGCGGACCTGGCATTGACCGCAGGCGGCAACGTGGGCTTCGGTTCGGCGGTCGACGGCGCGCATCGGCTGTCGGTGGACGCTGGCGGCGCGGTCGTGTTCGGCGCCGCGGTCGGCGGCGGCACGGCGCTGGCCGGCCTGGACGTGGACGCGGGCAGCTTCAGTGCCGCCTCCACCATCGCCGTCGACGGCGATCTGTCGATCGCGGCGCGGACGGGCGGCATCACCCAGTCCGGTGCATTCCGCGTCGGCGGCAACGCCGACTTCGACGCCGGTACCGGTGCCATCGCCTTGGGCAACGCCGGAAACGACTTCGCCGGCACGGTCGCATTGCGCGGAGGTATCGTCGATATCCGCGACCGCAACGCGCTGAGCCTGGGCTCGGTCGATGCGACGAGCCTGCATGCGACGGCGGCCACCATCGGCCTCGCCAGTGATGTGACCACCAGCGGCGGCCAGACCTACGACGGCGTGCTGGTGCTGGATGCGGACCTGGCCCTGAGCGCCGGCGGCAACGTGGGCTTCGGCTCGACGGTCGACGGCGCGCATCGGCTGACAGTGGGCGCCGGCGGCGCGGTCGTGTTCGGCGCCGCGGTCGGCGGCGGCACGGCGCTGGCGGGGCTGGACGTGGATTCGGGCAGCTTCAGTGCCGCCTCCACCATCAGCGTCGACGGCGATCTATCGATCGCGGCGCGGACGGGCGGCATCGCCCAGTCCGGCGCGTTCCGCGTCGGCGGCAACGCCGACTTCGACGCCGGCGCCGGCGCCGGCGGCATCACCCTGACCGACGCCGGCAACGACTTCGCCGGCCTGGTGGGCCTGCGGGGCGGCGCGGTGGCGATCACCGATGCCAATGCCCTGCAACTGGGCACGCTGGATGTGGCGAGCCTGCATGCGATGGCCGCCACCATCGACCTTGCCACGGACGTGACCACCAGCGGCGACCAGACCTACGACGGCGCGCTGGTCCTGGATGCGGACCTGGCCCTGAGCGCCGGCGGCAACGTGGGCTTCGGTTCGACGGTCGACGGCGCGCATCGGCTGTCGGTGGGCGCTGGCGGCGCGGTCGTGTTCGGCGCCGCGGTCGGCGGCGGCACGGCGCTGGCCGGCCTGGACGTGGACGCCGGCACCTTCAGTGCGGCGTCCACCATCAGCGTCGACGGCGATCTGTCGATCGCGGCGCGGACGGGTGGCATCGCCCAGTCCGGCAGCTTCCGCGTCGGCGGCAACGCCGACTTCGACGCCGGCGCCGGCGGCATCACCCTGACCGACGCCGGCAACGATTTTGTCGGGGCGGTGTCGCTGCGCGGCGCTGCGGTCACGATCAGCGACCGCAATGCCTTGACCCTGGCGGCGCTCGAGGTCGGTGCGCTGAATGCGCGCAGCGTGGGTGCGCTCAGTCTGGGCAACGGCAGCATCGCCGGTGCCCTGGTCGCGAGCGGCGGCGGCGGTGCGATCACGCAGGCCGGCGCGCTTTCCGTGGGCGGCGTCAGCAGCATCGACGCGGGCGCCGGCGCGATCACGCTGTCCAACGCCGGCAACGACTTCGGCGGAGCAGTGCATCTCTCGGGCGGCGCAGCCGTCGTGCGCGATGCCAATGCCCTGCAGCTGGGCACGCTCGATGTGGTCGGCCTGACCGCCACCAGCGGCGGTGCGCTGTCGCTGGGCAGCGGCCTGGTCGGCGGCAACCTCGTCGCGACCAGCCAGGGCGGCGGCATCCGCCAGACCGGCGCGCTCCTTGTCGCCGGCGCAAGCACGATCGATGCAGGCGCCGGCGCCATCGTCCTGGACGACGCCGGCAACGATTTCGCCGGGCCGGTGGGACTGTCCGGCGACGCCATCGCGCTGCGCGACCGCAACGACCTGACGTTGTCGCAGCTGCGATCGGCCCCGGGCGGCGACGTGCACGTGGTGGCCGGTGGCGCGCTGGCACTGCCGGCGCAGGCCATCGACGCCGGCTCCGGCAGCCTGCATCTGGCGGCCCACGGCGGCACGCTGACCACCCGCGGCACTCTGGCCGGTGGCGATGTCAGCCTGCATGGCGCAGGCGGCGTGGTGCTCGCCGGCGACGTCCTCGCGGACGGCCGCCTCCATCTGGAAAGCGGTGGCGACCTGGTGCAGAGCGGCGGGCGTGTCGCTGCGGCGCTGCTGACGGGCAGCGCCGCGGGCGAGGCCCGGCTCGCCGGCGCCAACCGCATCGCGGAACTGGGCGCCTTCTCGGCCAGCCGCATCCATCTGGCCAACGCCGGTCCGCTCGCCGTGACCGGGCCGGTGGACGCCCGCGCCGGCAGCCTGCTGCTGGCGCTGTCCGAAGGCGATCTTGCGATCGACGGCCGCGTGTCCGCGGCCGACATCCGGCTCGAGGTCGCCGGCGGCATCGCCCAGGGTGCGGACGGGCAGCTGGTGGCAGGCACACTGAGCGGTCGCGCCGGCGGCGTGGTGAACCTGGGCGATGGACAGCGGTTCATCGACAACCAGATCGAGCGGATCGGCGATTTCACCGCGCGTGCCGGTTTCAGCATGACCAACGGCCGTTCCCTGACCCTGTCCTCGCTCAATGGCAGCGATTTCACCATCGACGCCGGCGAGGCCGAGTTCTACGTCAGCGTCGATGGCGACCTGCGCCAGGATGGCACCGACTGGCTCTACAACGGCCGCGGCACCTGGGTGGCGAGCGGCGGCATCGGGCTGCAGGAAGCGCCGATCCACGTCATGGGTGTGGAGTCGCAGGTGGCGACGCCTGGAGTACCACCCGCCTACTTCAATGCCGTGCGCCGCGATGGCTCGCTGCTGCCGATCGTCGGCGATGCGGTCAACGTGCCGACCGCGGTGTGGGCAGGGCGCGCACAGACGTCCAGCAACCGCCAGGTGGCCTATGTCGACGTCGGCGCCGATGCGTCCAACTACCGGGGCTACGGGCTGGTCGAGCCGGGCGTGCGCCTGCCCGAGGACCAGCAACCCGAATGCGACCCCGACTTCCCCGGGCCCGACTGTGCGGACACGGCGATGACGACCCTCCACGACGCCTTCTGGCAGGCGGCTGCGCATGACTGACCAGACCGACATCCTGGCGCTGGCCGCACCGCTCGCCGGGGACGCGCCTTCCGGACCCGATCTTGAGTACGACCCGGCCTTCATGGCGCTGGAGCGGGCGGTCGCGCCGCGCGGCGAACGCGTCGTGGGAAGCGGCGACGCCGATGCCGAGGAGCCCGACTGGGATCGCGTGGCCGGCTCGGCCCGCGAACTGTTCGAGCGCACGCGCGACCTGCGGGTCGCGGTGATCCTGGGCACGGCATGGCTGCGCACGCGTGGGTTGCCCGGCTGGCGCGATGGCCTGGCGCTGGTGCTGGCCCTGCTGGAGCAGCATTGGGACAGCGTCCATCCACAGCTGGACGCCGAGGACGACAACGATCCCACCGCGCGCGTCAACGCCCTCATGCCGCTGGCTGATCCGCGCGGGCCCCTGGGCTACCTGCGCGGCACGCCCTTCGTGCAATCGCCGCGGCTGGGCGCGTTCGCGCTGCGCGACCTGCGCATCGCCAACGGCAGCCTCAAGCCGGCCGGTGGCGAGGGCGAGGCCCATGCGTCGACGACCGAGATCGAAGCCTGTTGCCTGGACTGCGCAGAAGACCTGCTCGCACGCAACGCCGACGCCGTGCATGCCGCACTGGCGCATGCGCGCGCCATCGACACGCTGCTGACCGAACGGCTGTCGACCAGCGCACCGGAGTTCAAGCCGCTGCTGTCGGATCTCTACGAACTGGACCGGTTCCTGCAGGCCCAGTGGTCCGCGCGTTGCGGGAGCGGCGCGCAGCCCGACGACGCCGGGGGCGAGGCCTCCGCCGTTGACGGCGCGGGTGCGGCGGTCGCGGGGGCCGCACCGGGCCGCATCGCCGGCCCCTCCGACGTGATCCGGCGCATCGACGAGATCTGCGAGTACTACGCGCGCCAGGAGCCCTCCAGCCCGGTCCCGATCCTGCTGCGTCGCGCGCAGCGCCTGGTGGGCCTCGGCTTCGAGGACCTGCTGCGCAACCTGGCGCCGGCGGGCCTGGGCGAACTGCAGAACGTGGCCGGCATGCCGCCCGAGTGAGGGGAGGCGGCCGGGCGCTGCGGCCACGGCCGCGATGCCCGGTCGCGCCTGCCGGGCGGCGGCGGAGAAGGTGGATGCCGCGCCCGCCCATTCCCCGATTCGACCTGCAGGGGGCGGGCGGGGACAATAGCGCCATGTCTGCCGCTCCGCTCCGCCCCTCCATCGCCGCGCACGGCGTCGCCGCCGTGCCACCTGCGGACACGATCCGCCTGTCCGTTGCCCCGATGATGGACTGGACCGACTCGCACTGCCGGGTCTTCCACCGGCTGCTCGCGCCATCGGCGCGGCTGTACAGCGAGATGGTGCACGCCAATGCCGTGATCCACGGCGACC
>Ga0233369_1000026_pt1 | contig 81764 bp, 81 predicted proteins | sample ElkDunMinimDraft_26_FD_191537 | JGI IMG/M metagenome (GOLD analysis project Ga0233369, IMG submission 191537) | Fecal eukaryotic communites from dung pellets of Tule Elk in California, USA - Elk Dung D16 | ecosystem: Host-associated > Mammals > Digestive system > Large intestine > Fecal | place... | reverse complement strand
CGAAGCCGAACGCCTCGAAGCCGAACGCCTCGAAGCCAGGCGCCTTGAAGCCGAACGCCTCGAAGCCGAACGCCTCGAAGCCGAACGCCTCGAAGCCGAACGCCTCGAAGCCGAACGCCTCGAAGCAGAGCGCCTCGAAGCCGAACGCCTCGAAGCCGAACGCCTCGAAGCCCAACGTCCCGACGCGGAATCTGTCGATACGCAGGACACCACGCCTGTCGATGCGGCCGGGCCAGCAGTGCAGCCCGACGCCGAGCCTTCGCAGCTTGAGGTCGTGGCGGCAGACGCAGGCGCCGCGGAATCCGGCGCCCTCATCGACTCCGGCCTGGGAATGGACGCGGAGGATGTCGGGGAAACCACGCCCGCAGGCGTGGACGCCGAGGCATACGCGGAAGCGGAAGCGGACGCAGAGCCGGTGCAGGACCCGGCCCTCGCCGCCGCCCCGGCCGCGCCGCCGCCGGATACGGCCGTGGCCGCGCTGCTGTCGCGCGTGCTGGCCAGCGACGACCCGGACGAGGCCTTCGACACTTCGCGGCTCGACATCGAGCTGCTGGACATCTTCCTGGAAGAGAGCGGCGACCTGCTCGACCATGCCGACGAGGCGCTTGCGCAGCTGCGCGCGGCCCCCGATACGCGCGAGCCGCTGATCGAACTGCAGCGCGACCTGCACACGCTCAAGGGCGGCGCGCGCATGGCCGGTGTGTTCACCATCGGCGAGCTCGGCCATGCGATGGAGTCGATGCTCGAGGCCGTGGTCGAGCAGCGCTGCGAACTCGATCGCACCGGAATCGGCCTGCTGGAAGGCGGCTTCGACCGCCTGCACCGCATGGTCACCCGGGTCGCCGAACGCCGCGCCATCGCGATGCCGCAGGCGCTGATCGATGCGTTCAACGCGATCGCCCGCGGCCGGCCGCTGCTGGAAGCCGAGGAGGCGCCCGCCGCCGCGGCGCCCGCAGCGCCGCGACCGGTGCTGGCGCCACTGTCGATGCCGATCGCCGACGGCACCGAAGACGACACCGCGATCCGCGCCCCGCAGGAGCAGGTGCGCATCCGCGCCGACCTGCTCGACCGCCTGGTCACCTACGCCGGCGAAGTGGCGATCTACCGTGCGCGCCTGGAGCAGCAGCTCGGGGCGTTCCGCTCGGCGATGAACGAGATGGAGCAGACCAATACGCGTCTGCGCGACCAGCTGCGCCGCCTGGACATCGAGACCGAGGCCCAGATCGTCGCCCGCTACCAGCGCGAAGCCGACGCGGGCGATACCACCTTCGACCCGCTCGAACTCGACCGCTTCTCGAACCTGCAGCAGCTTTCGCGCGCGCTGGGCGAATCGGCGGCCGACATGGCCAGCCTGCAGCAGACGCTGGACGATCTCACCCGCCAGTACGAAACCCTGCTGCTGCAGCAGTCGCGCGTCAGTTCCGAACTGCAGGAAGGCCTCATGCGCACACGCATGGTGCCCTTCGATGCGCTGGCCCCGCGCCTGCGCCGCGTGCTGCGCCAGGCCGCGTCCGATACCGGCAAGCAGGTCCAGCTCAAGCTCGACGGCTCGCAGGGCGAACTCGACCGCAACGTGCTCGAGCGCATGACCGCGCCGCTGGAACACATGCTGCGCAATGCGGTGGCCCACGGCATCGAGTCGCCCGAAAAGCGCCAGGCCGCAGGCAAGCCCGGCGAGGGTTCGGTCCGCATCGCGGTGCGTCGCGAAGGCTCGGAAGTGGTGCTGGAGATCGGCGATGACGGCGCCGGCCTCGATCGCGAGGCGATCCGCCGTCGGGCCGAGGACCGCGGCCTGGTCCGCGCCGACGCGGTGCTCAGCGATGGCGACCTGGACGCGCTGATCTTCGAGCCGGGCTTCTCCACCGCCGACGAGGTCAGCCGCCTGGCCGGCCGCGGCGTCGGCATGGACGTGGTCGCCAGCGAAGTGCGCCAGCTCGGCGGCTCGCTCGACATCTCCACCCGCCGCGGCGAAGGCACCAGCTTCACCCTGCGCCTGCCGCAGACGCTGGCGGTCACCCAGGCGGTGTTCGTGCGCATCGGTGAGACCCAGTTCGCCGTGCCGATCGCCTCGGTGCGCGGCGTCGGCCGCATCCCGCGCGACCTCCTGGCCGCGGGCGATGCCACCTATCCCTACGGTGGCGAGGACTATGCGCTGCACGACCTCGGCCATCTGGTCGGGCAGGCCCCGGCACGCGCCGAGGGCCACCTGCAGATGCCGTTGCTGCTGGTCCGTTCGGGCGAGCTGCGCGCGGCCGTGGCGGTCGACGAGATCGTCGGCAGCCGCGAGATCGTGGTGAAGCCGGTAGGTCCGCAGGTCGCCTCGATCCCGGGCATCTTCGGCGCCACGATCATGGGCGACGGCCGCGTGGTGGTCATCCTGGACGTCGCGCCCCTGGCACGTCGCCAGGTGGTGGTGCCGCGCCAGCCTGTCGCCGTCGAGCCGCAGGTCGAGCGCCGCCGCGTGCCGCTGGTGATGGTGGTCGACGACTCGGTGACGATGCGCAAGGTGACCGGCCGCGTCCTGGAGCGCCACAACTTCGAGGTCGTCACCGCCAAGGACGGGCTCGATGCGCTCGAGCGCATGGACGAGCGCGTGCCCGACCTGATGCTGCTGGACATCGAGATGCCGCGCATGGACGGCTACGAGCTGGCCAAGCACATGAAGGCCGACCCGAGGCTGCGCGACGTGCTGATCATGATGATCACCTCGCGTACCGGCGAGAAGCATCGACAGCGCGCCTTCGACCTGGGCGTGGACCGCTACCTGGGCAAGCCCTACCAGGAGCCCGAGCTGATGCGCAATGTGCACGAACTGCTGAGGGTCCCGCATGGCCGCGACTGAGGCCGCGCCCCGCGTCGCCCTGCTGGCCAGGGCGGGCGATGCCTGCGACCGCATCGCAGTGGCACTGCGCGAGGCCGGCGCCGACGTGGTGCTGGTGGCCGATCCGCTGCAGGCCGAGCCGGTGCAGGTGCGCCAGGCGCAGCCCCAGGCCGTGCTGGTGGCGCTGGAGCCCGCGATCGAGGACGCCATCGACCGCCTCGAGGACGTGCTGGCCGATCCGCAGTACATGGTGATCTTCGAGGAGGCCGACCAGGCCGCGCAGCGTGCGGGCTGGGATGCCGCACGCTGGCTGCGCCACCTCGCGGCCAAGCTGCATCGCCACGACGACGTGCTGCCCGCGGGCGCCGGGTCCGGTGAGGACCTGCAGCTGACCGATGCAACGCTGCCGCCGCCGCCCGCGGCGGTCGACTTCGACCAGGCCATCGTGGCGGTCACCGGCCAGGCCCGGCAGCGCGCCGACGACGTGCCGGCCGACGGGCTGGATGGCGTGCTGGCGACTGCCGCCGAACCGGTGGAGCAGCGTGCGGACGCGGCGGCCAGCCGTTGGCAGGGCGATGCGGCCGACGCCGGGTTCGCATCCATCCGCACCGATCAGCACGCCGATGAGAGGACTGAATCGTGGATCGCCGCCGATTTCGGCGGCCTGTCGCTCGAATCCCACGACGCCGTGAAGCCGGGCGATGCCGCTCCGGCCGGAACGGAGCTGTCGACCATCGATTTCGGTGCGCTGTCGCTGGAACCGGTCGCTGCTTCCCCGGCCATGACGGAGCCGTCGACCATCGATATCGACGCGTTGGCGCTGGAGCTGGACGATGCCCCTGCGGCCGGAGATGAGTCGTCGAGCATCGATTCCAGCACGCTGTCGCTGGAGTCGGAGGATGCTTCTGCGGCCCGGACGGATCTGCCGACCATCGCGTTCGGCACGCTGTCGCTGGACTCCGACGATGCCTTGCCGCTCCAAGTCGAGGCGTCGAGCGTCGATTTCAGCGCCCTGTCGCTGGACCCTGCCGAGCCGGCGCTGGAGCTGGAAGAGCTGTCCTTCGACCCCGAGCGCTTCAACCGTGCCGGACAGGCACAGGACGCGCCGGCCGGGATCGAGGAGTTCCTGGCCCAGGCCGCGCGTGCGCAGGCCGACGCAGGACAGGCCACGGCCGACGACGTGCCGGCCGCGGCCGTCGTGGAGGGCGCCGCCGCACTGGTTGAAACGCCCCCGCCGGCGCTGGCGAGCCTGGATTTTTCCGGTCTGAGCCTGGTGGCCGACGACGAACTGCCAGTGGCGATGGCCGCGCCGGCGAAGGCCGCGCCAAGCCTCGATCTGGACAGCCTGGGCGCCGGTCTGTCGCTGGTCGATCCGGACAGTTATGGACATGCCGCGCCGCCGGGACTGGTCCTGATCGAGGCCGGGCTCGGCGGCCCCGATGCCGTGCGCCAGTTGCTCGCGGCGCTGCCTGAGGGCTTTCCGCAGGCGATCCTGATCCGGCTGGCGCTGGAGGGCGGCCGGTACGATCGCCTGGTCAAGCAGATGACCCGCGCCACCACCGCGCCCGTGGACGTGGCCGAGGCCGGTGCCAAGGTCGTGGCCGGCCACGTGCATTTCGTGCCGCCGGGCCTGGGCCTGCGCGCCGCCGGTGGCGGCTGGGCCTTCGAACCCGGCAGGACGCTGGCGGCCTCGAGCCTGCCCGCGAGCGACAGCGCCGTCCTGTTCCTCAGCGGCGCCGACGTCGGCCAGGTCGCGCAGGCCGCGGCCGGCTGGGACGGGCTGGTCCTGGCGCAGACGCCGGACGAGGGCTGCTACGAACCTGCCGCCGCCACCGCGGCGATCGCCGCGGGCGCCGACCACGGCCATCCGGCCGAGCTGGCGCGCAGGCTGCGCGAGCGCTGGCCGGCGCAGGGCACCCGCGGCCCCCACCTCGAATCCGACGGGATGCAGTGATGAGTACAGCTTCTTCCGACATCCGCGCGGTGCTGATCCAGACCGAGTTCTCGCGGCTGCTGCTGCCCAACGCCACGATCTCCGAGGTGCTGTCCTACGCCGAACCCGACCCGGTGGCGAACGCACCGGACTGGCTGCTGGGCAGCCTGCGCTGGCGCGGTTGGCGGCTGCCGCTGGTGGCGTTCGCGCCGTTCAGCGGACAGGGCCGCGAGCAGGGCGGCCTCGGCCACAAAGTGGTCGTGCTCAAGACCCTGGGCGGGCAGCCGACGATGCCGTTCTTCGCCCTGCTGACGCGTGGCTTTCCGCGCCTGGTAACGGTCTCGCGCGAGGGGTTGCAGGCCGACGGGGACGCGGCGTCGCAGATGCCCGGCGTGCGTGCGCACGTGCGGTTCAACGACGAGCAGGCGGTGATCCCCGACATCGACGGGATCGAACTGGCGCTGCGCGGCGCGATGGCCGCGTAAGCGGCTCAGGCGCCGAGGTCGCCGTACAGCGCCTGCAGCGCGGCGATCGCCGCCAGGCCCGCGGTCTCGGTGCGCAGGATCCGCGGCCCCAGCCGCAGGCCTTCGAAGCCGGCCGCGCGCAGGCGCTCGCGGTCGCGCGGCGACCAGCCGCCCTCCGGCCCGATCGCCAAGGCCACCGTCGTCGCCGGCTGTACCGAGGCGGACAGCCCTGCCAGCGTGTGCTGGCCTCCCGGGTCCAGGCTCAGTCTGGGTGCGGCATCGGCAACGCGGCTTGCGATCGTCGACAGGTCCACCGGCGCGTCCAGTTCGGGCACGCGCGCGCGGCCGCACTGGCCGCAGGCCGAGGTCACCACGGCCTGCCAGTGCGCGACGCGCTTGGCCAGGCGCCCCCCTTCCAGGCGCACCTCGGTGCGTTCGGCATCGACCGGGACGATCCGCGCCACGCCCAGTTCGGTGGCCTTCTGCAGGATCAGGTCCATCTTCTCGCCGCGCGCGATGCCCTGGACCAGGACGATGCGCAGCGGCGATTCGTTGTCGACCGCGCGACGCGCCAGCAGCTCGACCTCGCCGCCGCGCTTGTCGGCGGCCACCACTCGCGCGTCGTAATCGTAGCCGTCGCCGTTGAACAGCACGCAGGCGTCGCCCTCGCGCAGGCGCAGCACGCGCAGCAGGTGCGCGGCGGCCTCGTCGGGCAGGCGCAGCCGCGCGCCGGGGCTCAGGGGCAGGTCGACGTGGGCACGGGTCAGGCGCATGCGCGTGGTGGCGGTCCGGGGAAAGCGGGGGAGGGGGTCGAGGTCCACGCCCTGTACGCGGCAAAGATTGGCCTCGAGCCTGGCATCGGAAGCGCGGTCATCGGGCCGTCGCCGCCTCGATCGCCGAGGCGGTGACCTCGGCCAGCAACTGCAGTTGCGCCTCGTCGATGCAGTAGGGCGGCATCCAGTACAGCACCTCGCCCAGCGGGCGCAGCAGCACGCCGCGTTCGAGCGCGTGCGTGTAGGCATGCAGGCCAACGCGACGGGCCGGGTCGAAACTGGCGCCGCGGCGGCCCTCGGGCGCCAGCTCGATGGCCAGGATCATCCCGGTCTGGCGCACGTCGGCGACATGGCGGTGCGCGGCCAGCGGCGAGGCGAGCGCCGCCATGCGTGCGGCGGTGCCGCGATTGCGCTCGAGCACGGCGTCGGACTGGAAGATGTCCAGCGAGGCCAGCGCGGCCGCGCAGGCCAGCGGATTGCCGGTATAGCTGTGCGAATGCAGGAAGGCGCGCTCGCGCGAATCGTCGAGGAAGCCCTCGTAGAGCTCACGCGTGGCCAGCACCGCGGCCAGCGGCAGGAAGCCCCCGGTCAGGCCCTTGGACAGGCACAGCAGGTCGGGCATCACCCCGGCCTGCTCGCAGGCGAACATGCTGCCGGTGCGGCCGAAGCCGACCGCGATCTCGTCGGCGATCAGGAAGATGCCGTGCACGTCGCACAGCTCGCGCACCCGGCGCAGGTAGGCGGGGTGGTGCATGCGCATGCCGCCTGCGCACTGCACCAGCGGCTCGAGCACCAGGGCGCAGATCTCGCCGGCATGTTCGTCCAGCAGGTGCGCGAGGGCGTCGGCCGCCTCCTCGGCGCAGGCCTCGGCCGACTGCCCGGCGCGGGCCAGGTAGGCATCGGGCGAGGGCGCGAACACCGCCTCGGCCAGCAGCGGCGCGTACACGCGGCGGTACAGCGGGATGTCGCCCACCGACAGCGCGCCGAGCGTCTCGCCGTGGTAGCCGTTGTGCAGGGCCACGAAGCGGGTGCGCCGGGGCTCGTCGCCGCGGTTGCGGAACCAGTGGAAGGCCATCTTCAGCGCCACCTCGACCCCGGCCGAGCCGTTGTCGGCGTAGAACACGCGCGCCAGCGGCTCGCGTCCGGCCTGGCGCGGGGCGATGGACAGCAGGCGCTCGGCCAGTTCGACCGCCGGCGGATGCGTGGCGCCGGCCAGGATCACCTGTTCCAGCGTTCCCGCCTGGCGTGCGATCGCGGCGGCGATGCGCGGCTCGGCGTGGCCGTGCAGGTTCACCCACCAGCTGCTCACCGCGTCCAGCGTGCGGCGGCCGTCGTGCCCCACCAGCCAGGCGCCCTCGCCGCGCGCGACCGGCAGCAGCGGCAGTACGTCGGGGTGCTCTCGCATCTGCGTGCACGGGTGCCAGAGCACCGCCAGGTCGCGCGAACGCCAGCGCGCGGCCTCGTCTAGAATGGGGTCATCGTGAGTCGACATACCGCCATTATCGCCCGCGACCGCCCCGGGGCGGCGCCATGAGCCGCCGCCTGCCGACCATCCACGGCGTGACCGAGCACGACGCCGGCCCCTACCGGCTGGAGCGCCTGGACCTGGAGTTCAGCAACGGCGAGCGGCGCCAGTTCGAACGCCTGCGTGGCCGCGGCCACGGTGCGGTTGCCGTCGTGCCGCTGCTGGACGATGACACCGTGCTGCTGGTGCGCGAATACGCCGCCGGCCTGCACCGCTACGAGCTGGGCCTGGTGAAGGGCCGCGTCGATGCCGGCGAAACGCCGCTGCAGGCGGCCAACCGCGAACTCAAGGAGGAGGCCGGCTACGGCGCGCGCCGCCTGGACGTGGTGCGTACGCTGACCCTGGCGCCGGTGTACATGAGCCACGAGACCACTGTCGTCCTCGCCCGCGACCTCTACCCCGAACGGCTGCCCGGCGACGAGCCGGAGGAGCTGGAAGTGGTGCCCTGGCGCATCGACGCGCTGGGCGAACTGGCCCTGCGCGAGGATTTCTCCGAGGGCCGCTCCATCGCCGCGCTGTTCGCCGCCCGCCAGTTCCTGGAGCGGGAAGCCGGTGGCTGAGGGGGGCGCGGGCACCGCAGCGGCGCTGCGCGAAGGCGTGATCGCCATCGCCGAAGCCGCCGCCGCGGCCATCCTCGAGGTCTATCGGGGCAGCTTCGAGGTCATCCACAAGGCCGACGCGAGCCCCCTCACCCGCGCCGACCTCGCCGCCCACCACTGCATCGTGGACGGGCTGGCGCGGCTGACGCCGGACATCCCCGTGCTGTCGGAGGAATCGGCGCACCTGGTCGAGACCGAAACGCGCCGGGGCTGGCGGCGGCTGTGGCTGGTCGACCCGCTCGACGGTACCCGGGAGTTCGTCAAGCGCAACGGCGAGTTCAGCGTGAACATCGCCCTGATCGAGGACGGCGTCGCCGTCTTGGGCGTGATCCAGGCGCCGGTGACCGGCGTACTCTGGTACGGCGCGCAGGGCGACGGCGCGTTCCGTCGCGATGGCGACGGCGAGCGTCCGCTGCGGGTGCGGGCGCCAGCCAACCCTCCGCTGCGCGTGGCCGCCAGCCGCTCGCATCGCGACGGGCGCACCGAGGCGCTGCTGGCGCGCATGGGCCAGATCGAACCGGTCGGGCTGGGCTCGTCGCTCAAGTTCTGCCGGCTCGCCGATGGCGCGCTGGACGCCTATCCGCGGCTGGGGCCGACCAGCGAGTGGGACACCGCCGCGGGCCAGGCCATCCTCGAAGCCGCCGGCGGCCTGCTGGTCGATCCGCTGGGGCGTCCGTTCCGCTACAACCAGCGCCAGACCCTGCTCAACGGCGATTTCATCGCGCTGGGCGATCCGGCGCTGCCCTGGCGCGACTGGCTCTAGGCCGTCGCCGCCGGTCCGCCCTCCACCTGCCGCCCGCCTCCCGTGACCGACCAACGCCCCGACATCCAGCGCCTGCTCCAGATCATGGCCCGCCTGCGCACGCCCGGCAGCGGCTGCCCCTGGGACCTGGAGCAGGACTTCGCCAGCATCGCGCCCTATACGATCGAGGAGGCGTACGAGGTCGCCGACGCGATCGACCGCGGCGACCTGCCGGCGCTGAAGGACGAGCTGGGCGACCTGCTGCTGCAGGTGGTGTTCCATGCGCGCATGGCCGAGGAGCAGGGCGCGTTCGATTTCGCCGACGTGGTGGGCGCGATCAGCGACAAGATGGTGCGGCGCCACCCGCACGTGTTCGGCGACGCGCGCGTCGAGGACGCGCAGGCGCAGACCGCGAACTGGGAACAGATCAAGCGCGCCGAGCGCGAAGCGGCCGGCGAGTCCGACGGGTCCGCGCTGGCCGGCATCTCGCGCGGGCTGCCGGAGTGGCAGCGCGCGGCGAAGCTGCAGTCGGGGGCCGCGCGCGTGGGTTTCGACTGGCCCGGCCCCGCGCCGGTGATCGACAAGCTGCACGAGGAGATCGACGAGGTGCGCGCCGAGTTCGCCGCGGTGGCGGCCGCGCCGGCCGATGCGGACGCGCAGGCACGCCTGGAGGAGGAGATCGGCGACCTGCTGTTCGTCGCCGCCAACCTCGCCCGGCACGCGCGGGTGGACGTGGGCACCGCGCTGCGCCGCGCCAACCACAAGTTCGAACGCCGGTTCCGGGCGATGGAAGTCTTGGCCGCAAGCGAGGGCCTGGCCCTGTCGGCGCTGTCGTTGGCGGAGCAGGAGCGCTACTGGGACCGGGTCAAGGCGGGCGCGTGAACCGCGCGCGCTGGCCGGTTTCCGTGCCCGCGCCGCGCCGGGCGCGGCCATGAGGACGCTGCTGCTCTTCGCCGCCACCGCCATCGCCGAGATCCTCGGCTGCTACCTGCCGTATCTGTGGCTGCGCAAGGGTGGCAGCGCCTGGCTGCTGTTGCCGGCGGCCGCGAGCCTGGCCCTGTTCGTGTGGCTGCTCAGCCTGCATCCCACCGCCAGCGGCCGGGTGTACGCCGCCTATGGCGGGGTCTACGTGAGCGTGGCCCTGGTCTGGCTGTGGTGGGTGGACGCGGTCAAGCCCACGCGCTGGGACCTGCTGGGCGCGGCGTTGTGCCTGCTGGGCATGGCCGTCATCATGTTCTCGCCAAGACCCGCCTGACCGGAGGACGCCCATGCGCCGCTTCGCCAGCTTCCGCGAGTTCTACCCCTTCTACCTCGGCGAGCACGCCAACCGCACGTCGCGCAGGCTGCATTTCCTGGGCAGCTGCGGCGCGATCGCGCTGGTCGTGCTGGCGCTGGTGCAGCGCAATGCCTGGTGGCTGCTGGCGGCGCTGGTGTTCGGTTATGCCTGCGCCTGGATCGGGCATTTCTTCTTCGAGAAGAACCGGCCGGCCACCTTCCGCCATCCGCTGTACTCCTTCGCCGGCGACTGGGTGATGTTCAAGGACATCCTCACCGGCAGGTTGCGCTTCTGAAGGCGCGTCAGTCCAGGAAGATCAGCCAGGCCGCCACCACGATCAGGGCGAAGCCGGCCCAGTGGTTCCACTTCAGCGGCTGGTCCAGGTACCAGGCCGAGAAGCCGGCGAACACCAGCAGGGTGATCACTTCCTGCATGCCCTTGAGCTGCGGGGCCGAGTAGAACGTCGAACCCAGCCGGTTGGCCGGCACCATCAGGCAGTATTCGAAGAAGGCGATGCCCCAGCTGACCAGGATCACCGGGAACAGGGCCGAGGACTTGTACTTCAGGTGCCCGTACCAGGCGAAGGTCATGAAGATGTTGGACCCGAGCAGCAGCAGGATGGGGATGAAGCGGTCGAACGGCATGGGGGCGGTCCTGGGGCGGGGCAGCGCGCAGAGATTCGCGGTCTTCACGACGCTTGTACAGCCCGGCTGGCACGTTTCACAAAGCTGAAGACCCTTTCCGAGGAAGCAAACATGCGTGCAGGGCAGGAAACCGGTGGGCTGGTTCTGATCGTGGAAGACAACCGCAACATCTCCGAGATGGTCGGCGAGTATCTGGAAGGCCGCGGGTTCGAGGTCGACTACGCCTCGGACGGCTTGGACGGCTACCGCCTGGCCGTGGAAAACAGCTATGACGTGATCGTGCTGGACCTGATGCTGCCGCGCCTGGACGGCGTGGAAGTGTGCAAGCGGCTGCGGGCCGAGGCGCGCAAGTCCACTCCGGTGCTGATGCTGACCGCCCGGGACACCCTGGACGAGAAGCTCAACGGGCTTTCCTCCGGCGCCGACGACTACCTGACCAAGCCCTTCGCCATCCAGGAACTGGAGGCCCGCCTGCGGGCGCTGATCCGCCGCGAGCGCCGCCAGGTGGGCTCGGAAGTGCTGAAGGTCGCCGACCTGGTGCTCGACCCGGCCAGCATGCGCGCCACCCGCGGCGGCACCGAACTGCAGCTCTCGCCGATCGGGATGAAGCTGCTGACCATCCTGATGCGCGAGTCGCCGCGCGTGGTCAACCGCCAGGAAATCGAGCGCGAGATCTGGGGCAACGGCCTGCCCGATTCGGATACCCTGCGCAGCCACCTCTACAACCTGCGCAAGATCATCGACAAGCCGTTCGACAAGCCGCTGCTGCACACCGTGCAGAGCGCGGGCTACCGCATCGCGGACATCGACCAGTCGCCAGCCTGAAGCGCGGAACCGCCTGATGCCGCAGGGCTTGCCCCGCAAGATCCGCTATGCGTTCGTCACCCAAGGGCTGCTGCTGGCCCTTGCGGTGGTGTTCGGCGTGAGCCTGGTCACTCTGTTCACCCGCGATGCGCTGGTGACGCAGCGTCTGGTGGTGGAAGCGGAAGGCTTCTGGGAACGCCAGGCCGCGGGCGGGCCGCGTGTGCTGCCGTCCAACCGGACCATGCAGGGCTACTTCCGCCCGGCGCAGGGCGGGCCTCCGGTGCCGCCGGACATCGAGGGGCTGCCGGAGGGGATCAGCTACCTCTACGCCTCGCACCAGGCCGTCCTGGTGCAGGGCGGCCCGGGCGGCGTGCTCTACCTGGTCCTGCGCACGAATACCGTCGACCGGCTGATGGGCTCGTCCGCGCTGGCGATGATCCTGCTCGGACTGCTCGTGGCCGTCGCGATCACCTCGCTGACCTACCGCAAGTCGCGCAGCATCGTCCTGCCGGTCAACCGCCTGGCCGAGGAGGTTTCCCGCTGGGACCCGACCCACGGTGACCTCACTCCGCCGCTGGCCTCCACCAGCCTGTCCGGCGAGCAGAGCCGGGAGGTGCGCGCCCTGTCGCAGGCCCTGAACGGGCTGGCGGCGCGGGTCGCCGAGTTCGTCCAGCGCGAGCGCAACTTCACGCGCGATGCCAGCCATGAACTGCGCACGCCGCTGACGGTGATCCGGGTGGCCAGCGACATGGTGCTGGCCGATCCGACCCTGCCGCCACAGGGGCGACGTCCGATCGAGCGCATCCAGCGCGCCGCGCGCGACATGGAGGCGGTGGTCGACGCGTTCCTGGTGCTGGCGCGCGAGAGCGGAACGGCCCCGGTCAGCCAGGAACTGGACGTGGTGGCGATCGTCTCCGAGGAAGTGGAGAAGGCGCGGCCGCTGCTGGCCGGCAAGCCCGTCGAGATGACCCTGTCCGTGGAGGCCTCGCCGCACCTGTTCGCGCCGCCCAGCGTACTGGCGATGGTGGTGCGCAACCTCGTCCAGAATGCCTGCAACTTCACCGAAAAAGGCAGCATCCTCGTCCAGGTGGAGGCAGACGGCGTGGTCGTGCGCGACACCGGGATCGGCATGTCGGCCGAAACCCTGCAGCATGTCTACGATCCCTTCTTCCGCGCCGATGCCTTCAGCCCGCTGGGCAAGGGCTTCGGCCTGACCATCGCCAGCCGTCTGGCGCGCCGCTTCCGCTGGCAGCTGAAGCTGGACAGCATCGAGCGCCAGGGGACAGTGGCGACCCTGCGGTTCACGCCCGGCGCCGCTTGAGCGGCCGATGCCGGCTGGCGTGCGCGGCCTGTCAACCAGGGTCGGCCCGGCGCGTTGGCCTCTGGTGACGCAGTTCTCCCGGAATCCCGAATGAGCCAGACCCAGCCCCGCCGCAGGCGGTCGTTCTCCCGTGTCCTCCTGGTGGTCGCCGCCGTGCTGGTGGCGGCCGGTGCCTGGTACTGGTTCAAGGGCGCCGGTTCGGCAGGCGAGGAGTCGCCCTGGCGCACGGTCCGTGTCGAGCGCGGCGACATCCGCGTGGCGATCTCCGCCACCGGGACGCTGAGCGCGATCTCGACCGTGACCGTGGGCAGCCAGATCTCCGGCCAGGTCACCGAGGTGCTGGTCGACTTCAACAGCCAGGTCAAGCAGGGCGATGTGCTGGCGCGCATCGATCCGCGCACATATGAGGCGCAGATCCAGCAGGGCGCCGCCCAGATCGCGAGCGCGCGCGCGTCGCTGGCCCAGGCCCAGGCGACCCTGCGCAACGCCGAGCTCGACTACCGGCGCAAGGCCGACCTCGGCGCGCAGGAGCTCGTGGCGCGCGCCGACGTCGACCAGGCGCGGGCCGCGCTCGAACAGGCGCGGGCGCAGGTCGCCTCCGCCCAAGCGCAGATCCGCCAGCAGACCGCGTCCACCGAGACGTCCCAGGTGAACCTGGAGCGGACCGTGATCACGTCGCCGGTCGATGGCGTGGTGCTGACCCGCACCATCGAACCCGGCCAGACGGTGGCCGCGAGCCTGCAGGCGCCGGAACTGTTCACCATCGCCGAAGACTTGTCGAAGATGAAGATCGAGCTGGCGGTCGACGAGGCCGACATCGGCCAGGTGCGTCCCGGCCAGTCGGTCTCCTTCACCGCCGACGCCTTTCCCGACCGCCAGTTCCGCGGGGTCGTGGACCAGGTGCGCCTGGCCGCGACCACCACCAACAACGTGGTCACCTATCCGGTGGTGGTGAGCGTGGACAACGCCGACGGCACCCTGCTGCCGGGCCTCACCGTCAATGCCGAGATCGAGGTCAGCAACCGCCAGGACGTGCTGAAGGTGTCCAACGCGGCGCTGCGCTACAAGCCCGTCGGCGACCAGGCCCCGGCGGCGACTGCCGGCGCGGGCCGCGGCGGTGCCGGGATGATCGAGGAACTCGAACGCGTCGCCGACGGGCTCGACCTGGATGCGACCCAGCGTGCGGCCTTCGACGCCGCGATCGCGGCCCAGCGCGATCGCCTCGCCGCGCAGCGGCCCGCGGGCGAGGGCGCGCGCCCGCGCTCGGGCGCCGGCGGTCCCCCTGGCATGCCGATGATGCAGGGCGGCAGCCCCGATCCGGCGCTGCGCGCGCAGATCCGCCAGCGCATGCTCGAGCGCATGCAGGAGAACTTCGCCGACTTCGCCCAGACCCTGGACGCGCAGCAGCGCGCGCGCTGGAACGCCGCGCTTGCCGCCTCGCTCAACGCCACCCGCACCACGCTCTACCGCCTGGTGGATGGCCAGCGCCAGGCCGTGCAGGTGCGCGTGGGCGCCAGCGACGGCACCAGCACCGAGATCCGCGGCGATGTGGAGGCGGGCGACGAGATCATCACCGGCGAGCGCGCACGTCGATGAGCGGCGCCGACACACCGGTGATCGAGACCCGCGGCCTGCGCAAGGTCTACGCGCAGGGCAGCGAGGCCGAAGTGGTCGCGCTGGCGGGCGTGGACCTGCGCATCGCGCGCGGCGAGTTCATCGCGATCATGGGCCCGTCGGGCTCGGGCAAGTCGACCCTGATGAACCTTGTCGGGTGCCTGGACACGCCGACCTCCGGCCAGTACCTGTGCGACGGCATCGACGTGTCCACGCTCGACCGCGAGCAGCTGGCCGCGCTGCGGCGCGACAAGATCGGCTTCGTGTTCCAGGGCTTCAACCTGCTGCCGCGGATGTCGGCCGAGGACAACGTCGCCATGCCGCTGGGCTATGCCCAGGTGCCGCCGGCCGAGCGCAAGCGGATGGCGCGCGAGGCCTTGGCCGCGGTGGGCCTGGGCGGGCGCACCCACCATCGCCCGAGCGAGCTGTCGGGCGGCCAGCAGCAGCGCGTGGCGATCGCCAGGGCGCTGATCAACCGGCCGCCGATCCTCCTCGCCGACGAGCCCACCGGCGCGCTCGACTCCAAGACCGGCGACGAGATCCTGGCGTTGTTCAAGCGCCTGCGCGACCAGGAGCACACCGTGGTGCTGATCACGCATGATGCGGAAGTGGCCGCGCACGCCGACCGCACCTGCGTGATGCGCGATGGCGAGCTGCACGAGGAGGCGCGCAAGTGAACTTCACCGACGTCCTGCGCACCGCCCTGTTCGCACTGCGCGGCAACTGGATGCGCAGCGCGCTGACCTCGCTGGGCGTGATCATCGGCATCGCATCGGTGATCGTCATGGTCTCGGTGGGGCAGGGCACCCAGGCCGAGATCGACAAGATGGTGTCCGGGCTGGGTTCGCAGCGCCTGGACATCAGCCCCAACGTGGCGCGCAGCAGCGGCGGCGTGCGCATGAGTGCGAGCAGCTTCTTCACCCTCAGCGAAGGCGACGTGGACGCGATCCGCAACGAGATCCCGGAGGTGCAGTACATCTCCGGATCGCTGCGCGGCAGCAGCCAGGTGGTCTATGCCGAGCGCAACTGGAACAGCAGCTGGCAGGGAATCGATCCGGACTACCTGGCCATCAACGGCTGGACCATCGCCGAGGGCCAGGGTTTCGACGGGGTTTCGGACGACAAGTCGGTGCTGATCGGCGAGACCGTGCGGCGCGAGCTGTTCGGCGAGGAGAGCGGCATCGGCGAGACCATCCGTCTGGGCCGGGTGCCGCTCACCGTGGTCGGCACGCTCGCGCCCAAGGGCCAGAGCAGCTGGGGCCGCGACCAGGACGAGGTGGTGATGGTGCCGCTGGAGACCGCGCGGCGCCGGCTGATGGGCGCGATGGGCATGCCCCCGGGCGCGGTGATGGAAATCTCGTTGGCCGTGTCCAGCCCGGACGATCTGGCCTGGGTGCAGGGCGAGGTGGAATCGCTGCTGCGCCAGCGCCACCGCATCGCGCCGGGCGCGGAGGACGATTTCCGGGTGCGCAACATGGCCGAGATCGTCGCCACGCGCACCGCCACCACCAGCCTGATGTCGTGGCTGCTGGGCGCGGTGGCGACGATCTCGCTGATCGTCGGCGGCATCGGCATCATGAACATCATGCTGGTGTCGGTGACCGAGCGGATCCGGGAGATCGGCCTGCGCATGGCCGTCGGCGCAGGCCCCTCGGACATCCGTCGCCAGTTCCTGGCCGAGGCCATGCTGCTGTCGCTGGGCGGGGGGCTGCTGGGCATCCTGATCGGCATCGCCGGCGCGCTGCTGGTCGGGCAGTTCAACAGCGAGCTGCCGGTCGAGCTGAACGGCAAGGTGGTGGCGCTCGCGGCCGGCTTCTCGATCGCCACCGGCCTGTTCTTCGGCTACTACCCGGCGCGCAAGGCCAGCCAGCTCGATCCGATCGAGGCGCTGCGCCAGCAATAGCGGCCGGGCCGGGGCCGCATGATCGCTGGCCCGGGCCGGCGGCATGGTGCTCGCCCCCGCCCCGCACGCCTTCGGCACGATGGCCGCGCAGCGGCCGGCGGTCCGTTTTATGGCAAAATTGGGCAGTTGCGGCGAGGCCGCGCTGTCCAAAGATGCATGTCTTCCACCCCGTCGCAGTCCCGTGGGTGCCCCGCCGGCAGGCGGGCCGCCCGGTCCGGCCTGCGGCCGCGGTCCGGTGGCGGGTAATGGCCGACCAGACGGGACATCTCCCGCGCGGGCCCGCCCGCATCCTGATGGCGACCGTCTGGTCGCTCAAGGGGCTGCGCGCGGCATGGCTGCACGAATCCTCGTTCAGGCTCGAGGTCTACCTGCTCGTGCTGCTGGCGCCGCTGGCGCTGTGGCTGGGCGGCGACGGCGTGGAACGCGCGCTGCTGCTGGGCAGCTGCCTGCTGGTGCTGGCGGTGGAACTGCTCAACTCCGCGATCGAGGCAGTGATCGAGCGCTATGGTCCCGAACCGCATGAACTGGCGGGCCGGGCCAAGGACATGGGCTCGGCCGCGGTGTTCGTGGCGATGCTCAACGTTTTGCTGGTGTGGGGGCTGATCCTGGCCCCGCGCTGGTTGTAGAGACCCGAGAAGTCAAAGAGGAAGTATTTCGATGCTGGAGATGTTGAGCGATCCGCAGGTCTGGATCCTGCTGCTGACCCTGAGCACGATCGAGATCGTGCTGGGCATCGACAACCTGGTGTTCATCTCGATCGCGGTCAGCAAGCTGCCGCCGGAGCGACGCGAGTTCGCGCGCAAGTTCGGCATCGGCGTGGCCTGCATCACCCGCATCGGCCTGCTGCTGACGCTGGCCTGGCTGGCCAGCCTGACCTCGGACCTGTTCGTGGTCCTGGGCCACGGCATCTCCGTGCGCGACCTGGTGCTGATCCTCGGCGGCCTGTTCCTGCTGGTGAAGGGCGGGATGGAGATCCGCGACCTGGTGGTGGGCGAGCCCGAGTCCGAGGACGTGAACACCAAGCCCAAGGTGTCGTTCGCCGGCGTCATCGCCCAGATCGCGATCATCGACATCGTGTTCTCGCTGGACTCGGTGATCGCCGCGGTCGGCATGGCCGGCGACTACATCCCGGTGATGGTGGCGGCGATCCTGGTGGCGGTGGCGGTGATGCTGCTGGCGGCGCGTCCGCTCGGCCAGTTCATCGACAACAACCCGACCATCAAGATGCTGGCCTTGGCCTTCATCCTGCTGATCGGCGCCTACCTCATCGCAGAGGGCCTGGATGCGCATATCCCGCGCGGCTACATCTACGGCGCCATGGGCTTCTCGGCCCTGGTCGAACTGCTCAACCTGTGGGTCAAGCGCAACGCGCGCCGTCGTGGCGAGAAGCCCACGACCGGCGTGGACGTCCCGCTCTGAGCCTTGCGCGCGGCGCGGGGGTGTCGGGCACAATGACCGCCACTCCCGCGCAGTGACCCCAGGCAGATGATCCTTCTCCACCAGATCGATCCGGTCGCATTCGAAGTCGGGCCGCTGCGCGTGCACTGGTACGGCCTGATGTACCTGCTGGCCTTCGCCAGCGCCTGGTGGCTGGGCAACCGGCGCATCCGGGCCGGGCGCCTGCCGGTGGACACCAACGCCTTCGGCGACCTGCTGTTCTACGGGATGCTCGGCGTGGTGCTGGGCGGGCGTCTGGGCTCGATCCTGTTCTACGACCTGCACGGCTACCTGCAGGATCCGCTGCGGATGCTCAGGCTCTGGGAAGGCGGCATGAGCTTCCACGGCGGCCTGATCGGCGTGCTGGTGGCCTGCTGGCTGTGGTCGCGGCGTCACGGCCTGCATTTCTTCGACACCATGGACTTCGTGGCCCCGCTGGTGCCAGCGGGCCTGGGCTTCGGGCGGCTGGGCAACTACATCGGCGCCGAACTGTGGGGCAAGTACACCCAGGCCGGCTGGGGCGTGGTGTTCCCGACCGATCCGCGCTTCGCCGGCTGGACGGCCGAGCAGTTGCAGGCACAGTTCGCGGCCGGTGCGCTGGACGCCTACGCCAGGCATCCCTCGCAGATCTACCAGGCCTTCCTCGAGGGGCTGGTGATGTTCGTGGTGCTGTGGTGGTACTCCTCGCGCCCGCGTCCGCGCTATGCGGTGAGCGGGCTGTTCGCGCTGCTGTACGGGGTGTTCCGCTTCGCGGTGGAGTTCGTGCGCGTGCCCGACGCCGACATCGGGTACATCGCCTTCGGCTGGCTGACCATGGGCCAGCTGCTGTCGCTGCCGCTGGTGGCGCTGGGCCTGTTCCTGCTGTGGCGGTCGCGCCACGCGCCGACCCTGCAGCCGGTGGCGGCACCGGCCACGCCATGAACCAGTACCTGCAACTGCTGGCGCACGTGCTCGAGCAGGGCGCGGACAAGGCCGACCGCACCGGGACCGGCACGCGCAGCGTGTTCGGCTGGCAGATGCGCTTCGACCTGGCCGAGGGCTTCCCCCTGGTCACCACCAAGAAGCTGCACCTGCGCTCGATCATCCACGAGCTGCTGTGGTTCCTGCGCGGCGACACCAACGTCGCCTACCTCAAGGAGCACGGCGTCGGCATCTGGGACGAATGGGCGGACGAGCACGGCGAGCTGGGGCCCGTCTACGGCCGCCAGTGGCGCGCGTGGCCCGACGGCCAGGGCGGCCATATCGACCAGATGCGCTGGGTGGTGGACGAGATCCGGCGCAATCCAGACTCGCGGCGGCTCGTGGTGAGCGCCTGGAACGTGGCCGAACTGCCGCAGATGGCGCTGATGCCCTGCCATTCGCTGTTCCAGTTCTACGTGGTCGACGGCAAGCTCAGCTGCCAGCTATACCAGCGCAGCGGCGACATCTTCCTCGGCGTTCCGTTCAACATCGCCAGCTACGCCCTGCTCACCCACATGGTGGCCCAGGTCACCGGCCTTGGCGTGGGCGATTTCGTCCACACTCTCGGCGATGCGCACCTGTACGCCAACCATTTCGAACAGGCCCGCGAGCAACTCGCGCGCGCGCCTCGGCCCTTGCCGAGGCTGCGGCTGAATCCGGCGGTCAGCGACCTGTTCTCCTTCGGCTACGACGACATCGCCATCGAAGGCTACGACCCGCATCCGGCCATCCGCGCGCCGGTGGCGGTGTGAGCCGGGCCGACGTCGCATCCGACGCACGCGCGCCCGGCCTGCGCATCAGCCTGGTCGCGGCGATGGACCGCAATCGCGCGATCGGCCGCGACAACGCGCTGCCCTGGCACCTGCCCGACGACCTGCGCCGCTTCAAGGCGCTCACGCTCGGCAAGCCGGTGCTGATGGGGCGCAGGACCGCCGAGTCGCTGGGCCGCGCGCTGCCGGGCCGGCCCAACCTGGTGATGACCCGCAGCGGCCGCGCGCCGTTCGCCGGCATGCAGGTGGTGTCGTCGCTGGACGAGGCGCTGGATTTCGCAGCCGCGCAGGCGGCGCCGGAGTTGTGCGTGATCGGCGGGGCGGAGATCTATGCGCTCGCCCTGCCGCGCGCCACCGACCTGCGCATGACCCTGGTCGATACCACGGTCGAGGATCCGCACGCGCTGTTCCCGCCCGTCGATTCCGCGCAGTGGCGCGCGGTGTGGCGCGAGCGCCATGCGGCCGACGCGCGCCATCCCTTCGACTTCGAGTTCGTGGATTACGTCCGCGTCGTGGACGACGCGACGCGCTGAATGGGCCGCTCAGGCGTCCATCGCGCGCCCGGGCACCTGCACCACGTTCAGCCCCTCGGCATCGAGCTGCAGGGCGGTGAGCGTGCCGCCCCAGACCGCACCCGTGTCGAGCGCATGCACGCCGTGGCCGATGAACAGGCCCAGCGAGGACCAGTGGCCGCAGACGATCCGCAGGTCGCGCGCGACCCGGCCCGGCACCTCGTACCAGGGGTAGAGCCCCGGCTGCTGCGTGCCGGGCGCGCCCTTTTCATCGAAGGCGATGCGCCCACGCGGCGAGCAGTAGCGCATCCGGGTGAACACGTTGATGATCGCGCGGTCGCGGTCGGTGCCGCGCAGCCGCGGCGACCATGCCGGCTGGTCGCCGTACATGTTGCGCAGCAGGCGGCGCGCATCCTCGGGGTTACGCAGCTTGCGCTCGATCTCGCGGGCATGCTGCTCGGCGATGGCCGTGGTCCATTTCGGCGCCAGCCCCGCGTGCACCATCAGCCAGCCCAGTTCGCGGTCCACGTGCACCAGCGGCTGCGTGCGCAGCCAGTCGAGCAGGACGTCGCGGTCCTCGGCGAACAGCACCTGCTGCAGGTCCGGCTTGACCTTGCGCTGCTCGGCACGGCTGCGCTCGGCGATGGCCAGCAGCGACAGGTCGTGGTTGCCCAGCACGCTGACCGCGTTGGCGCGCAGCGAGTGCACCAGCCGCAGCGTCTGCAGCGACTCGCCGCCGCGGTTGACCAGGTCGCCGCAGAACCAGAGGCGGTCGCTGGCCGGATCGAAGCGGATCTTTTCCAGCAGACGCTGGGTGGGCCCGTAGCAGCCCTGCAGGTCGCCGATCGCCCAGACAGCCATGCGCGCGTCAGTGCAGCGTGCGCGGGACGGCCAGCGTGAACGGCGGGATCGGCGCGTCGAAACGCGTGCCGTCGTCGCCGAGCATGTCGTAGCTGCCTTCCATGGTGCCGACCGAGGTGGGCAGGGTCGCGCCGGAGGTGTAGACGAACTGTTCGCCGGGTTCCAGTCGCGGCTGCTCGCCGACGACGCCGTCGCCGCGCACCTCCTCGGTGCGACCGTTGGCATCGGTGATGATCCAGTGGCGCGCCACGAGCTGCGCCGGCAGCCGGCCGAGGTTGCGGATGCGGATGGTGTAGGCGAACACGTACCGGTCGTCCTCGGGCGCCGATTCCTCGTCGAGGAACTGCGTCGCGATCTGGATCTCGAGGCTGTAGTCGGCGTGACGGCTCATGTACGCAGTGTATGCGCTGGCCGTGAACAGATCGACTACGTGTGCGCTGCGATGCGCCGTGGCTCAGCCTGCGGCGTGGTTGGCCAAGCGGATGAAATCGGCCACCGCGAGCTGCTCGGCGCGCGCCTGCGGGTCCACGCCGGCGGTGCGGATGGCGGCTTCGTCGCACAGCCGCGACAGCGCGTTGCGCAGCGTCTTGCGGCGCTGGCCGAAGGCGTCGCGCACGATCGCGGAAAAGCGCGCGGGATCGTCGATGCCCACTGTCTCCGGTGCGCGCGGCACCAGGCGAACCACCGCCGAATCGACCCTGGGCGGCGGGCGGAACGCGCCGGGGCCCACGGTGAACAGGGCGGTGACGCGGCACCAGGCCTGCAGCATCACGCTCAGCCGTCCGTAGACCTTGCTGCCCGGCGCGGCGGCCATCCGGTCCACGACTTCCTTCTGCAGCATGAAGTGCATGTCCTGGATCGCGGCGGCGTGGTCGAGCGCATGGAACAGGATGGGCGAGGAGAGGTTGTAGGGGAGGTTGCCCACCAGCCGGATCGGCTGTCCCTGCGCCAGCGCGGTGAAGTCGACATCCAGCACGTTGGCGTGCAGGAGCTCGAGTTCGCCATGGGCGCGCGCGGCCTCGGTGAGGGGCGCCAGCAGGTCGCGGTCGAACTCGATCGCGGTGAGGCGGCCGTGGCGCTGGAGCAGGGGGAAGGTCATCGCGCCCTGGCCGGGTCCGATCTCGACGATCCGGTCGCCGGGCCTGGGATCCACCGCCAGGATGATCTTCTCGACCACGCCCCGTTCGTGCAGGAAATGCTGGCCGAGCGATTTCTTGGCCGCCGCGTGGAAGCCGGTCATGGCCGCGCCCCCGGGCGGAAACCGGTGCCCGTCGTAGCTGCGGGGCCGGGGGGCACCGGGCGCGTCGTGGCGGCGCGGGCGGCCGGGCAGGCGGAGGGGCGGGTGCAGATAGGCATATACGCAAGGTCCGAGGTCAGCCGGCGCGGGCGTGCGCCAGGCGGGCGCAGGTCTCGATCGCGGCGAACAGGCTGGAGGGGTCGGCGCGGCCGCTGCCGGCCAGGTCGAGGGCAGTCCCATGGTCCACGGCCACGCGCGGCCAGGGCAGGCCGAGGGTCAGGTTCACCGCGCGTTCGAAGCCGCTGTACTTGAGCACAGGCAGGCCCTGGTCGTGGTACATCGCCAGCACCGCGTCCACCTCACCCAGTCGCGCGGGGAGGAAGGCGGTATCCGCCGGCAACGGGCCGACCAGGCCCATGCCTTCGCCGCGCAGGCGCACGAGCAGCGGTTCGATGACTTCGATTTCCTCGCGGCCCAGATGGCCGGCCTCGCCGGCGTGCGGATTGAGTCCCAGCACCGCGATCCGCGGCGCGGCGATGGCGAAGTCGCGCACCAAGGCGGCGTGCAGGATGCGCAGCACGCGTTCGAGCAGCGGGGCGGTGATCGCGTCGGGGACGGCCCGCAGCGGCAGGTGGGTGGTCGCCAGGGCGACCCGCACCACGTCGTTGGCCAGCATCATCACCACCTCGGATCCGGCCTGCGCGGCCAGCAGCTCGGTGGTGCCGGAGTAGGGGAAGCCGCCTTCGTTGATGCTGGCCTTGTGCACCGGCCCGGTCACCATGCCGGCGCAGGTGCCGGCCTGGCAGGCGGCGGCGGCCCGGGTGAGCGAGGCGATCACGGCCCGCGCGTTGCGCGGGTCTGGCCGTCCGGGCGTGCAGGGCACGGCGGAGGCGACCGGTTCGATGCGAAGTTGTCCGGGTCCGACCACTGGCGCGTCGGCGGGCAGCAGTTCGAGGGGAAGGCCAAGTCGCGCGGCGGCCCGCTGCAGGGTCGGCGGATCGCCGAAAGCCACCAGATGCGCGTCCCAACGCCGCTGGGCCGCGCGTACGCACAACTCCGGGCCGACGCCGGCCGGCTCACCCGGGACCAGCGCCAGCCGCAGGTCCGGCATTTCAGCCGCCGTCGCCGGCCTGCTGGGTATTGCCCGAGCGCACGTCCACGTAGGCTTCGCCGCGCATTTCGCGCACGTAGCGGTCCCATTCGTCCTCGAGCTTGCGCTGGCCGATTGCCTCGCGGACCTGGGCCCGGCGGTTCTCATCGCCGGCGCTGGTCTGGCGGGTGCCGACCCGCTGCACGATGTGCCAGCCGGCCTGGGTGCGGAACGGGGCCGAGACCTGGCCATCCTCCAGCCCGGCGACCTGGCCACCGAACTCGGGGCCGAACTCGTCCTGGGTGAACCAGCCGAGGTCGCCACCCTCGGGCTTGCTGACCGTGTCGTCCGAGCTTTCCCGGGCCACGGACTGGAAGTCCGCGCCGCCGGCGATGCGGGCGCGCAGGGTGTCGATCCGGGCCTTGGCCTCGCCGTCGCCGCCCGGGCCTTCGGCCGGACGGATCAGGATGTGGCGGGCGTTGTACTGGGTGACCGTGCCGGGGCCCGCGGCCTGGTCGGCCTGGCGCACGTCGACCAGCTTGAGCAGCTGGAAGCCGCTGGGCCCGCGGATCGGGCCGATCACGTCGCCGGGCGACATGGTGCGGATGGCGTTGGCGAAAGCCGAGGGGATCTCGTCGAGGCTGCGCCAGCCCAGGCTGCCGCCCTCCAGCGCGTTCGGGCTGTCGGAGTAGCGCACCGCCGCGGCGGGGAACTCCATCTCGCCACGGTCGAGCAAGCCCTTGATGCCGTCGATCTTCTGCTGGCCGGTCGCGATCTGCTCCGGGGTCGCGCCCTCGGGCAGGGCGACCAGAATATGGGACAGCTGGTACTGGGCGCCGCCCGTCTGCGCCTCCATGGCCGCGTCGACCTCGGCGTCGCTGACGCTGATCCGGCTCTGCGCGAAGCGCTGGCGCATGCGCTGGATCAGGATCTCGTCGCGCAGCGAGTTGCGGAAGTCGTCGATCGACATGCCGTCGCGTGCGAGCTGCTGGCGCAGTTGGTCGGGCGAGAGGTTGTTCTGCTGGGCGATGTTGCCGATGGCCGCATCGACCTCGGCATCGCTCACCCGCACGCCGGTCTCGCTGGCTCGGGAGGTCTGCAGCTTGACCAGGATCAGCCGCTCCAGCACCTGGCGCTCGAGCACCTGGCGCGGGGGCAGCTGGTTCTGGCGATTGGCGTACTGGGCCAGGATGTTGGCCACCGCCCGGTCCAGTTCACTTTGCAGGATGACGTCCTCGTCCACGACCGCGGCGATGCGTTCGATGGGCTGGACGGATTGCGCCTGGATCGGGCCGGCCAGCAGCAGGGCGGCGCACAGGAATGCGATACGGGTCTTCATGGGGAAGTGTCTGCGGAAGAGTCGTTCTCGTTCAGGCCGCCCTGCAGTTCGGAGGGCGGGACGAGATACAGGTCGTCGCGGTGATAGCCGAGAATAGCACGGCGCAGCCGGCCCCGATTGTCGGGTCCGGCCGAGCCCAGGCCCTTGAGTTCGATCTCCAGCTGGATCGAGTCGTTCATCTCGCCGCGGGTATTGCGGACGTAGCGGCGGCCCACCAGGCGGGCGGCGATGCAGCAGCTTTCCCACTGCACGCCGGCGATGCCTTCGAGCAGTTCGCGGTCCTGGATGGAGTAGTAGTAGCGGCCGACCACGCTCCAGGAGGGGCTGATCGGATACAGGAAAGACAGGTCGACCTGCTCGAACAGGTCGGCCTGGGTGATCGCGTTGCGGCGGTAGCGGTAGGCGAAGTTGATGATGCCGTCGTCGCCGACCAGGTAGCGGGTGCGGAAGGTGGTCAGGTCCTCGCGACGGGTCGCCGGATTCCACTGGTAGGACGCGCCCACCGTCCAGCGGTCGTTGATCGCGTAATTGGTATCGACCACCCAGGACGAACTGCCCTTCTCGACCGGCACCTCGTTGCCGAGGGTGACGCGGGCGTCTTCGAAATAGCGGATCTGGCCGACGCTGGCGGACAGCTTCTCCATGCCGTCGGATTCGCGGATCAGGCGTGTGCTCAGCGCCAGCGTGAGCTGGTTCGCGTCGCCCTGCCGGTCGGCGCCGGAGTAGCGGTTTTCCCGGAACAGCTGGCCCCAGCTGAAAGTCAGCGGGCGGGTGTCGAACAGCGGGATGTCGTCCTGGTCGCGGTAGGGCGCGTTGAGATAGAACAGCCGCGGCTCGAGGGTGTGCAGGTAGGGCTGGTCGCGCAGCCGCGTTTCGCGGTCGAAGAACAGGCCGGCATCCACCGTCCCGATCGGCAGGCTGCGCGTGGGCGTACGGTTGGCGAACGCGTCGTCGAGCTGGTAGGCGGTATATCGCCAGGCCAGGGTCGGCGTGACATACCAGCTCGGTCCTTCCAGCGGCAGGCTCACCCAGGGCTTGAGGTCGACGCGGCTGCCGCCGGGCCGTGCTTGCGGGTCCACGTGCTCGAACCGCACCGCCTCGGTGTCGGCGCCCGCCGTCAGCCGCCCGAAGGGTTGCTCCCAGCGCAGGTAGGCCCTTGGCAGGCGGTTGAAGGGCAGGGCGGTCTCCCGGATCGTGTTGTCCGAGAGCATGTAGTACTCGGCCAGCGCGGCGGCGTCCCAGTACAGCCCACGCCCATAGACGCCCAGGTTGCTCGGCAGCGAGGAGAACGACACGCCTTCGGCACTGCTGCTCGAATCCTCCAGCCAGGCCGGGTCGCTGATCCAGTACAGGTTCGCGCGTGCCTGCCAGGTCCGGTCGAGGTTCTGCGAGCCGTTGTAGCGGAACATGCCGCGATTGTCCTTGCGGTAGTTCTCCGGCGGGATGCGCGGGTCGGCGATCTCCTCGGGCCGCTCGCGCTCGGTCAGGCGATCGGAGGGCAGGGCCTCGATCTCGAAGCTGCCCCGGCCGCGTTCGGTCAGATAGCGGAACTCGGTCCCCAGCTGCAGGCCGCGCTTGCTCATCCAGCGCGGGGTGAGGGTGAGGTCGTAGTTCGGCGCGAGGTTGAAATAGATCGGCTGTCGCCAGTCGAAGCCGTTGCGGCTGGAGACGCTGATGCTCGGGTAGAGCAGGCCGGTGCGGCGACGCTCGTCGGTCGGGAACGGCATCCACGGCACGTACAGCACCGGCACCTTGCCGATGCGCAGGGTGGCGTTGCGCGCAACGCCCTGGCCTTCGGCGGTGTCCACGTCGATGCGCTGGGCGCGCAGTTCCCACCAGCGCTGGCTGGGCGGGCAGGTGGAATAGGTCGAGCCGAACATGCGGCCCTTCGATTCCTGCATCTCGATCCGCTCGGCGCCGCCATTGCCGCGCCGCTCGGTGAGCTGGTAGCGCACGTTGTCGATGCGGTGCGAGTCGGTGTTCTGGTCGCCTTCCAGGCGCTCTGCCACCACGCGCATGCCCGAATCCTGGTAGCGCACGTTGCCGGTGGCGGTATAGGTGCCGGTGTCCTGCGAGAACTCGATGCTGTCGGTGCCCAGGAACTGGTCGCCGCGGCGCAGGGTGACGTTGCCGGTGACGTTGTAGATGCCGCCATCCACGCCCAGGGTCTCGTCGCCCTGGATGTCGGTCGGCAGGTTCTCGCGCCCCTGGGCATTGCCGACCGGAGGCTGGGCGTCGGGGAACAGCGGCACCGCGTCCTCGATGGGGCACAGCGACCAGTCGACCGGGATGTCGTCATCCGCGTGGGCTGCCAGGGACAGGGCGATGCAGAGCGGCAGGGGCAGCAGGCGGAACGCAGGTCGCACGCGACGGGATCCCGGGAGCGGAAGGCCGCTAAGCTTGCCGCAAGGCCCGTGCAGCGGCAATGCGCGCGGCCAGCGCAGGTTCATCCACCGGCCTGCGGGTCGCTCGCGCCTGCCGGCGAGTGCCCGAGCAGGGCGCCCACGTGCGCGACGGCGCCCTCGCCGAGGGCGGCCAGGTCGTAGCCGCCTTCGAGCATCGAGACCATGCGCCCGCCCGCATGGCGCTCTGCCAGGGCGCACAGTTCGGTCGTCAGCCAGCCGAAATCGTCCGGGCCAAGGTCCAGCTGGGCGAGCGGATCCCGCCGGTCGCCATCGAAGCCGGCCGAGACCAGCAGCAGCTGGGGCGCGAACTCGTCCAGCGCCGGCAGCAGCTGCTCGCGCCAGCCGCGGCGGAAGGCCTCGCTGCCGGCCCCTGCCGGCAGCAGCAGGTTGACCACGTTCCCAGCGCCGCGTTCGTTGGCCGCCCCGGTCCAGGGGAACAGCGCCGCCTGGTGCGAGCTGAGGTAGAGCACCCTTGGGTCCTGCTCGAAGATCGCCTGGGTGCCGTTGCCGTGGTGGACATCGAAGTCGACCACCGCGACCCGCGCCAGGCCGAAGCGGTCCAGCGCGTGGGCGGCGGCCACGGCGATGTTGTCGAACAGGCAGAAGCCCATCGCCGCATCGCCGGTGGCGTGGTGCCCGGGCGGACGCACCGCACAGAAGGCGACGTCGGCCTCGCCGTGCATCACCGCCTCGGTCGCGGCCACCCCGGCGCCCGCCGCGCGCAGCGCCGCCTCCGGCGAGCCGGGCGAGACCACGGTGTCGGGGTCCAGGCGAGAGTGGCCCGGCGGCGGCGGGGTCAGGACCGCCGCCAGCAGCCTCGGGTCGTGGACGCGCAGCAGCTGGCCGCGGGTGGCGCGGGGCGCTTCGACCCACTCCATCTCCGGGAAGGCGGCGTCCAGCGCCTCGAGTACCGCGCCCAGCCGGTCGGCGCACTCGGGATGACCCGGCCCCGTGTCGTGCCCCAGGCACGCCGGATGGGTATAGCCGAGCAGGCGCGCCATGCCGGTGGCCTAGCGTCGGTCGTGACGCCAGACGACCTCGCCCTGGCCGTCGGCGCGGGCCAGCACCCGCGCCAGCACGAACAGCAGGTCCGAGAGCCGGTTGAGATAGCCGATGGCCTGCGGGCGCACGGCTTCCAGTCTCGACAGGGCCACCGTCTCGCGCTCGGCCCGGCGGACGACAGTGCGGGCGATGTGGCAGCGCGCCGCGGCCTCCCCGCCTGCCGGAAGGATGAAGTCCTTCAGTGGCGGCAGGGTGGCGTTGTAGTGGTCCAGGCGCGCTTCGAGGCGGGTGATGTCGGCATCGGTGATCGCAGCATGGCCGGGAATACACAGCTCGCCGCCCAGGTCGAACAGCTGGTGCTGGATCGACACCAGCAGTTCGCGGACGTCTTCTGGCAGGGTCGCGGCCAGCAGCAGGCCGATCGTCGAATTGGCTTCGTCGAGGGTGCCGTACGCGCTGACGCGTGCGCCATCCTTGGCCACACGGGTGCCGTCGCCCAGGCCGGTAGTGCCGTCATCGCCGGTCCGCGTGTAGATCTTCGACAGGCGGTTGCCCACGGCGGCCGGTCCGCCTAGACCGTCTGCGCGCGCAGCACCGGCATCCGGCCGCGCAGCAGGGCGAAGCCGCCGAACAGCAGCGCCGAGTAGGCCAGGGTACTCAGCACGGTGGTCTTGAAGAACGGCACGGCCGCGACGTAGCAAGGCAGCAGGCCGGCGTCGCAGGCCGGATAGCCCGGCACCACGAACGCGGTCAGCCACACCGCGAAGTTGCTGACCAGGAAGAACAGCACCGAGCCGGCCAGCGAATATCCGAGCACGCGCCCGCCGCTGACGCGGCCGCGCAGGCCGAAGGCCAGGGCGACGGTGGCGAGGATGCACAGGTAGTTGGCCAGCAGACTGGGCAGGTAGGCGGCGGTGGTGAAGTAGGCCAGGTAGGCCTGGCCGCGCAGCAGGCCCAGGGCCAGGTCGGCCAGCAGCATCGCCAGCACCGGCACCACGAAGGCCAGGCGGCGGTTGGCGAAGTACGCGCCGCCGAACAGGGCGATGGCCTCGATCGGGGCGAAGTTCGGCGGCAGCGGCAGCAGGCGCGAGAACGCGGCCAGCAGGATCATCGCCATCAGGACCAGGGGGCCGGGTGCGAACGAGGTGTCGGGGGCGGATCGGGTCATGGCGGGCGGTCGGGCGATGGAGTCGGCGCATTCTAACCGCACGGGGGGGGGCGGTTCGGTGCCGTCGCGCCGGCGCGGGGCTGCGGCCCGGTATCATCCCGGCACATGGAAGAACAGCAGATCCATGGCGTAATGATCATCGGTGGCGGCCTGGTCGGGGCCAGCCTGGCGCTCGCGCTCGACCGGGCGGGCGTGCCCGCGACCCTGGTCGAGGCCACCCCCTCGGGGGTGATGCCGGAGGTATTCGACCAGCGCAACCTCAGCTTCGCCGAGGCGACGGTCAACGCCCTTGGCGCGCTCGGGGTGATGGCGCGCCTGCGCCGGCCTACCGGCGCCATCCGTCGCATCCATGTCAGCCGCCAGGGCGATTTCGGCCGCGTCCTGCTGCAGGCCGCCGACTACGGCCGGACGGCGTTCGGCCAGGTGGTGGTCGCCCGCGATTTCGGCGAGGCGCTGGAGGCGGCGCTGGCCGAGGCGCCGCGGATCGCGCGGCTGCGTCCGGCCCGTTTCCTCGGCTTCGCCACCTCGACCGATCCCGCGGTGCGCCTGGTGCGTATCGCTGACGGCGAAGGCGAGCGCGTACTGGCCGCACGCCTGGTGGTGGCGGCCGATGGTGCCGGCAGCGCGGTGCGCCAGGCCTTGGGCATCGCCACCGAAACGCATGACTACGGACAGCGCCTGTTCGTGGCGCGGCTGCGCACGCAGCGCGGACCGGACGGCACCGCGTTCGAGCGCCTGCGCGACGACGGGCCGACCGCGCTGCTGCCGCGCGGGGACGGTGGCTACGGTCTGGTGCATGCGGTGTCCGCGGGCGAGGCCGCCGCGGTCGAGGCGCTGGACGAGACCGGCTTCCTGGCGCGCGTGCAGGACGCCTTCGGCTGGCGCGCCGGCCGCATGCTGGAGGTCGGGCCGCGCAGCGTCTATCCGGCGCTGCGGGTGGTGGCGACCGGGACGGTGGCCGAGCGCGCTGTGCTGGTCGGCAATGCGGCGCAGGCCCTGCATCCGGTCGGCGCGCAGGGATTCAACCTGGGCCTGCGCGATGCGCTGACCCTGGCCGAGCTGGTCGCCGGAGCGGCCGATCCAGGCGCGGCCTCGCTGCTGCAGGCCTACCAGCGGCGACGCGACGAGGACCGGCAGCGGACCCTGGCCTTCTCCGATGGCCTGGCCCGCGTCACGGCCAATCCCGCGCCCCTGCTGCGCCCGCTGCGCAGTCTTGGCCTGGCGGCGATCGGCGCGCCGGGTCCGCTGCAGTCGATGCTTGCGGGCGGCGCGATGGGGTATCGCGGCGACGTGCCGGCGCTGTGCCGGGGAGTGGCGGCATGAGCCGGCGCGGACCGCACGACGTGGTGATCGTGGGCGGCGGCGTGGTCGGGGCGGCCTGTGCGCTGGCGCTGGCGCAGGCCGGACTGGACACGGCCCTGGTCGAGGCGCGGCGTCCTCCGGGCTGGTCGCGCGAGGCGCCGGACCTGCGCGTGTACGCGCTGGCGCCGGACAATGCCCGCCTGCTCGACGCGCTCGGTGCCTGGGACCCTGTGCGCCGGGCGCGCGCGCATCCCTACCGCCGCATGCAGGTCTGGGATGCCGGCGCGGGGGACGGGCTGGTGTTCGATGCCGATGTCCTGGCCCGGCCCTGCCTGGGCTGGATCGTCGAGCATGGGCTGCTGGTCGATGCGCTGTGGCAGCGCCTGGAGCAGGCGGGCGTGCGCCTGTACTGCCCCTCGGCGGTGGAGGCGCTGGAGCGGTCGCCCGACCAGGTCACCCTGCGACTGGAGGATGGCGGTCGCGTCGCCGCGCGGATCGCGGTCGCCGCCGATGGCGCCGGTTCGCGCCTGCGCGGCCTGGCCGGGATCGCGGTCGACGCGCACGACTACGCCCAGCGCGGCGTGGTGGGTTATGTGCGCACCGCGCTGGCTCATGCCGATACGGCCTGGCAGCGCTTCCTGCCGACCGGCCCGCTCGCCTTGCTGCCCTGCGCCGACGGCAGCTGTTCGATCGTCTGGACCCTGCCCGACGACGAAGCCGCGCGCGTGCTCGCGCTCGACGATGCGGCGTTCGGCCGGGAACTCACCACCGCGTTCGAGGCCCGCCTGGGCGAGATCGAGCCGCTGGGCCGGCGCGTCGCCTTCCCGCTGCGCCGGCAACTGGCGGCGACCCAGCACCAGGGGCGGGTGCTGGTGATCGGCGATGCCGCGCACGCGGTGCACCCGCTGGCCGGGCAGGGCGTGAACCTGGGGCTGCGCGATGTCGCGGCCCTGCGGGAAAGCGTGCTGGAGGCACGGCGTCGCGGCAGCCGCTGGGACTCGATGCAGCGGCTCGGGCGATGGGCCCGCGCGCGGCGCAGCGACAACACCGTGGCGGCCTACAGTTTCGAGGCGATCAACCGCCTGTTCTCCAACGACGCGCTGCTGCCCACGCTCGCGCGCGGCCATCTGCTCGGGGTGGCGGGTCGGCTCCCGCCGATGCTGGACCTGTTCTGGCGGCGCGCGGGCGGCGCCTGATCGCGCGGCGTCAGTGCGCTGCGCTGGCGGGCGCGCCGCGCAGCCGCTGCACCAGCTTGACCACCCCGACCACCAGCGCGCCGGCGGCGATGCCGACAGCGGCATTGATCAGCATCGGCGTCAGCGCGCCGAGCACCGCGCCGATGCCGGGGATGAGCCCGGCGTCCGCCGCGGTCTCGCCGATCCATTCGCTGATGGCGTGGAAGCCGTGGGTCAGGATGCCGCCGCCGACGAGGAACATCGCCGCCGTGCCGGCCACGGCCAGGCCCTTCATCAGCCACGGGGCCATGCGCAGGATGCCGGTGCCGACGGCGCGGCCGAGCGCGCTCGCCCCGCGGCTCATGTACAGGCCCAGGTCGTCGAGCTTGACGATGCCGGCCACCAGTCCGTAGACGCCGGCCGTCATCAGCGCGGCGATGCCGGCGAGCACGCCCACGCGCACGCCGAACGGCTGTCCGGTCACGGTGCCCAGGGCGATGACGATGATCTCCGCCGACAGAATGAAATCGGTGCGCACCGCGCCCTTGATCTTGTCCCGCTCGGCTGCGACCCGTTCGGTGTCGGGCCGGGCGAGGGCGGCTTCGTGGGCGACGTGGTGCGCCGCGCGCTCGTCGCGGCTTTCGATGAATCGGTGCAGCAGCTTTTCGGCGCCCTCGTAGCACAGGAACAGGCCACCGGCCATCAGCAGCGGTGTCACCAGCCAGGGCAGGAAGGCGCTGATCGCCAGCGCCGCCGGCACCAGGATCAGCTTGTTGCGGACCGAGCCCTTGGCGACGGCCCAGACCACCGGCAGCTCGCGGTCCGCGCGCACGCCCCGGACCTGCTCGGCGTTGAGCGCAAGGTCGTCGCCGAGGACACCGGCGGTCTTCTTGGCCGCCACCTTGGTCATCACCGAGACGTCGTCGAGGATGGTGGCGATGTCGTCGAGCAGGACGAGCAGGCTGGAGGCCATGGGCGAAGCCGGGAGCGGAGGCGGCGATTGTAGAGCCGGCCGCAGCCATCGCAGGGTGATGGCCGGGGACCGGTCCGGTCGGGCGAGGCAGGGGCGACGCCGCAGTGGCGTCGCCCGCAAGATCAGCGGCGCCGCGTGGTGTACTCGTCGCGGTCGATGGAACCGTCGCCGTTGACGTCGATCTCGCCGATCACGCCGGCGATGGCGGGATCGGCCGCGGCCTCGTTGCGCGACAGCAGGCCGTCGCCATTGGTGTCGAGCTGACGGAAGGCCTGGCCGGCGGCGAGCACGGCCGGATCGGCTGCATGAGAGACCACGGTGACCTGCGGCCGGGGTGCAGGTGCCGGCGCGGGTGCGACCGGGTGCGGCGCCGGCGGGGCGACCGCCGCCGCCCGGGCGGCGCGCGCGGACACCACGGCCTCGGCTGCCGCGCGTTCGGCCAACGCCGTGTCGACCTGCGCCTGGGCGCTGTTGACGCGGGCGTCCACCAGCGCATCGACCGGCTGCGCGGTGCCGCCATGGGCGACGGCGCGCGCGCCGCCGCTGTCGTTGGCCGCTTCGACGGCCGCCCGCGCCGAGTCCGTGGCGCGCAGCGCGGCCTCGCGGGCGGCGTGCGCGTGGTAGTCGGCCATCGCCGCCCCTTCGGCCGTGCGCGACGGCGTCTGCGCCGCGACCGCCGCCTCGCTGGCTGCCTGACGGGCGATTTCGGCGACCTCGCGCGCGGCCTTGGCCTCGGCGTGCGCCTGTACGGTGGCGGCGTCGGTGACCGTCCTCGCCGTGACGCCTGCGGCGGTTTGCGCGTACGCCGTGCCGGTGCCCAGCGCCAGTGCGGTGGCCAGGACGCTGTACTGAAGAATGTCTCGTGTCATCGGCTGCTCCTGTCTTGGACAGGAGCGGATGCTCGGGGCGCACCGATGAAACAGCCGTCAACCGGCCGCGTTGGCGCGTGCGCGGTTCAGCCAGGCAGTCGTGACGCGAAGACCGTGATCTCCTCGCGGTCGTGGTAGAGCTGGCGGGCGCGCACCTCCACCGGAACCGCGGCTTCGGCGGCGAAGGCCTCCAGGCTGCGCCGCGTTTCCAGCCAGCGCTTCTTCATCGGCAGTTTCAGGTTGAAGATCGCGCGCCGGCACCAGCCTTCGCGGAACCACTCGCCCATCCTGCGCGCCACCCGCGAGGGCTGCTCGACCATGTCGCAGACCATCCAGTCCAGCGGCTGCGACGGCTGCCAGCGGAAGCCATCGGCGCGCAGGTGGTCGACCAGGCCCGTATCGAACAGGTGCGCGCGCAGCGGGCCGTTGTCGATGGCGGTGACCCGCAGTCCCTGCCGGGCCAGCACCCAGGTCCAGCCGCCGGGCGCCGCGCCCAGGTCGGCCGCGGTCATTCCCGGTCGCAGCAGCGTCTCGCGCTGCGCCGGCTCGAGCAGGGTGAGCAGCGCTTCCTCGAGCTTGAGCGCGGACCGCGACGGAGCCTCGGCGTGCAGCCGCAGACGCGGCACGCCCAGCGGCCAGGGTGAGGTGGCGGCCGGGTCGGCGCTGGCCAGCAGGGCGTGGTCGCCGGCGAGGAAGCACACGTGCAGGCGCGGCAGCGAGGCGTCCTCGGCGGCGCTGAGCAACCTGTGCTTGCGCAGCGCCGGGCGCAGCGCGTTGGCGAAGCTGCGCGCCAGCCCTGACAGCGGCTTGCCCGCATCCGAGTCCGGATGCTCCACCCACAGCTCGCCGAAGCGCTGCGGCCGTCCTTCGGGTGCGGCAGCCTGGAGGGCGGCGAGGATCGGCGCGATCCTGTCCTTGGGGTCGAGTCCGCGCAGTTCGGCGAACAGCGCCAGCGACTGGCGGGCGAAGACCAGCGAGCGCCAGGGCAGGCGGCGCGCCATCGCGGCGTCCTCGCCCAGGAACAGCACATGGCCATCGCCGCGACCGGCGCGCGCGTAGCCGGCCACGCCGGCCTCGGCCGCCCGGTCGCCGAGTTCGGCGGCAAGGTCGGGCTCGAAGCCCGCGCGGCAGTAGCACAGCAATCCGTTCACGCGGTGCGGCCCGAGTCAGTAGCGGCCGGCATCGGACTCGCCATAGCGGCGCAGCACCTCGCAGGCGGCCTCGCGCTGGATGTCGCGCACGACCTCGATGCCGCGGCGCTGCAGCTCGCCGATCCAGTCGGCCGGCAGCGGACCCTCGTCGAACGGCGTCAGCGATTCCACGTCCTGCGAGCGCGCGCCGATCAGCAGGCGGTCGATGCCGGCCCACACGGTGGCGCCATAGCACTGGCAGCAGGGCTGGGCCGAGGTGGCCAGTACGAAGCGGCCGATCACCCGGTCGTCCAGGTCGCGGTTCAGGCGCGCGCGTTGCAGCCGCTGCTGCGCGAGCATGTAGGCCATGGTCTCGGCATGGGCGACCGAGCAGGCCTGCGGCAGCACCCGGTTCACGCCGACCGAGACGATGCGGTCGTCGTCGGCGTTGAACACCGCCGCGCCGAACGGGCCGCCGCTGCCGGCCTCGACGTTCCTGCGCGACAGTTCGATCGCCAGCGCGACCTTGGCCTCGTCGCCCGGATACGCGCGGGTGGTGTCGACGTGCTCGTGCACCCACGCCGGAAGTGTGAGGTGGACCTGCGCGTACAGCATCAGCGCTCCACCGGCAGTGCGCCGCCGGTGGCCTGGCAGCGGTTGTCCACGCAGTCGCAGGAGCGGATCTCCGCCCAGCCGCAGACCGAGGCCATGCCCGCGCTCGCGCACTGCGCGCGCACCGCCTCCGGGTCGACGACCGCATCGGCGTTGACGCAGGCCGGGAAATGGCCGCAGCAGTTGCCCACGTTCTTCACCGCGCAGTCGCTGGCGACCTGGCAGGAGGTATCCGGGGCGAGCGGTCCCGTCGTCGGCAAGGTCGGCATCGCCGCGCCGGCCGCAGGCGCGGGCGCGGTCACTTCGGCGCGTGGCGCGCATGCGCACAGCAGCAGCGCCAGCGTGCCGGCCCACAGCAGGTTGGGAGTCCAGCGCGCCATGTCAGGCCCGGGCCGCCCAGGTGTCGCGCAGCGAGACGCTGCGGTTGAACACCGGCGCCTCGCTGCGGTGGTCGACCCGGTCGGCGACGAAGTAGCCCAGGCGCTCGAACTGGAAGGACTGCTCGGGCGAGGCCGTGGCCGCGGCCGGCTCGACATAGCCGCGCACGCTGCGCCTGGAGTCGGGATTGAGGTGGTCGCGATAGCTCTTGCCTTCGCTCTCGTCGTCCGGGTCTGGCACCGAGAACAGGCGGTCGTAGAGGCGGATCTCCGCGGCCACCGCATGCATCGCGCTGACCCAGTGGATCGTGCCCTTGACCTTGCGGTTGGCGCCTTCCATCCCCGGCCGCGACTCCGGATCCAGCCAGCCGCGCAGTTCGACGATGTTGCCGTCGGCGTCCTTGACCACCTCGTCCACGCGGGCGATGCCGGCGCCGCGCAGGCGCACTTCGCCGCCGGGCACCAGGCGCTTCCAGCCCTTGGGCGGCACCTCGGCGAAGTCCTCGCGTTCGATCCACAGCTCGCGCGAGAACGGCACCTCGCGGCTGCCGAAGGATTCGTCCTTGGGATGATTGGAGAAGGTCAGCGATTCCTCGTGGCCTTCCGGCAGGTTGGTCAGCACCAGCTTCAGCGGATCGACCACCGCCATGCGCCGGGGCGCGCGGGCGTCCAGGTCCTCGCGCAGCGCGCCTTCGAGCACCGAGAAGTCGATCATCGAGTTCTGCTTGCTGATGCCCACCCGGTCGACGAACAGGCGCAGCGCCGCGGGCGTGTAGCCGCGGCGGCGCAGGCCCTGCAGCGTGTACATGCGCGGGTCGTCCCAGCCGTCGACCAGACCGTCGGCGACCAGCTGGGTGAGCTTGCGCTTGCTCATCACCGTGTAGTTGATGTTCAGGCGCGAGAACTCGATCTGGCGCGGGCGCGCGGCCACGTTGGGCAGGCCCTTGCGGGTCAGCGGCGCCAGCAGCGCCGGCGAACCGGCCAGGTCCACCTTCTCCACGCACCAGTCGTAGAGCGGCCGGTGGTCCTCGAACTCCAGCGTGCACAGCGAATGGGTGATGCCCTCGATCGCATCGCCCAGGGCGTGGGCGAAGTCGTACATCGGGTAGATGCACCAGCCCGCGCCGGCGATGGGGTGGGGCATGTGCTTGATCCGGTACAGCGCCGGGTCGCGCAGGTTGATGTTGCCGCTGGCCATGTCGATCCTGGCCCGCAGCGTGCGCGCGCCGTCGGGGAACTCGCCCGCGCGCATGCGCCGGAACAGGTCCAGGTTCTCCTCGACACCGCGGTCGCGGTAGGGCGAGTCGCGCCCCGGAGCGGTCAGGCTGCCGCGGTACTCGCGCACCTGCTCGGGCGACAGGTCGCAGACGAAGGCGTCGCCCTGCGCGATCAGCTTCTCGGCGGCCAGGTAATAGACCTCGAAATAGTCCGATGCGTGGCGCAGTTCGGCCCAGTCGAACCCCAGCCAGCGCACGTCCTCCTGGATGGCGCGGACGAACTCGGGGTCCTCCTTGGCCGGATTGGTGTCGTCGAAGCGCAGGTTGCAGGCGCCGCCGAACTCCTCGGCGATGCCGAAGTCCAGGCAGATCGCCTTGGCGTGGCCGATGTGCAGGTAGCCGTTGGGCTCGGGCGGGAAGCGCGTGCGGATGGCGCCGTGCTTGCCGCTGCCCAGGTCCTCGCGGACGATCTGGCGGATGAAATCCTGGCGGACGGGGGCGGATTCGGGGGGCGACGGCTGCGCCGCGGCGGCCGGTTCGGGAGAGGTCATGACGCGGGTTCGGGGAAAAACGCCAGTGTAGCCGAGGGGCCGGCGCCCACCCTCGTCGGAACCTGCCGGGAGGGTCGGGAACGCGCCAGCCGTGCACCCGGCACGATGCTTGCTTCTGCTTTCGGGCAGCGCTTCGCGCAGGGAGGGGACCGGCATGCCCGCAGTCACAGACTCCGTCATCGGCAGCCCCGACCCCGGGGCGCGGCGAGCGTGGCCGCGCGCGCCCGGCCGCGGCGGGGGCGCCGGATGAGCGCCTCCCGCGATGCCCCGCGCCATGAGGGCCTGCTCGCCCTGGGCCTGACCCTGCTGCTCGCCCTGCTGGCGATGGGGGTGGCTGGCAGCCTGGGGCGGGCCACCGGGGTGCCGGTCGAACTGGCCCCGCTGCCGGCTCAGGGCGCCGCGGCCGAGGCGCGCCGCTCGGCCCTGCAGTTGCGCTTCGACCTGCCGCCGGCCGCCGAGGGGTCGCGCTGGGTGCTGCGGCTGGAGCGCGATGCGCTGGAAGCGGTCTGGCTGCAGCGCGGAGCGTGGCGCAGCCAGCCGTTGGACTTCTTCGAACCCGGGCCCGACGCGGGGCCGCTGCCCAGCAGCTTCCTGCTGCCGCTCCCGGCCGACTGGAGCGGGCCGGTGGATCTGGAGCTGCACGCCAGCGGCAGCGCGCGGCGCAAGCTGCGGCCCGAGGTGATGGACCAGGCCGAGGCCGTGCGCCTGGAGCAGTACGGCACGGCCGCCAGCGCCGCGATCTACGCCAGCCTGTTCACCATCGGCCTGCTCGCGCTCGCGCTGTATTCGGCCGCGCGCGACCGGATGTTCCTGGGCCTGTTCGGCTTCACCCTGGCGACCCTGCTGACCCTGGCGGCGAGCAACGGCCATCTCTACCAGATCCCGGGCCTGCGCCTGTTCGCGTTCTGGCGCGGCCAGGGGGTGATCGCGCTGGCGCTGCTGCTGTGCGCGGCCTGGCTGCAGGTCGTGCTCCGCTACGCCGGCGAGGGCGGCCCGGGTTCTCGCTGGAAACCGCTGGTCGATGCGACGTCGCTGGGCCTGGCCGCGCTGGCCGGGCTGTGCCTGCTCAACCTGCCGGCCCTGGCTTGGATGATCGAGCAGGTTCAGACGGTGCCTTACCTGCTGACCCTGCTGGCGAGCATCGCGTTGCTGGTGGACGCGGCGCGGCGCCGGATCCCCATGGCTTGGCCGCTGGCCGCGCTGGTCCTGCTGACGGTGGCCGGGGTGGTCGTGGCCGAACTGGCCACGCGCGGACACCTGCTCGATACGCTGGCCGTGCGCTACGGCTACCAGCTGGCGATCGCGGTCGGGGTGGCGATCCTGGCGGTCGGCCTGGTGGGCCGGATCCGTGAGTACCGCCACCAGCGCGACCGCGAACTGCTGGCCCGCGCCGACACCGAGCGGCGCATGGCGCGCGAAACCGCGCGCTCGCAGCTGGCCACCGAACTGCAGTCGCGGCTGCGCTCGCTGCCGGTGGCGGAGATGCAGGCCACCGCCTTCCGCCTGCTGGTCGACCGGCTCTCGCCACTGCTGCCGATGCGCTGCTGCGTGGCGGTGGTCCAGGGCTTCCACGGGCACGACCTGGTACTGGCCGAGCCCTCGCACTGGCTGGCCACCGCCCAGGCCGAACTCGCCCGGCGCCAGCTGGCGCTCAAGCGCCAGGCGGCGGGCGGCCCGCCGCTGCAGCAGCCGGTCACCGAGCCGGGACAGGCGGGGATCGTCGCGATGGAGGCGGTGGTGCCCCTGTCCATCCGTGCCCCGGCCTGGGGCGTGCTGCTGCTGCAGCGCGAGGGCACGGACGGGTTCGCGACCGAGGAATTGTCCATGGCCAGCGAGTTCGTGCAGCTGGCGGTGCAGCAGATCGACCAGGCCGTGGCCGCACTGCACCTGCGCCGCTCGGCCGAACTCGACGCGCTGACCGGCAGCCTCAACCGCCGCACCATCGACCAGTGGCTGGCGCGCAGCTTCAGCGAGGCGGCGCGGGAGCAGCATCCGGTCTCGGTGCTGTTCCTGGACCTGGACCACTTCAAGTCGGTCAACGACCGCTACGGGCACGCCGGCGGCGACTTCTGCCTGCGCCACGTGGCCGTGGCCCTGCGCGATGCGCTGGAGGAGGGCGATGTGTTCGGCCGCTATGGCGGCGAGGAGTTCATCGCCGTCCTGCCCGGGCGCAACGGCGCGGCCGCACGGGTCATCGCCGAACAGCTGCGCATGGCCGTGGAGAACCTGCGCCCGGTCTGGAACGGCCAGCCCCTGCGGCTGACCGTGAGCGTGGGCGTGGCTACCCGGCTGGGCAAGGAGGACACGCCCGAAGGGGCGCTGGCGCGGGCCGACCGCGCGCTGTACGCGGCCAAATCGCACGGCCGCAACTGCGTGCAGGTGGCGCCGGCGGTGTTCACCTGAGCGGGGTGGCTTGAAGCGCGGGCGCGCGCCCGCAGATCGGGTGCGTCTACCGCGAGGACCTGCCCATGCCTGGAATCGGAGCCTGGAAACAACGACTGCCCGAGCCCGGCGCCGCCCTGCCCGGACGCGCCACGCCGATGGCCTTGCACGTCGACCGTCACTTCGTCCTGGGCCGGCCGCTGCGCGGCGCCTTCGACGGACTGGAGCAGGTCCAGTTCGGCATGGGCTGCTTCTGGGGCGCCGAGCGCAAGTTCTGGTCGCTGCCCGGGGTGATGACCACCGCGGCCGGCTATGCCGGCGGACAGACGCCCAACCCGACCTATGCCGAGGTCTGCTCCGGGCAGACCGGGCACGCCGAGGTGGTGCTGGTGGTCTACGACCCTGCCCAGCTGGCGTTCGAGACCCTGCTGAAGGTCTTCTGGGAAAGCCACGATCCGACCCAGGGCATGCGCCAGGGCAACGATATCGGCACCCAGTACCGGTCGGTGATCCACTGCCGGACGCAGGCCCAGTACGAGGCGGCGCTGGCCAGCCGCGATGCCTACCAGCAGCGGCTGGCCGAGGCCGGCCATGGCGCGATCACCACCCAGGTCGTGTATCCGGCGCCGACGTTCTACTACGCCGAGGATGCGCACCAGCAGTACCTGGCCAAGCATCCCGGCGGCTACTGCGGACTCGGCGGAACCGGCGTGTCCTGCCCGGTGGGCCTCACCGCCTGAGCCGCCGCGGGGCGACGGGTTGGCGGCCCCGGACGTTCCGGGGCCGCGGACCGGCGTGTGCTCAGGCCTCGGCGCGGTGCACGCCGGTCACGCGCAGCTTCAGCGGCCGGCCCTGGGGCGTGGTCCAGTCGATCGACTGGCCCACCGACAGCCCGAGCAGGGCGCTGCCCACCGGCGCCATGATCGAGATCCTGCCCGCGCCGGCGTCGGCCTCGTGCGGGTACACCAGGGTCAGCGTATGCGCTTCGCCGCTGTTGTCGTCGATGCACTCCACGCGCGAGTGCATGCCGACCACGTCGGCGGGCATGGCGGCATCGTCGACCACCTCGGCGCGGGTCAGTTCGCCGAGCAGGGCTTCGGCGGTGGCGTCGTTCTGCCACCGCGGCGAGTCGATCACGGCCTCCAGGCGCGCCGCGTCGCGGCGGGAGACGACGATCGGGGGCGGCAGGCCGCCACTGGATGCAGAGGTCATGTTCGGTGTTGCTCCATGGAGTTGCAGGGCGCGGCCCGGTCGGCGCGCAAAGAAAAACGGACGGCGCGTCCAGCGCGTCGCCCGCTCGTGGTGAGGCTACCGTAGCGTTCCGGGCCGCCGGCTTCAAGTGGCCGGCGGAGCGCTCACAGCAGGTCCGGTGGCGGCGCCAGGCCGCCCCGCACCGCCGGTCCGGGTGCGGGCGGGCCGAGCAGGGCCGGCGGCAGGTCGCGGAACACGCTGGCCAGCCCGCCCAGGAAGCCGGCCATGGCCGAGCTGCGGCGCCAGAACATGCCGATCTGGCGGCTGGGCTGGACCCCGCTGAATGGCAGCACCCGGATGTGCCTGGGCTGGCTCACCGGCGGCTGGACGGCCAGGGCCGGGAGCAGGGTGATGCCGACATTGGCCGCCACCATCTGCCGCAGGGTCTCCAGGCTGGTGGCGCGGAACTCGCTCTTTTCCTGCGCACCGGCCAGATGGCAGACCTCCAGGGTCTGCTGGCGCAGGCAATGGCCGTCCTCCAGCAGCAGCAGGTTCTCGCTTGCCAGTTGGGCGACGTCGAGCGAGCTGCGGCTGGCCAGCCGGTGCTGTTCGGGCACGGCCAGCAGGAAGGGTTCCTCGAACAGGAACTCGTGGTGCAACTGGTCGTCGTGCACCGGCAGGGCCAGGATCGCCGCGTCCAGCCGGCCATCGCGCAGCCGCGCCAGCAGTTCGTCGCTCTTTTCCTCGACCAGCAGCAGCTGCAGGTCCGGGTAGCGCTCGCGGATCGTGGGGATCACGTGCGGCAGCAGGTAGGGGCCGAGGGTGGGGAAGATCCCCAGCCGCACGGCCCCGGCCTCGGGCCGCTGGCTGCGCCGCGCGGCCTCTTTCATCTGCTCGGTCTCGGCGACCACGCGGCGCGCGCGCTCGACGATCTCCAGCCCGATCGGGGTGAGCATGACCTTGCGCGGGGCGCGCTCGACCAGGGCCACGCCCAGCTCGTCCTCGAGCTTGCGGATCTGGGTCGAGAGCGTGGGCTGGCTGACGAAGCTCGCCGCCGCCGCCCGGCCGAAGTGGCGATGGTCGGCGACCGCAATCAGGTACTTGAGGTCGCGCAGGTTCATTGGTCCAGCCGGCTCAGGCGCTGTGGGCCTCGACCGGCTCGACCGCCGCCGGCGCCGAGGTCCGGATCAGGTGGTCGAAGGCGGCCAGCGCCGCCTTGGCGCCCTCGCCCATGGCGATCACGATCTGCTTGTAGGGCACGGTCGTGCAGTCGCCCGCGGCGAACACGCCCGGCACGCTGGTCTGGCCACGGTCGTCGACGAGGATCTCGCCGCGCGGGGACAGGTCCACGGAGCCCTTGAGCCATTCGGTATTGGGCAGCAGGCCGATCTGCACGAACACGCCCTCCAGTTCGAGACGGTGCGCATCGCCGCCGACGCGGTCGCGGTAAGCCAGTCCGGTCACCCGGCTGCCGTCGCCCAGGACCTCGGTGGTCTGCGCGCTGGTGATGATGCGCACGTTGGGCAGGCTGCGCAGCTTGCGCTGCAGCACTTCGTCGGCACGCAGGCGGCTGTCGAACTCGATCAGGGTGACGTGGGCGACGATGCCGGCCAGGTCGATCGCCGCCTCGACGCCGGAGTTGCCGCCGCCGATCACCGCCACGCGCTTGCCCTTGAACAGGGGGCCGTCGCAGTGCGGGCAGTAGGCCACGCCCTTGTTGCGGTACTTGTCCTCGCCGGGCACGCCCATCTGCCGCCAGCGCGCGCCGGTGGACAGCACCACGGCCCTGGACTTGAGCGAGGCGCCGCTTTCCAGCTTCACCTCGACCAGGCCGTCGGCGCCCGCCGGCACCAGCGCGGTGGCGCGCTGCAGGTTCATCACGTCCACCTCGTAGTCGCGCACGTGCTGCTCGAGCTGCGCGGCGAGCTTCGGGCCTTCGGTGTGCGGCACCGAGATGAAGTTCTCGATCGCCATGGTGTCGAGCACCTGGCCGCCGAAGCGCTCGGCCGCGACGCCGGTGCGGATGCCCTTGCGCGCGGCGTAGATCGCCGCCGCCGCGCCAGCCGGACCGCCACCGACGACCAGCACGTCGAACGCCTCCTTGGTCGCGATCCGGGCCGCCTCGCGCTGGGCCGCGCCGGTGTCGAGTTTGGCCACGATCTGCTCCAGGCTCATCCGGCCCTGGTCGAACAGTTCGCCATTGAGGAAGATCGAGGGCACCGACATCACCTGGCGCGACTCGACCTCGTCCTGGAACAGGGCGCCGTCGATCGCCACGTGCGAAATGTCCGGGTTGAGCACCGCCATCAGGTTGAGCGCCTGGACCACGTCCGGGCAGTTCTGGCAGCTGAGCGAGTAATACGTCTCGAAGCGGAACTCGCCTTCCAGCCCGCGGACCTGCTCGAGCAGTTCGGGCGCGGCCTTGGACGGGTACCCGCCGACCTGCAGCAGGGCCAGCACCAGCGAGGTGAACTCGTGGCCCATGGGCAGGCCGGCGAAGCGCAGGTGGATGTCCTGGCCGGGGCTGGTCAGGGCGAACGAAGGCTTGCGCTCGGCGTCGTCGCGGCGCACTTCCACCGTGATGCGGTCGGACTGGGCACGGATGTCTTCCAGCAACTCCAGCATCTCCCGGGAGCTGTCGCCGTCATCGACCGAGGCGATGATCGACACGGGGCGCTGCAGTCGTTCGAGATAGGCCTTGAGCTGGGCCTTGAGGTCGTTGTCGAGCACGTTGGTTCCTGAAGGTCTGGCATGCGGAAGCGGATCGGAACCGACGCCGGCTGGCTTGCCGCCGGACGAGGGGAGGGGAGTTCCAGCCGCTGGCTGGGCCGGCATCGGCTCCGATCCGCTCCCGCGCCGCGAGAACGCGGCACGGGGCGGGGTGGTGCGGTGGATCAGGCTCGAAGCCGGATCAGATCTTGCCGACCAGGTCCAGCGACGGCTTGAGGGTCTTCTCGCCTTCCTTCCACTTGGCCGGGCAGACCTCGTTGGGGTTGGCGGCGACGAACTGGGCGGCCTTGAGCTTGCGCAGGGTCTCGCTGACGTCGCGGGCGATGGCGTTGTCGTGAATCTCGACGGTCTTGATCACGCCCTCGGGGTTGATGATGAAGGTGCCGCGCAGGGCCAGGCCCTCTTCCTCGATGTGCACGCCGAAGGCGCGGGTCAGCTGGTGGGTCGGGTCACCGACCAGCGGGAACTGGGCCTTGCCCACCGCCGGGGAGGTCTCGTGCCACACCTTGTGCGAGAAGTGGGTATCGGTGGTCACGATGTAGACCTCCGCACCGGCCTTCTGGAACTCGGCGTAGTTGTTGGCGGCGTCCTCGACCTCGGTCGGGCAGTTGAAGGTGAAGGCGGCCGGCATGAAGATCAGGACCGACCACTTGCCCTTGAGCGTGGCGTCGGTGACTTCGATGAATTCGCCGTTCTGGTAGGCGGAAGCCTTGAACGGCTTGATTTCGGTATTGATCAGGGACATGGGCACCTCGGTTGGTTGGGCTGGATTCGACCGGTCATCAGTCGACGAAGGAATGATAGGCTTGCCCTATCGATTTGTAAATTAGAGAAAATCGATCTTATCGATAGACAGAATCTATGGATGTTCCGCGAAAAATCAAGGCTGATGCCTGAATCGGCGCTTGCATCTGTTTTTGCAGTGCAGCATATTTCGATCACGCACTGCAGTCCGCGGGCGACGAGGTTGAAACCGCGGGGCAGGGCAGGGCATCGGACCTGGCGTCCACGACGCAGGTCCCGCCGAGTTCCGTATCCGTTCTCCCTCCCACACGAATACGGAATCTTTGAAGGCGGCTTCGGCCGCCTTCATTTTGTCCACGGCCGCCCCTGCCGCCGCTACCCTGCCGCAATGACCCGACCCGCTCCTGCCACCGTCCGCCACCTGCTCGATGCCGCCCGCCGACGGCTCGACCCGGCGGAGGCGGAGGTCCTGCTGGCGCATGCGCTGGGCCAGTCGCGCGCCTGGCTGTTCGCCCACGCCCACGACCCGGTCCCGGACGGGGCTGTCGCAGCCTTCCAGGCCCTGGTGGCGCGCCGCGAGGCCGGCGAGCCGGTCGCCTACCTGTGCGGCCGCCGCGGCTTCTGGAGCCTGGAGCTGGCGGTCACCCCCGACACCCTGATCCCGCGGCCGGAGACCGAACTGCTGGTGGAACTGGCGCTGGAGCGCCTGCCGCCGGAGCGCGAGGTCCAGGTCGCGGACCTGGGGACGGGGAGCGGCGCGATCGCCCTGGCGCTGGCCTGCGAGCGACCGCGCGCGCGGGTGGTCGCCACCGACGCCAGCGCCGCCGCCCTGGCGGTCGCGCGCGGCAACGCCCAGCGCCTGGGCCTTGGCAACGTGGAACTGCGCCAGGGCGACTGGTTCGGGCCGCTGCAGGGACTGCGGCTGGACCTGGTCGCCAGCAACCCGCCGTACATCGCCAGCGGGGACCCGCACCTGGCGCGTGGCGACCTCCGCCACGAGCCGGCCTCGGCGCTCGCGTCCGGGGTGGACGGCCTGGACGACCTGCGCACGATCGTGGCCGGCGCGCCGGCGCATCTGCTGCCCGGCGGATGGCTGCTGCTCGAACATGGCTGGACCCAGGGCGCGCAGGTGCGCGCGCTGCTGGATGCGGCGGGCTTCGTGGACGTGGCCACCTGTCGCGACCTGGAGCAGCGCGACCGGGTCAGCCTCGGCCGCATGCCGGCCTAGCCGGCGGCGCGCGCGTTCACGTCCGCGGTCGCGCCGGCGCGGCGCGGCCACTAGACTGGGCCATCGTTTTTATGCGGAGGCGCCTGATGCGCACGCTGTACCCCGAGATCGCGCCGTACGACAGCGGCACCCTCCAGGTCGACGACCGCCACACCCTGTACTACGAGCAGTGCGGCAACCCGAAGGGCAAGCCCGTGGTCCTGCTGCACGGCGGGCCCGGCGGCGGTTGCAACGACAAGATGCGGCGTTTCCACGACCCGGCCAAGTACCGCATCGTGCTGTTCGACCAGCGCGGCTCGGGACGTTCGACCCCGCATGCGGACCTGGTCGACAACACCACGTGGCACCTGGTCGCCGACATCGAGCGGCTGCGCGAGCACCTGGGCATCGAGCGCTGGCAGGTGTTCGGCGGATCCTGGGGTTCGACCCTGGCCCTGGCCTATGCCCAGGCGCACAGCCTGCGCGTAACCGAACTGGTGCTGCGCGGCATCTTCATGCTGCGCCGCTGGGAACTGCAGTGGTTCTACCAGGAAGGCGCCTCGCGCCTGTTCCCGGAGGCCTGGGAGCACTACATCGCGGCCATCCCCGAGGACGAGCGCGACGACCTGATCGCCGCCTTCCACCGCCGCCTGACCTCGGACGACGAGGCGACCCGCCTGGCCGCCGCGCGCGCCTGGAGCGTGTGGGAAGGCGCGACCTCGTTCCTGCACGTGGACGAGGACTTCGTCAGCGGCCACGAGGACGCGCAGTTCGCGCTGGCCTTCGCCCGCATCGAGAACCACTACTTCACGAACAAGGGCTTCTTCGAGGTCGACGACCAGCTGCTGCGCGACGCCTACCGCATCGCCGGCATCCCGGGTGTGATCGTGCACGGACGCTACGACGTGGTCTGCCCGGTGCAGAACGCCTGGGACCTGCACAAGGTCTGGCCCAAGGCCGAACTGGTGATCACGCCGGCGTCCGGGCATTCGGCCTTCGAGGCCGAGAACATCGACGCGCTGGTGCGCGCGACCGACCGCTTCGCCTGAGCGAGGGTCCGCGCCGGGTTCAGCCCGGCGCGAACCGGTCCTGCAGCGCGGTGAACAGCCGCGCCAGCCGCTCCGCCCAGGCCTGCTGGCCGGCCTCGTCGGCGATCAGGTCCTGGCGGATCTCCAGTTCCACGTGCGGCAGGCCGCGCGCTTCGGCATGGACCGGCACCGCGTAGTCGGTCGCGTCGCTGACCGCGTAGGGCGCGTTGTCCCCCACTTCCAGGTCGCCCTCGGCGCGCAGCGCCTCCAGCAGCGCATGCGCCACGCGCGTGTCGCGCTGGTACAGCACGCCGGCGTGCCAAGGTCGGCGCTGCCCCGCCATCTCCGGGGTGAAGCTGTGCATCGCCACCAGGATCGTGGGTCGACCGGCGGCTGCGCGCAGGTCGAGTTCGGCGCCGATGCGTGCGTGGTAGGGCTGGAAGATCTCCTCCACCCGTCGACGGCGCGCCGCCTCGTCCAGCGCGGCATTGCCCGGGATCGCGGTGCCGTCGCTGGTCGCGGCGATCGAGCCGGGCGCGTGGAGCGGGCGGTTGCAGTCGATGACCAGCCGCGAATAGGTCTGCAGGATCGCGCAGGCGTCGAGCCGGTCGGACAGGCGCGCGGTGGTCCCGGCGATGCCGATGTCCCAGCCGATGTGGCGGTCGAGTTCGTGCTGCGGCAGCCCCAGTCGGCCCAGCGCGGCCGGCACGGCCTGGCCGGCGTGGTCGGCGATCAGCAGCCAGGGCGAGGCGCCGTCGGGGCGCAGCACCTGCAGCGGCGGCGGGTCGCCGGGGCCGAGCAGGCGCTCCGGCGCGCCCTCAGCGGCGCCGGGAGCCGTCGGGTTCATGGTCGATCATCCACAGCCCGGCCCAGAGCTTGAGATCCAGTTCGTAGCCTTCGGCGTGCTTGCGCATCAGCCAGGCGGGGGCGTCGGCGCGCGGCACCGCGTGCACGATGATGTCCTCGTCGCCCACGCCGCCGCCGTCGCCCACCCGGCGCAGGTCCAGGGCGCGCGCGAAGGCGATGCGTTCGTTGCTCATGCCCGAGGAGGTGGGGCCGACCAGCAGCACGTCCACGCGGCCGGCCTCCCAGCCGGTTTCCTCGATCAGCTCGCGCCGCGCCGCCGATTCGAGCGTGTCGTGGCTGTGGTCGTCGCCCACCAGGCCGGCCGGCATCTCGATCGTGCGCGCCCCCAGCGGGACGCGGTACTGCTCGACGAACAGCACCTCGTCGTCCGGCGTCACCGCGATCACCAGCACCGCCAGGCCGTCGCGGCCGTGGGTGCGCTCGCAGGACTCCCAGTGCCCGCGGCGCACCAGGCGCAGCCACTGGCCCTGGTACAGGACTTCGGGATCGGTCGCCGGGGTCGTGGTCATGCCGGCATGGTACCCGGAGGCGTGTACACGTCCAGCGCATCGGCCGAGGGTGCGGGCGGCTGGTAGTCGAGGCCGGCTGCGGCGTACAGCCGGCGCCGCGTCAGTGGGCCGAACCGCAGCCGTTCGCACAGCCGCGAGACCGCCTCGGCATCGGCGCCCGCGCGGGCGAAGCGCGGGGCCCCCGGTCCCAGCGGCGCGTCGCAGGCGATGGTGGTCAGCTGCCGGCACAGCAGCGCCTGATCACGGTGCTGACGCAGGCGCGCAGCAGCCTGCGCGGCGCCGCGCAGGCGCAGGAACGGGACCTCGTCCACGCGCGCAAGCAGCGCGTCGAGCGTGCCGAAATGCGCCAGCAGCACCGCCGCGGTCTTGGCGCCGATCCCGGGCACGCCGGGAATGTTGTCGATGGCATCGCCGCACAGCGCGAGGTAGTCGGCGATCTGCCGCGCCTCCACGCCGTGGCGCGCCTTGACGCCGGCCGCGCCCCAGCGCTGGCCGCGCGCGAAATCCCACTGTTCGTCGTGCCCGTCCAGCAGCTGCGACAGGTCCTTGTCGGCCGAGACGATCACGCCGCGATGGCCGTGCGCGCGTGCGCTGTGGAGCGCGCTGCCGATCAGGTCGTCCGCCTCGTAGTGCGCATCGGCCAGCACGTTCAGGCCCAGCGCCGCGGCCAGCGCCTTGCAGTGCGAGAACTGGCGGCGCAGTTCCTCCGGCGCCGGCGGGCGGTTGGCCTTGTAGGACGGATACAGCGCGTTGCGGAAGCAGCTGTCCAGCGCCTCGTCGAAGGCCACCGCGATATGCCGCGGCCGCTCGCGTTCCAGCAGCTCGAGCAGGAAGCGCGCGAAGCCGTGGACGGCATTGCTGGGCCGGCCCTCGCTGTCGCGGAACTCGTCGGGCATCGAATGCCAGGCGCGGAACACGTACAGGCTGGCATCGACCAGGTACAGCGGCGCGCCGGGCGTGGTGGCGAGCGGCGCGTTCACGGCGTGAAATCGCTCAGCAGCGCGGCCGGATCGGGGCGCTCGCGCTCGGGAACCTGCGCCTGGGGCGTGCCGATGTGGATGAAGCCGGCTACCCGTTCGTTCTCTTCCACGCCGAGCAGGGCCAGCGCCCGCGCGTCGTAGGCCGGCCAGCCGCTGAGCCAGCAGGCGCCGAAGCCCATTGCCTGCGCGGCCTGCAGCAGGGCGAAGCATACGCACCCGGCAGTGAGCAGGCGCTCTTGTTCAGGAATGTGAGTATCCTGTGGATCCAGTACGGCGATCACCGCGATCACCAGCGGCGCATGGCTGAAACGCCGTTTATCCTTGTCCACCTCCGCTTCGCCGGCATTGGCATTGCGCTCCAGCGTGATCGCCGCCAGCGACCGCCCCAGCGCATCGCGCGCGTCACCCTGGATCCGGATGAAACGGTACGGAACCCGCTTGCCGTGGTCGGGCACGCGAACGGCCGAACGCAGCATGCGCAGCAGGGTGGCCTCGTCCGGGCCGGGTGCGCCCAGTTGCCGGGCCGGGACGGAGCGGCGGTGGTCGAGGGCTGCGAGGCCGGGACCGGAACTATTTGCGGATGGAGTCACAGACGCTTGTCTCTCAAACCTGAATGATGTGATGGCGATTCAACCGTGCGCATTGTCCCCCAAATGACGCCCCTTGCCGTGCCGACAGCCGAGCCAACCAGCAGGGCAGCAGCTCCGCGCCCCGCCGCGCAGGTGCTGGAAACCCTCAAGAAAGAGGCGGCCACCGGGCTGGGCGGCGTGCTGTCCGGCTTCTGGAGCGCGATCGAGGAACAGGTGCGCCTGGCTTCGCTGGCCGGGCACGACTATGTGGCCGCGCAGGAGGACCGGGTCGCGGTGATGGCGCTCAGCCACCGCGCGCTGGAACTGGCGACGCGGTTCCGCGAATCGGTCGAAAAGGAGTTCGCGCGCTGGCAGGATCCGGAGGATTCGCCGCAGCGCGAGCGCTCGCTGACCCTGATGTCCGAGGCTGAGCTGGAGATCCACCTGGCCGGGCAGCAGATCGTGGAACTGCTCGACCACCAGTTCCTGCACCCGCTCTCCCAGCTGGACGAGCGCCTGCGCCAGCTGTCCGAGGCGCTGGGCATCGGTCGCCGCCGACCCAACCCGCTGCGCCCGGAAGTGGCGGTGACCGCCTTCGTCGAACTGTTCGAGGCCGACGACCTGACGCCCGGACTGCGGGCGATGGTGTTCCAGCAGTTCGACAAGCGTCTGCCCAAGGTGCTGTCCGAACTCTACGACCGCGCCAATGCCACGCTCGACGCCGCGGCGTTCCGGGCCACGGCGCCCGCTCCGGCGCCACGCGCCGGTAGCGCGCCAGCCGCGCCGGTGGCCCAGCGCCCGGAGACGGCCGCGCGGGCGCAGGACGCGGCCGGCGAGTGGGTGCCTGACGGTGGCGTGGTTCCGCATCTGGGTGGGGGAGGTGGCGCCTCCGGAGCGCAGCCTGCCGCGAATTCTGATGTTGAGCCGGTCGGCGGGGCCGCGGCCGGTGCCGGCGCTGGCTTCCCGGCGTCCACAACGGGCTATGGCGGCGAGAGCGAGGCCACCAGCCGCGTGCGCGAGCAGCTGGTTGCCGACGCGCTGGCCAGTGGCCGGCCGCTGCGCTATCGCGACCTGGTGCGCGACCAGTTGCGCGCGTGGCGCGCGCGCGGCGCCGCCGACGACGAGCCCGTGCTGCCCGGACGGGGCGGCATGGTCGCCAGCGCGCCGGGGCAGGGGCCGGTATCGGGCCACGTGCTGGGGACCGACGAACTGGTGAGCCTGGCCTCGCTGCTGCAGGGCGACGATCCGGCGCCGTTCGAGAAGGTGCTGGCCGGCGAGGACCAGCGGCCGCTCGCCGACGTGATCCGCCATTCGCTGCTCGACGGCGTGCGGCAGATCGGGTTCGACCCGGCCCATACCCATTTCAGCGGCGACGAGGAGGATGCGATCGACCTGATCGGCATCCTGTTCCAGTCGCTGTTCGACGCCAACGACCTGGCCGGCGACGCGCGCCAGCTCTACGGCAAGCTGGTGGTGCCCTACCTGAAGGTGGCGCTCACCGACGACTCGCTGTTCAACCGCCGCAGCCATCCGGCGCGGCGCCTGCTGGATGCGGTGACCGAGGCCTGCGACGGCAATACCGGGCGCACCCCGCAGGACCAGGAAACGCTCAACCAGGCCGGGCACGCGGTGGACCGCGTGGTCGAGGAATACCAGGACGACCAGGCGATCTTCGAACTGGCCGCGGCCGAACTTCGCGACCACCTGGACCAGCAGCGCCGGCGCGCCGAACTCACCGAGAAGCGCGCCGCCGAAGCCATCCACGGCCGCGAGCGGCTGCAGCAGGCCCGGCGCAGCGCCGCCGACCTGGTGGCCTCGCGCCTGTCCGGGCGTCCGCTGACCGCGGCGACGGCCCATTTCCTGGACCGGCACTGGCGCCACTACCTCACCCAGACCTGGTTGCGCGACGGGGCCGAGTCCCAGCGCCACCTGGCCGCGATCGGCCTGGGCGATGCGATGGTGCAGGTCGATGCCGATTCGGCCGACGTGCGCGGCGCGGTGGTGGCCCGGCAGCTGCTGGCCCTGCAGGTGCCGCTGGGCGAGTGCTACGCAAGCTGCGGCATGGAGGCCGGCGCCGCGCGCGATGCGATGGCGCGCATCATCTCGGCCCTGGCCCTGCCCGATACACCGCGCACGGTGCACCAGCCGCAGCTGGAGGACGCTGAAGCCGACGAGGCCGACGGCGTGCTGCGCGTGGCCGGCGGCAGCGCCCAGCTGGATTTCGATCCGGCCATCGCCGCGCGCATGCGCCGGCTGCGCGTCGGCCAGGGGCTGCGCCTGGTGGACGAGGACGGCCAGGAAAGCGCCGGCCGCATCGCCTGGATCAGCCCGCTGACCGGACGCTTCCTGATCGTCAACCGGCGCGGGCTGCGCAAGACCGTGGTCTCGCCGGAGGAACTGGCGGTGATGGTCGCCAATGGCCAGGCCCAGGTCCGCTCGGTCGACTCGCCCTTCGACGAGGCCATGAAGCAACTCTGGCAGCGGATCAACGCGACCTCCGGGGACGCCGCCGGCGCCCGGGCCGAACGCCGGCACGGCTGAGACGCTCGGGGCCAGCGCCGCGTCGCGGCGGCGCGGGCGATTCGCTAGGATGGCTCCAACCCCGCCTGGAACGGTTGCATGGCCACGATCATAGCGGTCGCACGCGAGGAAGCGCCCGGCGAGCGGCGGGTGGGCCTGACCCCCGAAACCGCGAGGAAGCTGGTGGCCGCGGGCGCCCGCGTGCGGGTCGAGCGCGGCCTGGGCGGGCGCGCCCACTTCACCGACGAGGCTTATGCCGGGGCCGGCGCCGAACTGGTCGATGGCGATGTCATCGAAGGCGCCGACGTGGTGCTGTGCGTGCAGGCGCCGTCGTCGGCGCGGATCGCACGGATGAAGCGCGGCGCGGTCCTGGTCGGCGGCCTGCAGCCGGAAGCCGAGCCGGCGCGCGGGCAGGCGATCCGCGATGCCGGGGTGGTCGCCTTCCCGCTGGAGCGGCTGCCACGCACCACGCGTGCCCAGTCCATGGACATCCTCAGTTCGCAGGCCGGCATCGCCGGCTACAAGGCGGCGCTGATCGCCGCGCAGCTGGCGCCGCGCTACTTCCCCATGCTCACCACGGCCGCCGGCACCATCCGGCCCTCTCGGGTGCTGGTCATCGGCGCCGGGGTGGCCGGCCTGCAGGCGGTCGCCACGGCCCGGCGCCTGGGCGCGCAGGTGGAGTGTTTCGACGTGCGCCCGGAAACCCGCGAGCAGATCGAGTCGCTGGGGGCGAGGTTCCTCGACCTCGGGGTCAGCGCCGCCGGCGAGGGCGGTTATGCGCGCGCGCTCAGCGACGAGGAGCGCGCCCTGCAGCAGCAGCGCCTGGCCGAGCACCTCAAGGGCATCGACGCGATCGTCTGCACGGCCGCGGTGCCGGGGCGTCCGGCACCGAAGATCGTCAGCGCGGCGATGGTGGAGGGGATGAAGCCCGGCAGCGTCATCGTCGACCTGGCCGCCGAGACCGGCGGCAACTGCGAACTGACGCGACCGGGCGAGACCATCGTGCACGGCGACGTGACCATCGCCGGGCCGCTCGACCTGGCCAGCCAGGGCGCGCTGCACGCCAGCGAGATGTACGCGCGCAACCTCTACAACTTCGTGTCCCTGCTGCTCAGGGACGGCGCGCTTGCGTTCGACTGGGACGACGAGCTGCTGGCCAGGACCGTCTGGCCGCCGCGCGAGGCTGCCTGAGTTCCGCCCGGCACGGGCGGGCAGGTGTCAGCGCGGGTCGGCCCGTTCGCGCGGCGGGTGCGCCTCGACCCAGGCCTTGCGCTGCTCGGGGCTCATCGCCTTCCAGCGCTGCATCAGCGCCTTGCGCTCCCCGGCGGGCAGGCCGCGGCTGTGTTCGAACAGGGCCTGTGCCTGGTGACGCTTCTCCGGCGGCAGGTCGCGCCAGCGGCGCATGCCATCGCGCGCGTGCTCGCGCTGCTCGGGACTCATCGCCTGCCAGCGGCGGGCGTGCTCGAGCAGCTGCGCGCGGCGCTCGGGCGGGCTGCGGTTCCATCGCTCGCGCACCGGCGCCAGCAGGGTCTCGCGCTGCTCGGTGCTGAGCTGTTCCCAGGCCGGCAGCGGCGCGTCGGCGGACGCGGGGGCCTGCGCGGCGGCGGCCAGCGGCGCGAGCATGAGCAGGAGGGCGAGCAGGCGGACGTGTCGGGTCATGGCTACTCCATCGCGATCAGGTCGGCATCGCCCGAGGCGAGCCAGACGTAGAAGTCGGGGGTCTGGTCGAGATCGTCCAGCACGGCCTCGATCCCGGGTTCGGTGGCCACCGCGGCAAGCGCCGGGGCAGCGGGCGCGGCCGGTGGTTCGGCCATGCGCAGGCCAACGCCCAGCCCGAAGGCGACCACCAGCAGGGAGGCGAAGGCGGCCACCGGCAGCTGCCAGCGCGCCCGGGTCGGGCGTGCCAGCGCCTCGTGGCGGCGACGGTGCAGCCGGCTCATCGTGGCTGCGGAGACGTGTTCGAGCGCCTGCGCATGCGCCGCGCGCGCGGCCTGGTCGAACCGGTCGTGGCCAAGGTCGGGGCGGGTCATCGGAATTCCTCCAGTTGTCTCTGCAGCGCTTCGCGGGCGCGGAACAGGTGCGTCTTCACCGACCCCGGGCTGCAGCCCATCGCCCGGGCGGTGTCCTCCACGTCGAGTTCCTCCAGCACCCGCAGGGTGAAGGCCTCGCGCTGGCGCGCGGGCAGGCCGCGCAGCGCCTCGGCCAGCCGGCTCCAGGCCTCGCGGCCGTCATGGGCGCGGGAGGGATCGGGCGTGGATTCGTCGGCCCAGTCGATCTCGCCGCCGTCCGGATCGCGTGCATCGCCCAGCCAGCTGAGCCGGAACCTGCGGCGGCGCTGCAGGTCGATGATCCGCCTGCGCAGGACCGACCAGAACAGCGGGGTCCATTCGGCCGGGGGGCGGTCGCGGTAGCCCAGCATCCGGGCCATCGCGTCCTGCACCGCGTCCAGTGCGTCCTCGCGGTGGCGCAGGCCGAGTTCGGCGAAGCGGAACGCGCGGGTGGACACGCCGGCCAGGAACTGTTCCAGGGTCGCGGGCAGGGCGGCCGCGTCGGCGGCAGGGGTGGGGGACTGGGGGTTTTCCACGCCCGCCAGCCTACCGCCTGGCGTGGTCGCCAGGGCGCCGGGGCCGGCAGCCACCCAGCCGATGTCGTGTCCACCATCCATCCTGTCTCCCGGCGCTCCGCCACGGGTATGGGAGTGGGAACGCGCGCCGGCGGCGTCGGTTGACCGGCGCCGGCGGGATTCAGCCATGGTTATGATGCAGCCTCGCCAAGCGCGTGGAGACCGGGATGAGCGACGGGTTCGTGGCCTTGTACATCTTCATGCTGGCGGCCATCGCCGGGCACGTGATCATTTCGCGGGTGCCGGTGATCCTGCACACGCCGCTGATGTCGGGCAGCAACTTCATCCACGGCATCGTGCTGATCGGCGCGATCGTGGTGCTGGGCCACGCCGAGACCACGCTGGAAAAGGCGGTCGGGTTCGTCGCGGTGCTGATGGGCGCGGGCAACGCCGCCGGCGGCTACGTGGTCACCGAGCGCATGCTGGAGATGTTCCGCCCGTCCCGGAAGCGGGAGCGCCAGCCATGAGTGCTGCGGCATGGCTGGATATCCTGGTGAAGGCGAGCTATCTGGTCGCGGCCACCCTGTTCCTGCTCGGCCTGCAGCGCATGGCCTCGCCGCTGACCGCGCGCAGCGGCATCCGCTGGGCGGGCCTGGGCATGGTGATCGCGACGGTCGCCACGTTCTTCCTGCCCGGGCTGCACAACATCCCGCTGATCCTGGCCGCGGTCGCGATCGGCACGCTGCTGGCCTGGGTGTCGGGCAAGCGCGTGGCGATCACCGACATGCCGCAGATGGTGGCGCTGTACAACGGGCTGGGCGGCGGTTCGGCGGCCGCGATCGGCGCGGTGGAGCTGCTGCGCTGGTCCGCGCTGGGCGGGGCCGGGGGCACGGTCGCGCCGGTGCTGGCGGTGCTTGGCGCGCTGATCGGCTCGGTGGCGCTGTCGGGTTCGATCATCGCCTGGGCCAAGCTCGACGGGCGCCTGGACAAGCGCTACGCGTTCCCGGGCATGCAGGCCTTCAACGCGGTCGTGGCGCTGGCCGCGGTGCTGCTCGGCGCCCTGGCGGTGTGGTCGCTGGGGCTGCACTGGATCGTGGCGTTCTTCCTGGTGGCGCTCGCCCTGGGCGTCCTGATGACGCTGCCGATCGGTGGCGCGGACATGCCCGTGGTGATCTCGCTGTACAACGCGTTCACCGGCCTGGCGGTGGCCTTCGAGGGCTATGTGCTGGGCAACGAGGCGCTGATCGTGGCCGGCATGATGGTCGGCGCGGCCGGCATCCTGCTGACCCGGCTGATGGCCAAGGCGATGAACCGCTCGATCCGCAGCGTGCTGTTCTCCAGCTTCGGGGGCGGCGGGCAGGCACAGGCGATCGAGGGCGCGCAGAAGCCGATCGAGGCCGGCGACGTGGCCGCGATGATGGCCTTCGCCGAGCGCGTGGTGATCGTGCCCGGCTACGGCATGGCCGTAGCCCAGGCCCAGCACAAGATCTGGGAGCTGGCGCAGCGGCTGATCGAGCGCGGGGTCAAGGTGAAGTTCGCGATCCATCCGGTCGCCGGGCGCATGCCCGGGCACATGAACGTGCTGCTGGCCGAGGCCGGCGTGCCCTACGACCTGATCGTGGACATGGACGAGATCAATCCCGAGTTCCCCAATACCGACGTGAGCCTGGTGATCGGCGCCAACGACGTGGTGAACCCCGTGGCCAAGACCGACCCGGCCTCGCCGATCTACGGCATGCCGATCCTGGACGTGGTGGAGTCGAAGAACACCATTGTCATCAAGCGCGGCAAGGGAACCGGGTTCGCCGGCATCGAGAACGCGCTGTTCTATGCCGACAACACGCGCATGCTGTACGGCGATGGCGCGGAGATGGCCAATGCGCTGGTGAGCGAACTCAAGGCGCTCGACGGCGGCCACTGACGCCGCGTCAGCGCGAGGCGATCGCCGCCACCAGCAGGGCCGCCGCCAGCCAGGCCAGGTCGACCGGCGAGTTGAACAGCCGCACCAGCACGGTGCCCAGTTCCGGGCCCAGGCGCGCCATCGAGTCCCACGGCGGCAGGCCCATGTGCCGGCCCAGCCACGAGGCCACGATGGCCCAGTTGGCCGCGAGGATCGCCACAAGCGTCGCCAGCACGGCCCACAGGGCGCGCAGCGCGCCGGGGCGCAGGCGCAGCAGCCGCACCACCAGGGCGGCGTCGGCGGCCGCCACCACCGCCATCCAGCTGCACTGGCGGTCCAGGCGCATGGCCAGCAGCACCCAGATCGCCGCCACGCCCAGGCTGGCAAGGCCCAGCAGGGCGGACGCGGCGGCGGGCGACGCGGGGCGCGGTGATGGCATCGGAAGGCTGCGTTGCGGGCGGCCGCACAGGATACCGGGCGCGCGCCGGTACAATGGCGCATTGCACTCCGGGCCCCGGGCCCCATCTTCTTCCCCATGTATTCCCGCAGCAGTGAACCGGTGCGCCTGGAGCGCGATTGCGATGCCGTCCTCGTCCCGCAGGGGGAACAGGTGACCCTGCCCGCGGGCAGCGTCGGCTACATCACCCAGGCGCTGGGTGGAAGCTGGACGGTGTTCGTCGAGGGCAACCTGTTCCGCATCGCCGGCAAGGACGCCGATGCCATCGGCAAGGAACCCCCGGCGCCGCTGGAACTGGCCGAGGGCGCCGACGACGCGGCGGTCGAGCAACTCGTATGGAAGCAGCTGCGCACCTGTTTCGACCCGGAAATCCCGATCAACGTGGTCGACCTCGGGCTGGTCTACGAAGCGGACGTGCGGGCCCTGGGAGAGGGGCGCCGCGCGGTCGACGTGAAGATGACCCTGACCGCGCCGGGCTGCGGCATGGGGGACATCCTGGTCGAGGACGTGCGCAGCAAGCTCGAGTTGATCCCCACCGTGGAAGAGGCGGACGTGGAACTGGTGTTCGATCCGCCGTGGAATCGCTCGATGATGTCCGAGGCCGCGCGCCTCGAGACCGGGATGCTCTAGCCCTCACGCGCGTTCACATTCCTGATTCGTGACATATGTCGCGATTTCACACGTAACTGACCCGCAACCTGCCGTTGCGGGACTGTTCAGCTGTCGTGTAGCGTCAGTTTGCGGACCGAATTTGTCAGTCCGCCTCCCGTTCGACTGACGCGAGGACACAGGGATGTTCCACGCACCGCCCCCCCGTCTGTCCCGTGCCCGCCGGCTTCCTGCCGCCCGAGGCGGCTGCCTCCTCCCTCCCGGGGGTGCCAGATGAAAGTCCCGTCCCTGCGTCCGCTGCATCCGCTCGCGGTCGCGACCGCGCTCGCCCTGTCCACGCTGGCCGTTGCCCCCGCCAGCGCTGGTGAAGTCCATCTCCACGGGCTCGAGTCGGACATCGCGTTCGACCAGTTCATCGTCAAGTACCGCGACGGCAGCGCCGAGCGGGCCGATCCGGCCCTGCTCGCGCGCGGCCTCGATGCCGCGGCGGCCTCGCTGGCGTCCACCTCGTCGGCGCTGCAGCGGCGCGGCGTGGGGGTGGCGGCCCTGCGCCTGCAGCATGCGCGCCGGCTTGCGGTGGGCGCGGACGTGGTCCGCGTCAACCACAAGCTCGACCGCGCCGACGCCGAGGCGCTGATGCGCCGGCTGGCCGCCGATCCGGGCGTCGAGTACGTCGAGGTCGACCAGCTGATGCGCGCGCTGTGGACGCCCAACGATCCGCGCTATGCCGAGCAGTGGGGATTCCAGAGCACGGCGGGCGGCATCCGCGCTCCGGCGGCCTGGGACAAGTCGCGCGGCGCGGGCGTGGTGGTGGCGATCGTCGACAGCGGCATCATCGCCCACCCCGACCTGGACGCGAATTCGGTCGGCGGCTACGACTTCGTCAGCTCCACCAGCACCGGCAATGCCGGCTCGGGCGACGGCAACGGCCGCGATCCCGATCCGACCGACGCGTCCGGCGTGCTGCACGGCACCCATGTCGCCGGCACCGTGGCCGCGGTGACCAACAACGGCGTAGGCGTCGCCGGCACCGCGCCCGAGGCCAAGCTGCTGCACCTGCGCGTGCTGGGCAACAACGGCTATGGCAATACCTCGGACATCGTCGACGCACTGGTCTGGGCGGCGGGCGGCAGCGTGAGCGGCGTGCCGGCCAACACCAACCCGGCTGAAGTGATCAACCTCAGCCTCGGCGGCAGCGGCTCGTGCAGCGCCACCTACCAGAACGCGATCAACAGCGCGGTCTCGCGCGGCAGCACGGTGGTCATCGCCGCCGGCAACAGCAACGTCAACGTCTCCGGCGCCTCGCCGGCCAACTGCAACAGCATCATCTCGGTGGCGGCCAACGACCAGAACGGCGCGCGTTCGGTCTGGACCGGCGGCCAGGCCTCCAACTACGGCGCGCTGATCGACATCGCCGCGCCTGGCACGTCGATCCTGTCCACCTACCGCTCCGGATCCACGCCGGCCTATGCCAACAACAGCGGGACCTCGATGGCCGCGCCGCACGTGGCCGGCGTGGTCGCGCTGATGCAGGCCGCCGCGTCTTCGCCGCGCACGCCGGCGGAGATCGAGGCGATCATCAAGCAGACCGCGCGCGCCTTCCCCAGCACGCCCAGCCAGCCGATCGGCGCGGGGATCATCGACGCCAATGCCGCGGTGGCCGCAGTGCTCGGCGGCACACCCGGCAACGCACCGCCGGTCGCGGGCTTCAGCGCGAGCGTCAACGGCCTGAGCGTGCAGTTCACCGATACTTCCACCGACAGCGACGGCAGCATCGCCTCGCGCAGCTGGAACTTCGGCGACGGCACCAGCTCCACCGCGGCCAACCCGGGCAAGACCTACGCCGCCGCCGGCACCTACGCCGTGTCGCTGACGGTGACCGACGACGACGGCGCCAGCAACACGCGCACCCAGGCGGTGACCGTCGCCGGCGGCGGCACGGGCAACGTGCTGCAGAACGGTGTGCCGGCGACCGGCCTGTCCGCTGCCAGCGGCGCCTGGCTGCACTACACGATCAGCGTCCCGGCCGGCGCCTCCAACCTCAACATCGCCGCGTCCGGCGGCAGCGGCGACGCCGACCTGTACGTGCGCTTCGGCGCCCAGCCCACGACCAGCGCCTACGACTGCCGCCCGTACCGCTCGGGCAACGCCGAAAGCTGCGTCTTCGCCTCGCCGCAGGCCGGCACCTGGCACGTGTCGCTGCGCGCCTACAGCAGCTTCTCGGGGGTGAGCCTGCTGGCCAGCTACGGCGCCGGCGGTGGTGGCAGCCAGACCTACAGCAACGGCACCGACTACGCCATTCCCGACAACAACGCCACCGGCATCCGCAGTCCGATCGCCGTGTCAGGGCGCAGCGGCAACGCCGGTACCAGCGTGCCGGTGCAGGTGAACATCGTGCATCCCTACCGCGGCGACCTGGTGGTGGACCTGCTGGCGCCGGATGGCTCGGTCTACAACCTGCACAACCGCAGCGGCGGCAGCGCCGACAACATCGATTCGAGCTACACGCTGGACCTGTCGGGCGAAGCCTTGAACGGGACCTGGAACCTGCGCGCGTCCGACCGCGCCGGTTCGGATACCGGCTACATCAACAGCTGGAGCATCACGTTCTGATGCGCCCGCACCGCGATCACCGCAAAGCGAGGTGACCTGGGGCGCCACGCCTGCGCACCGGCGTGGCGCTTCTCCTTATCGGGGCCAAGCCCACCGCAAGAGGAGTCGATGGAATGAAACGGTTGACCGGTTGGATCATCGCGGGAATGCTCGCGGCGGGAGCGGCACAGGCCGCATCCGATGTACGGCCTGCGGCGTTCAGCCACAGGCTGCCCGCCGAACACACGGTGGAAGTGAAGAGCATGCCGGGCGTGGACGTCGCGCGACTGCGCGCCGAGGACGCCCGGCGCGCGGCCAAGCTTGCGGACGCGCCGGTCCGCTTCGCCGCGCCGCTCGCGGTGGACATCACGCCGGCCACGGCCGGCGACTGGGACGAGGCCGGCGGGATGCTGGTCTGGCGCCTGCGGGTCCAGTCGCGCGGCGCGCTGACGCTCAACTTCGGCTTCGGCGAGTACCACATGCCCGAGGGCGGGCACATGCTGGTCTATCCGGCCGGCCTGCGCAGCAACGCCAGCCCCGACCTGATCCGCAGCTTCAGCAGCGCCGACAACAAGCCGCACGGCAGGCTGTGGACGCCGGTGGTGCCCGGCGACCACGCTGTGATCGAAGTCGCCGTGCCCAAGGAGCGGGCGGGCGAACTGCGCCTGCGCCTGACCAGCGTCAACCACGACTACGTCGGCTTCGACCGGCTGGCCCGCACCGGACTGGTGGAGACCCAGGGCGTATCGGGCAGCTGCAACATCGACGTGGCCTGCCCGGCGGGCGATGGCTGGCGCGACCAGATCCGCTCGGTCGGCGCGTATTCGCGCTTCGGCACGTTCTACTGCTCCGGCTCGCTGGTCAACAACACCGCCAACGACCAGAGCATGTACTTCCTCACCGCCAACCACTGCGGCATGGGCACGGCCGAGGCGGCCGCGAGCATCGTGGTGTACTGGAACTACCAGAACTCCTACTGCCGCACCCCGGGCAGCGCGGAGAGCGGGCAGAACGGCGACGGCAGCCTGGCGCAGAACCAGACCGGCGCCACGCCCCTGGCCAGCTGGGCGACGTCGGACTTCACCCTGCTCGAGCTGGACGCGCCCGCCAACGAGGAATTCAACCTCTACTGGTCGGGCTGGGACCGCCGCGACGTGGCCTTCCCCGGCGCAACCGGCATCCACCATCCGCGCGTGGCCGAAAAGCGCATCACCCACTCCTCCAATCCGCTGGAGATCAGTGGCTACTTCGCCACCGGCAACAGCCACCTGCATGTGTTCTGGGACCGGCCCGGCACCACCGAGGGCGGTTCGTCGGGCTCGCCCCTGTACAGCCCCGAAGGCCGCGTGATCGGCCAGCTGCACGGCGGCCTGGCATCGTGCTCGACCACCGGCGCCGACCACAGCGACTACTACGGCCGCGTGTTCCTGTCGTGGACCGGCGGTGGCAGCAACACCACCCGGCTGAGCGACTGGCTCGACCCGGCCGCGACCGGCGCCGAGTTCATCGACGGCCTGGATTCCACCCCCACCGACCCCACCCTCCCGGTCGCCGGCTTCACCTGGGCCGCCGAGGAGCTGACGGTGAGCTTCAGCAATACCTCGACCGATGACGGCGACACGCTGACCTATGCCTGGGACTTCGGCGACGGCAGCAGCTCGACCGAGTCCGATCCGGTGCACACCTATGCCGCCGACGGCAGCTACACGGTGACCCTGACCGTGACCGATGCCGACGGCAACACCGACACCTACACCGCCACGGTGGACGTGGCCGCCATCCCCGATGCCATCGAGCTGATCAATGGCGAGGTGGTGACCGGCCTGTCGGGCGCGGCCGGCAGCGACACTCTCTACCGCCTGGTGGTGCCGGAGAACGGGACCGGTCCGCTCAGCTTCCGCACCTACACCGGCAGCGGCAATGTCACGCTGTACGTCGCCTACGACGCAGTGCCCACCACGACCGACTACGACTGGCGCTCGATGCGTCCGGGCAACAACGAGACCATCGTCATCGCCGATCCCGAACCCGGCACCTACTACGTGCTGGTGCGGGGCGAAACCGCGTATTCGGGCGTGCGCCTGGTGGCCACGCACGGTGTGAGCCAGACCTACTCCAACAACACCGCCTACCCGATCCCCGACGCCAGCAGCACCGGCATCGAGAGTCCGATCACGGTGAGCGGGGCCAGCGGCAACGCCTCGGCGCAGAGCCAGGTGCGGGTGGATATCACCCATACCTGGATCGGCGACCTGATCGTGGCCCTGGTCGCACCGGACGGCAGCCGCTACGTGCTGCACAACCGCACCGGTGGCAGCGCAGACAACATCAATGCGACCTATACGGTCGACCTGTCGAGCGAGCCCAGGAACGGCACCTGGCGGTTGCAGGTCTCGGACAACGCCGCGGCCGATACCGGCACGCTCAACTCCTGGAGCCTGACGTTCTGACGTTGCGCCAGCGCCCCGTGGCCAGCCGCCTTCCACCTCCGCCGCAGGGCGGAGGTCGGGAACGGCGGTCCCGGGTGCGCCGGCCCGAGTCCCCCGCGTCGCCCGACCCGGCGCGCCCTTCCTCCGTCAGGCGGGGGGAGGGCGCGCGCCGGGGCGGGCACGCCCCCTGCGCCCGGAGTCCGCTTCATCCCTCGCACGGGACCCGGGCCGGAGAATCGATGCATGACCCGCGTCCCGACATCCGCATCCTCCGCCGCATGGCGCGCGCTCGCCCTGGGGCTGGCGCTGTGCGGCATGGCGGCGGCCGGCTGCGCGACCGCGACGGCCCCCATGCCTGCGCCTGAGCCCGCCGGCGCCGGTCCGTTCCAGCGCTTCATCGTGCGCTACCGCGACGGCAGCGATCCGGCCCGCGCGCAGGGCCAGGTGCCCGCGAGGCTGGCACGCACGGCGGCCGCGGCGAAGCTGTCGCCGGCGCCCGTGCTGCGCTGGCAGCGCCGGTTGGCGGTCCAGGCCGACGTGTTCGTGGTCGACCGGCCGCTGGACCGCGACGAGGCCGCAACGCTCATGCACGCCTTCGCCGCCGATCCGGACGTCGAGTACATCGAGGTGGACCAGATGATGGGCATCGGCCCGCAGCCGCAGGCGCCCATGCGCGAGGGCGATTGAACCCCGACCTAGCCGGCGGCTTCGAAACGGTTGGCGTCGACGTTCTTGCGCACCTTGGCCGGGTCCCAGATGCGGCCGTTCATCGCGATGTAGACACCCGGCGGCAGCGACTGCACGGCACCGACCGCGGTGCCGATGTTGAACTCGGCATCCGAGCCGCGGAAGCGCGCGGGATTGAGCGCGCCGGTCAGCACGATGGTCTTGTCCGGGATCGAGGCCAGCACCCGCGCGGTCTCGACCATCGAGTCGGTGCCGTGGGTGAGCAGCACGTGCCGGCACGGCTGCGCGGCGATGGTGGCGCGCACCAGTTCGCGGTCGGCTTCGCTGATGTGCAGCGAGTCCTTGCGCAGGATCGGGATCACCCGGAACCGGAACGCCACGCCGAGCTCTTCCAGGATGCGGCCGATCTGCGGATCGCCGACCTGGTAGTCGGATTTGTCGTCGAAGTAGATCTTGTCGATCGTGCCGCCGGTGGTGACGACCAGTAGTTCTTCCATTGCGGTACTCCTGCATGCGCGCTACGGCGCACGCGTATCAGGTCATGGCCAATGCGATCGCGCGCATGCCGCTCACCGTCGCGCCCCGAAGCGGGCGCGCAGCCCGTCCCAGCTCGAGGCGAACACCGCCAGCACAGACAGCACGACGCCGCACAGGGCCAGGCCCCGTTGCGCGGGGTCGGCCCAGGCGGTCATCACCGCGTGGCAGAACAGGAACAGGCCCAGCACGCCCGCCCAGAACGGCGCGCGGCCGCGGCCGGTGAGGGTGCCGACCAGCAGCAAGAGCAGCGGCAGGACGAACACCAGCATCGCCGCGAGCGCGTTACGGTCGTCGTGGAACCAGGCCAGGTAAAGCAGCGCCTGGCCCAGCAGGATGGCCGCGAGCAAGCGGCGCGGCGAGCGGGTCGGATCCGGCGTCACGCCAGTTTCCCCGCCAGCATCGCCACGCGCCGGCCCAGGGCGCGGGCCAGCGCCGCTTCGTCGTCTGTCAGCGCCGGCGCTTCGTCCTGGCCGGCCACATGGCTGGCCCCATAGGGCGTGCCGCCGCTGCGCGTGCTCGACAGTTGAGGCTCGGTGTAAGGGATGCCGGCGATCACGCAGCCGTGGTGGAGCAGGGGCAGCAGCATGGTCAGCAGGGTCGATTCCTGGCCGCCGTGCATGGTCGCGGTGGAGGTGAACACGGCGGCCGGCTTGCCCACCAGGCTGCCGCTGGCCCACTGCGCGCCCAGGCCGTCGAGGAAGTGCTTGAGCGGGGCGGCCATGTTGCCGAAGCGGGTGGGGCTGCCCAGCAGCAGGCCCGCGCATTCGTCCAGGTCGGCCGGCGTGACGTAGGGCGCGCCGCTGTCGGGCACCGGCGGCTGCGCGGCCTGCGTCACCGCCGCGACCGGCGGCACCGTGCGCAGGCGCGCGCTCATGCCGGGCACCTCACCGATGCCGCGCGCGACCTGCCTGGCCAGCCGGGCGACCGCGCCGTTGCGGCTGTAGTAGAGGACCAGGATGTCGGGCATGCGTGGCTCGTGCGAGGCGGGCCCCCAATTCTGACAGGCTTTGGCGCCTGGCTCACCGGGCAGGCGCGCGGCTTTGCTACGCTGCGTCGATGCAGCCGCTGGCGACGCTCGAACAGTGGATGGACCGCATGCGCGATCGCGAGCGCGTGGGGACGTTCGCGCGTTTCCTGGCCAGACGCTTCCTCGACGACCACCTGTTCCAGGCCGCCGCGGCGCTGGCCTACACCACCATCTTCGCCCTGGTGCCGCTGGCGATCGTGGTGCTCGGGGTGCTGTCGGCCTTCCCGGTGTTCGGCGAATGGCGCGACCAGCTCACCGAGTACATCTTCTCCAACTTCGTGCCCAGCGCGGCCAGCACGGTCAAGGAGACCCTGCTGCGCCTGGTCGCCGACGCGACCACGCTGACCGTGGCCGGCGCTGTGGGCCTGATCGCCTCGCTGCTGATCACGCTCAACAGCGTCGAGGCCACCTTCAACCAGATCTGGCGGGTGCCGTCCTCGCGTCCCCAGCTGGGGCGCTTCCTGGTGTACTGGACCGTGCTCACCCTGGGCGCGCTGCTGGCGGCGGCATCGCTCGCGGTCTCGGCCTGGCTGTTCGCGCTGCCGGTGTTCAGTACCAGCGAGGGGCAGGTGCTGTCGAACGTCGCGCTGCGCCTGGCGCCGTTCGCGATCGAACTGCTGCTGGTCACTGCGCTGTACCGGGTGGTGCCGCACCGGGCCGTCGCGCTGCGCCACGCCTTCGCCGGGGCGCTGCTGGCCACGGTGCTGCTGGAACTGGTCAAGTGGGGCCTGGGCGTGTACCTGGGCATGTTCACCACCTACCAGCGGCTGTATGGCGCGCTGGCCGCGCTGCCGATCCTGATGGTGTGGATCTACCTGGGCTGGGTGGCGGTGCTGCTTGGCGCCTCGTTCGCCTCGGCGATCTCGGCCTTCCGCTACCAGCCCGCATCGATGCGCCTGCCCGAGGGCTACGAGCTGTACGGGCTGCTGCGCCTGCTCGGACGCTTCCTGGAGGCGCGCGCGCAGGGCCGCGGCCTGGACGGCGAGCAGATGCTGGAACTCGAGCCGATGCTCACCGACGACCAGCTCCAGCAGTTCCTCTGCGCGCTGGACGCGATCCGCGTGGTGCGCCGCACCGAGACCGGCGAGTGGCTGCTCGCGCGCGACCTGGATTCGCTGACGCTCGCCGACCTGTACGAGGCCTGCCAGCTGCGCGTGCCGATCACCGAGGCCTGGCTGCCGTGCCGCGACGACGCGCTGGGCGGGGCGGCGATCGCCGCGCTGGACGCGCTCCGCCTGCCGCTGCGCGACCTGCTCAAGCGCAACGTCGCCCAACTCTATCCACCGCCAGGAACCTCCGCATGAATCGCGTCGCCACCGCCGCCCTCGTCCTCGCCTTGCTGGCGACCGCCTGCAAGCCCGCCGCCGACCAGGCCGCCGCGCCCGCGCCGGCGACCCCTGCGCCGGATGCGACCCAGCCGGTGCCGGAGGTGGCCACCGATGCCGAGCCGGCGCGTCCCGACCATCCGGCCCTGGTGGTCGACACGCTCGACGGCGCCCGCTACGACCTGGCCGACCATCGCGGCCAGTGGGTGGTGGTCAACTTCTGGGCGACCTGGTGCTCGCCCTGCCTGAAGGAGATGCCCGAGCTGTCGGCGCTGCACACCATGCGCGAGCACATCAGCGTGGTGGGGCTGGCCTACGAGGAGATCGACGTGGCGGAGATGCAGTCGTTCCTGGCCGAGCATCCGGTGGCCTATCCGATCGCCATCATCGACGTCTACCAGCCGCCGGCGGACTTCGACACCCCGCGCGGCCTGCCGATGACCTACCTGATCGCGCCCGACGGCACGGTCGCGCGCCAGTTCCTCGGCCCGGTCACCGCGCGCGAGATCGAGGCGGCGATCGAGAGCGGCGGCGGTCCGAAGCTCGAGGCGCTGCCCGCCGGGGCCGCGGAGCAGGCCTGATGGCGGCCGCGCGTTTCCTGGTCAGCGGGCGGGTGCAGGGCGTGCACTTCCGCGCCTCGACCCGCGCGCAGGGACTGCGCCTGCGCCTGGCCGGCCACGCGCGCAACCTGGAGGACGGACGGGTCGAGGTGCTGGCGGTCGGCGAGGCGGCGGCGATCGAGGAACTGGCGCGGTGGCTGGTCGTCGGGCCGCCGGCGGCGAGCGTGGTCGCGGTCGAGCGCCAGCAGGCCGACCACGACCCGCTGCTGGTGGAGTTCCGGATCCTGTAGCCAAGGGCCGCGCGGCCCCGCCGGGCGGCCGCGCCGGACTGCGGTTCCGGCGCGCTGCCCTCATTCCTCCGGTGGCGGCCCGCCATCGGCGCCGCCGCGCAGCCGCGCCGCGCGGGCCAGCTGGGCCTCGTCCAGCGGCGGCGGCCGCGCGGTGGCGTCGACGATCTGGTTCTGCCAGCCGGGGAGCTTGCGCACGCCCTTGGCCGCCATCTCCAGGCCCTTGGCGATCGCCATCTGCACCAGGCCGCCGCGCATGCCGATCTCCTCGAGGCTGGGCGGCTCGTCCCAGTCGCGTTCGAACACCGTGCCCTCGGCCTCGACCGGATTGCGGAAGGCGAACGGATCCTCGCGCCGTCCGATCACCCGCACCGCCGGCAGTTCGACTGCAGCCTGCGCGCCGTCCCCCGACCCCGGAGACGACCGGGCCGGGGCCGGCGCCTGCGCGGGGGCAGCCTGCCGCGGGGAGGCAGGTGCGGACTCCCGGGTTGCAGGAGGCGTTGCAGGCGACGGTGGCGCCTGCGCCCGCACGGGTGCCAGGACGGGCAGCGCGACGGCCAGCAGCAGCGCCACGCGCCGGCTCACGGCACGACGTCCGGAAGCGGCTGCAGCACCCCGTAGCGCTCGGCCAGCGGCGGATGCGGCAGCGGAGCCAGGCCGAGCGACTGCTCGGGGACCTGCGTATCGGGCAGGCGGTCGAGCAGGTCGCGGATCAGGGTGAGGCGACCACGGCGCTGGTCGTTGAAGTCCACCAGGGCCCAGGGCGCGTGCGCGGTGTGGGTGGCCGCCAGCATCCGCTCTCGCGCGAGCGTGTAGTCCTCGTAGCGCAGTCGCGCCTGCAGGTCGACCGGCGAGAGCTTCCAGCGTTTGAACGGATCGCACAGCCGTTCCCGCAAGCGCTCCTCCTGCCGGGCCTGGTCGCAGCACAGCCAGTACTTGAACAGCAGGATGCCATCGTCCACCAGCATCCGCTCGAAGGCCGGGACCTGGGCGAGGAAGGCCGCCACCTGCTCCGGGCTGGCGTAGCCCATCACCTCCTCGACGCCGGCGCGGTTGTACCAGCTGCGATCGAACAGCACGAGCTCGCCGGCCGCCGGCAGGTGCGGGACGTAGCGCTGGAAATACCACTGCGTGGCCTCGCGTCCATCGGGCCTGGGCAGGGCCACCACGCGGCACTGGCGCGGGTTGAGCGCGCCGGCGATGGCGCCGATCGCGCCGCCCTTGCCGGCCGCATCGCGCCCTTCCACCAGCACCACCATGCGCCGGCCGCTGTGCCGCAGCCAGCGCGCCATGGACAGCAGCCGCAGCTGCAGGGGCCCGAGCGCGGCCCGGTAGGGTTTGCGTCGCAGCGGTTCCATGGCCGCGTGCCGGTGTCAGGCCGGTTCGGCCAGCCGCGGTCGCAGCGTGGCCAGGTTGCATGGCCGGGTCCGCGCATCCAGCTGGCTGCGGATGATCCGCTCCCAGGCGGTGCGGCAGGCGGAGGTCGAGCCGGGGAGGGCGAACAGGAAAGTGGCGTTGGCCAGGCCGGCGAACGCGCGCGACTGCAGCGAGGAGGTGCCGATCTCCTCGAACGAGAGCGCGCGGAACAGTTCGCCGAACCCCGGCATCTGTTTGTCCAGCAGCGGCAGCAGCGCCTCGGGCGTCGAATCGCGCCCGGTGAAGCCGGTGCCGCCGCTGACCAGGATGCCGTCCACGGCCGGATCGGCGATCCAGCGCGAGACGATCGCGCGCAGCGCGTAGCGGTCGTCGGGCAGCAGGGCGCGCTCGTGCAGGCGGTGGCCGTCGACCTGCAGGGCCTCGACCAGGTAGTCGCCGGAGGCGTCCTGGGCGAGGCTGCGCGTGTCGGACACGGTGAGGACGGCCAGGCTCAGCGGGATCGCATGGTCGGAAGCGGTCATGGCCGCAGCCTACCGCAGTCGTCCCCCGGGATCAGGCGCGCGCAGGCCCGGAGAAGCAGGGCGCGGCGCCGCGTTCAGCGCAGCGCCAGCGAATACCACTGCGTCTGGTCCTCGACCCAGCCGGCGGCGCGATAGGCCGCGCGTGCGGCCTCGTTGTCGCGGCCGGTTTCCAGGCTGATCGACACTGCGCCGTCCTCGCGGGCGAAGTCCGCCGCGGCGTCGAGCAGGGCGCGTGCGACGCCGCTGCGGCGCGCCGGCGGGTCAACGAACAGGTCGTTGAGGATCCAGGTGCGGTCGGTGCGGATCGACGAAAAGCCCGGATACAGCTGGGTGAAACCCACCAGGCGGCCGTCGCGCTTGGCGAGCAGGACCACCGATTCGCCAAGGCGAAGGCGGCTGCGCAGCCAGTCGCGGGCGCGGGGCACGTCGGCCGGCTGTCCGTAGAACTGGCGGTAGGCGTCGAACATCGCCGCCAGGGCGTCGAGGTCGGCCGGGCCGGCCCGGTGGATGGTCAGGTTCATGCGGTTTGCCGGTCTCGGCCGGGCGCGGCGCCCGGCCATGGGAAGGGTGGCAGCGCGTTGCGCGGCCGGTCCCCGGGATTATCGCACCCGTGTCCTCAGCCCGCGGCCAGGCGGCGCGCGAGCGCGGCGAAGTCGGCGGCGAACCCGGCCATGTCGAACAGCCCCGACTCGTGGCGGGCCTGCGCCAGCGCGGCGCGCCGCGCGGCGAGCGCGGCGGGGTCGTTGGCCAGCGCGATGGCGGCTTCGACGAAGGCCACGTCGCTGTCGACGTTCATCGCGCCCAGGCCCAGGTGGTGGTTGAGGCTGCCGGCCACGCGCGCGGCGAAGGTGTCGCCGGGCAGGGTCAGCACCGGGCAACCGGCCCACAGCGCGTCCGAGGCGGTGGTGTGGGCGTTGTAGGGATTGGTGTCGAGGAACAGGTCGGCCAGCTGCAGCCGGGCCAGATAGGCCTCGTGCGGCTGCTTGGCCATGAACACCAGCCGCGCCGGGTCCACGCCCTGGGCGCGGGCCGCCTCGCGCAGGCGCCGGTCGGCCTCGCCCGGGCCCGACAGCAGCCACAGCACGCTGCCCGGCGCGCCGCGCAGCACCGCCAGCAGGCGCGCGAAGCTGGGCGGGTTGAGCTTGTAGCTGTTGTTGAAGCAGCACAGCACGGTGGCGTCCTGCGGCAGCCCGCAGGCCTCGCGGCTGGGCGGCGGAGGCAGGGTGCGCGTGGTGTCGGAGGGCTGGAAGCAGCGCGGCAGCCAGGCCACGCGCTCGGAGAAGTGAGCGGCCATGGCCTCGGGCAGGACGAAGCGGTCGGCGACGACATGGTCGATCCATGGCGCGCCGGTGGTGCCGGGGTAGGCCAGCCATGCCACCTGCACCGGCGCCGGACGCATCGCCAGGATCTGCGGGCGGCCGCCGCCGCCCCAGCCGCGCAGGTCGAACAGCAGGTCGGTACCGCTGTCGCGGATGGCCTGCGCGGCCTGCGCATGGCCCAGCTGCGCCAGGTCGTGCCATTCGGACGCGGCCCGCAGGCGGTGCCCGATCGGGCTGGCGTCCGGGCGCGCGAGCGAGAACAGCTGCACCTGGAGATCGGCGGCGCCGGCCAGCGCCTCGAAGAACGCCACCGTCAGCAGCCCGGTGGGGTGCGCGCCGAAGCCGTTGGACAGGAAGCCCAGGCGTAGCGGCCCGGGCGCGCGCGCCGGCGCCGGCGGCAGCGGGCGGACCGTGGCCGCCACGGCCTCGGCGCGCAGGCGTGCGCAGCGCAGCTGTTCGGCCGCGCTGGCGTCCTCGCTGAGGAAAGCGAAGGGTTCGATGGCCGCGGTGCCCGCGGCGACCGCGCCGCGCACCTGGCGGGCGAGCGCATCCAGGTCGCGCCAGTCGCACAGGCGCCGCCGCCACGCCAGCAGGTAGGCGGCGATCTGCGGATGCCCGGGGGCGAGTCGACAGGCATGCGAATAGGCGTCGTTGGCCGCCTCCGCCTCGCCCACGTCCTCCAGCGCATGCGCCAGCCACACGGCGATGCCGGGATGGTCCGGGGCGTTGTGCGCGGCCGCGCGCAGCGCCCGCACGGCGTCGGCGTGGCGACCGAGCATCCACAGCCCGCGTCCGAGCCTGGCCAGCGCCTCGGGGTGGCCTGGCGCGATCTGCAGCGCGCGCTGCGCCGCGCCCGCGCCATTGCGCGCGTCGCCGGCTTCCAGTTCGATGTCCGACAGCAGGATCCAGGCCATGGCGTCGTCCGGCGCGCTCTGCACGGCCAGGCGGGCCTGGGCGCGGGGGTCGGAAATCGGTCGGGACATCGGACTACCGGTGGCGGGGGACGGCCATGCTGGCGCCTCGCGCGCGCGCTGTCACCCGCCGGCCGGGCCGGGACGGCGGATCAGCCGCCTTCCGACAGCCGCGCCAGTTCCTCGGCCTGGTGCTCCTGGGTGAGCCGCTCGACCAGCGGGTCCAGCGCGCCTTCGAGCACGTTGGGCAGGTCGTACAGGGTCAGCCCGTCGACCCGGTGGTCGGTGATGCGGCCCTGCGGAAAGTTGTAGGTGCGGATGCGCTGGCTGCGGTCGCCGCTGCCCACCTGCAGCTTGCGGCTGGCCGCCGTGGCGGCCGTGCGCCGCGCCTCCTCGGCCTCGGCCAGCATCGCGCGCAGGCGCTTCATCGCCTTGTCGCGGTTGGCGTGCTGGCTGCGCTCGGTCTGCGATTCCACCACCACCCCGGTGGGCAGGTGGGTGATGCGGATGGCCGAGTCGGTCTTGTTGACGTGCTGGCCACCGGCGCCGGAGGAGCGGAACGTATCGACCTTGAGATCGGCCGGATTGAGTTCCACCGGCTCGCCGGCCTCCTCGACCGGGATGATCGCCACGGTCGCGGCCGAGGTGTGGATGCGGCCCTGGGACTCGGTCTCGGGCACGCGCTGGACGCGGTGGGTGCCGGACTCGAACTTCAGCCGCGCATAGGCGCCGGCGCCCTCGACCCGGGCGATCACTTCGCGGAAGCCGCCGTGCTCGCCGGGACTGGCCGACTCCACCTCGACCCGCCACCCCTGGCGTTCGGCGTAGCGGGTATACATGCGCAGCAGGTCGCCGGCGAAGATCGCCGCCTCGTCGCCGCCGGTGCCGGCGCGGATCTCCAGGTACAGGCCGCCCTCGTCGCGCGCATCGCGCGGCACCAGCAGCGCGGTCAGTTCGCCCTCGAGCGCGTCCAGCCGCGCCTGCGTGCTGGCGATCTCCTCGTCGGCCAGGTCGGCCAGTTCCGGGTCCTCGCGCAGCGCCCGCGCGCCGGCCAGGTCCTCGCGCGCGCGGCGTTCGGCGGCCAGCGCGGTGGCCAGCGGCTCGAGCTGGGAGAATTCGCGCGACAGGGCGCGGAAACGGGTCTGGTCGGCGGCCAGGGCGGGGTCGGCCAGCAGCCGTTCCAGTTCCTCGCGTCGCTCGGCCAGCGCCTCGAGCTTACGGCGCAGGGTCGGCAGCATCGTCGTCCCGGTTGAGCGGTGGCAGCAGGGGCTCGAATGCGCCCAGCAGTTCGGTATTGCCTTGCGCGGCGGCCTCGCGCAGCACGGCGGTGGGCACGTGCAGCAGGCGGTTGCTCAGGGCGTGGGCCAGCTGTTCGACCACCGCCTGCGGATCCTGGCCGGTGGCCAGCTGCTGGCGCGCCCGTGCCACCAGTTCGGCGCGCGTGGCCTCGCCGTGCGCGCGCAGCCGCTTGAGCGGCTCGTTGCGCGCGCCCAGCGCCCGCGCCTGCGCATAGCGCCCCACCTGCAGGTCGATGATGGTCTCGGCCTGCTGCGCGGCGTCGCCGCGGCTGCGCCGGTTCTGTTCGACCGCGCGGTCGAGGTCGTCGACCGTGTACAGGAAGGCGTCCTCCAGCGTGGCGACCTCGGACTCGATGTCGCGCGGCACCGCCAGGTCCATCAGCAGCATCGGCCGGCGCTTGCGCAGGGACAGGGCGCGCTCGACCTGGGCGCGGGTCAGGACCGGGGTCTGGCTGGCGGTGGCCGAGAACACCACGTCGGCCAGGAACAGGTGCCGGTCCAGTTCGTCCAGCGGCAGCGCCACCGCGCCGTGGCGCTCGGCCAGTTCCTGGGCATGGCGGTAGGTGCGGTTGGCGATCAGCAGCCGCTTGATCCGCGCCTGGGCAAGGTGGCGGGCGGTCAGCTCGATGGTCTCGCCGGCGCCGATCAGCAGCGCCACCGAATCGTCCGGGCGGGCAAAGGACTCCTGCGCCAGGCGCACCGCCAGCGACGCGACCGACACCGGGCTGGAGCCGATCCGGGTCTCGGTGCGCGCGCGCTTGGCGGTGACGAAGGCGTGCTGGAACAGCCGGTCGAGCTCGCCGCCCAGGGCGCCGCTGGCGCGTGCCAGCGACCAGGCCTGCTTGACCTGGCCCAGGATCTGCGGCTCGCCTAGCACCATCGAGTCCAGGCCGCTGGCGACCCGGAACAGGTGCCGCGCGGCGTCGTCGCCGGCATGCCGGTACAGGTAGGCGTGGAGGTCGAGCGCCGGGTCGGTGCCGGCCTCGTCCGCGCCCGGGTGCGTGGCCAGCCAGTCGGCCAGCACGCGGTCGTTATCGGCCGCGGCGTACAGTTCGGTGCGATTGCAGGTCGACAGCAGCGCCACCTCGCGCACGCCCGGCAGCGCGCGCAGCGCGGCCAGCGCCTCCGGCACCGCGCTGTCGGCGAACGCCACGCGCTCGCGCAGGGCGACCGGGGCGGTCTGGTGGTTGATGCCGAGTGCGTAGAGGGTCATGCGATGGCTGGCGGCCCGCGCGGCGTTTGCCGTTCAGGCGCTTGCGATAAGCTTCCGGTCGTCAGGACACCATTTTAAGGCCCGGCCGACGTCGATGCCCGCTTTTCCGAACACCGTCCGCCGGATCACGTTGTCCTGCCTGCTGGCCCTGGGCCCGCTGGGCCCGGCCGTGCTGCATGCCCAAGCCCTGCGCGAGGACGTCCTGGGGGCGACGATGGCGGGCGAATTCGCCCTCCAGGCCGGGCGCCTGGACGAGGCCGCGGCCTGGTACCTGGACGCGGCCCGCGCCGCCGGCGGCGACGAGGCGGGGCTGGCCGAGCGCGCCACCCGCATCGCCCTGCTGGGCAAGGACGACCGGCTGGCGGCCCAGGCCCTGGCGCTGTGGAAACAGCGTGCGCCCCAGTCGCTGGCCATGCGCGCGGCCGAGGCCACCCTGGCCCTGCGCCAGGGGCGCGAACGCGTCGCCCTGCGCCAGTTGCGGGTGCTGATCGCCGATCACGATCCGGCCGGCTGGCGCCATGCGCTGTCGGTGATCGCGACGGGCCCGCGCGATCCGGAGATGTCCGGGCGGATCCTGCGGCGCCTGTTCGACGAGGACGCGGTGCCCGACGGCCTGCAGTCCTGGCTGGCCTTCGGCGACCTGGCGCAGCGCCTGCAGCAGCCCGAACTGGCGCGCGAGGTGGTCGAGCGCATCGTCGAGCGTTTCCCCGGCGAGCCGCGCATCGCCTTGCTGCGCGCCTCGCTGCAGCGCGAGTCGGGCGACCTGGACGGCGCCCGCGCGACGCTGGCCGGCATCGACCCCGCGCTGGCCTCGGTGCCCGAGCTGCGCCTGGCCATGGCGGCCGAATACGACGCCCTCGGCGAGCCGGCGCTGGCCGAGCGCGTGCTGGCCCAGGGGCCGCAGGACGGCCGCATCTACGCCCTGCGCGCCTCGCTGCTGGCGCGCGCGGACGACAAGCAGGCGCTGTCGGCGCTGTACGACCAGCTGCGCGGCGATGCCGCCAATCCCGATCCGCAGCAGCGCCTGCTGCTGGGCCAGGTGGCCGAATTCCTCGAGCGTCACGCCGAGGCGCTGGAGTGGTACGACAGCGTGCCCGGCGGCGGCGCGCGCCTGCAGGCGCGGCTGCGCGCGGCCAACGTGCTGCACGAACTGGATCGCCGCGAGGACGCCTTCGCCGCCCTGCACCGGCTGCAGGTGGACGGCTCGATCGACGAGAACGCGCGCCGCGCCGCCTACCTGCTGGAAGGCGAGCTGCGCGCCAAGGACCAGGACCTGGAGGCCGAGAACGATGCCTACGCACGCGGCCTGGCCGACTGGCCGGACGAACCCTCGCTGCTGTATGCCCGCGCCCTGATGTGGGAGCGGCGCGACGACATCGCCCGCGCCGAGGCCGACCTGCGCCGGATACTGGTGGCCGAGCCGGAGAACGTGGCCGCGCTCAATGCCCTGGGCTACACCTTGGCCGACCGCACCGACCGCTACGACGAGGCGCTGGAACTGATCGATCGGGCGCGCGTGGCCGAGCCCGGCAACGCCGCGATCGTCGACAGCTATGGCTGGGTGCTTTACCGGCTCGGGCGCCTGGACGAGGCCCTGGTCGAACTGCGTCGCGCCTACACGCTGCAGAAGGATGCCGAGATCGCCGCCCACATCGGCGAGGTGCTTTGGGTGCTGGGGCGGCGCGACGAGGCCCGACGCTATTTCGACGAGGCGCGGCGGATGGACCCCGAGAACCGTTCGCTGCAGCGGGCCCTGGAGACGACCGGCGCATGACCCGGACACGTTGCACCCTCGCGGCCGCGGGCCTGGCGCTGCTGCTCGCGGCCTGCTCCAGCGGTCCGGCGCGCCCGCCGGCGCCGCCGATGGATCCGGCCGAGGCGCAGCACGCGGCCGCGGCGCGCGAGGCGCTGTCGGACTGGGGGCTGTCGGGCCGGGTGGCCATTTCCAATGCCGGGCGCGGCGGCAATGCGCGCATCGACTGGACCCAGCGCGGCGAACGCTACGACATCGCGCTGTCGGCACCGGTCACGCGCCAGAGCTGGCGCCTGGCCGGTGATGCGGCCGGGGCGCGGCTGGACGGGGTCGAGGGCGGGCCACGCGAAAGCGCCGACGTCGAGGCCCTGCTGCTGGCGGCCACCGGCTGGGACATCCCGGTGCGGGCGATGGTCGCCTGGGTGCGCGGCGTGCCGGCGCCGGCGGCGGGGCAGGGCGGCTTCACCCTGCAGTCCGCGGCCGACGGGCTGCCGGCCCGGCTGGTCCAGGACGGCTGGGAGATCGATTACCGGGAGTGGTTGCCGGCCGAGGGCGCGCGGCCGGCGCTGCCGCGGCGCATCGAGGCGCGCCGCGGCGAGGCCCGCGTGCGGCTGCTGGTCGATGGCTGGGTGGCGGCGGAGCCCGAGGTCGCGACGGGCGCCGGTGGCACCGACGACCGCCCCGCCGACGTGCTGCTGGCCGAGGCCCTGGCCGCCCTGTCGCTGGACGATCCGGCCGCCGACCTGCGCGCGCGGGTCGCCGCCGGCGACCTGCGTCCGGTCGCGGTCTGCGGCTTCACCTGCCTGGCGCCGGGCTACGGGCCGCAGGGGCGCGACGCGGCCGCGCCGGCCGACGCGCGCATCCTCGACGGCAGCGGCGATGCGGTCATGGGCGAGCGCCACCTGCAGCTGAAGGCGCGCGCCGAGGCCTACGCCCGCGCCTACAACCAGGCCCTGGCGGCCTGGCGCGGATCGCAAGGCGACAGCGCCGGTCCATGAGCATGTCCACTGCCGTTGCCGCCGATGGCTGGTCGTCCTGGCCGGCGCCCGCCAAGCTCAACCTGTGCCTGCGCATCCCGCGACGGCGCGAGGACGGCTACCACGAACTGCAGACCGTGTTCCGGCTCCTGGACTGGGGCGATACGGTGCACCTGCGTCCACGTGCCGACGGCAGGATCACCCGCATCGGCGCCCCGGTGGCCGGGGTCGCGGAGGCCGACGACCTGACCGTGCGTGCGGCCAAGATCCTCCAACATGGCGCCAAAGTCGGTCAAGGGGTCGATATCCGCGTCGAAAAACGCATTCCGGCGGGGGCGGGGTTCGGTGGCGGGTCGTCCGACGCGGCCACGGTCCTGCGGGCGCTGGACCGCCTGTGGGGACTGGGACTGGAGATCGACAGGCTGGCCGACCTCGGCCTGCGCCTGGGCGCCGACGTGCCGGTCTTCGTGCGCGGCCAGAACGCTTGGGCCGAAGGTGTGGGAGAGATCCTGACGCCCCTGCCGCTGCCGCCGGCCTGGTACGTGCTGGCCGATCCGGGCGTCCACGTGGCCACCGCGGCCCTGTTCCAAGCGCCTGAATTGACGCGAAATGCCGCACCCGCGACAATATCGGACTTCGTTTCGGGTGTTGCCCTGGGCAATGCGTTCGAGTCGGTCCTGCGCAGCCGCGAACCCGCCGTCGAGGCGGCATTCGCAGCGCTGGCGCGGGTCGGCACGCCGCGGTTGACCGGGTCGGGCAGTGGTTGCTTCGTCGAGTTCGCCAGCTGCGAACACGCCGAGGCGGCGCTGGCGCTCCTGCCGCCGGGCCTTCGGGCCTGGGTCGCGGCGGGGGCGTCGCGTTCCCCGCTGCTCGATGCGCTCGACGCGAACGGGTCGTGAGCGGCGGCGGATCTTCGCCGCAGGGTCGCGGTCCACAACAGGGGCGTCGCCAAGTGGTTAAGGCACCGGGTTTTGATCCCGGCATGCGTAGGTTCGAATCCTTCCGCCCCTGCCAGACGTATCGAATGGATTCGGGAATCGGCGTTCGGAATCCGCGAGAGGCGTCCGCCGCGTGGTCCCGCCGTCCCGTCTCCACCGCTCCGAATCCAAACTCCCGGTTGGCATGACATGAAAGAAGATCGGAACCTGTTGATCTTCTCGGGCAACGCGAACAGACCGCTGGCGCAGTCTGTGTGTCGCGAGCTCGGGGTGAGGCAGGGCAAGGCGCTGGTGTCGACGTTCTCCGACGGCGAGGCGCAGGTGGAAATCGAGGAGAACGTGCGCCGGCAGGATGTGTTCGTCATCCAGCCGACCTGCGCGCCCTCGGCCGAGAACCTGATGGAACTGCTGGCGCTGATCGACGCGCTCAAGCGCGCCTCGGCGTCCTCGGTGACCGCGGTGGTGCCGTACTTCGGCTACGCGCGCCAGGATCGCCGGATGCGCTCGTCGCGCGTGCCGATCACCGCAAAGCTCGTCGCCAAGATGTTCTCGACCGCCGGCGCCGACGGCGTGCTGACCGTCGATCTGCACGCCGACCAGATCCAGGGCTTCTTCGACATCCCGGTCGACAACGTCTACGCCTCGCCGCTGCTGCTGGCCGACATCTGGCGCGCGCACGGCACCGACAACATGGTCGTGGTCTCGCCCGACGTGGGCGGCGTGGTGCGCGCCCGCGCGATCGCCAAGCGCCTGGACGACGCGGACCTGGCCATCATCGACAAGCGCCGCCCCAAGGCCAACGTCGCCACCGTGATGAACATCATCGGCGACGTGGACGGCAAGACCTGCGTCCTGGTCGACGACATCGTCGATACCGCCGGCACCCTGTGCGCGGCCGCCGGCGCGCTCAAGGCCAACGGCGCGCGCAAGGTCGTGGCCTACTGCACCCACCCGGTGCTGTCGGGCGCGGCGATCGACAACATCACCCGTTCGCAGCTGGACGAACTGGTGGTCACCGACACCATCCCGCTCGCGGAGGCCGCGCGCGCGTGCAACCGCATCCGCCAGCTCAGCGTCGCCGAGATGCTGGCCGAGACGATCCGCCGGATCGCTTTCGGAGAATCCGTCAGTTCGCTCTACCTGGACTGACACCGCCGCTCACCTGGTCGCGGGTGAGCGTTCAATACCGCCGCGAGGCGGTACTCCTACGCAAAGAAGAGAAGCAAACATGGCAACGACTCACGAAATCAAGGTCGAGCGCCGCTCGGACGAAGGGAAGGGTGCGAGCCGCCGCCTTCGCCGCGCCGCCAAGATCCCGGCCATCGTCTACGGTGGCGAACTGGACCCGGTCAGCATCCAGCTCGACCACGAGCCGGTGTGGCTGGCCAGCCAGCACGAGTGGTTCTACTCGTCGATCCTGGACCTGAGCCTCAATGGCGACATCCAGAAGGTGCTGCTGCGCGACATCCAGCGCCACCCGTACAAGCAGCTGATCATGCACCTGGACTTCCAGCGCGTGAACGACAAGGAGCTGCTGCGCACCTCGGTGCCGCTGCACTTCGTGAACGAGGATGCGTCCCCGGCCGGCAAGTCCGCCGAGGTTGTGGTCACCCACGAACTCAAGGAAGTGACCGTCGAGTGCCTGCCGTCCGACCTGCCTGAGAGCATCGAGGTCGACCTGGGCGAGCTGAAGCTCGGCGACATCATCTACCTGTCGAACCTCAAGCTGCCCAAGGGCGTCGAGATCCCGCAGCTGAAGCTGGGCAAGGACCATGACGACGCCGTCGTGATCGCCAAGCACGGCCGCGAAGAGCCTGCGGCTGACGAGTCGGCCGAGGGCGGCGAAGCCGCCGGCGCCGGCGAGGACAAGTGATCCTGGCCTAGCCAGGCTCGGCCCGTGCCGCCAGGCCGGGCCGCGTCCCGGGTGCGGTCGGCGCGCTGCCGCCGCGCCCGCGTGCGGTCCCCGTCTGGCGGTCGCAGGCTCCTGTCCCGATGGAAGGATTGCGACTCATCGTCGGCCTCGGCAACCCGGGGCCGGAACATGCGCGGACCCGGCACAACGCCGGGTTCCGCCTTGTCGACGCGCTCGCCGACTCGCAGGGCGTGCGCTTCGGGCTCGAATCCAAGCTGTTTGGCGAGACCGCCAGGGTGCAGATCGGCGGGCGCCCGGTCTGGCTGCTGCGCCCGTCGACGTTCATGAATCTCAGCGGCAAGTCGGTCGCCGCCGCGCTGCGCTACTGGAAGATCGAGCCGGAGCAGGCGCTGCTGGCGCACGACGAACTCGACCTGCCGCCGGGCGTGGCCAGGCTCAAGTTCGACGGTGGCCACGGCGGCCAGAACGGGCTGCGCGACACGATCCGCCTGCTGGGCCACGGGCGCTTCCACCGGCTGCGCATCGGCATCGGCCATCCGGGGCACAAGGACCGCGTGGTTTCCTGGGTGCTGGGGCGTCCGGGCAGCGACGACGACATCCTGATCAACCGCGCGATCGACGATGCGATCGAGGTCCTGCCGCTGGCCGTGGAGGGGGATTTCAACGAGGCGATGAAGCGGCTGCACACGCCGAAGGGCTAGGGCATTGGGGATTGGGGATTTGGCGCCGCGCCGAGTCCCGAATCCCGAATTCCCGATCCGGACTGTCATGGGCATCCAATGTGGCATCGTCGGCCTGCCGAACGTGGGCAAGTCGACGCTTTTCAATGCGCTTACCAAGGCGGGCATCGCCGCGGCCAACTTCCCGTTCTGCACCATCGAGCCGAACGTCGGCGTGGTGCCCGTGCCGGATCCGCGCCTGGCCGCGCTGGCCGAGATCGTGAAGCCTGAGAAGGTGGTGCCGACGGCGGTCGAGTTCGTCGACATCGCCGGCCTGGTCGCCGGCGCGGCCAGCGGCGAGGGCCTGGGCAACAAGTTCCTGGCCCACATCCGCGAGGTCGACGCGATCGCCCACGTGGTGCGCTGCTTCGAACACCCGGACGTGATCCATGTGTCCAACCGGGTCGATCCGCTGGCCGACATCGCCACCATCGACACCGAGCTGGCCCTGGCCGACCTCGATTCGGTCGACAAGGCGATCGCCCGCTACGAGCGCGTGGCCAAGAGCGGCGACAAGGACGCCAAGGCCCGCATCGAGGTGCTCGGCAAGCTGCGCGCGGCGCTGGACGAGGGGCGCGCGGCGCGCTCGGTCGCCCTGGCCGACGAGGAGCGGGCGCTGCTGCGCGATCTGTTCCTGCTGACCATGAAGCCGGTGCTGTACATCGCCAACGTGCTCGAGGACGGCTTCGAGGGCAATCCGCACCTGGACGCGGTCCGCGCCCACGCCGCGACCGAGGGCGCCGAGGTGGTGCCGGTGTCGGCCGCGATCGAGGAAGAGCTCAGCCAGATGGACGACGCCGACCGCGACGAGATGCTGGCCAGCTACGGGCTGGACGAGCCGGGGCTGAACCGGGTGATCCGCGCGGCCTACCGGCTGCTCGGGCTGCAGACCTATTTCACCGCCGGCGTGAAGGAAGTCCGGGCCTGGACCGTCAAGGCCGGCGCCACCGCGCCCCAGGCCGCGGCGGTGATCCACACCGACTTCGAGAAGGGCTTCATCCGCGCCGAGACCATCGCCTACGACGACTTCATCCGCTACCGCGGCGAGGCCGGCGCGCGCGAGGCCGGTCGGCTGCGCCTGGAGGGCAAGGAGTACCGGGTGCAGGAGGGCGACGTCCTGCATTTCCGCTTCAACGTGTAAGCTTGGCGGGTCGTGCCGGCCCCGGCGGACGCATCGCACGAGATATTTCATCCAGGCGTGCGGAATCCGTTGACAGGAGCCGGTTCGACCCCCAAAATAACGGGCTGTTTCACCGGTATTGCGAAGACGCCGGAGGGATACCCAAGCGGCCAACGGGGGCAGACTGTAAATCTGCTGGCTTACGCCTTCGGTGGTTCGAATCCACCTCCCTCCACCAGTCATCGTCGGGAACAAGATTGCAACCGCGCGGCGCGGGAGTAGTTCAATGGTAGAACCTCAGCCTTCCAAGCTGATGGTGCGGGTTCGATTCCCGTCTCCCGCTCCATTGCACTTCGCGACACGCACAACAGGTTTCACGCTCACGTAGCTCAGTCGGTAGAGCACCTCCTTGGTAAGGAGGAGGTCGATGGTTCGATTCCATTCGTGAGCACCATCCAAGGCGGGCGTCTCCCCGCAGGAGCCCGGCACTCGCTGCCGGGCCATCCACCACCAAGCAGTCACAACCGTCAGCGAGAGTCACAGTCATGGCAAAGGGTAAGTTCGAGCGCACCAAGCCCCACGTGAACGTGGGCACGATTGGTCACGTTGACCACGGCAAGACGACGCTGACGGCGGCGC